>Ga0118677_10014145_pt1 | contig 11335 bp, 13 predicted proteins | sample AliMusrvi5mmetaG_FD_86154 | JGI IMG/M metagenome (GOLD analysis project Ga0118677, IMG submission 86154)
GGACGACACCAGCGCCGCCGCCGCCGCCAGGTCCGCCGCAGGCTCGCCGATGCGCAATCCGCCGGCCACGTTCAGATAGACATCGCTGGCGCCGATTCCAACCCCGGCGCGGGCGTCCAGCACCGCCAGGATCATGGCCAAGCGCCCGGTATCCCACCCCACCACGGCACGGCGCGGCGTACCGTAACTGGTGGGCGACACCAGCGCCTGGATTTCGCACAGCAAGGGCCGGGTGCCTTCCAGCCCCGCGAACACCGCGGTGCCGGGCGAGGCGGATTTGCGGTCGCCCAGAAACAGCGCCGAGGGATTGGCGACTTCGGCGAGCCCCGTGCCGGTCATCTCGAACACGCCGATCTCGTCGGTGGCGCCGAAGCGATTCTTGGTGGCGCGCAGCACGCGGAAATGATGGCCGCGCTCGCCCTCGAAATAGAGCACCGCATCCACCAGATGCTCCACCGCCTTGGGGCCGGCGATCTGGCCGTCTTTTGTCACATGGCCCACCAGGATCAGCGCCGCGCCCGAAGCCTTGGCATAGCGGACAAGGTCGAAGCTGGCGGTGCGCACCTGGGCGATGGTGCCGGGCGCCGCATCCAGCGCGCCGGTCCACAAGGTCTGGATGGAATCGATGGCGATGATGGCCGGCGGCTTGCCCTTTTCCAGGGTGGCCAGAATGTCTTCGACGCAGGTGGCGGCGCCCAGCATCAGCGGCGCATCGGCCAGACCCATGCGGGCGGCACGCATGCGCACCTGCGCCATCGCCTCTTCGCCGGAGATGTAGATGGCATGGCCGCCATTCTGGGCGTACTTGCCCAGCGCCTGCAGGATGATGGTGGACTTGCCAATACCCGGATCACCGCCGACCAGCAGCGCGGAACCCGGCACCAGTCCGCCGCCGGTGACGCGGTCGAACTCGTTGATGCCGGTGGGACGGCGCTGGGGAGGCGCGTCCTCGGTCTTGAGGTCTTCCAAGGTGATGGCGCGGCCCTTCACCCGGCGCGAGGCGCCGCTGCCCAAGGGCGGGGCGACGCCTTCCTCGACAATGGTGTTCCAGGCGTTGCAGGCCTCGCACTTGCCCGACCATTTGGCATGGGTCGCGCCGCAGGACTGGCAGACATAGGACGCGGTTTTTGACATGATTCCCTTATACCACGGGCGTCAAGCGGCCGAAAAATCCTTCAGGACCGGGGCTTTTGCAGCTGCCAGTTGAGGTGGCTTTGCACCATCGGCCATTCCGGGGCGGTGATGGAGTAGACCACCGTGTCGCGGATGGTGCCATTCGGCATGATGGCATGGCTGCGCAGGGTGCCGTCCAGTTTTGCGCCCAGCCGCTCGATGCCGCGCCGGCTCTGGGTATTCAACACATGGGTGCGGAACTCCACCGCGATGCAGTCCTTGTCCTCGAAGGCATGGGTCAGCAGCATCAGCTTGCATTCGGTGTTCAGCCCGGTGCGCTGGGTGGATTTGCGATACCAGGTTGAGCCGATCTCCAGCCGCCGGTTGGCCGCGTCGATGTTCATGTAAGTGGTCATGCCGACCGACACCTTGTCGGCATTGAGCACGGTGAAAGGCAGCATGCTGCCTTTTTCCTGTAAACCCAGGCGGCGATCGATCTCCGCCTTCATGCCCTCGGGCGACGGGATGGCGGTGTACCAGAGCTTCCACAGCTCGCCGTCGCGCACCGCCTCGCACAGCGCATCGCGATGATCGTGGCTCAGCGGCACCAGCCGCGCGTGGCGGCCTTTGAGCGTGACGGGTTCGAGGAACGCCACCTACGCCTTCACGGCCATCTTGATTGGGCCTTCGGCCTTGCCGTGGATGAACTGGTCGACATAGGGGTTGCCGCTATGGTCGATGCCGCTGGTCGGGCCCTGCCAGATGATCTTGCCGCCATAGAGCATGGCGATCTTGTCGGAGATTTTCCGCGCCGAGGTCATGTCATGGGTGATGGACAGGGCCGTGGCGCCGACATCCTTCACCGTGGAGACGATCAGGTCGTTGATGATGTCGGCCATGATGGGGTCAAGCCCCGTGGTCGGCTCGTCGAAGAAGATGATCTCCGGATCGGCGGCGATGGCGCGGGCCAAGCCCACGCGCTTCTGCATGCCGCCGGACAATTCGGATGGCGACAGGAAAGCGACGTCCTGCGTCAGCCCGACCTTGGCGAGTTTCTCTATCGCGATGTCGCGCGCCTTGGCGCGGGCCATGCCGCGGCCCTGGATCAGTCCGAAGGCGACATTTTCCCAGACCGGCAGACTGTCGAACAGGGCGCCGCCCTGGAACAGCATGCCGAACTTCTTCATCACCCGGTCGCGCGCCGCGCCGTTGATGTGGGTGATGTCCTCGCCATCCACCAGGATGGTGCCCTCGTCCGGGCGGATGATGCCCAGGATGGACTTGATGGTGACCGACTTGCCGGTGCCCGAACCGCCGATGATTACCAGCGAGGATCGCGGCTCGACCGTCAGGTCGACGCCGTCCAGCACGACCTTGGAGCCGAACCGCTTCTTGACGCCGATCAGTTGGATCTTGGGTGTGGTCATTTGTGGAACAGCAACGCGGTCAGGACATAGTCGGCGGCCAGGATCAGGATCGAGGACGATACCACCGCATAGGTGGTGGCGTTGCCCACGCCCTGCGCTCCGCCCTTGGAATTGAAGCCATTGTAGCAGCCCATCAGCGCCACGATGAAACCGAACACCGCCGCCTTGATCAGGCCGGAGGTGATGTCGTCGTTATGGGCAAAATCCCAGGTGTTCTTGAGATAGGCCGAACCGTTGAAGTCCAGGCTGTAAACCGAGACGACATAGCCGCCCATCACGCCGATGCTGTCGCCGATCAGGGTGAGGATGGGCATGGAGACCACTGCCGCCACGATGCGCGGCGCCACCAGATACTTGATGGGGTTGGTGGCCAGGGTGGTCAGGGCATCGATCTGTTCGGTCACCTTCATGGTGCCGATCTCGGCGGCGATGGCGGCGGCGACACGGCCGGCGATCATCAGGCCGGCGATCACCGGGCCCAGCTCGCGGGTGATGCCCAGCACCACCACCTGGGGCACGATGGCCTCGGCGCCGAAGCGGTTGCCGCCCAGGTAGATCTGAAGCGCCAGAACACCGCCCATGAAGAAGGCGGTCAGGCCCACCACCGGCAGGGAGTAGTAGCCGATGCGCATGATCTGGATGAGGATCAGGCGGAAATAGATCGGCGGGCTGACGATACCGGCCAGCGCCTTGCCCGTGAACAGGGCCAGCGCGCCGATATGGGCCAGCACCGTCATCACGGCGCGGCCGATCCTTGCGAAGATATTCATTGCTCGTATGCCCTCGGCACCCGGTGCAGCCGGGTGAGTATCTCATATTCGTTGGTGCCGGCGCTTGCCGCCACTTCGCCCAGGCCCAGCGTCTCGCCCAGCAGCTCCGCCTCGTCGCCGATGCGCGGCGGCGCGGCCAGGACGCTGACATCCAGGGTGATCGTGTCCATCGAGACGCGCCCCACAAAGGGTACACGCACGCCGCCAAGCACAGCCACGCCCTTGCCCGACAATGTGCGAGGCATGCCGTCGGCATATCCGAGCGCCACGGTGGCGATCATGGTGGGCCTTTTTGCGCGGAACGTGGCTGCGTAGCCAACGCTCGCCCCTGAGTCAATTCGGCGGACCTGCAGCACCTTGGCGGTCAGCACCGCGGCGGTCTGCATCAGGTTCGCCGCACCTTTGCCGGTGCCTTCCTGCGCCTGCGGATTGGCGCCGTACAGCGCTACGCCCGGCCGCACCAGGTCGAAGTGATATTCCATGCCCAGCATCGCGCCATGGCTGGCGGCCAGGCTGGCGGGCGCCGGCGGCAGCATGGCCAGCGCCTGCTTGAAGCGCGACAGCTGCTCGCCATTCATCGGGTTGGACGGCTCGTCGCTGCAGGCCAGGTGGCTCATCACCAGAACCGGGTTGATGCCGGCAAGGCGCCTTGCATGTTCGCCCGACAGGATGGCGAGTTCGTCGCCCGGCAGGCCCAGGCGATTCATGCCGGTATCGACATGCAGCACCGCATCCAGCTTCGAAGTGCCGACACCGGCCGCCGCGCCCCAGGCCGCGATCTGGCCCAGGCTGTTAAGCACCGGCGTCAGGCGATGGCTGATCAGCGCCGGCACCGCATCGGCATCGGCGCCATCCAGCACGAAGATGCGCGCCTGCGGCACGGACTTGCGCAAGGCGATGGCTTCTTCCAGCCGCGCCACAAAAAAGGAATCGCATCCGGCCTGCGCCAGCGCCGGCGCGATTCTCTCCGCGCCCAGGCCATAGCCATCCGCCTTCACCACCGCCGCCACCGCCGTGGGCCCGGCCATGCGGCGATAGGTGCGGTAGTTGGCGATAATGGCCGGCAGGCGCACGGTCAGGCGCGCCGCCTGGAAATCATTCCCCTCCGTCATGGGGTCAGGATGGCGGGCGGCAAGCTTGGCGTCCATCAATTATCGCCTGTCGCGGACCGCATGCCCGGGGACACATGCATGCAGGGCGTGTTCTGCAGGATGGGACAGCCGCCCTGCCCCGGAATGATGCCGTTGCGGACATCGGCGCCGATGCGGTCCTGGCCCGTATTGATCCCGAACTGGGTGTCAGGCGCTTCCTTCAGGCGGGGCAGGACACTGCGCGGCACCATCACCAGGGTGCCATTGGGCAGCCGCATGCCGCGCCAAGGATACAGGCCGCAACGCTCGCGCTCGGCACTGGTCAGATGCTCCCAGCTGCCGGCATCGCAGGCCAGCGAGCGGCCCACCGCACCCAATATGTCGCCGGGCTGTCCGCCATTGGTCCTGGTGTCTTCCTCTTTCTGAATCGGCGGCGGCTTGGGCACCACGATGGGCGCCGCCAGCATGCGTGGCGGCGCCTCGGTGAGGATTTCCGGATTGATGGGCTTCTCGGGCGGCGGGCGGTTGTTGCCGGGCAGGGTCAAGGTCAGGATGGTCTCGATCAGCGGCCGGCTCTTCATGTCGAAGGGGTGCACCGCCAGCACGAAGAAGAAGAAGAACAGGACATGCAGCAGCGTGGTGACCGCCGTGGAGACGGCCTTGGACCTGGCCGCACGGCGCTGTTCCTCGGGCCCCAGGGGACCTGTTCCGGGACGCAAAAACGGGTGCGTCAGGGCTAAATCGCTGGCCAAAAGCTGGTATCCGTCAAACGCTTCCCGCGTCCCCACCATATAGAAGCGTGGCAGCAGGAAAAACAGGGCCAAAACCCCGGCAAGTCAGCGGGTTAATGGCGGAAAATGGGCAAAAATGCTAACGCCAGTGTCATGCAGACCTACCTGATCAACTTGGGACGGCGGCCCGACCGGCTTGCGGCCATGACCGCGCAAGGCGCGGCGCTGGGCCTTGTCTTGGACCGGGTGGAAGCGTGCGATGCCGCCGCCGCCCCGCCGCAGACGCTGGACCGCTGGTTTGCGCAAGGCGGGCCGCTGGGCGAGATCCCACGCGGCGACAAGGCATGCCTGCTGTCGCATCGCGCCGCCTGGGAATTGTTCCTGGCCGGGCCCGATGCCCATGCCGCATTCCTGGAAGACGATGTGGTGCTGTCCAGGGCGGCCGGTGCGTTTCTCGCCAACGATGCCTGGATTCCGGACGGCGCGGCCATGGTGAAGCTGGAGCATTACGGCCCGCCCGGCCAGCGCGTGCTGCTGACAGACATGAAGAGCGTTGGGAATTTCCAGATGGGCCGGATGCTGTCGCGCCATACCGGCGCCGCGGCGTACATCCTGAACCGCGCCGCGGCCAGGCTGTTGCTCGATCAGACAAGCTTCGATCTGCCGGTGGATCACCTGCTGTTCAATCCCAACAATTCCAGTTTGTTCGAATCCCTGTCGCCCTGGCAGCTATTGCCTGCCATCGCGCGGCAGGAACAGTTTGTCGGCGCCAAGTCGGACATCGAAGGCACGCGCAAGGGTTTGCGCACCTTTGGCCTCGCTTATGTAAAGCGGGAGCTGGTGCGCTTTCTCTATGACCTGAGGCTGATCCCCCGCCAGATCGTGGCGCTGCTTGGCGGGGCAAGGTTCGTCGCAATGAAAACGGCCGGCTGATCAACCCGGCGGCGTATAGCCGTCGCTCGCCATGTTGCTGAAGCGGGTATACATGCCTTCGAACACCAGATCGATGGCGCGGGTGGCGCCGTGGCGGTGCTTTTCCACCAGCACTTCGGCGCGGTTGGTGGCGCGTTCCAGCTTTTCCATCCACTTGGCATGTTCGGCGCTGCCAGGCTCGGGCTCGCGCGATTTCAGGTAATATTCCTCGCGGTACACGAACATCACCACGTCGGCGTCCTGTTCGATGGAGCCGGATTCGCGCAAGTCCGACAGCACCGGGCGCTTGTCGTCGCGCGCATCCACGCCGCGCGACAGCTGCGACAAAGCCAGGACCGGCACGTTCAGTTCCTTGGCTAGGGTCTTGAGACCCTTGGTGACTTCGGTGATTTCCTGCACCCGGTTTTCGTGGCGGCGCGACGGCTCCACCAGCTGGAGATAGTCAATAATAATAAGTCCGATATTCTTTTCGCGCTTCATGCGGCGGGCGCGCGCCGCGATCTGGGCGATGGAGATGCCGCCGGAATCGTCGATATAGAGCGGCAGGCTGGACAGGTCCTGCATGGTGAGGACGAATTTCTCCCACTCGCTCTCGCTGAACTTGCCGTTGCGGATCTTCCACATTTCCAGCTCGGCCTGTTCCGAAAGAATACGCGCCGAGAGCTGCTGGGCCGCCATTTCCAGGCTGAAGAACAGCACCGGCGTACCGCTGGGATATTCGGCATTGCTTTCCAGGTCGCGCATGTACTGCTTGGCGCAATGGAAGGCCATGTTGGTGCCCAGCGCCGTCTTGCCCATGCCGGGACGCCCGGCCAGGATCAGAAGATCCGAGGGCTGCAAACCGCCGAGCAGACTGTCGATATCGGTGAAGCCGGAGGTGACGCCGGAAATGCGCCCGCCGCGGGCATGGGCCTTTTCCGCCGATTCCACGGCCAGGCGCAGCGCTTCGTGGAAATCCAGCGCGCCTTCGCCGTACTTGTTGGTCTCGGCCACCGCATACAGCGCCTTTTCAGCCTCGGCGATCTGGTCTTTCGAGGTCTTTTCGGTGGGCGCGTCATAGGCGGTGTTGACGATATCCTCGCCAATGCGGATCAGGCTGCGCCGCACATACAGGTCGGCCAGGATGTTGCCGAAGTCCCGGATATTGGGGATGGCCGGCGCCGCGGCACGCAAGGCATCGAAATAGGCCTGGCCGCCGGTCTCAATCACGCCGGGATCGGACTTCATGGTGGCATGCAGGGTCAGCGGCGTGACGACAACCCCGCCGCGCTCGATCATCTGCGTCATGGTCTCGAAGATGCGGCCATGCAGCGGATCGTAGAAATGCTCGGGCTTGATCAGCGCACTGGCACGCTCCATCGCCCGGTTGTCCGCCAGGATCGCACCGAGCAGCGCCTGCTCGATGTCGATATCGTATGGGACGTGGCGGTAGGCTTCCTGTTCCATCGGTCCTGTGCTTCAGCGTCGGCGGGCGAGCAATCAACCGATTGCGCACCATGTGTTCAAGCCACTTGGCCAACTGCTCACAGGCACGACTCGCGCGCGCGTGCCCCATTCTATACCCAAGTCTACACCTAGTGGGCGCCTACGCGGCCGCCCACTAATCGGCGCCCTGGGCACGCATTATTTGGCCGGGCCAAACACCGCTTCGGTGAAGTTGGTTTCGCGGAAGGCCGGCAGTGATTCTGCCCGGACCGACAGCGCCGCTAGCCTGGGAAATTCCGCCGCCGCGAGGCGGCCCGGCGAGGTGTGCTGGGTAAAGCGCCATGCCACCGCGGTGGTGATCTGCGGCTGCATCAAGTCTTCGCCGCCGAACCAATCATTCGGGATTTCCGCTTCCAGCGCGGAATAGGCGTGGCGAAGCTGACCCACCACCCGGTCCAGCCAGGGCTGATGCTGCTTCTCGGCAGGCCGCGTATTGAGTTCATACACGATGGAAACGCTTTTCTCGCAGGCCACCAGCGCCAAGCCGACCTGGCGCAGCGCGCGTGTATGGGCGGCGCCCTTGGGCATCAGGCTGCGCGGCGCAATTTCCGCGATATGTTGCAGGATCAGACTGGATTCCATCAGCACCGTGCCGTCATCGGTCACCAGGGTCGGCGCCTTCACCACCGGATTGATGGCGGAGAACTGTTCGAAGTTGCGGAACACCGACAGCTGGTCCAGTTCGAACGGCAGGCCCAATACCTTCAGCGATACCGCAACCCGGCGCACATAAGGCGAATCCAGCATTCCGATCAGTTTCATCGCACGATCCCCGAAATCCCAAGATAATGCTGACACAGTGCGGCGCCGGGGCAAGCAACACGTCTGCATGAAAGCATTGCGCCTAGAGCGCGGCGATGATGGCCTGGGCGGCGGCTTAAGCGAACAGCTTTTTGTAGTCGTCCGGCTTGAAGCCGACGGTGAGCTTGCCTTTGGCGTCCAGCACCGGGCGCTTGATCATCGAAGGCTGGGCCAGCATCAGGGCAATGGCCTTTTTCTCGGTCAGCCCTTCCTTGTCGGCATCGGGCAGCTTCTTGAAGGTGGTGCCGCCGCGGTTGAGCAAAACTTCCCAACCCACTTTATTCGCCCAGCCTTCCAGGGTCGGCTTGTCGATCCCCGAAGCCTTGTAGTCATGGAAGTCGGCATTGACCTTGTGCGCCTCCAGCCAGGTACGGGCACGCTTCATCGTATCGCAGTTCTTGATACCGTAGATTGTTGCCATGACGCTTCCTGAGTTTGAACGCAGGATATGGGAGGCGCGCCCTCGCGCAAAGCGGCTAACATCCTCGCATGAGCAAGCAGGACTGGAAGCGCATCGGCGCCGAACTGGATGAACAGGGCTGGGCGATCCTGCCGGGGCTGGTCAGCGCCAGCGGCTGCGACGCGTTGGCCCGGATGTATGACCAGGACGGCCTGTTCCGCAGCCGGGTGGTGATGGCCCGGCATGGTTTTGGGAAGGGCGAGTATCGCTATTTCGCCTATCCCCTGCCCGGCGCCGTCGAAAATATGCGCACCGGCCTCTACCCGCCCCTCGCGGCCATCGCCAATGGCTGGCAGGCGCGGCTGGTACGGACGGAGCGCTTCCCGGAAGCCCATGCCGACTTTCTGGCCCGCTGCCATGCCGCCGGCCAGACGCGGCCCACCCCGCTTCTGCTGCGCTATCGACCGGGCGACTATAACTGCCTGCACCAGGACTTTTACGGCGCGGAGCTCTTCCCGCTGCAGGTGGCAGTGCTGCTGGCCCAGCCGGGCGCCGGCTTTACCGGCGGGGAGTTCGTGCTGACCGAGCAGCGGCCCCGCCAGCAGTCCCGCGCCATGGTGGTGCCGCTGGCCAAGGGCGACGGGGTGGTGTTCGCGGTGAACAGCCGGCCGGTCAAAGGCAGCCGGGGCGACTATCAGGCCAAGATGCGTCACGGGGGCAGCCGCCTGCTAAACGGGCAGCGCCATACCTTGGGCATAATCTTCCATGACGCGACATAAGCCGCGGAAAGCTTGCTTTCCTGCCATGCTTTACATATTGTAAAGTCATGACCCAAACATACTTTACATAGTGTCAAGTACGGTCGATACCCGCGCCCGAATCCTGGCGGCCGCGCTTTCCTGTGCGGCCGATGCGCGGACCGATTGCACCATGGGCGAGGTCGCCGCCAAGGCCGGCCTTTCCCGCCAGGCCGTCTATCTCCACTTCCCCAACCGGGCCACGCTGCTGGCGGCGCTGTCCGAGCATCTGGCGGCGGCAGCGACCCGTGCCCCGGCCGAGGCCCCCAGCGCCCGGGCCACCCTCACCGCCCTGGTCGGACTGCTGGCCGAGGAGCATCCCAAGGCTTGGCCGCTAGCCCGCAGGCTGGGCGAGAACCCGGGCGATGCCAGCCGGATGGTCGCCTGCCGCAGACTGGCCGAGCGTTTTCGAGAGGAAGGGGCGCTCAGCCCGCATCTGTCGCCGGCGGCCGCGGCCGACCTGCTCTTCACCCTGACCTCGCTGGCGGTCTGGGCCGAACTGGTGCCGGGCCTGGGCTGGGATGCCGCGCGCTACCGCAGCCATGTCGTCTATCTGGCCACCAGCGCGCTGACCAAGTGAACCGTTGACCTGACGGATATTTTGTACCATCGGCATAGAGAGACTATTGCATCGCCGCCGCCTGATCTAGAGGTGGCGGTACTGGGCTAAATGCCTGTGGTGCAGGTGGCCGATATCCCAGCGATGAGTGCGGCCTGACGGCGTTGTAGTGGCTGCGCCATTGTCCGATGACGGCCTTGGCCTCCTTCAGGCTGTAGAAGATCTCTCCGTTCAGCAGCTCGTCACGCAGCTTGCCGTTGAAGCTTTCGCAGTAGCCATTCTCCCAGGGGCTACCGGGCTCGATGTAAAGCGTTTTGGCCCCAACTTGGGCTAACCAATGGCGAACGACCTTGGCCGTCATCTCCGGTCCATTGTCGGACCGGATGTGTTCAGGGACACCCCGCACCAACATCACATCCGCCATGGTCTCAATCACACCCAGACTGTTGATCCGGCGGGCAACACGGATCGCCAGGCATTCCCGCGTGAACTCGTCGATCAGCGTCATAAGCCGAACCTTGCGGCCATCATGCGTCTGAGCTTCGACAAAATCGTAAGACCAGACGTGGTTACGTCGTTCCGGTCTCAGCCGGATACAAGACCCATCATTGAGCCATAAACGGCTCCTGGGCCTTTGTTTACTAGGAACTTTAAGCCCCTCGCGGCGCCAGATGCGTTGCACACGGTCCGTGCCAACGGCCCACCCAGCATCCCTGAGCAGCCACGTGATCCGCCGATAGCCATAGCGGCCATACTCTGACGCCAGACCAATAATGGCCTGTGTCAGAGCATCTTCGTCTGCACGGACTATTGTTGTGTACCGCTGCGTACCTCGTGGCTGACCAACGAGCCGGCAGGCATGGCGTTCCGAGAGCCTGTACTTCTCACGAGCCCCCGCAACCGCCTGCCGGCGCCGTTCGGGGCTTACAAGTTTCCCGAGGCGATATCCTTGAGAACCTGCTTATCAAGCGAAAGATCTGCTACCAGCCGCTTCAGCCGGGCGTTCTCTTTCTCCAGATCCTTCATCCGCCGCGCCTGATCAAGCTCTAAGCCGCCGTATTCCTTGCGCCAGCGGTAGTAGCTCTGCTGCGATATCCCAGCATCTCGGCACGCTATCGGCGCAGACTTGCCCTGCGATATCAAAACCTCAATCTGGCGCAGCAAAATCACTATCTGCTCCGCGCTAAAACGCTTCTTCGGCATAACCAGGTTCCTTTCCAAGTCAGTG
>Ga0118677_10014146_pt1 | contig 11334 bp, 6 predicted proteins | sample AliMusrvi5mmetaG_FD_86154 | JGI IMG/M metagenome (GOLD analysis project Ga0118677, IMG submission 86154)
CTTTTATATCTTAGCAAGGCCGTTTTGCTGTCCAGCACATGGGGAGCGGCTCAGGCTGAAGTGTCCGCTACGCGAAAGGAGTGCCTCTTGCGATGGCGCTTGGAAAGAAAACTGGATCTCGAACTGCGCGAGGCGTTGACTGCACAAATACGATGTGCCCCTAGAGCGAAGAAACATAAACGGGTATCGCCAACCGCCGTCTTCCTTTGATATTCTAACTCCGTTTTTGCATGATTGTGCGACGGGACTGGTGCGGGCAGGCGAGATGGCCCTGTTTCGGCGTTGTGCCCTGCAGTTCTTTCGAGCAGGATAAAAAAAGCATGGAAGAAAACGCCTGGAAATGACAATGTATTCAGAGGTTCTTGAGGCTCTTCGGTATCTCTACATCGACGATAAGCGTCCTTGGTTAGTCGGGTTTAGCGGGGCTAGGATTGCATAATTGATGCTCAAAGATCAGTCATATTGGTTGAAAAAACTTGCGACTCTCCAGATTGACCGCGCGAGTGGAGATCCGGCTCCCCACAAGCCTTTTCTTCTCTTAATGATACTTGAAATGGCCGACCGAAACGAAATCATAGGTTCTGAGTTGCCACTGTCACCTGACCTCGCTTTCCGGTTCAGTCTATTCAACTCAATTATTGCGGAGCGTAAGAGACCGTCGCTAGAGATGCGTCTACCATTCCATCATCTCAAGACTTCTGGCATTTGGTTCCCGCTTATGGCAGACGGACAGCCATCTCCGCATCGGAATCTCACTGTGAGAATTAGGTTTGCTCCAGAGTTTCTTGAATGCTTGCATGATCCAATTTTTCGCGACACTGCCAAAAGAATTTTAATCGAGACGCCTCCGTACTTCCGCCCTGAAGAACAACAGGCCTTATGTGCAATGCTCGGCCTTAAGACTATAAGCGGTGACAAAGTCAAAGAAACCAACGCGCGTTATACCGTGTCAGTCGCACGTGGACGTGAAGCGCGGTTTCGGATTGAAGTGGTTGTCGTTGCCTATGGTACCAGAAAGAAAACGGACCTTACCGGTTCTGTTACTGCGGTAACCTCCAAAGAATTTCAAAAGGGGAATATAGCTTCATCCGAACAATTGTTGTTGGGAAAAGTTCCCGGATTGCAGATTACCTCAGGCGGTGGTGCTGCCGGTGGCGGAAGTACAATTCGCATCCGTGGTGGCGCTTCGTTAAATGCAAGCAATGATCCATTAATAGTTATTGATGGTGTGCCTGTTGAAGGCAATTCACTTTCCGGCTCAGCCAACTTATTAAACACGATTAACCCGAATGACATTGAGTCAATAAGTGTATTAAAAGATGCTTCGGCTACTGCCCTTTATGGGTCCAGGGCTTCAAACGGTGTTATTATTATCACAACCAAGAAAGGGGCTGCGGGAGCCGTTAAGTACAACTTTAATACGCAAGCTTCAGTGGGCTCGATAGCTAAATATGTGGATGTATTGGATGGCGATCAGATCAGAAGTATCATTAATGCCGATGCTTTAGCTACAGGTAATAATACATATAAAAAGCTTTTGGGAACGGCAAATACCAATTGGCAAAAAGAGATTTATCAGGCTGCCATTGGCGCTGATAATAATCTGAGTGCAAGCGGAAGTATAAAAAATATTCCTTTCCGATTCTCAACCGGATTTTTAACCCAGGATGGGATTCTGAAAACCAACCATTTTAACAGGTTTACTACAGGGTTGAACCTTTCTCCAAAATTCTTTACCGATCATCTGGCCGTTAACGTGAATGTAAAATACAGCAATACCCATAACCGCTTTGCCGATGAAGGCGGTGCAATTGGCGGGGCAGTTGGTTTCGACCCTACCCAATCCGTAATGAAAGCTGGTAGCGCTTATGGCGGTTATTATGAGTGGCTTCAGGCTGATGGAACTCCTATTGGTACCAACGGAGGCGCTACTGCACCGAATCCGGTTAGTTTACTGAAACAAATAGACAATACTTCGCAGGTAGACCGGATAATCGGGAATGTACAATTAGATTATAAGCTCCATTTTCTTCCCGATTTGCATGTAATGGTTAACCTGGGTCTTGACAATGCCACCGGAAGGGGAAATGATAACAGGCCTAAAACAATGGCAAGTACCGCCTATAAGAATGGGATTTTCAAGTATTACTCGGAAAATAAGAGCAATATGTTAGCGGATGTGTCCTTGTTCTATTCAAAAGAGTTAGCCGAGTATAAAAGTAAATTTGATGTCCTTGTGGGGCATAGTTATCAGGATTTCTATACTAAGTCTTATAATTTTGCTTCCTATAGCCAGGATGGTGCAATTGATCCAACTACCTTCCCAGCCTTCGCCACGGATAAACCCGAGTATCGTCTTGAGTCTTATTTGGGAAGGTTGAACTACACCTTTAACAACAAGTATCTGTTAACAGCTTCTGTACGTCGGGATGCAAGTTCTAAATTTTCACCTGACACGAGGGTGGGTTATTTCCCATCGGTCGCATTGGCCTGGAAATTGAATGAGGAATTTTTCAAAAATAGTACTACAGTTTCTGACCTGAAACTCCGATTAGGTTGGGGTATTACCGGGCAGCAGGACATTGGTAATTACTATCCTTACATGTCCCGGTACAGCCGAAGCACATCTACCGCGCAATACCAGTTTGGGAATGCCTATTACAGCTTTCTGCGCCCGGCAGCCTATGATGCGAATATCAAATGGGAAACCACTACGACCAATAATATCGGGTTAGATTATGGGTTTTTCAATGGCAGGATCTCGGGGAGTATCGACGTTTACAAGAAGAAAACGAAAGATCTTTTGAGCGTGGTCCCTGTTGCCCCTGGCGCCAACTTTGACATCTCATTACTGACCAATGTTGGCAACATGGAGAACAAGGGGGTTGAATTTACAATTAACACCATTCCAGTTCAAACCAGAGACTTTTCATGGAGTGTTGGATTTAATGTAACCTATAATGAATCAAAAATTACCAACCTGCTTAAACAAACTGATCCCAGCTTTACGGGAATAGCAACTAGTGGAATACAGGGAGGTACCGGAAATAATGTTGGAAAGTTTGCAGTGGGTTACGCCCCATATACCTTTTTTGTCTATAAACAGGTCTATGATAAAGCTACAGGAGCCCCGATTGAAGGTTTGTACGAGGACTTAAACAGGGATGGAGTGATAAACGATGCCGACAGGTACTATTATAAAAAACCTGCTCCCGATTTCATGTTTGGTGTCAATACACAGCTTACCTACAAGAAGTGGAGCATGGGTTTAGTAGGCCACGCGATGGTAAACAATTACATGTACAATAACTTTAACTCGAATGTTGGTACGATGAGAGCGCTGAAGAATCCGCTACTGTACATCGATAATGTTTCGACCAGTTATCTCAAAACCAAATTCACCAACATGCAATACCTGTCCGATTACTACATTGAGAATGCATCCTTCTTCCGTCTTGATAATATCAATTTTGGTTATAATGTTGGTAAAATTTTCAAAAATAGGACATCTGAATTACACATTACTGCAAGTGTTCAAAATGTGTTTGTCATTACGAAATATTCGGGATTGGATCCGGAGAATGCCAGTTCAACTGGTGTTGATAATGTCATTTATCCTCGACCAAGGATATCCTCAGTTGGATTTAACCTTGACTTTTAATTTTAACAATCGAATGATATGAAAAGTAGAGCAATAACAAAAATAATCATCGCATGTGTTGCCATTTTGGTTGCAACTTCCTGTGCAAAAAAACTGGATTTGTTCCCGCAAAATGATCTCACAGCTGATAAGGCATATTCTACATCTGAAGGATATAAAAGCGTTCTTGCGAAAGCATATGGAAGCTTAGCAATCACAGGTAACCAGGGACCATCCGGACAATCTGATATTGCCGGTGGCTTGGATGAAGGTTCTCAGGTGCCATTTATCCGCATGTTTTTCAATTGTGAAGAACTGCCAACTGATGAAGCAATTGTTGCATGGAATGACCAAACGATCCACGATTTTCATGATCTGAAATGGACCAGCAGCGATATTTTCCTTAGAGGAATTTATGGTCGCCTTATTTATAATGTCACACTGATTAATGAGTACCTGCGGGAATCGACCGATGCAAAGGTAGCAGGCAGGGGTATTACAGGCACTGCAGCTTCTGATATCAAAAAGTCAAGAGCTGAAGTTCGTTTCCTGCGTGCTTTCAACTATTGGGCCATGATGGATATTTTCGGTAAATCAACCTTTATAACTGAAGATGATGGAATAGGTACCTTTTTACCTCGTCAAATCCCGCGCGATAGTTTATTCCTTTATGTTGAAAAAGAACTCAAAGCAATTGATGGAGACCTCTCTCCTGCAAGAACAGCAGAATATGGCCGTGTTGAGCAGCCCGCTGAATGGGCATTGCTTGCACGTATTTATTTGAATGCTTCAGTTTATAATGGCACTAATCGGAATGACGACGCAATTACCTATGCAAAGAAGGTAATCGACGCAGGTTATAGCTTGCAACAAGGGTATTTTAAATTATTCATGGCCGACAACAACAAATATACCAATGAAATAATCTGGGCGATCAATTGTGATGGATTAAAAGGACAGGCTTATGGCAATACAACTTTCTTTATTCATGGTGCTTCCGGCGATGATCATGATGATTATGGCGCTGCTGGCGGATGGAATGGTTATAGGGCTACAAAGGCATTCGGCGATAAGTTTCCAAAGAACGGATCAGGGAATATTGATATAACAGCAGATGGCAGGGGTAATGCCTTTTACACTTCAAAATTCAGTGGTACTCCTGCCCAGGCTTTAATAAGTACCCTAGACGATGTTGGTAATTTTGCCACAGGATATCATATTAAGAAGTATGTTAATATTCGTTCGGATGGCGCTGCTGTCAGTGATCCGACCAGAACTTATGCTGATATTGATTTTCCGGTATTCCGTTTATCCGAAATGTACCTGATCTATGCAGAAGCTGTTCTTCGCGGTGGAACAACCGGCAATTTGGGAACTGCACTTACTTATGTAAACCTTATCAGGTCAAGAGCCGGGGCAACATTATTTAATTCATCGGATATTACTTTGTCTAATATGCTTGATGAGAGATCAAGAGAACTTTTTTGGGAAGGACACCGCCGTACTGACCTGATACGTTATGGACAATTAACAACTGCAACCTATTTATGGCCTTGGAAAGGCGGAATTGCTTCAGGTACTGCAGTTGATAGCAAATATAATTTATTCGCTATTCCTGCAGCCAATATAACTGCTAATCCGAACTTAAAGCAGAATACCGGATATTAATCATAAACTCAAAAAAAGAATTCAAAATGAAAAACATATCTAAGTTCACGTTCTTATTACTCTTACTCACCACTTTAGTCTGGTCGTGCAGTAAAGATGAGAATAAGATCTATTTTGAAGGGGGGACGGCTCCGGTATTAGCTGCCAACCAAACAGCCATAGCCTTGTCCTATGCTACTAAAGCCCACGAAGCTGTTACCTTTTCATGGTCAAATCCAAACTATCAGTTTACAACGGGCATCAGTTCGCAAGATGTAAGTTATGTGCTTCAGATTGACACAACAGGCGCTAATTTTACAAATGTAAATAAGAAAGAAATTGCAATAAGCAAGGATCTAAGTCTGGCAATTCCGGATAGCACCTTCAATGATTATTTACTGAATCAGTTGATTCTGGTGCCGGGGAAGCCTCATAACCTGGACGTAAGAGTTAAATCGACACTGGCAAACAGTTCCGTGCCTCTTATTTCCAATGTTCTTAAATTTACTGTTATCCCTTATGCAATTCCTCCAAAAGTTGTTCCTCCTGGTACGGCCCCCAATTATCTTGATGGCAAATTATATATAACTGGTGATGCCACTTCTAAAGGATGGATGGGTGGTGGAGATGCAGAAGTACTAACCCAAAAATTCACCAGAAAAAGTGCTACTCTATATGAGATAATTGTTCCATTAATAGGAGGTAAATCTTATGTTTTTGTACCTGTTTACGGCAATTGGGATAATAAATACTGCATTGCAACTAAAAATGACCCGAATCTGGTAAATGGAGGTGCTTTCCAATTTGGAGGGAATGATATACTTGCTCCGGCTGCCTCGGGAACTTATAAAATTACAGTTGATTTTCAACGAGGAATATTTACTGTTGTATCACAGTAAACTAATCTCAATATTTTAAACTATTAATTATGAGAAATATAGTAAAAATACTAATTGTAACAGTTGGAATCGCATTGATTTTCACTGCCTGCAATAAAGAGGGGCTTTTACCCTATTACAAAACCGGGAACGCATCAGTGTTGACAAGTAGCGCAACCACAGTTAAGGCTACAATAGCTGATTCAAGCAAAACAGCAGTTACCTTGAATTGGACATGGCCCAATTATTCTACTGATTCAGTCAATCAAAAATTTATTGTACAAATTGATTCAGTGGGTAAAAATTTTGTGAAACCTGTTACAAGAGTTTTGAATGGAGTATTAAAAACTTCTTATACTACGAAAGAATTAAACACGATTGTTTTTGGTTTTGGAGATGTTAGTGCTCCTTATGCCCTGGAAATTCGGATTATTTCTTCTTATGCCAACAACAACGAGAAGTATATATCCAACATTGTTAGTGTAGTTGTAACTCCTTACGTTATTCCGGTTACCTTATCATTGAATCCGACAGGCCCTCTGACTTTGGTTATGGCAAACGGTGCTAACAATGCCGTTACCTTCAGTTGGAATGCTACAGTATACGGAAACCTTCCACTCAATTACGCGATTCAGATTGATAAAGCGGCAGGCACCTTTACAGCTCCGCTGGTACTGCCTTTTGGAACTGCATTAACAGGAGGAATAAATGTTACAACGCTGAATAGGGCTGCAATCAGTGCTGGAATTGCTGCAAATACATCCGGGAATCTGGCTATCCGTGTAATTGCTTATCAGGGAACCAATTTTTCAAATCCTGTTTACTCAAACGTCGCTACATTAAAAGTAACTACTTATCTGGATGTTGTTAAATTCTGGGTAGTTGGTGGATTAAATGGATGGGATAACACAGATAAAGATTTATACATCATGAATACACCTGCCACCGGTGCGAATGCCGAAGGATATATATATTTTGCTTCAGCGGGGGAATTTAAACTTACAACAGATCATAGCTGGGACGATCCCCATACATTTGGCGATGATGGCACTAATAAAGGTAAATTATCCAATGCTGGAGGTGGTCACAACATCATCGCGCCATCAGCCGGTTATTATTTGATAAAAGCGAATCCGCTAACCATGACTTATTCCCTGACACAAACAACCTGGGGTATTATGGGTGATTACAATGGTTGGGCTTCACAAACCGATATGGTTTATAATTCCGTATCAAATACCTTTTCACAGGGTTTACATTTAACAAGTGGCGGTGGTTATAAATTCAGAGGCACTTCAGACTGGTCTCTTAACTTTGGAAATACTGCAGGTGATGGTAAAACTTTAGATTATGGCGCTGCTAATAATATCGCTGTTAAGGCTACCGGGGATTATGCGATCACCCTGGATCTGGGTCATCCAAATGCATATACCTACAGTGCCAACACATGGGGTTTAGTTGGTGCTTTTACCAATTGGAGTGGTGATCCAGATGTAGATATGACCTGGGATTCCGTCAATCATGTTTTCAAAGCGACTGCAACTATAGCTGCAGCCGGTGAATGGAAATTCAGAGCAAACCATGACTGGGGTGTTAACTTTGGCGGTACGCTTGATGCACTTTCTCAGGATGGAGGCAATCTAAACTTTGCATCTCCAGGAAGTTATACTATTACCTTAGATCCATGGGCCCGCAAGGCGACTGTTAAGAAAAATTAATTTTAGTATATTTGAGGCTTATCCATTCAACTCGGGTGGATAAGCCTTTTTTTATTTTCAATAAAAATGGTACTTCGAATCAATCTTCTCCTCCTTCTGGTTTCCTTTGGTCAGTTCAGTTATGCGCAAGTGAGCACAAATCCTGCATTGCCTGTCGAAGGGGTGCCGGTAACCATCACTTTCGATGCTACCCAGGGAATCGCAGGATTAAAAGATTACACAGGTGATGTATATGTGCATACTGGTGTTATTACCGATAAGAGCAGTTCATCAATAGATTGGAAATATACGATAGGTAGCTGGGGTGATAATACCTTGCAACCAAAACTTACACGAATTTCAGGGAATATCTATTCCTTCCAAATAGCTCCCAACATCAGGAACTTTTACGGTGTACCTGCAACGGAAAAAATTTTGAAGATGGCATTTGTCTTCAGAAGTGGGGTAAAAGTCGGCAGCGAATATCTGCAGGGAAAGGCAACCGGCGGTAACGATATTTTAATCGATGTTTATAGTACAGGATTGAATGCGGCAATAACTAATCCAGTATCAAATTCTATTTTGCAGCTCAATACAAATTTGCAGTTGACGGCCTCTGCTACTGTTTCCTCAGATATCAGATTATTCCTGAATAACAGTCTGGTGAACCGGATAACCGGTACCCAAATCTCCTTTACCAATAATTTTTCATTATCAGGAGATTACTGGATTAAAGTGACAGCAACAGATGGAACAACCACTGCCACTGATTCGGTGTTTGTGACTGTTTTAGCTGATCAGGCTAATCAGCCCCTTCCGGCAGGATCAAAAAAAGGGATTAACTATATCGATTCACAAACGGCCCGATTGGTGCTTTGGGCACCCTATAAATCATATGTTTATGCGATTGGTGAATTCAGTAATTGGTCTCCCTCTTCCAAATACAGGATGAAGAAAGACGGAGATTACTACTGGCTCGATATCTCTAACCTTATTCCCGGAAAAGAGTATCCTTTTCAATACCTTGTAGATGGTCAGCTGAAAATTGCCGATCCGTATACCGAAAAAATCAGCGATCCTGTTAATGACAGCGGGATCACAAATATAACCTATCCGGGATTAATACAGTACCCCACCGGCAAAACAGTTGGGATTACCAGTATTTTGCAAACCAATCAACAGCCTTATGTCTGGCAATCGGGTAATTACACTACACCTTCACCTGATACAATGGTCGTATACGAATGCCTTGTCCGCGATTTTGACGCACTTCACTCTTATTCGGGTGTCATCAGTCATCTAGATTATCTGAAAACCTTAGGGGTTAACGTACTTGAGCTTATGCCGGTAAATGAGTTTGAAGGAAACTCAAGCTGGGGATATAATCCCTCCTTTTATTTTGCTCCTGATAAATATTACGGTCCCAAGAACGACCTGAAACGATTGGTCGATGAGTGTCATAAAAGGGGTATTGCAACAGTACTTGATCTTGTTTTGAACCATTCCTTTGGTCAAAGTCCGTTTGTTCAGCTATACTTTGATGGAACATACCCTACCTCCCAAAATCCCTGGTACAACATTCACAGCAATTTTACAAATCCTGATGCCCAATGGGGATACGATTTCAATCATGAAAGTCCATATACGAAGCAGCTTGTCGACAGCATCAACTCTTTTTGGATGAGCGAATATAAAATTGATGGTTTTCGGTTCGATTTTACAAAGGGGTTCTCCAATAATATCAAAGACTCGTCCGATCCCTGGGGAAGCAAGTATGATAGTCAAAGAATTGCAAATCTTGAGCGGATGGCCAGCGAAATATGGAAACGGAAACCAGGCGCGATGGTTATTTTTGAGCATTTTGCTGATAATTCTGAAGAGACAGTTCTGGCAAATTATGGGAAAGGGATTCTTTTGTGGGGAAATCTGAATGTAAATGCCACGGAAGCAGCAATGGGGTATAATGATAACAATAATTCTGACCTCTCCTCAGCATCCTACCTTAATCGTGGATGGAGTAAACCGTCTCTGGTCGGTTATATGGAAAGTCATGATGAGGAGCGGATGGTGTACAAATGTATCACCTATGGTAATGCTTCGGGCTCCTATGATATTAAAAGTCTCCCAACAGCTCTAAATCGTGCCGCACTCACTGCCGCACTTTTTATTCCACTTCCTGGTCCAAAAATGATCTGGCAATTTGAAGAATTGGGATACGATGTTTCAATTAATTACATTGGGCGAACCGACCCTAAACCAATACATTGGGAATACAAGAGCAATGCCGACCGTGACTCCCTTTACCATGTATTTTCAAAGCTCTTAAATCTGAAAAAAAAATATCCTATTTTCTCAACTACCGACGTTTCACAATCATTAAATTCAGATATCAAGTGGATTAAGTTAAATTTAAACGGAGATTATGTTTTAATCGCCGGTAATTTTGGAATCGTAAGCGCTAATCCAATACTTGAGTTTCAGAAAACGGGGACCTGGTATGATTTTTTCGGAAAGAAATCGTTAAATGTGGCAACAACTTCTCAATCAATATTGCTTGCTCCGGGCGAATATAAGCTTTATTCGACCCAGAATTGGGGGGGGATAATAACCGGTGTGAATGAATTAAGGAGTCAAAATGAACTTCAGATCATTCCTAATCCTGCCACTGATTATATCAGGGTATATTCAGTAAATGGAATGGAACATATCGCAATTTTCACAATAACAGGCATTAAAGAGAAGGAGTTTCAGTTTTCCGGCAACCAGAATACAGATAATGAATTGTATATTGGTGATCTGCATTCGGGTATTTACCTGATACAAGCCAGAAGTATAAATGGCCAGACTTTTGTGCGTAAGATAATTAAAAGGCCCTGAATGATGCTGATCTGATCATCTGACGGGAAAAGAAATGAAGAATATTCAGCCGTATTTTGTTCTTTTATTGATTAAACAATTATATTTTTATTTTTTCCGGAGCAATAATCAGCTGCTATTTTAAGCTTTTCGATGATCTCCTCCATATGGATGGGCTTGGAAATATAGTCATTCATCCCAATATTGATGCACTCATCTCTGTCGCTTGACATCGCATTTGCAGTCATAGCAATAATATAAGGCTGTTGTATTGACATCTGACGAATGGCCTGAGTCGCTTCAAACCCATCCATCAACGGCATCCTCACATCCATTAAAATAACATTGTATTCTTTTTTATCCAGGAAATTCAGCGCACGAACTCCGTCAGAAGCTGTCTCTGTATGATATCCAAGCTTGCGTAAAATTCTTTCAATCAGGATTTGATTGACAGAATTGTCCTCTGCAATAAGAATATTCAAAGGATAATTTTCTGCAAATGTAGCTGTCATGGTTCTTCCTTGTGAACCTTCTGAAACAACATGAATTTTTTCCGGAGATGATATCATTTGAAGCCTTTTTGAATAATTGTTTGACCAATTAAATGATTGTATGT
>Ga0118677_10014147_pt1 | contig 11334 bp, 7 predicted proteins | sample AliMusrvi5mmetaG_FD_86154 | JGI IMG/M metagenome (GOLD analysis project Ga0118677, IMG submission 86154)
TCGTAGAGTTCTCGCTTAAATCCGCGCATGCCATTCGCTGCCTGTTCGAAGTGTTTGCCGAGTTCCGACTTCGGATCGAACGATGACCCGTTGTCGCCCGCGAGCATGACAATCGTCTTCTCGTCGATCTTGAGTTCCTTCAACAGTGCGAGTAGGCGGCCGACATCCGTGTCGAGGCGCGTGACCATCGCGGCGTAGTTCTTCTGCTGCTCGGTCCATGGCTTATCCTTGTAGATGCCTTGATCGTTGATCTGAAAAGTGGCATGTGGGAGCGTGATAGAGTAGTAGAGAAAGAACGGCTTATCCTTCTGTGAGCGCACCCACTTGAGAGTCTCGTCGGCGATCAAATCCTGAGCATAAATCGCGCCCTTGCCCCCTATCTTCGTGTTGCCGTCGTTACCCGGCAAGGAGAACCGTTGGTCGTCGTTGTAGAGGTATGTCGGGAAATAGCTATGCGCGTGGCGCTGGCAGTTGTAGCCGAAGAAATGGTCGAAGCCGAGTTTCAGCGGGCTGCCTGTCGTATCGAACATACCCATGCCCCACTTGCCAACGCATGCAGTTGCATAACCTGCGCTCTTGAGCAACTGCGCCACGGTGAATGTCCCCGCAGGCAGAGGCATCTGTCCCTCCGCACCGATTTCGCGGTTTGCCCGCACAGGCGAATGACCCATGTGCAAGCCTGTCATCAGCGAGGTCCGACTGGGCGCACAGACGGTGGTACCGCAATAGGCCTGCGTGTAGCGTGTACCCTCAATGGCCATGCGATCCATAATAGGTGTCTGGATCAGTTTTTGCCCATAACACCCCACGTCACCCTGAGCGAGGTCGTCGCTGAGGATGAAGATGATGTTGGGTTTGCCAACGGAGGACTCGGCAGCACCGCGCACGAGTGTGCCAGTGGCGAGAGCGAGAAGTATGAGTGATATTTTCATTGTGGGGCGCTCTTACGGAAGCCGCTGATTCGTACAAACTTACTCGGGAAAGATCCAGCGACTGTCGAAGCCGGGGATGGATTCGCCGTTCTGGATTTTCCAGTAGCGGTCCACATAGATTTCCACGCCCTTGCGATAACTCAGATTCGGGGCAGAGTTGCGGGTCCATTGTAGATCCAACTGTTTGGCATCGGCCGGAAGCTCCAACACGCGGTCCTTGGCATCCAGCGCTCGGCCATCCACCTTGGCGGAACGCAGGTCCACAAACCATGGGATGTGGAAGCGCAGCGCAGCGGGTGCCTTGCGCCATTGTGCGTCGAGATGCACGCTCGCGCCCTCGGCGGTGGCGTCGATGGAGTAAGACAGCACGCCGAAATCGGTGGGGGCCTTGGTCACCCGCACGCGGCGACCGGCCTCCAGCCAAGTGGGAGCAAGTGCTGAGGCGAGGTGGATCACGGGTTGTTGCATATCCTCACGCACCAGCATGTTGCGCAGGCACTCGTTGAAGCGGGCGGCGCACCATCCATGGGGCGGATAGTTGTTATGGAAATTGCGATCGCGCCAAGCCCAGATATCATATTCGAAGCCGGTATGGGTGCTGCCGGTGTGGACGAGGAACGAGTAAAAGTCGGTGACCACCTCGCGGTCCATGCCGAGAGCCAGCAGGGTTTCCAACACTTGGAAAGTTTCGTAGTGATGGATGACGGTGTGCTCGGGCTGCGACCAATCGAGAGGCTTGGCATCCTTCGCCTTGCGAACCTTGAAGGCGTTGTGCTCGTAGGTCATGATACCTTCCTGATAGGCATAGTCCCGCACAGTCTTGACCGTGTTCTTGACCATCGGGTCGGTGGCGGCAATCACGCCGAACGGATAGACGCCGCCCGAGGCATTCTCCCAGTCCATGCCGGCAAGCGGATCGTCCAGGCCGGGCGGGATGTAGCCACCCGTTTGCCCGGTGATCGCCTTGAGCCTAACCATGAACTTGGCCAGATACTCGTCATAGATTTTTTGGAAACGGCGGACGTCATCGTCCTTGCCGACAGCGGTGGCCAATTCGGCGGCATCCTTCAGGCCGCGCAGCACCCAGAAACTGTGACCGGTGTAGTGGCCGTCGATGCGCTCGTTGTCATAGGGACCGGAGGCCGGCCACAAACCCCACGGATCCTTGGCAGTCTCCGCTTCGAGTTTGGCAACGTGACCCGGCACCGCCGGATAGACGCGTTCGGCAAATGCCCGCTCGCCGGTGATCCGGTAGTGCGCCGCCAACGTCCACAGCGCCTGGCCCCAGGCGTCCGGGTGCGTCGCTCGCAGGCCTGTGAGCTTGCCATTTTCATCCTTGAGCAAGACGTGCTCGAGGCATTGCTCGGCCACCTTGGTTAACCCCAACATATCATAAGTGTGAATGATGAAAGCTGCGTCACGAGAGAAAAACTGATTGTATTGCACGTCGCTGACCGTCTGGATGTAGGATTTTCCGTCTTCCTGCATGTCGCGGGCCATCAGGTCATACATCAGCGATGACTTGTGCATGTCCATGACCTTTTGCTCGGGCACCTCGAACATGGCACCCGCATTCAATTGTTTTTGCCAGAACGCACTGCTGCTTGCCAGATAGTCGTCAAAACCCGCCGCCGCCACCGCTTTTATCTGCTCGGCGTGGGCGTCTGCCACCGGTGTCCACGGAATGGTTACATCGACCGAGGCCGACTGGCCCGGTGCGAGTTGGATCACAAACTCGAAGGGTTCGACGTTGGAATCGGCCGTGAGCACCTTCCATCCGGATTTATCTGGCTGATAGTTGAAGATCAGGTGTTTGCTATCCGTGCGATGAACCTCGCCGCCGTTGCGCACCTCGGTGGGTTCCCACAACTTCCACGGCTGCCAGCTCGCTTGGTCGATGAAGCGTCCGGTCCACCATCGCGGTTCGGTGTGATCGAAAAATGGATGCCGCCATGGCCCCTCGTGATCGTACACCCGCGCTCCCACTGCGGCCCGCTGTGGCTTGCTGCCGGTGTTGGTGGCGGTGATGCGCACAAACCCTAGCAAATTAGCCAGCGGATCGAGCCCTGCCGGCGCGGCAAATGCCTTGACCCTGTATTCGATGCCATCGACGAGCGATCCGTAATTGATCACTGGCAGGCAGCCGCCGTCGAGCGTGCGCACCCGGCTGTTGAGGCGCTTGAGCGGCGTGCCCGCCCACAACGTCAACTCGCCAAAGTAGTTGCTGATAGCCCCGTCGCCAGTGAGTTGGAACGCCTTGGGTGCATCCATGAAACCGAGCGCGTCGCTTGGTGTTAGGAAATAGTTGAACGGTCCTTTCAGGTCGTGACTGCGCTCGTCGAGCCGCGCGTCATGAATGTATGTTTGGGCTGGCAAGTGCATGGGTGCGCATGTGAGGATGGCCGCGATCGCCGCCTGGCAACCGCAGAAAACACCTGGTATGTGGATGCTCATAATTATGTTAGACATGGTGGGAGTGTAATGCGGAGGCCTGGCGTTCGGCGAGCCTGCGGACCCAGCGGCCGTAGGCCCAGATCAGGGCGGCGGCGAGCAGGCCAATGCCGGCGAAGAAGCACCAGGTGGTACCGACGTGGTGCGTCGAATAGAGCAGTTGCGTGAGTTCTGCCGGCGATTGGTGGGTGACCTCTACCAACTTTTTGAATGCCTCGCCGGGGGGCAGCGCGTCGATGGCGACTTGCGCCGGGGTCCAGCCATGGTTCATTAGCATATCGCGGGCGAACACGTCTTTGTCGGACCATAAATGATAGAGCTGGGGCCCGACCTTGCCTTCGATGGTCGCCCCGATGAGCATCGGTCCCTGCGAGAAGCCGATCCACATCGCTTTTTTGTCCGGCGGGGCGATATTGCCGAGGAACTCGCTGTATTTCGGACTGGCAAGCATTTCACCGAGACTAAACACGACCATAGCTGCGACGCAGAGCCATGCGAGGTTGAACAGACCGAAGAGAGTGAGAGCGGCGACGACTAGGAGAGTGCCGAGCAAGAGGCTGGTGGTGGCCCGCATTCTGGCGCTGATGCCAGCGACCATGAAGCAGGTGAGCATGATCAGGCCCGAGTTGATATTGACGATGCCCTCGGGTTCGATTTTCAAGCCGGCCTCCTTCATGCCTAACACAAAGTGAATCAAACTGTTGCGGGTACCATCCGCGCCAAACAGGGAGCGCACGATCTCGCTCGTATCAACCCAGTCCTCCACATACTTCGGCAGCACGTCCCACAGCATCGGGAACATGAACCACCACAGCGAGAAGATCAACAGATAGAGGTGGAGGTGGGGCTTTTTGAGTTCCTGCAACGACTCCCGCAATAGGCTGGTTTCCCGAACACGGCCGGCCTTCACCTCGGCTCGGCGTTCAAGACGTTCTTCCTTGCCCGGCTCTTTGTAGGTCAGCAAGAGCAGGAAGTTAAGGCAGATGAAGGCGGCATTGGTGAAAAACACGTATTTCCACTCCCGTTGGCGCATTTGCATGGCGATGAGGGGCCCGATCCAACCGCCGATGTTAACGGTTTGATAGAAGACGCCCCAAGCGACGGAGGAGTTGAGGCGGGTACAACTGCGGATCAAGGTGCCTTGGATGCCCGGTTTGAAAACCGAAGTGCCGAATGCGAGGCACATTGCCCCGGCGAAAAACCCCATATAACTGTGGAAAAACGCCATGATCAGGTAGCCGCAGCATTGGATGATGGTTGCGGCGAAAATCGTTTGCTTGTAGCCATAGCGGTCCGACAAGCCGCCGGTGAACACCGAGCCTCCAGACTGAACCAGGCTCCAAATGGCCAACAGGGTGCCATAGGTAGCCATCGTCTCACCTAACCCGCCGTCACTCTTGGCCCGGGTCACATAAAGCGTGGAAACAGTGCGCACGCCGTAAAAGGCGAGTCGCTCGACCATTTCCATGCCGCCGACGATCCAGAAGACATAGCTGAGGCTGCCGAGTGCGGCCCATAAGCCGAGTTGTTTGACGTCGTCGAGAGTCGTCTCTCGGTGGTTATTTTCCGGCGCGGGCTTTTGGCTCATAGGCGAGGCATCGGTGAAACGGAGAGCTTGTTCAAGCACTAAATCAGCACATCAGTTTTTTGGGACCTCGGGGCGGATTTCCAGCAAGCCGGCGGGCGGCAGGTCCCAGGTATGAACACCGGCCCCCAGCGCTTGTTTTTGCTCACTGATCTGGGTGCCGCGGCAGTCGCGGATGCGCACGCTGGCCGGCCCATAAGTTTGCTCGAAGCGCAACACCACAGAGGAACCGGGCTTGGCATTGACCACATCGATTTGGGGCGGTGGCTGAGGGCCGGGAGCGACTGCGACGTCTTGATAGACGGCGGCCACCAGTTTGTCGTGATTGCGGGCCAGCACCAGCGGATAATTCTGGGCAGGCGAGTGGGGCTGGAACTCGCCGTCAAGCAAAACCGGGCGATTATCCTTCCAATAGCGGAGCCAGAAACCGATCATCTTGCGGTGATCCGGCGACGTCTCGGCGAGGCGCACCGACAACTGCGGCACGGCGAACAGCACATTGAGAATCTGCAAGGCGGCAGTTTCCACCGGTTCGTTAGGATGCCACACAATCATATCACTGTGGACTGCGGTGTGATCGGCCAGCAAGCGCAGATCGACGGTCTCCTTGCGGTTGACCGGCCCGGCGTTGGGGCAATCGACGCCGCGGAGCATGTTGCCGTATTTGCGCATCAGCGGGCCGTTATAGGGCTGGCGGAACTCAATGGCTATGTCTGGCTTGAGCTTGCGCAGACGTGCCATGATATCTGTGAATAGACGGTCCACCGCCTCGTCCACCGAGGCTAAATCGCGCCCGCCCTCGGCGGTTAGGACGGTGTCGTGCTGCGGTGCGAACAATTCGATGAAATCCAGTTTGAGACCATCGACGCCCCATTCGCGCACGGCTTTTTCGTAGAGGCCGATGAGGTACTCGCGCACATCCGGGTAACGCGGGTCGAGGATATGAGCGTGAAGACCGGCACTGTATGCCAGCATTTTGCCCTCGAAGCGTTTGGCAGCGGCAGATTTTTCGCCGGCCAGGGGTACGGCGTACCAGAGCATGAATTTTTGATGGAGAGCGTGGACTTGATCGACGAAGTGTTTCATCTCAGGAATGCGCTCGGGTTTCCAGTCACCGGTGAAGGCATAGCCGCGGTTGCTATCGAGCGTCTGCCAGCCGTCATCGACAATGACCCCTTCGAGGCCGATCTCGCCGCCCAGGGCGCATTCCTTGAGTATGGCGGCGGGATCCACACTTTGGTGATAGCTATACCAAGTCGAATAAAGCGGCACGCGGGCTGCCTCGGGCACCGGTGCCGGCTGATAGCCATCTTGCGCTGCCCACCAGCGGGCGGATTCGCGCAACACCTGATAGAAGGGCAACGGGCGGGTGTCGAAGCGGAAAGTGATCCGATAGTCTTTGATGGGTGCCTGCTTGCCGCCGAACAATTTTACCGAGGCATGAATGTTGACGTCCTCCTCCTGGACGCCGCCGTTGATTTTGACCGGCCGCAGGGCATCTGATAGGGCGACGGTGAAGCGGTTGGCATCATCCGGCCCGAGAAACATCACCAAGGGTGCACGGAGCACCGCCCGCGATTCCACACCCACCCCCTGATGGTCGAAATTCGCTTTGGTATTGTCAGAGACCCACACCCCCGCCAAATCCACCGCCGGAAAATGCCATGTCACCTCCAGCGGTGGCGGACTGGCCGCCTCATTGGATGTTAGCACCAGTGTCGCTAGCAGCAAGTTCGCCTCCGGGCGCTGCATGTCCCACGATACGCGAAACGGACCGAGCTTGCCGACGATGGTCAGATCGCTCTCGGCAATGACCGGCGGGGGGGCCGCCGAGGCTGTATTCTCGGAAATACCCGCCAGACAAAACCCGGCGGCCACGGCCATGGCGGCCGATTTTTTTGATGGAAAATTGAGCATAAATTGGATGGTTAAGGCCAGTCTCGCATTGCGTACGGCGCGGTGTACTGCCGGGTCTGCCACGGTGCTGGGCCCGCTCACTACGTCGCGGTCCACAGGATTGTTTCAATTCGCGCTAGGTCCGCCGCAGGAACGCCGAGGATTCGATGCCTGAGAACACCGCTCTGAAGGATTGACGTCAACCGGGTTGAGAGCTAGTTTGGTTCCGGACAAGCACTTGCAAATGAACATTTCACTCTCTCCAGAGCTGGAAAGCCAAATCAGGTTCAAGGTTGATTCGGGACTGGGGTGTTGAAAATCAGGCCAAAATTGAGCAATCAGCCCCCTCATAATTTAAGTTTAATTGAATGTCTGTAATGCTTTACTAATTGGCGACATCTGCTATTGGAAGGCATGGCCACTCCACACACGAGTCACAAGGTTTGGAATCTATGCGACAGCTTGCGACGGGCTAGAGCGCGTGCGATTCGGTACTACCGGGATAAACGGATGCTTGAGACCAAGGTTCGGGATCTTGAACGAAGTCGGGATTTGTGGAGAACGAAATTCAATCAACTGACCCAGACCACCAAGACCGAACTCGATTCGGATTCCCCCCCTCAGCCCTAAGTGTTCTTTGGGTCAAACATTTCAGCCTGCCACACACGAGTCGATTCGAGGGCACCATTTCAGTGCGTCTGTTGTGATACTGGCGGTGCATTTGTATTTGCTAGGATCATTTCGTTATCGGTCGGTAGGCAGAATTTTCCCTCTTTTGGCCGGAGCTTTCCCGGGCATTGAATGCCCTTCATTTTACTCCGTGCGCCTGTGGGTGCTTCGTATCGGACTGAGTTGCCTGCGCTCCGCGAGCATGGGGCCGCGCTGGACCATGATCTGTGACCACACCGCCACCTATGGCGGGATGAAGTTGCTGGTCATCTGCGGTGTAGATCTTGCCCGGCTTGAACAGAGAGTGGCAGATGAAACTGGAGATTTTAGCCTCGATCATCGTGATGTTCAGCCCTTGGCCGTGGTTCCCATGAAACATAGCAGTGGGGAATTATTGTTGGAGTCCTATTTGGAATGCATTCGCAAACACGGGAATCCTGAAAGAATGGTGACCGATGGCGGGTCAGACATCCTAAAGTCAGCCCGGCTCCTGGCGGAATATCAAGAGAGCCGGGAAGAGCCTCGCACCAAGCACACGTACGACATCAGCCATCGTATCGCAAGAATCGTTGAGCGCGAACTAGCCCCCTGCGAAGCTTGGCAGAAGCTCGAAGAGTTGGCTACGAAGGCCCGCATGTATTGCAAATACAGAGCGAGACATCTATCCCCTCCCGATCTGCGACACGGCCCGGATAGATGGATGAATTTAAGTGGAATCATACGCTGGTTTAGCTCCCTGAAGGAGAAAGTCGCATCGCTGTCTCAAGAGGTTGAAGATCAGAGATCGGAGGATAAGCCCCAATGCCAAGCACCACGATTTGGATTTACCTTGCGAATTTGGGAAGCCGCAAAAAAGACATATAACAAAAAGGATGGCATCTTCAATGCCCTCAAGAGGATGTGCGGGCAGGAATATCCTGATCAGCAAGCCTATGAAAAAACACTAGCTGAAAAATGCCCTTCCCTACCAAGGGAGGTGAAAGAACAATTGGATTTAAACAATGACCTAAACAGAACCTATCTTACAGATGTGAGCGAGGGGATTGAAGATTGTCAGGCCATCCACCAAGAGGTTGCCGACCTATTGGCCTTCAGCAACGCAATTCAAAAACAGGTGAAAGGGGCAGGGCTGACCAAAAAAGGCCTCGAAATCTGTCAGGACATCCACGGTCGATCAAAACTGACGGGAGTTGGGGAACGGGTGGGCAAACAAATCATGGAGGTCATAGAGGACATCGCCAAAGACCTAGGGGAAACTGAGCGGATCATTGTCACCTCAGATGTGATAGAATCCCTTAATGGGCGATGGAAGATGCTCATCAATGGGGCAGCTATGCCAGCCCTTGGAATCAACACCCTCCTGATGCCACTATTGATGGGCGATCCCGACAAGATTGACGTAAAGGAAGCCTTGAAAAGGACGAGTGTCGCCGATGTAGCGAAATGGAAACAAAACACCTTTGGGGTGACCTTCTTTCAAGAAAAGAGAGCTAAAACCAGCAAATCTCGTCCTTAAAATCCGCAGGAAATGATCCTCTGATTTTCAACACCCCAGTCAACCACTGAGATCTGAAATAAGGGCCTCCGGGAAGTATACCCAGTCCACGTATCGAGGTATTGGACAGGATGCCCGCTTCTTATCCCAGCATTTTAGCCTGCTGCCAAGCGGCTTCCATCTGCTCGAGGGTGGCCGCCTCAAGACTGAAGTCGGCGGCCTGGAGCAATCGCTGCATGGAGGCAAAGCGTTGTTCGAACTTGGTGTTGGCGGCGGCCATCACCAGATCCGGGTCGAGACGCCGGAAGCGGGTCAGGTTGACGATGGAAAACAACAGGTCACCGGTTTCCTCGGCGATTGCCTGCGGGTCATCAGCAGCGATGGCGTGGTGAAGTTCGGCGAGTTCCTCATTGATTTTGGCGAGTACACCGGCTTCATCCGGCCAGTCGAAACCGACTTTGGCGGCCTTTTTCTGGAGTTTGGCGGCACGCAAGAGGGCGGGCAGACCCTGTCCGATACCGTGGAGGTATGGCTGGTCGGCGGCGCCTTTTTCCTCGCGTTTAATTTCGTCCCATTGTTGTAGCACGGCCTCGGAGGTGGTCGCAGCGCTCTGGCCGAACACGTGGGGGTGGCGCCGAATGAGCTTATCGCTGATTTCGCGGGCGACGTCATCAAGATTGAAATGGCCGGCTTCTTCGGCGATTTCACTGTGGAAAACCACCTGCAAGAGCAAGTCACCGAGTTCTTCGCGCAAGTGGTTGAAATCGCCGCGCTGGATCGTGTCCACTGTCTCGTACGCCTCTTCGATGAGGTTTGGAATGAGCGATGCATGCGATTGTTCGGCATCCCAGGGGCAACCGCCGGGTGCCCGCAACCGGTGCATGATCGCCCGGAGCCGGGCAAGTTGCCGGGCAGGCTCAGCGGTTTCCATCATGGCGGCATCGGTCATGGCTAGGGAGGAGTGGATTTGGCGATTTGTTGGAGGAGGTGGCGTTCCGCGTCCGTCAAGCTCTGAAACCCCTTCGCGGAAATTTTGTCCAGAATACGATCCACCTCCGCCTGGCTATGCAAATCCACATCGGTGCGCGGCCGCAATTTCGCCTCGGGACGCCCGCCAAAGGCCCGCGGACGGATAATTTCCACGGCCGCGCCGCGCCAGTCGGCCCAGCCCAGCAAGCCCGGTTGGCGCATCAGCAAAAACCCCAGAATCGCCCCGCCCAAATGGCCGGCCTCGCCGCCGGCGTTGTTGCCCAGACCCAGAATCACGGTGGCCGTGGCGATCGCCAGCACGACCATCGCCAGTTGCCGCATCGACATTTCGATGGGTGGAAAATACAGCATCACCCGCAGGTCGGGGGCGAGGACCGCCACGCCCACCAGAACGCCGTAGATGCCGGCGGAGGCACCGACCAGCGGCACGAGGTCCAGCGGTTCGCCCATGATTGGCTGCAGGACGCCGAGCCAGGCCAGCAAGGTGTAGAAAGCCGCGCCGGCGGCCCCACACAGCAGATAGAACGCCAAAAACCGCCGTGCGCCCCACCAGCGTTCGGCCCACGGACCGAAGAAAAACAGCCCCAGCATGTTGAACACCACGTGCAACACGTTGGCATGCAGGAACTGGAAGGTGAAAAACTCCCATACCCGGCCGTGGCCCACCGCTGATTCAATAGTGAAACACCCCCATTCCCCCAGTCGGTTATTAAACAGCAGGATGTCGCCGAAAAACACCGCCAGATTAATGATGATCAACCATTTGACCACCGGCGTGAGGTTGCCCGGCCCGCCTTGCGCCCGTTCGCGCCACTGCCCGTAATTTCGCTCTGCCAGTCCCATGCACAGGGGGAATAACACGGCCAACGCTCATTCGCAAGTACCCGCACGAAAAGTTGCGAATTCAGCGAATCAACCAAACAATTCTTGCGGCGGCGGCGTTTCCTAAATGCAAGGTTGTATCCCTTGTTTCTGGGCGGCCACCGCCTCACGTCGCAAGGCGCGGGGCGACGGCGGCCCGCTCCAGGGGCCTCGTCTAGATAGGAAGCCGCGACCTTCCTGTCATGCCTTCGCAAATGCAGGCAAGAGCGAGGATGTTTCACCAGGGCAGCACCTCAATGTGAAACCTGAGGGGAAGGGGAAGAGAAGACCTGAGGGCTGAAACCTGAAACCTGAGGGGAAGAGGAAGAGAAGCCCGTAGGACATCTCTTTAACCTCAGGTCTCAGGTCTCAGGTCTCAGGTCTCAGCCCTCAGCCCTCAGCCCTCAGCCCTCAGCCCTCAGGTTTCAGGTCTCAGGTCTCAGGTTTCTCTTCAG
>Ga0118677_10014148_pt1 | contig 11334 bp, 4 predicted proteins | sample AliMusrvi5mmetaG_FD_86154 | JGI IMG/M metagenome (GOLD analysis project Ga0118677, IMG submission 86154)
GGGGTATAGTGCGTGGCCACGTCCACGCGGCCAAATAGATCTGAGCTACGTGCATATATGGAAAATTGCGCTTCTCCGGCGAAATATGTATTCTCGCCGTTATCACATTCATCATGCCCGCCCTGTGTGGTGTCGAAATCTCGCGACGCAGCCACGCCAGCGTTGTTGCCGTCGTTCCCCGTCTGCATGCGCCCCAGCGGCGCAAGAATGGCGAAGGCGTCAGCGGCGCTCACCAAGACCGTTGTGGCACTGTTCCAACTCACCGTGCCGGGACTCCAGGTACCCAAACCTAAACCCCACCTGGGCTGGTCGACCAAGGTGTCGCCGCCAGCCGGATTGTCCGGTCCATAGACCACCCGGTCCTGCTCGAAATCATGCGTAGTTGCGTAGACGGTCCAGTAATCGGAACTGTCGGCAGGATCAGCGTAGCCCCAGTAGAATTGAAACGCGCCGATGGCGCCCCCCGGACAGCCGAGGGCGTATGAGTTCTGGTGCCAGAACGCATCCGTGCTGGCTGGTAAGGCATACGAGGCCGGCTGGTGATTTGCAAGTAGTGTGCCGCTCCCCGTCCACGCCGAAGCCGAATCGCTCAACTCAAAAGTTTCTGTCAGATTGGTCTGGTTGCCATAATCGGTCAGTCGGAGCCACAGCCCATAATGTTCGCTGTCGGTCATGGTATTGATGAAGTTGTCGATCTCCGTGAGGTGTTCCGTTTCGATGTAAGCCCCGGCAGCCACGGGCTTGCCGTCATGATCGTGCGACCAGCGGCCCGCAATCGGGCGCAATAAGCTGCTCGTGGTAACCGGTAACAGGACGTTCGCCTCGACAGGATCGCTGAAGCGAGCCACGGCATCATCAGCATAGTAGCCCGGTGTCACCAGCCAATCATTGGCCGACGCACCCGATCCGTCGCGGGCGAAGATGCGAGTCGCCAGGCTACCTGGGTACGTCGCGGGACCAGCAAAGACGAGATTCCGTAACTCCACGAGCAAACCCGATGCGTACACCGAACCTGGGGCCGCCAACCCCGCGTCGATTTCATCGGCGAGGTGGGGCCGCTCACCTTCACCAAAGACCGACTCGTAGGCGTTGATAACGTTTGTGGCCACCGCGATGAATTGCGCACTGCTGAAGGCCGAACTCGTGTCGCTACTAAATGCCCGTTGGTCGTAGCGGCTCGGCAGATCCACGAGGCGCGCCAAGGCGTTCTGCAACTCAAGGAATTGCTCCCGGAAGATCGGCGTCTGGGCGCTGGGTGTCCCGCGGACATAGTTGTAGCCTGCTTCAGTGGTCGTGGCAATCCGCTGCGGTACGAGCGTCCAACCCAAGGCGTTGTAGCCGTCGGTGCTGGTGAACGCCGCACCCGTGTACGTTTCCTTGAGTTGCAGGGACGTGTTGTTGGTGATACTGCTGACCTGATACCACTGCCCGGCCACGCCAATCCAATCCCCGGCCTGCAGCGTCTGGGTAAACTGGCTGCCCGTACCCGTCACGGTATACCCGGCCACGGTCAAGGTGGCCGCATAATGATCGGCGCTGTGGCTGCTCAACTGCGTCAGGAGGTCCGGGACGGTCCAAGTTTGCCCAGGCACAGGACTCGTAGCGGGCTGGGCAAAGTGGGGAATAAGCGCCTCGAGTGTGCCATAGAAACCGGCAAAGTCCGCCTGGAACGAAGTCTGCGTGCTACCGCCTGCGTTCGCGTCCACCCACACGATATCGTACTCGGGGTGATTAGCATCCATTTCATACGAATATAGCCCATTGGCCTTGCCCCGTTGCCCCGGCTGTAACGCGCTGGCATTTAGGATGATTGTTTCACCCTGCTCGTACACATGATCGCCATCGTCACGCCAGACCGGGTCAGTGCTGACGAAGTACCCGAGGCCCCCTACGTCGCGGTAGACGTAGTCGCAAGAGTGACCTTGCAGGCGATACGGGTCGATGGGCAAAATGTATTGGGAACTCGAACGGGTCTGGTAGAACACGCCGCCCACGCCACCCATCCAAGCCGCCGGCAGTGTTCCAGCCAAGCTGGTCCGCTGGCCGTATCCATCCTGGCTCCAGACCGATTCTCCATCGTCGCGTCGGCCATTGCCGTTGAGGTCCAAGAAGTACGTGCCTGCGCAGTTTGCCAAGGGACGTCCGGAGTTTGGGACCTCGTATGTCGCGGCGGTGAGGCCCATCAGCACGTCGTCGACGCCCGGGTCCAGCCAGCCTTGGGCCGGAGCGGGCTTGATCAGCCCCGTTACCACGCGGGCTGCGTCGGTGCGCAAGGCTCCGGTCAGGGTATTGTAGAAATACGTTTGATAGGCCGCTGGGATGTACTGGTTGGCCTCGAAGGTGGCCGGAGCGGTCGGGTTACTGCCATCGAGCGTGATCGAGCTGGAATTGAGCGCCGTGGAGGCATTGCCCGCCGCGTCCAGGGCGACCACGCTGTAGGTGTAACTCGACCCGGTCGCCAGCCCGTCATCAAGGTACTCGGTTCCGCTGACCGTTACCGTGGTACCCGGGCTGCGCGTAATCTGGTAACCCGCGAGGCCGATTGCGTCCGAGGCCGCTGGCCATGACAACTGTACCGATGTGGTTCCGACCCGCACCCAGTTGATGTTGCCGGTTAATGTCGGCGCGGTGGTATCTGCAGCGGTCTGGCCGGTGACCGACTGCGGCGCCGAAACATTATCCGCCGCATCCACGGCTTCGAGGGCATAGCTGTACGAAGTACCCGGTGTTAGGGCCGAATCGGTATAGGTCGTGGCCGTGAGTTCGGCCAAGGGTTGGCCGTCCCGACTCAGTCGGTACAACACGATCCCGCTCCCGCCCGTATCCGTGGCCGACCAGCTAAGCGAAATAGAGGTCGCGGTGGCGCTGCTGGCGGCGAAGTTGCTGATTTGCGGGGGCGTGGTATCGGCCGTGGAACCGGCCGCATTGGTGGTGGTGATATTAAGTGCCGTACTGGCGGCCGAGACATTGCCGGCGGCATCGATGGTCTTGACCTGGTAGCTATAGGCGCTGCTGGGCGCCAGGCCCGCGTCGAAATACCCGCTGGCGGGCGTATTGAAAGTCTGAACTTGGCTGCCCGGGCCGGTGCGGATGACCTGGTAGCTCTGCGGGCCCGCCGTAGCGCTGGGGGCCGTCCACATAAGCAGGGCCGCGCCCGTCACCTGGCTGCCGGTGGCGTTCAGGAGCGTCAGGCCGGTGGGTGCCGCCGGCGCATTGGTCTGGACGGTCACAATGAAGGGCGCGGAGTTGACGGAGGCTCCGGTGTCGGTGGCCAGGAATGTGTGCGGTCCTTCCGAAAGAGTCGCAGTGTCCACCATCGACCAGGCGCCGGTGAGCGCATTGGCCGTGGCCGTGCCCACCGAATTCCCATCACAGAACAGCGTGATGCTGGCGCCTGGCGCCGCCTGCCCCGAGAACTGCAGGTTCTGCGCCACGGTCGTGATGCCATCGGTGGGACTCACGCCCGTATCCTGGCTGGGGTCTATGCCCGTGACGCTCACAGTCGGGGGCATCGCGGCCAAGACCACCAGAGAGAAGGGCGTACTAGCCGTGTCGCCGGTGACAGAGTCGGTCAGCGTGAGCGTGCCGGAATACGAGCCGGACTCAGCGGGCGTGAAATCAAGGACGAATTGACCATTGGCGGCGGTCTTGGTGAGCTGCGTCGTGTACGTATCCGGAGCTGCGTCGCCGTCCCAGGTGAGCGTGGCGGAGAACGCGCTCGCGTCGCTGTCGGTGTCCCGCGTCACAAACTCCGCCAGCGTGGCCGCGTACTCGGCGCCGGTGCTCGTTGTACATTGATGGCCGACCAAGATCAGAGGCCTGCCGATGACGGTCGCGGTGGCCGAAACGACCGCACCCCCACCCACAGTTTGACTGATGCCTACCGTCACGGTGTACTGGCCCGCTGCGTCAAAGTGAGGCGTGCCCAGAACCAGGAATCCGCCCGCGCTGTCGGAGACCACTTGGCCAGAGCCTATCGTCTCGCCGTCATTCCAGTTGATTGAAGCGGAGAAATCCCCCGGTTGGGCCCCGGGATTGCTGCTGGTGAAGGCGGCTACCACCACGGAAGCAGAATCACCGAGCACAATCTGAACATCCCGCCCTTCGGCCGTGATGGATGCGGCAACCACGGTTACATCCACATCGCTGGTGATGCTCTGCCCGCCGGTGTTGGCGATGGTGGCCCGGAAATGATACGTCCCGGCCTGCGTGAAATGCGCCACGGCGTTCTTGGCCGCGTTGGTGCCGTTGGTGACGCCGCTGGCAAAGGTAAAGGTGACGGCCGCCGGTGGCGTGCCGGTGGTTGACCAGGTGTAGTTCAAGTTGGCTTCCCCGCCGCTGTAGGAGCCCAGCACGCTCAGGTTCACGGCGGTGCCAGTGACGGGGTTGGCATCGCTGCTGGCGGGAGTGGCGACGCCGGGGGTGGGTGATGCGACCACCAGCGTCTGATCGGCCAGGAGTTCCTGGGTCAGCAATTCGCCGGTCTGATGGGTGTAGGTCGAGTCGAGCGCATAGACCTTGATGGTATGGGTCCCAACGGCCAGGGCCTGAGGGAACGTGAGGTTGAAGCCATGGTTGCCGGCGTAATTCTGGCCGGAAGGCAGGGTGTACGACCCGCTGGCAACGGCCGTGTAGGGGGTGGTATTGTCATCCACGTAGACGGCCACGTTGATCGAGCCTGAGCCATCCGCAGCATACGGGCTGTTGGTGTAAGTATCCGGGTCCACGGCCCAGCCGCTGACGCCGGTGGCGCTGATGCTGACGGCCTGGCCCACCGGCTGATGGTTGGTGACCGTGGCATACCCGGTCGTGGTGGTGCGTTTGAGCGGAGAAGCGGTGTAGGCCGCATCGTTATCGGTGGCGAACACGGCCACGCTCGCCGAAGCGCCGGGCTGGAGCGTCGGGAACGGGTTGGCAAACTCCCAGCCGTGGTTGAGATACGCCGGATGGGCGGCGGCTACGCTCGGCTCAATGACCCAGGTGGTCGTGCCGTCAGGAGCCGTATTACCGCCCAAATCCGCCCGGGTGGTGACTTGAGCCGTGTTGCTCAGGAAGGTTCCCGTGCCGCCGGGGTTCCACCAGAGTTGGACCGGCACGGAATACAAACTGGCCAAGGACTGGTCGGCATCCAACGCCCAGCCGGAGACCACGTTGACCGAAGCACCATCCAGTGAACCCCCCGGAGGCACGTGATCCGCCTGGGTCACGTTGGAGTAGTAGCTGGTGTTGAGCGGCACGACCCGGTAGGAGTACTTGACGCTCTCGACCGTCCAACTGCTATCGACGAAGGTGGTGACGTGGGCCGCGGTGCTCGCCGCGCCATAGGTCGTGCTGGAGGTGGTTACGATGGGCACGAAGAGGTTGGTGAAGTTGACGCCGTCGGCGGAGCGTTCGATGCGATAGCCGCCGCTGCCGCCGGGAACATCGTTCCAGTTGAGGGTCATCTGCACGACACCCGCATCGGTGGTGCTGGCGCCGACCGACAGACTCGGGGCGGTCGGGGTCACTTCGGCAGAGGCGGGGCTGTAACCGCCGGCGTTGTAGGCCTTGACCGTGTAGAAATACTGCGTGCCGGGGGATGCGGCTTGGTCCGTGTAGCTCGTTTGGGTGGTGGTGGCGTAGGGGGTGGTGGAATAGCCTGAACCCGCGGCGGTCCGCCGGAAGACGCTATAGCCGCTGACGATTCCGGTAGCCGTGTTCCACTGCACGCCGATCTGCTGGGGGCCTGCGGCCGTGGCGGTGACGTTGGCGGGCGTGCCGGGCACCACGTTCGTAAACGTGAGGCTCAGCGTCGGGCGATAGCCGGAGGTGGCGTTGTCGGCGCTGGCGATGCTCCAGTAGCGGGCCGTGAGTTGGTTGGACTGGGCGTTGATACGCAGGAAGACGTACTTACCCGCCCCGCCGTTGGCGTACTGGTTCAGGATGAAGTTGACGAAGGCGGTGTTGGCATCGGTGCTGCTGGACTTGGCGCCCAGCGAAGAGGTCTTCGTAAAGATGGCTGATTGGATCGGCGTTGCGTTGGAATCGCCCCCGTAGCTGCCCTCAAAGTAATCCGACGCCAGGACCGCGGAACTGGTACGGGAGGAGTTGATGCCGTACAGGTCTGCGTTGCCGGAAATACTCGAAGCGTTGGCAATGGACAGCAGTTGGACGTTCAGGGTGGCCGCCGTCAAGGTCATACCGTTGGGGATCGCGGGCAGCAAAAACGGCATCACCGCATCTTGTTCGGTCGCGTTGGTGCCGTTATCCCCGATCCGATGGTCCGCTTGGCCAACGTAGATGAACGTGCCATCGGACTTGACGGCCTGATCGGCGGTGCTGGCAGTGCCGGTCAGGGTCGAGGGAGGAGCCAGGGGTGTCGAGGTGGTGGCTTCATTGGAGGCTAGACCGATGTCGGTGCCGTTGACGGCGCGGACGATGTAGAAGTAGGGGGTGTTGGGGCTCACGGCCGTATCTTGGAAGGTGGTGCCGGTGGCGGAGCCCAGCGCGGTCAGGGCCTCGTTGCCCGCCGCGGTGCCCCGGTAGACGTTGTAGCCGGTGACGGTCCCACTGGGGGCCGTCCAGGATAGGTTGATCTGGGTGGGGCTGTAGGCGGTGGCGGTCACACCGGTGGGGGCTCCCGGGGCGGCCGAAGCAAAGGTCAGCGTCAACGTGGGCTTGGCATTGGCGCCGGCGTTATTCGCGCTGGCGATGTCCCAATAGCGCGAGGTCAGTTGGTCGGATGCAGCGTTGAGGCGGAGGAAAACATACTTCCCATCTTGCCCCTGGTTGTACTGGCTCCGCAGGAAATTCGTCAGGTTGATGTTGCCTGCGGTACTGGTGGACGTCAGACCAGTCGGTGAGGTCTTGGTGAAGAAGCCTTGCTGGAGGGCGGTGGCGTAGGTATCGCCGCTGTAGGCCCCTTCGTAGAAATCGCCGCCCAGGACGGTGGAACTGGTGCGCAGGGTGTTGACGGCGTAGAGGTCGGCGGTGCCGGTGAGGCTGCTGCCATTAGCCAGCGACAGCAGGTTGACGGTGAGGGTCGCGGAAACCAGGGTCATGCCTGTCGGGCACTGCGGCAGTTGAAACGGCAGGACCCCGACCGATTCGGTGGTATTGTTACCCCCGTCGCCGATCCGGTGATCGACTTGGCCGACGTAGGTGAAGGTGGTCGTCTGGGTGGCGCTGTTGTACTGCACCGCCTGGTCGTGGAGATCGGACAGCACGCCGGTGGTCGTGCTCGACATGTAAACTCTGGGCTCCAACATATCGCATTGAGTCAATCTGATCCCCGACCCCAGGCTCCGCCGCAGCCCGCGGACCACGTCGGCCACGGCTTCCTGGCAGCAGCCCCGCAAGTTCCGGCCCACTATGGGACTCCCCAACCCGCGGGCAAACACTCCGGCCCGCCTCATCATGCGCCCCAAGGCCTCCCAGGAAAGTTTGCCCGTCGGCACCACCAGGAACCCCCGGTTCCTCCGTGCGCGCAGACCCCGACCACCTTGCCGTGTACCGAAACGCCGCCCACGAGTCATAACGCCTCCGGGTACGAGATTGAATTGTCGCTCCGGGGATGCCCACAAACTGCAGCAGCAGCGGAGTCCAACGTGTTGACGGCGGTATTCTCCGCCCACGAAACTCGAAGGTCAATGAAATTCCTAGATTGAAAATCATTTTTTCCAAGCATCTCGCTATTTACGTACCTGTGCGTCCAGATTATCTCCGCCCCGTGGACGCAAACCCTCCACCTCTGGCGGCGGCTGGGCTCTTCTTAAGGGAAGCCCGCGCCGGCCATTGGCACCTGCACAACATGCTCTTCATCTCCATTTACGCCAAAAAGTGCGCGATCCTGCGCGGCGCGCGAGACAATTCTGCACCCCAGCAGGAATAGTTCCCTCATGATATGACGAGCCGGGGCGCAGCACGGACTGCCCCCCCCCGCGATGATCTGTGGGCGATTTCGGAGGCCCCTTGGCGTTGGTCTCCCTGCTGCCCGCCCCTGGTGGATGTCCGATGGCTGGACTCCCGTCCGCTCCAGACACCATTCCGGCACCAAATATTACCAGCCCTTGGCTGGCCGTTCTGGTGCCGCGTAGCGAGGGGCCGTCGCGACCAACGGCGTCAGCGGTTTGCGCCGAGGTCCGCGTGCTCGTCGGATTGCCCAGGGAATCGTCGCGGTCTGCTACAGGAACACCCTTGGTGGATCGTCTCCAGGCTCGCTCACCCAGATGAGGGTAAAGATGTTCATAATATGCGTCATAATAGATGACATAATAATACGATAAGCACCCGCCTTCACTCTACCCCCTGGGTCGCGGAATCCGAGCCGGACCGGAGGCCAGTCGCCGGGTCGCTGGACCCCGGTGGCGAAACACGGGGGCAGTCACGGAGACTCGGTACTGGCACGCCTAAATAACGTATCGAAATGCGTCATAATATAGGGAAGACCTAGCTATCGGCCAGGCCGGGATGGCCCCTTTTTGGCCACGGAATACACTCCGGCGTGAGCGCTGGCAGGGCGTTCCGCTGGTGTTTTCCATCCGCACGGGGCGCGGTGATGCGGGCTGCTTCCGCCCAGATTACACGCAACCGCCCCACCCTGTCGGCGGGGTCGGTAGGGCCTCTGTCCCAGGCGTTCTTTTTTGGCCGCCCCCGCGTTAGCTATCAGCGAACCACGCCAAATCTTACCCGGAACCCTCATCGCCTGATCGTCGCCCAACCGGTGCGATGCGCGGCCAAGGACCTGCGCCATAGTCGGTCCCGTGGCGGAGTGTTGGAGGGATTGAAAGACCGTAAGAGTCACCCGACCTGTGGCCCTGTATGGCTCGGCGTTGGCGGCAGCACCGGGCCATGGCCCTCGACTGCGCTACACGCGAGGGGAAGCCGGCCAACGCACGGCGGCTTGTCCTACACCCCCGGTTACCCCTCGCCTGAGAGATTCTACCTTTGCAGGCTGCGCTGAGCCTGCATTCGCCCCTGATGGAGTGACGACCGCCTCCATCGTGGAGGCGGCTTGACCGTTCACGTTTTCGTGTCCGGAAGAGCCGCCTTCATGGCGGCTCTTCGCATTTTTGCAGGAGGTCGCCATGAGTGCATTACCCCGTCTGGTATCGTCCTCACCCGCCCAGAGTTGGTTCACCCGTAATCTGCCCGAGATTCAAAGCCGATCCCGAGCCTGCCTGTCCCGGGTGCGCCCGGACCAGCGCGACGACGCCCTGGCGGAAGTCATGGGTGTGGTCTACAAAACGAGTGTCAACGCCCAGAAACGCGGCGTGCTGGCCAAGATCACGCCTTTCCATGCCGTCGACTTTGCCGTCCGGCAATACCGCCAGGGCCGCCGTATGGGCGGCTACAGCTCCACAGATGTCACCAGCGAAGCCACCCAGCGTTTGGGCCGCAGCCGCGTGGTCTCGCTGTCGGACCTGCTGCCCCGTGATCGGGAAACCGGTCATCCCATGGCCATCTCGGAAGTCCTGGCGGATCGGCGGCGGAACAACAGCCCCTACGAGCAGGCCCGGCAAAATATGGATTACCCCGGGATCCTGCGTCAGGAGCGGGTCAGCCGCAAGGCGCGGAAAGTTTTCAAATTGCTCACGCAGGTCCGAGGGCAAGGGGCGGGTTTGGTCATGGCCCACACCCTAAGACTTTCGCCAGGGAGAATCTGTCAGCTCAAAGATCAATTGGCGACGGCGTTGGCCAAACATGGTTACGGCCCGTCGGCGGTCGCCTCCACCGATTCCCATCCGCCCGCTCCGTTGCGAGGCCGACATGGGGCTGCGTCAACCCGGTAGACCGTCGCGCCTCAGGGCCTCGCCGTGGACGGCCGCTGGCCATCATGACAATCCCACATTCAATCTAAGAAAAAGGAGTCCATTTTGGGAGCAAGGCAAAAATTGAATCAAGCCGCGCTGAACACCGCCCTGGTGGTCGCAGCGCTCGTCGGCATTCTGACTGGTTCGTGGCTTTGGGCCGTGATCGGTCTGGCCGTGTGTATCGCCGCAGGCCTCCGGCGCCGGGACATTCGTCTCGGGCCGGACCGCCGGCGGCGGCGCAGGTAGCCGTCACCTGTCTTTCTCGTCTTTGCAGCAGGAATCCGCGTCCCCGCTTGGTGCGGGGCGACCATTCTCAACCCGACCTCCGCAAGTTGCGGCAGGTCCTTTCCCAAGGAGTATCCCATGACAACCACACCCGCTTCTTCCAAACTCGTGAGCGTCGGCCTATCCCGCCACACCGCGCAGGGTGAGCGGACCGCCACAATCACCCTCCGCCTCACCGCGGACCCCGGTGCGGAAACGCCCGTTCCACCCGCCGACCTCCAGGAGCAACTGCTACATCACGCCCAGCAGGCACTGGAAGACGGGGCAAGCCCGGCTTCAACGCCGGAACGAGCTGAGCCGCCCGCCCCCGTCGAAAGCAAGCCTGACTCGTCTCACGTGAATCGGCCACGTGGCCGGAGGGGAAGCGTATGAGCACCGAGACGACGCGAGGCCCCAGCGCTCCATCACGGGAGCCTTTGGCGGGCATGCCTTCGGCGGCGGTAGCCGAGTTCCTCGATCTACTCGCCCGCCTCATCGCCCAGGAACACCATCGCTGTGCCGCGGACCCGTCCAAGGCTGGAACCACGAAGGGCCAAGCCGAGGCGTTGGCGCCCACCCGCCGCCCGAAGGCCGGGGATCGGCCCGGTCGTCTGGTCTCCAGCCCCACCAGCACCACCACCAGCGCCAAGTCTTGACCGCCAAGCCCCGTCTTGTTATACTTCCAGCAAAAATATAAGAGGAGAAGCCATGAATCTCGCGGAAATCTCCGCCCGGACCAACCTGTCCGTGGCCGCCCTTCGGTACGTGTTGGACAACCGAGTGGTTCCGGGGGCTGGGGAAGGCCGGGAGGGTCAGGGCAAGGCCCGGGATTTTCGCCCGGGTTTGGCGATTGTGGTAGCCATGGCCGCCGCCATGTTTGAGAACCACATGCGGGCCCCTTTGATCGACCGGTTCCTGACCCTGCTGGGGCAGAACAAGTCAGTGCTGGCCTTCGAGGCGCCGTTGGTGCCCGGGCAGATCTACAAACTGCAGTTGTCGGGGGACCGGTACTGTCGGGTCATCAGCAACGCCAAGGCCGCCGCCGTATTCGCCCACAAGCCGAGTCAATCTGGCGCCGCAAGCGGGGAGGGCAACGATCAGGCCGGCCCCGTCTTTTGCTCTCCGTGGTTGGACCTGCGGACCAAGGAGCGAATGCGGGATGACTTTGATCCGCTGGTTTATGTCAGCATCGACTTTGGGCAACTGCGGCGGCGGTTGCTGGCACCGGAGGGGGGGGAGGGGGCGGCCCTACCTGACGGAAACTTGCAGTGATTATGTA
>Ga0118677_10014150_pt1 | contig 11332 bp, 11 predicted proteins | sample AliMusrvi5mmetaG_FD_86154 | JGI IMG/M metagenome (GOLD analysis project Ga0118677, IMG submission 86154)
CCATAAGAATTTATATAGTGGAGCTACCTTTATCGTTAAAGCAAATCTATGAAGAAAATAATCAGCACATTCCTAGTAATGATATTTTTAGGGAATGGTTTTATATTTGCTCAAGGAGCAGAGAACTGCGTAGCAACCTGTCAAGATACAGATACTACCTGCATGTCAGAAGCAACCACACCAACCGAATGATATGCATGCGGGACAGAATTAACGACTTGTAATACTGCGTGCAATGCAACACCAGCTACATGTGCAGATTTCTACGACATAGATCAGTCGAATTGAGGCTGTCAAAGCGGATACGAAGCAATTGCAGATACAACGATTGATTGACAGACTCTTAATTGTTGTAGCTCGATAGATGCCACGACAAACAGCACCGTTACCACTTCTGGATCTCCAGCTGCATCCAAAGCCTATCTCGGCATAGATTGCGATCAGACCAAGCTCGTCAATGGACAATGCAAACTCAATATCTACGATACGCTAGGGATCAGAAGTAGTGTCAGAAATCCAAACGATCCTACCTCCGTATGATTATTTGTCCAAGATATTGTCTTATCCGCGACATTTTTTATAGGGACAATTGTAACGATTGCATTGATCGTCTCAGGACTTATGTTTATCTTCGCAGGTATCAACGGCAAAGATCCCACAACCGCAAAAAAATGAATTACCTGATCCCTCATCGGACTGATCGTAGTCGCTTGCTCATATTTCATCATTAGATTGATTCAATACTTGGCAAAAGGATTTTAAATATTGTTTGAAGTGTTGAGTTTTATGTTTTAAGTTAACAAAAGATCCATAACTCAGAACTTAACACTTACTTGTCCTGTAAAGGGAAACTTAAAACAAAAAGACGTGACTCAACAAACCGACCATTCAAACAAATTTACATCATAGAAAGTAGATATGAACATACATATCATAAGTATATTCCCAGACATTTTTAAGAGTTTCGTAAACACTTCTCTTATCCAAAAAGCTCAAGAAAAGAAAATACTGAGCTTTGATTTTGTGAATCCTAGAGAATTTTGTCCGGATAGACATCAGAAGGTAGATGACGCAATCTACGGTTGATGAGCGGGATTACTCATGAAAGCAAAACCAGCAATTGAGGCAGTCGAAAAAGTCATAAAGTCTCTAAAGTTGAAAGTCTGAAAGTCAAAAAAAACTCCATCACGTTTGAACGCTTCAACGCTTCAACGTTTCAACATTATACTTCTTAGCCCATCAAAAAAAGTCTTCACACAGAAGGAAGCCCACGCACTGAGTGAGTCAGAAAATCTCATTTTTGTCTGTACTAGATACGAAGGAGTTGATTATCGTTTTGAGCAGTACATGAAGAAAAAATATCCGAAGAATTTCCAGAAAATATCCATCGGACAATTCGTTACCTTATGATGAGAGGTGCCAGCAATGGTAATGATCGAAGCGATCACAAGGTTGATCCCTGGAGTCATCAAGGAAGAAGCCAGTCGGCAAGACGAAAGTTACAACATCAAAGAAAATATGAATAATCTCGAATATCCTCAATACACACATCCAGAAGAAGTGCTAGGAATGAAAGTACCAAAGATTTTATTAAGTGGACATCATGCGAACATTGAGAAACGAAAAAAAGAAAAGACAAAGAAATTAAAAAAATAATTTTTTATATTATTTTCTATTCCCATGAACCTTATAAAAAAGCTCCTTCCATTAGTAGTGTTGTGCTCTGTGATCCCATGTATGGCGCTAGCACAAACACAAGGGACCACTACTCAAGAAGTAGTGACTTGGATGTATGAGAATGGATTAACTGTTTTTTCGACATCAGCGACATTCCATCCAGAAAGAAGCATCCGCAGAGATGAAGCTGCAAAATTTATCGCAATATTTGCACAGAATATTTTAGGGCAGAGTTGAAATCCAAATCCCGCCTGTCACACATTCAATGATGTAGCCCAGACCAATACGTTAAAAGATTCCATAGTCAAAGCCTGCGAATTGTGATATATAAAAGGGAGCAATCGTAAGTTCACTCCCTCTGGCAATCTAACAAATGAACAAGCGATAGCGATCGTGATAAGGACATATGAAGGGCTATTGGATGAGCCACAAAGCAACCGATCCAAAAATTATTACTCAAGAGCGACAGAACTTGGAATATCTGATGGACTAAATCTATCAAATAAAACTGCGCCTATTTCAAGATGAACGTTTGCTACCTTGGTATACAGAGTATCAAAGATAGCAGGTGATGCTCAAGCATTCTCCGGCTGAGATACGATAGCAGAAGCACAGGGGAACTTCTGGGAAGGATTTATCAGTGCCCTATGATTCAAAATAAATTCATATAGTTGAGTAACAAATGATTTTATCAACAAAGCAGGGACCTGTTATTCTTGAGCTGCCATAATGACAGATGCAAAGTTTGATATGTTTTGAGTAACCTTTCATTCACAATTATACAGACAGATAAGATGATTGGAATGAAATCAATGCAAAATATATGAACGTATGGATGTCTCAGACATAAGCATGTCTACAGGGCAGATACAAAGTGCAATAGCGAGTGGAGCTAAATTATCAGAGATCACCACACAGCTTGCACAGATGCAGGCAAGTATGCAGAAAATGGTGTGAGAAGATGATATATGCATCTATACCACATGAACATTAGTGAAAAACTTACAAGCAGAGTTATCTGGAGAAATCACATCTATGCTAGGTGCAGATGGGCAAAACTGTACCTGAACTCTTTATCAAGGCAATTAAGAAAACATCCCGCAATATCTTTACTCCCTCAGTTCTCCGATGCATCCAGAATACAAGAAAGCATTTAAAGCATATGATATCAGAGGAGTCTATGGCAAAGAAATCGATGAAAATTTCGCTTACACGATGGGGAAAGTCATCGGCAAATATATGATCGAAAAATTTGGGAAAGGAGCCACTCTACTTATTGGCTGTGATGTAAGGGAAAAAAGCGTCACATTGATCACTGCATTTGAGAAAGGTATCAGCGACACGACTCCTGATATCCAAATCAGCTATGCGGCTTTTGAAAGTAGCGAAGACTACCCTTATGGAATATGCAGTTCTGCAGTACTCTATTATATAGGGCAGAAGGACTTTGATCTCTCTGTATGTTGCACAGCATCACACAATCCACCTGAACACGTAGGACTCAAATTTTTTGATAAAGAGGTGATATTCGTGGCCTCTGATTTTCTCTGGGACTTATTTCAAAAGGCATATAGCGACGCTCCCCTTCCTCTACTAGAAAAGCCAAGCATCAAGTCACCATCTGCTAAGATCATAGAGAAAAAAAATAAATTCTTCACTTTCTTGGATAAGAAGTTTGATCTTCTGCAGAAAAAGTTTACACTGAGCATAGATTTTTCCAATGGCGCCGCAGGGACAGTAGAGAAAGAATTTATAGAGACCCATCTACACAAGCATACCTGCTTCCTCATAAATGCAGAGCCAGACTGAGATTTCAAAGCACATATTTCAGACACGAGTGTCCCGGAGTTTTACGCACAGCTACAAAAAGATACGATCCAACACAAATCAGATCTAGGCATCATGTTTGATGGAGATGCGGATAGGATAGGATTCGTAGATAATGAAGGAGAGATCATAGAATTAGATTTCATCCTCGCTATCATGGCGAGACATATCCTCGAATATGAAGAGCCCCAAGGCAAAATCCTCTACGATCTTACCTGCTCCAGAATCGTCGCAGAAACTATAGAAAAATACAAGGGGACCCCTATCATGACCAAAATGTGAAGATTCTTCATCAAGGAAATATTCGATAAAGAGCAATGATCTCTCGGAGGAGAAACAAGTGGCCACTTTATGTTTAGAAGCATAGGCGGTCATGAGTGCACCTTATTGGCCCTATACTATGTGTTACAGGTTTTGGAAAAATATCCCTCATCTCATGAGATGATACACCACTACAGAAAATATCACAAAGGCATTGTCAGAAAAGTGTATGTCAAAGACAAACAAAAGATCATAGAAAAGGTGAAAGAAAAATATCAAGATGAACACACGCACACTTTAGATGGGATAAGCGTACATGCAGAATGATGGCGACTCAACGTCAGAGGATCCAACACCGAGTCTATCATCAGATATACCGTCGAAGCAGACACCCAAGAGACTCGAGAGAAGATCATGGAGGAATTAGAGACCCTGATTCACGAAGCGAACAAAGAATAACCTCCTCAACATTTACACTCTTCCAGACATATCAATGAGATTAGAATTCCCACAGAAGAAGCATGAAAAAGAATATCTTGAGATGATACAGGAATTTTTGAATAATAATGAAATGTTAATCCCCCAACCCATGGAGATTAAGGAAGGAGAAACCTACGACGATTTTTTGCAAAGAATAAAAGACAACAGGGAAGGAAAAAATCTGAAACCAGGACGTGTCAGGTCAGATTTATTTTTACTCATCAACGATGACGACAGAATAGTTTGAGCTGAAGCGATACGTCGAGAACTCAATGATGAATTGAGATTTGATGGCGGCAATATCGGATATGGGATTAGACCAAGCGAAAGAAAAAAAGGATATGCAAAAATATGACTCTCCTTAGCACTACAGAAGTGCAAAGAAGCCTGATTAGATAAAGTGCTGCTCAACTGCAGAAAAGATAATATCGGATCTGTAAAGACCATAATAGGCAACTGATGAATATGGGACTCTGAATATGAATTTGAAGGTAGACCAAAAGAAAGATATCGGATACCCCTCAAATAATAAAACAACTTGGATTGCTTCGCGAGAGCTCGCAATGACAAACAAAAAAAGCCACCTACATTATTAATTTTTAATTATTAATTATTAGTTCCCTTCCATGCTCTGACTCCTCTACTTCGGCAGATTAGAAAAAGAAAAATGATTTGATGCGATCATCGAGATGATTTTAAGATTCGGGGAAGATGGTGATGAATTACCTTTTGAGCTTTTCGTCTTCGGCGCGTGAAGTTATGAAAAAGAGATCCAGGAACTTGCGCACAGATATAAGACCATCCATTTTTTCGGACGACAAGATCTGGAAACGATCAGAAGATATACGAGTAATTGTAATTTTCTCCTCATGCCATCGACCTGCCTAGAATCATTTGGATTGATCGCATTGACCGGATTGGCCCGAGGATTACCTACGATCGGATTCGCAAAAGGCGGAACCGCACCGTTTATAGATCCGGCACTTGATCTGGGAAAGACGAACGGACAAACTCTTCCAGAAAAATTATTTTATCTGATCCACCGTCTCGGACAGGAGGACTTCTTCACGGGTTCACTCCCCGTCTCGGATATCTTGAAAGAATATAGCAACGAAAATCGGAAGGCCAATATCGCATATCAGATAGGCGAAAAAAAGAGGATATTGATCGTATCAGATTTCACCAATAGAATCTGATGATTGGAAACCTATATCAATGACGCAAAAGACATTCTAATCTCTATGGGCTATGAAGTGGAGATGTTTGGGGTCAGAATTCCCAAAGGATTTCGAGGAAAGATCATAAAGTATCTGGGCTTCGTAACAGCGATTTTCAATATCATCGCAAGCATAAAATTACGAATAAAAATAAAAAAAATCAAACCAGAGATCATTTGGTATCATAGCATCCTCAGATATTTAGGACGACTTCCTCTGCGAATCAGCAAATGGTCCAAAGCTGAAAAGCGGATGATGTACCACGATCTAGGATATTTTTTTCCTTATCCCAGTAAACTACAAAATGAGGCTCAGATCAGATATCCACTGACATTGAAAAATTTCATCAGCTCGGCCCAGACCAAAAATCCCATCAAAATTTTGGCTATGACAGGAAAATATTTCTTGCTCCAGCTGATAAAAAAGCAATTACAAAAAAGGATCAAGCTTCACCTTGTCCCTTCTGCATTTATGAAACCTATTGTGCATAGATCATATGATATTGCCGATGAGAAGATCGTCGTATTCCCACATTTCATACAAGAGTAGAATAACGTGGAAACGTGGGAATATGGGAATGTGGAAACGTGGGAGTGTGGGAACATTTTAACTTTCCAACCTTCCAATCATCCAACCTTCCAATCCTCCAACTTTCCAACCTTCCAACCCTCTACTCCAATTCTTTCAATTCCTGACATACTTTCCTAAATGTGCAACTCGCGCATTTTTTTTCACTCTTGGTCCTAGCAAATGAAGTATGTGGCAATGGCTCATTTTTAAACACGTCTCCATCGATGAGGAATTGCTTCTGATATTCTACGTCTTCCTTAAGTTTTTCGATGATCCCATCGATATCAGCTTTCGTTATCTTGCCTCCGATCTTATTGAGACTTGGGAGATATACCTCGTAGCCTACCATCTCCGTATCATCTAGAAGGATGCCATTTTTGAGGATAAGTTTCAGAGCATAAATCTTTATCTGGTCGGAAACACCGTCATCCATTTTTTCTTGTCCGGATTTCCAATCTATGATCAGATATTTTTTGTCGTCAAAGATCACACCAAAATCTGGAGAGGCCATCACGTTGATATTTCTAAGTTCGGGAATACTCCCCAACCTCAGTTTCATACTTTCAAAGTCTTTCTGTCTAGGAGATTCGATGAAGACCGTCTTTGCCTTTTTGAAATATTCTTGCACTTTCTCGTTCCACTCACTTTCAATAAATGCATCTAGATTGTTCCATACCTTTTTGATCGCGCCTTCAAATGCCTCATCGATATTTTCTCCATAGAAATGCTCAGACAAGCCAAATCTCTGCTCTCTATCATATCCAGCCGAATAGTCTCTTTTTTTGGAGATCTCAAATTCTTCTCCCATCTCAGCAGCGATACCTTGTTTCAATTCTTGAATTTTCTCATCAGTGATCTCACCCTTCTTCAAGGCTTTAAGGTAATCAGATAAGAGATGATGCGTCTTTTCTCCCATCCGCATATCCAAGCTCTTGAGATTTTTGAGTAGTAATGCATCCAATCGAATTTTCTGATCTACATCTTTGAGCGCATGAGGATAGTAGTTGAAGAAGTACTTTTTGTTGCAGTATTCCAAGACCGTGATCCTAGTCGTCGACCACGTCAAGGTATTCTGTCTTTGATGATAATCAGCCATGAGTGTATAATAAGAAAAATAAAGTCATACAGCGTATATAACTATTAGAAACAATATTTCAATTTATAAATAGAGTTGAGACATTGAGAGGTGGAGACATTGAGACATTGTAATTTTCCGACACTCAATCTCTCAACCCTCAACTGCGAACGAAGTGAGCCTCAACCCTCAACAAGCGACTTCGTCGCTTAGTCATCATATCCCTGCTCTTCCAATGTCATTCCGACAATGGCTTCGTCAGAAGATAAGTCGCCACTGGTATTTTGAGCATCTCTATTGATATAGACAAACATAGGCATCAGCATGGGGACCCTACCGATAATCTTAGCGATGAATTCTCCCAAAACTTCTTTGAGTTGTCTGAGATTTTCTCTGACATCCATGCGTTTCTTGAGGTTATCGTTATACTTAGCTCTGGCAAATTCTACGATCTGAGTGTGAATGGATTTGACCTCCGAAGAGTAGACAAACCCTCTGGATTCGATCTGTATATTTCCTACCAATTCACTGGTCTTGGTGTCTACCTTGAAGACAAGCGCGACGATTCCATTTTGTGCCATGATATGACGAGCCTTGATGACGTATTCACCAGACATATGTCATTGGCCTTTCCCATCGATCAAGATAGTATCCAATTTCAATTTCTGATCGCCAATCAGGACGACATCATCATACATCTCGATGATAGAACCATTTTCCATCGGCATGATAATATTCTCCTCTGGGATACCGAGATCCAATGCAAGTTTTTTGTGTGCATATCTGTGTGTCATGTCATCGAATGCTGGCATGAAGTATTGCGGCTTCAAAAGACTCAGAAACATTTTATGATCTTCAGCATATCCATGTCAACTAGTATGCACATCCATATCATTGTTGGTGATCAGCTCTACTCATCTAGAGAGTAAATTGTTGAGCATCTTATTGGTAGCAAGTTCATTCCCTGGAATGGTAGATGAGGACATCAGGATCGTATCTCATTTACCCAGAGTAACTTGAGGATGTTCACCTCTAGACATTCTCGTCAATGCGGCAAATTCCTCTCCCTGAGCTCAAGTACAGAGGACCAACACTCTTTCAGGAGGCATATTGTTGACATCGTCGTCCAGTTTGCGGATCATGCCCTTGGGTACATTGATATATCCCAATTCCTGACAGATCTCGATATTGTTGATCATAGATCTTCCTGAGAGGAAGACGACTCTATTGTATCTGATAGCACTATTGATGATCTGGATCACTCTTCCAATATTCGTTGCAAAGGTAGCGATCAGGATCCTTCATTGGGTATTTTTGATCTGCATATCGACAGTTTCTCAGATCACTTTCTCAGATTTTGCTCGTCCAGGATTTTGAGATCCAAGACTATCTCAGGTATACAATTTTACTCATTCCGTACCGATCCTGGCAATCTTCGCCAAGTCAGTAGGTCTATCGATGGCTGGAGTATGATCGATCTTGAAATCTCACGAATCGAAAATGATCCCCTTAGGTGTCTGGATAGACAATGCTAAAGATTCTGGGATGTTGTGATTTACTCTGACAAATTCCACAGTAAAACATCAGAGTTTGACGAGATCCAAGTCCGGATCGATGATCTTGTATTTGATCAAGTTCGCCTTTTTGTAGTCATCGAAGGTCTTTTTGATGATCCCCAAAGCTAGTGGAGTGGTATAGATAATAGGATAGCCTAATTCCTCTATAATATTTTTGATAGCTCAGACGTGATCCAAATGCCCGTGGGTAATAAGGATACCTCTGATCTTACTCTTATTTTTTTTGAGATACGCGATATCTGGGATGATATAATCTGCGCCTAATTCTTCATTGGCAGCAAATTCCATCCCCGCATCGACAATGATGATATCATTTTTGTACTCGACAAACATACATTGTCCGACCTGTTCCAGTCCGATAAGGTTCCCGATCTTGACAGGGACTTCATCTTTTTTGATCAGCTTCCTAAGATCTTTCACTCCAGCAAGTGCTGAGGGAGTTTCTTTACGGATAAATGCTTCAGAGCTCATTTTTTCCCTGCCTCATGCGGCATACTTTTTGGGAGGATAAGATTTTTTCTGATTGTTTTTCTGACCAAAATTGATAGAAAGATTTCACTGCATAGGGACAGAAGTTTCTGGAACTATAGTTTTGGGAACGATAGAGGGCTTAGCTTGTAGCGCCGCTGATGGTTTTGTGACTTGAATTGGCCTAGTTCCTTGTGCTGGTCTTACAATTTGGATTGGCTTTGCAGTTTGGACTGGTCTAACCGGTTGTACTGGCTTTACTCCTTGTACAGGTTTTACTACAGCTGGTTGTGGTCTGAACCCAGCAGTATTGCGGGGTGTTGGTTGTCCTGATGGATTTGTGCCCACAGGAGCTTTCATTGGTAATAATTGTGTTTCATTCATTAGTTAATAAGTATTATAATTTAAAAGATTTTAATTTATGGCTGGGTGTCGGTATATCGGTATATTTGTGTATTGGTATATTGAGATGAGTTTATCTCACAACCCAATAACCAATAACAAATAACCAATAACAATAAGACATATTTAATCTTAATCCATATCATGTTTGATTTACACCAACTGAGGACCAATTGTGAGGCAAGAAATATCCCGATCATAAGCAAAGCGACAGAAGGCTTTTTGGCTAAGATGCTAAAGAAAACAAAACCGGCAGTGTGCTTAGAAATTTGATGAGCCGTAGGATATAGTGGGATATATATGGCAAATATCATAAACAAACGGTGAGGGAAACTGTATTCATTGGAAATTTCCTATCCTGGATATCGGGAATGACGTTACAATACTATCGCAAGTCAGACCTACAATCTGATTTCTTATCCTTATAATGCTCTAGAGATACCATTAGAAAAATTTCTTCCTCAAAATCACGTAGACTTTGTTTTCGTCGATGGACAAAAAGCGCAATATGGTTCATACCTGGCAAAACTAGAAAACATATGTACAGATAAGACGGTGATCGTCATTGATGATGTCATCAAATATCACCATAAATTAATATCATTATACTGATATCTCGCCAAAAAGCAAATCAATTATGATATCACCAAATTGGAAGATGACGATGGAGTGATGATACTCCATGGGAGGACAAAGAAATAAGTTGCTTCAAATTTTTATTTCCTCATCGCTACACATGGATCAAGAGACAATCATCCAGAAAACTGCAGAGTTTGTAAAAGAAAGTTTTAAGGATGCTGAAGGAAGTCACGATCGGTGGCATACCTATCGCGTCTGGAAAAATGCCATTCACATCGGGGAGCAAGAACACGTAGATCTTTTTGTAGTGCAACTCGCTGCATTACTTCATGATATCGGAGATCGAAAATATAATGTTGAAGGCGAATGAATCAAGAAAGTAAGAAATCGACTTCAAAAGTTAGCTATCTCAGACACCGTCACAGATCAAGTATGTCACATCGTAGAACATGTCTCCTATAAATGAGCTGGCGTAACATCTGAAATGAGCAGTAAAGAATGAATGGTGGTTCAAGATGCCGATAGATTGGATACACTGTGAGCTATGGGTATTGCAAGAGTTATTGCCTATGGAGGATCTATCCAGAGACCAATACATATCCCAGGGAAACAGCCTATCTTGCATCAGTCAGCTGAAGCATATGAAAAAGATGACAGTACATCCATCAATCACTTCTATGAAAAGATTTTACTTCTGAAAGACAGACTAAATACAAAGACCGCTAAAAAGATAGCCGAACATAGACATCAATATGTCGAAGATTTTCTAAAAGAATTTTTCGCTGAACGAGAAGGAGAATTATAACTCAGTTTCAGATTCTAGGTTCTAGATACTAGCTTCTAGCCTCTAATCCTACACCAATCTTTCCTCTTTTATCTTTATTCTTTCATCCAACCTCCATGCCCATCACACGAGACCAACTTTCTCAAGGGATGATCTTTCTCTTTGGCGTCGCCGCCATCATCCTTGTTGCCAAAAAAAATAAGCGAGGATTTGTTCTAGGTCTCATCACACAACCATTCCGATTTATCACCTCATATATCAATGGGCAACGGGGCGTCTTTTTTCTCAGTATCGTCTACGCGATCTCTCGGTGTTATGGAATCTATGAATGGTTTTGGAAAAAGGAAAAGAAAGCAAAAAAGTAAAAATACACCCTTCCGTCATAAACAAACCATACGAGACGTTGCCCTCCTTG
>Ga0118677_10014152_pt1 | contig 11331 bp, 4 predicted proteins | sample AliMusrvi5mmetaG_FD_86154 | JGI IMG/M metagenome (GOLD analysis project Ga0118677, IMG submission 86154)
ACAGGACGGGACCCCCGGGGCGGAAGTGCTCTGGCGTGGCTGGCAGCGTATCCAAGAAGCCGTCAGACTTTACGACTTGCTGCCGAGGGTCGCGAGATGTGTATAAAGGACAGCCATGTATGGCCGGGGGAATGGCGACAGGTGAGCCCATCATAGCGATATTCAATGGTCAAAGAGCTTCAGCCGGCCAGTCCCAGACCCCAAATTGATCCGGGGGCCATTTATCCTTTAACCATAAATCGGTGATTTCCCGCCGGCAACTCAATAGTCAACGTGTTTTGCTCGCGCTGGCCGGTGATCGGCTTGCCGTCGAGGGTGACCTGCGTCGCGGCGAAAGTAGGCGGCAGGATGATGCGCGCGCGGTGGGCGTCGCCGCTGCTTTCGCCGGTCAGCGCCTGGCCGTGAATTTCGATGGCGCACGGGCCGTCGCTGGACAGCGACCAATCCCCGAGCTTCACCGTGCTGTTGCCTTTAACCACCGCGAACCGCAAAATGCCATTGGCATTGCGGCGGGCGAAGGCGATTTCACCGGTAAGTCGCGCGTCATCCGTGGTGACGGTCGCGGGCTGGCCCGGCGAGAGCAACACGATGTCCCGCCCTTCCTGGTGCGTCACCGCGACGGCGCGACCGCCCGCCAGCGTGGTGACCTGCGCTGCCGCCTGCCCCGCCGCGCGCGGATAGAGCACGGCGAAGAAGTCCTCCGCCGATCCCTGCTTGCGCACGTGCACGCCGTACTGCTCCTCGGTAAAGGGTCCCCAGGTGCCGATATACTGTTTCCAGTCCCAATGGTCTTTGACGAATTGCGGATTGGCCGGCGCGAGCAGGTGCACGTCCAGATCGACACCGAGTTGACCGGGGAAATGGACGGTGTTGCCGGTGATCTCCGGGTCTTTCGCCAGGCACCAGAGGTTCCAAAAGTATTCCTGATTCGGCTGGCCGTCCACGGTGCTGTCGCGCAGCACCAGATAATTCGCGCCCAGCGGATCGTCGGATTTGACCAGTAAAACATGCCGCAAGTCCTGCTGCTTGGCGCCGCCGTGCGCTAAGCCGGCGGAGTAGTCGATGGTGCGCGGTAACGAGCGCGTTTCCAACAATTCTCCCTCGTTATCGTTTTTCTCCGGCACATCGCCTTTGGTGAAGCTCACCCGGTTGTGATACCAGGCTTCGTTGCGCTGGAACGGCTGATACAGGTTGCCGAAATCCAGGCACAGCGGTGAGCCTTTGGCGTAATAGACGATTTCGTTGTAGTCGTCGTGATAGTGATGGAGAAATGCCCCGGTGCGGTGCGCCACATAGCTGGCCTTCGGATCGGTCCACGAGGTGCGCATGACGCTGCCGAATCCTGGGAAGCCGCGCGAGAGTTCATCCGGCGGCGCGGTCGGCAGTTCGGGATCGGTGAGCGCGGGGGTATAGCCTTGGGTATACATGGTCCCTTGCGGGCAGTTCTGCGCGAGATAGGCAAACTGCTGGTGGGCACTGAGCGCCGGGTCGGATTTCGCGGTGGCGTGCGCCATCCAGCCGGTGAAAACGGTGGTGGTGCCGGCAAACATATCGCCAATGCTGGGGAGCACCATCGGCGACGGTAGATTGGTGGTATTCCGCGGTGGGAAGCGTTTGTCCGGCGGCGTGAGCAGGAAGCTGTAATAGTCCATCGTCGCCTTGAACTGCGGACTGACGAAATAGTCCTTGCCTTTGACATTTTTCAACGCCTGCATGAAGGGAAACATCGGATCCAACGACGCGCCCATGTACCCCGGGCATTCGATCCACGCTCCGCCGGACGCAATCCACGCGCCGATCTCCCGCTGCAATTCGACCTCGGCCACCTGGACCCAACGCGCAGATTCCGGATGCCCGTCCAGGTACAGCCCCATCAAGCCGCGCGGAAGCCTGACCAGTGCGGTCATGTTCGGGTTAGCGCTGCAGAGACCCCGCTCGGTGTTCCAGTAATCTGGGTGGGCGATGACATGCGCGCCGAAGACCAGCGCGGCCTCGATGTCCCGCTTTTCGGTCGCGGTCAGATAATCGGTGTCCGCGATGGCGTCATAGGCGAACAGCAGGTTGGTCCAACTGCCGGGATAAACGTGCGCGAATCCACCCAGGCAGGGACGCCACGGCGATTCCAGCACATTATCGAGATTGTCGCGCGCCATCCCTTTCACGCCGGCCGCCAGCATAATGCCGTATTTCTTCTCATCGGAGACGGTGTAGGCCATCGCGCCGTTGCCGGAAATCAACCCATTGCCGAGAAAATTCTCGCGATAGAAGCGTTGCCAGCCGTCCGGGCCTTGTTGAATTTTCGTGACCAGTTTGTCACCCCCGAGGCCGTTGATGTAGGTGGTGACTTTGGCCTGTTCTGCCTGCAGGGACGGCACGCTCTTCGCCTGCCGGTGCACGCGATCGATATCCGCCTGGGTGAAGAGCAGGAACGGGTGCTTGCGTGCGGGTTGCGCCGGTTGATAGTCGAAAGCGTAATCTTTCACTTCGTTGAGGGGAAATTCGCTGTATTTCACCAGTTGCCGGCGCAGCTTCGCTTTCGCGTTATCCTTGTTCACATGTTCGCTGGCGCTGCCCACGGTGATCGCCAACTCCCGGTGCGCCGGCATGATGGCCAATGCGCTGTCCACGGCGTTTTGTTTGGCGAGTTTTTCCTGCGAATAGTCATAGGCGACCGCTTCCACCGGGGACAATTTGGTGACATCGGTGGTCTGCTTTGGCCAGGCGAGCAGCGCCAGCGTGAGGTCGAGCCCCCCGCCGGGGCGCGCGGTGATGGGGATTTGCATGCGCTCGAAGCCGTCCCAGCCATACGGCGCCCAATGCGAAGGGCGCAGCGCGATCACGCCGACGAAGGGATCGGTACCGTCTTTGAAAAAGCCCGCCGACACCGTGAGATCCTTCGTCCACCAGTAACTCCACGGGTGCAAGTGGCAGATCGTCTGTTCTTTGCTGAAGTCGATCGGCCCCGGCGTCAGGCCTTTGTTCGAATCGGCGAAATAGTTGTTGCGCCAATACAGGCGGTCGGCGCCCAGCCCGGGCTGAAAGGAGAAGCGAAACGCCGTTTTCGGCGCTTCGATGTTCGTATCATCGGTGAACAGCGCGGCATCCTGGCGGTCGCCCAGCGTAACCTCCGCCTGGTAAAACCGCTCGTCGGTGAAGACCAGCCGGTAGCGTATGGTGACGCGGATCGGACCTTCTTCCACTACGGTTGTTCGTGCCTCTTTCACTTGCAGGGGTTTATCGGCAGTGACCCAACTGCCCCCGCCCAGCCAGCTTTTTCCGTCTTTGTCGCTCACCGCCAGCAGCGGCGCGGGCAGGCTGGTGAGATCGGCCGGTTGCTTCAACGTGCCGGGCAGCTTGGGCAAGCGCAAGGTGAGAAATTCGTTTCCGAGTAGGTATTCCTGCCCCACCGATCGCAACTGCAGCGAGGTGGCCGGCGATTTCCCGGGCCGCAGACTGAAGGTCGTCGATCCGCCGGCCGGCAGCGTTGCCACCGTCCAGACGGTGCCGGTCACCCGGCCATCCTTCCGCGTCAATCCGCTCACCTGGCACGGCGTCGGCTTCCCCTCCGCATCGGTCAACATCAACGCGCGCGGCAGGCGGCCGGCGTAGTCGATGGAGAAGTGCACCAACTCGTCCGTCCATTGATGTCGCAAATAATCTTTCACGACATACTGCTGCAACGGAAGCGGAGGAGCGGCCATTGCCCACGCGGCCAGAGAAAGCAGGCAGATCAGCAAGGAGTAACGCGGCATAACGATACCTCGTGAATGGAGTTATTAAATGGTTAGACAAGCGGTGGGCAGGTTTGTTCCGGGAGTGGCAGAGACGATCACAGATTGAAAAGATTATGGTATCCGTTCAGGGGGGAATTCCATAGCCCACAGCATCGCTGTGGGGACGATTGTGTGAGCGCGCTCAAAATCAGTTCCAGAGCGCGCTTCAGCGTGCTTGTCCTATTTTGCCACGTCCTTCAGGGCGTGGGCAAAGCGTCCCTATTGCTCCCGCATCAACCGGAACTCCTCTTGCAACTCACACAAACAGGCGAAGACGCGTGGGTCAAAATGGCCTTGACTCGCATTGATGATGCGAAGGGCTTCCGCTTCCGGATAGGCGGGGCGATAGACGCGGTCGGTGATCAAGGCATCGTAGACATCGGCAATCGCCATGATGCGCGCCGATTCGGGGATCGCGTCGCCGGCGAGGGCGCGCGGGTAGCCGGTGCCGTCCCAGCGTTCGTGATGGCAGAGGGCCACTTCACCGGCCAGCCGCAGCAGGGGGATATCCGATCCGGCCAGTATGCCGGCGCCGATGGTGGTATGTTCTTGCATCACCAGGTATTCTTCCGGTGTGAGTTTGCCGGGTTTTAGCAAGATCCGGTCGGGGATGCCGATCTTGCCGATGTCGTGCATGGGGGCAGCCAGGCGCAGGAGATCGACCTCTTCGGAGGACCACCCCAACACTTTTGCCAGCGCCACGGCATAGCGCGCCATGCGGCGGATATGCCGGCCGGTCTCTACGTGGCGATATTCGGAGGCCGCGACCAGGTGAATGGTGATCTCTTCCTCCCGCTGATAAATCTCCGCGGTGCGCGCGCGCACTTCGAGTTCGAGCCGGTGTTCGTAGTCGTCGCGCAACTTCTCCAACTCGCGCCGTCGCAGCGCGTTGGCGACATTGATCAGCAGTTCATTGGGTTGGAACGGCTTGATCATATAGCCGTAGGCGCCCAACTCCAGCGCCTGCACCCCGGTATCCAGGCTATCCACGGCGGTCAGCATGCTGACGGCGATGTCCGGTCGCGTCTGCCGTATCGTCGCCAGCAGTTCCAGGCCGGACATGCCAGGCATATTGATATCGCTAATCACCAGCGCATAGTCACCGCTGCCGATCGCCGCGAGAGCTTCGGCGCCGCCGGCAACCTGCGTGCACGCGTAACCGTTTCCCTCCAGAATGCGCGCCACCAGGCGGCAGATATATTCCTCGTCGTCCACGACGAGAATCGTGGGTTGAGCGTCATTGGTCATCGCGTATTTCCTCCTGCTGAGCGCTTGTTTCCCATGCCGGGTAACATCAACTGGCTGCGGTGATTGGGTCAGTCATGGACAACCGTCACGAAACTATCCGTTCAAACCATCCTTGCGCGCGAGCATCCTCGCGAGCACTCCGGCGGTAGCTGAACCATTGAAACAAAAGCTACGTGCCAAAACACTTCCACCCACAAGTATTAGCGTAAGAACCACAAAGCAATTCTTCTGCGTAATCTGCGTAATCTGCGGTTAAAAAACCTATCGAATATAACCAGACGTGACATGTATCGACACCTGACACCTGAACGCTCCCCACGATGTATCAGTCCTCACTCAGCAATTCGGAGACCTTGCCAATCAGCGCATCCGCGGTGAACGGTTTGGCGATAAAGGAGGAGTTCTCATCGAGCATCCCCTGCCGCACGATAGCGTCGTCGGTATAGCCGGAGACGTAGAGCACGCGGATATGCGGATAGCGCCGCCGAATGGCTTCGTAGAGCTGGCGTCCGCTGCGTTCCGGCAACACGACATCGGTAAGCAGCAGGGAAATATCATGGCCATGAATGGCCAGCACCTGCTCGGCTTCGGAGGGTAACGCGGCCGTCAGCACATGGTAGCCTTGGTGTTCCAGCAACCGCGCGGTCACTTCGCGCACCGCGCTTTCGTCTTCAACGATCAGGACCGTCGCCGTGCCTGGCGGCAAGGTTTTCAACACCGGGGTGGCTTCGATAACGAGCGGCTCCGCCACGCGCGGCAGATAGATATGGAAGGTGGTTCCCTGGCCCACCGCGCTCTCCACCCAGAGACTGCCGCCGTGCTGCTTCACAATGCCGTAGCTGGTTGCCAGCCCCAGTCCGGTGCCCTTGCCGACGCCTTTGGTCGTGAAGAATGGCTCAAAAAGGTGCTCACAAACACTGTCGTCCATGCCGCAGCCGTTATCGGTGACGGTCAGCAGGATATACGCGCCGGGCGTGGTGTCCGCGTGCGTATTGGCGTATTCCTCATCCAGTTCGACGTTCGCCGTCGCGATGGTCAGTTTGCCACCCTCCGGCATCGCGTCGCGCGCATTGACGGCCAGGTTCACGATCACCTGTTCCAGTTGCCCCGGGTCGGCTTTGATGTGACCCAACGCCATGTCGGGATCGAATGCCAGCGCGATATGCTCCCCGATCAAGCGCCCCAGCATCTTCAATAAGTTGAAGATCAGTTGGTTCAGATCGAGCACGACCGTTTGCAACGGTTGGCGGCGGCTGAAGGCCAGCAACTGGCGTGTCAAATCCGCCGCCCGCTGGGACAGCGCGAGCACTTCCGTCAGGTCTTGCCGAGATGTCGAATTTTCCGGTGCCGTATCGAGCGCAAACTGGGTGAAACCGGTGATGCCGGTCAACAGGTTGTTAAAGTCGTGCGCCACGCCGGCGGCCAATTGGCCGACGGTCTCCAGGCGTTGTTGCCGGCGAAGTTGTGCTTCGAGCACCGAGCGCTGTTCGTCCGCCTGCTGGTGCGCCAGCGCGATGCCAATACTCGCGCCCATCCCTTCAAAGAATCGAATCATCTCTAGCGTGAACATCCCCTTGCGGTGATCGTTCAATTGCAGCAAACCGATGATGTCGGCGCCGGAGCGCAATGGGATGAGCGCGACGGATTCATAGCCTTCCGCATTGCAGCGATTGCGCGTAGCGGATTGTCGGTCCGGTTCGGTGGTGGTGGCCAGCAATTCCGTGGTGCCGTTGCTCCAGAAACTGCCATAGGGGGTGAAAAACGGGAGTGACGGATTAAAGCGTCCGCACAGGATATTGCCGCACATGCAGGCCAGCATTGGCTGGCCATCCGCATCGCGGATGACGGCGCCCGACTCGGAACGCACGCACACTTGGCGTTCCGCGTTGACGAAATGCTCCGAGAAACCGTTGGTCTGGAAGTAAGGAAAGTCATCCCCCTCGCGCAGGCGGATACCGACCGCCTCGATGCCGGTGTGCACCTTGACGAGTCGCAGGATATCCCCGATCAGCGTGCCGGTGTCCTGGCTCTGGTTTAGTCGCTCCAGGAGCTGCACGGCGAGTTCCTGGCGCTTCTCCAATCTCTTGCGCTGGGTAATCACATCGAATACCGTGACGAAGTAATCACGGTGCGGGCTGTAGAGCGAAATCGCAAACCACATCTGTAAGGAAGGGACATAGTTTTCAATCGTCTCCGGCATGCCGGTGCGCGCCACGCGCCCATATGCGGCGATTAGTTCCGGATCCTCCTCTCGAAGGCCCGGGATCACGTCGGATGCTTTCCGCCCGATGACCTCCGTCAATCCGGTCAACGTCGCGAAGGCGTCATTGACGGCCAGATAAATGAAATCGACCGGCGTATCCTGCTCGTAGAGCATTTGACAATACGCGTATCCGTTGAGCATATTGTCGAATAACGACCGATAGTGCGCCTCGCTTTCCTGCAAAGCGTCCTGCGCTTGCTTGCGCTGGGTGATATCGGTGAAAAATCCCACGATGTGTTTTCGGTCATCGATGACCAGAGGATGACCGGTGTTGACGGCAGCATAGAAGATGGTGCCGTCCCGGCGCCGGCACGGAACAGCAGACTCCGTGGGTAACTCACCACGCGAGAAGGCCTCAAACACCGCGGTCACGCGCTCCAGCGCTTCCGGCGGATGAATATCCGCCAGCCCAAGCTGGCGCAATTGCTCCTCGGTGTAACCGAGCATGGCGCACATGGCCGGATTGGCATAGGAGAACCGCAGCGTCGTGAGATCCACCATGATGATGCCCTCGGTGGTGCCTTCGAAGAGGGTGCGATGGCGCAACTCTGATGCCCGCAAGGCTTCTTCCGCTTGCTTGCGTGCGGTAATATCGCGGATGTTGCATTGCACGACCATGGTGTCATCGACTGGATATATACTACTGACGAATTCCACCTCGATCCGGTGTCCATCTTTGGTGACGAGCGGCAGATCTTCATAGCGGATATCTTGATCGCGCTGCAGCGCTGTGAACGCCTCCTCGGAAGCGACGATGTCGTCAAACAGACCGAGTTCCCACAACTGCTTGCCGATGAATTCCTCCTGGGGGTAGCCCAGCAGCTCGATCAGGGACGGATTCACATCCACAATCATGCCGGTCGCGGCGTCCAGGATCAGGATGCCATCTTTCGCGCTCTCGAAGAGCCGCCGATAACGAGTGACTGATGCCAGCAACACGTGTTCCGCCTGCCGATCCGCGGTTACATTGCGAAAAATCAGTACCACCCCGCTGATGGCATCCTGTGCGTCGCGAATGGGAGCGCCGCTGTCGGCAATGGCATATTCCGTGCCGTCGCGCGCAATAAGGAGGGTGTGATTGGCCAGGCCCACCACCGTCCCCTCGCGCAGGACACGCGCGACCGGGTTTTCCACCTCAACGCGCGTCGCTTCGTTGATGATGTGGAACACTTCGGTCACCGGTCGGCCCAGTGCCTCAGTTTCGCGCCAGCCGGTGAGCTGTTCGGTGACCGGATTCATGCGGGTAATCCGGCCTGCCACGTCGGTGGTAATCACGCCGTCACCGATGCCGTAGAGCGTGGCGTGTATTTCTGCCGCGTTTTTGTAAACTTCGGCTTCGGCGCAACTGCGAGCGGTATCGATGTTGTCGAGCGATCGCGCCGCCCACCAGAATACCCCGGCCAGCAGCAGCATGACGGTCACCATTAAGAGGGCTCGGCCATAGTGGCCATCGAAGTAGTGATACGCTTCACCCTGGTTACGCAGCCATCCGATGAGCAGCGGCACGCCGATTACGAAGGGTGCCATCCGCCGTAACAACCACCCACCCAGTGTATCGCGGGTGATCATCTGCATGGGACCGTCCGCCGGATGGAGGAGCAATACCCCCAGGCTCAGACTGAGAAAGAATACGGCGGTGTGGAGCGCCACTTGCGTGTAATAACCGAGGCCGTAGCGCGAAGGCGCTTGGTACAGGTAACCCAGCAGCGGCAATACGACGAGCGGAATCACGATGAACGCAAGCCATTGCAGCAGCGGAACGGCACGGCGAACGCCGGTCAGTAGCAACACCACCCCCAGCAAGAGGAAGTTCACCGCGGAAACCGGGGCCATGCGACCCGGGGAGAGGGTATTAATCGCGCCGATCGGCTCCCGGAAGAGCAGTTGATCGATGCCGAAGTCCACGCCGAAGAGATACTGTAGCAGCGTGAGCAGGCCCAGCAACGCCACCGCCCCCGCACAAATCTGTGACACCATCCGCAGTGGCGCCGAGTGCGCCGCGCGGTGCAACAACGCCAGCGCTAACCCGGCGAGGATGAACCCGACGGCAGTGTTGGCTTTCATCGCCACCATACCGGGCAGGACACTTTTCAGACCGGCGATATTACCCAGCCAGCCGACCAGCACCCCAACGCCCCCAGCGAGTGCGAATAAACCACACCAAAGCCCATATGTCCGATGGATTCGGGTAGCGCTATACATGCAGAGTTTCCCTTGCTTGCCAATCGTTAGGTTTTTTGTTCGGATTATTCGCGCTACCTAATATTGGTAAGCTAGCCGTATTGTTGCTGCTCTCCACTAATATACCATGCCCCGGCCTCGTGGTCAATCATTAATACAATCAGGTACTTGTGTATACTATATTAGAATTAATATCTTAATATAATTTAGTCATGGTGCACTTCATCGTTGAAGAATGGTTACCCTGCTTAGCAGCTTGTTGGAGAAATTCGGCAGTCACAATTCCGCACCGCGTCTCGCCTTTCCGAATCAGCAGAAGTTGATAGGAGAATTACCCGGTTCTACGGTAGCGGCGGGGTAACGCAGCAGGAACGTAAAAGCGGCCGGCAGACGGGTACCGATACTGAACAGACAGTTCCCAATACGGTTCAGTTAACAATAAACACCAATAATAATCAGTCTCATGTTAGACGCTTGGCACGGTTTGGAAGCCGACGCCAGTCGCGCCCCGTGACCAGTTCACGCGGGAAGGTTGCCAATGCCACACCGTCTACCTGACACCTGACACCCGAACCCTGAACCGTAATGCAGCCAGCCGCTGAGTATCAGACCCCAGACGCCAATGCCAACGCTTCGCGCGCATGCCGTGCCCAGGCGGGATCGTCTAGCAAGGCGTGCCCGACGGCGGCGAAGTCGGCATGACCTTCGGCCACCGCGCGTTCGGCAGCGGCGGGATGGCCCAGCCCACCGGCGACGATGATCGGCAACGCGGTGCATTCCTTTACCCACTGCCCGATGGTTTTCTCTGTGCCGAAGTAACCGTTGAACGCGCCGTCAGTGGAGACATGCAGCAGGTCGATGCCCGCCTGCTCCAGCCCATTGACCAGCAGGTACAGATCGTCGGCGCTGAAACCTTCCGCCAGGTGATTGAACAGACTGATGCGGCAGCAGAGCAACGGTGTCGGTCCGAGGCGGGTGCGCACGCGGCGGCAGGTTTCCAGCAGGGCGCGCATGCGTCCCGCCGGCGTGCCGCCGTAATCGTCTTCCCGCGTGTTGCGGCGTGGGGAGAGGAAGGAATCGAGTAGAAAGCCGTGCGCGCCATGGATTTCCACCATATCAAAACCGGCGGCCATCGCGCGGGCGGCGGCATCCGCGAAGCAATCCTCGATGAGCAAAATCTCCGGGATAGTGAGCGCGCGTGGCGCCGGTCGATCGGCTGACGGCGCGACGGCGGAGGGCCCGACCGTCTCACCGCAAAGCGCGGCCGTGCCTTGCGGCCCGCCGTGAACGAGTTGCACGCTGGCTACCGCGCCCGCCGCGACAATGCGCCCGGCCAGCCGTCCCAATCCGGGTTTGTGCGCGTCCGCATAGGCATTCAACCCGCGCGCCCAGCAGCGTCCCCTCGCGTCGACCGTGGTGGCCTCCACGATGATCAACCCGACTCCCGCCTCTGCACGCGCGCCGTAATGCGCCAGCGTCTCCTCCGTTACCACCCCGTCGTCGTTTCCGCTCCCCATCACCATCGGCGGCATCACCACCCGGTTGCGAAAGGTGCAATCATGAATCGAGATCGGCGTAAACAACGCACTCATCGGTCATCCTCCAGCGGGCAGAATTATCCCATCTCTCTTTTCGCTCTCCCGGGTGTTGTACCTGCCGGACGGATGAACAGAGTGTGGGAGTGTGAGAGCCGGTAGCGTCATTCAGTACCGAAGGGATGGTTGTGCCTCGCCCAGGACTATCATCCTGTCCTTTATACACATCTCGCGACCCTCGGCAGCAAGTCGTAAAGTCTGACGGCTTCTTGGATACGCTGCCAGCCACGCCAGAGCACTTCCGCCCCGGGGGTCCCGTCCTGTTTCCGCC
>Ga0118677_10014153_pt1 | contig 11331 bp, 10 predicted proteins | sample AliMusrvi5mmetaG_FD_86154 | JGI IMG/M metagenome (GOLD analysis project Ga0118677, IMG submission 86154)
CATTTGCAGACATATATCCTTGTTACCGCTTTATAAATAAAACTGGCGGAGAATGTTCTTTCTCCGCCAGAAACAAGTTCACTGGAAAAATCATCTGTAACCATGCCCAATGTGGTATTTCCCACAAAAACGACATGGATAACAATTCATCGTCTTGCCCTTTTTGCACTCATCACAATTATCCGACTTGTGAAAATGCATAACCTTTACGGCATCTTCTTCCGATGAATATCGTTCCTTTCCACAGCATTGCCGGACATAGAACCATAATAATTTATAAGCAGGGTCCGATTGTCCGATTCCCACCGTACTGACAATAGTCAAAATCTCTTTTTTTACTCTTTGGAGTTCTGCTATTTTTTTAGTGAGCTGTTGAATAGAACGCGAGACCTCTTCCCTATTATGATGAGATTCAAGCCATAGTTGGTCTTTTAAACCTCTAATTCTGTTCATTTTAACCCCCTTTCTATATGTTAAAAGCTGTCTTTATTATGCATAAAAGGCTGAAATTTGCAAATATTATCCGCCGCGAGATGTCTATTTTATGGATTTACAAACAGAGCTCACATACTTAAACTCGCACTAGGGACTTCGCCTTAATGTCGATTAAAGCTATAATAAAAGAATGCAGATTAAAAAACGCACCGTACTCATCGTACTAGATGGCTGGGGTATCGGCAGTAACAATGAGTCGAACCCGATTTACGTGGTGAAGCCACAATCATTTGAATGGCTTGAAAAAAACTATCCTATGACAAGCCTGCAGGCATCGGGCATTGCGGTCGGTTTGCCCTGGGGCGAAGTCGGAAACAGTGAAGTCGGCCACTTGACGCTTGGCGTCAGGTTCCGATCCGTTTTTGCCCTGAGCATCCTGCGTTTCCGGCAGGCGCTCCCGATTGGTTTCGAGTTTGGTGTTCATGTTGATACATGTTTTTGACTTTTCCAAGTTCGGAACGCGAGGACCAGCGGATCAACACAACTGGCTCTGTTCACGAGATCAACCGCCTCGCAGCCTTCAGGTGAGGCCACTTCGGGATCTCAAGGGTACGTTGTGGGAGTACAACGGCCGTAGGGTGTCCAGACGATGATCCAGAACCACCAGCTCGGCGTTTTTTATACCGTCGGCGAAAGTATTTTTACTCATTCCTGCGTCCGACGCAAGCAGAAAGTTAGGTTTTTTAACAACATTTCCGCGGCGGAATGTCTTCGCGAATGATTTTGGGCCAGTCGCCAACCGTTCGGACTGCGTGCCAACGGTGGCACCTGGCGGCAGACAGCGGATTGAGATAGGCCCACAGGCGGCCTTCCTTGGTGGAACCTAGGCATGGACTGAGATAAACCGTGCTTTCGGACTGGCGCACCGCGGTGAGTTCTCCAACCGTGAATTTTCCATCCATTGCCCACAGTCGGATAAGGGAACCGCTGATAGCAGACAGGACAAAGATGCCGCAACCGGACATCTTGGATTGGATTGTCACCAAAGTTGCGCGGGCTGCGTTAGCGTAAGGGTGCTCGTAGCCAGTCTCAGTCTTGAATCTGTCGAAAATCTCCAACGCGTGCCGCAGGAACCGCTTGGCCTCCGCGATCCGGTTGGCCTGGACCAACTGGGCGAGATTGCTGAGACATGCAGCGACCTGGGGATGGTTCTTCCGGAATCGCGGATTTGGAGCTTGGCGGCGCCAGGTGGATTGGGATATGGCTTGGTGGCGTGAGCCGGAACATGATCAGGAGCTTGAGATTTTTGCCGGCGAATTCCGCGGGCCCGGCGATGGCGGCCGCGGTGTTGCTGGGCAGTGGGGGCTGGGTGCATGGACATCAGGATCCCATGGGCGACATCCATCCCCAAGTATTGGTCATGGACGGCAAGTTCGCGATCGTCTTCAATACCTCGCAACCCAAGCAGGAATCCAACTACACGGACGAGGCGCCGGTACAGCGGATGATTTTCACGGCGGACGGGACATTGTTCGCTCCGCGGCACGCGCTGGAGCGGAAACGCTCGTGGCGCGAGATTGACCCGGTGGGGCTGCACGGACGGGCGATGCGCCTGGGCGAATCGACAGTGATCTTCCAAGGCGATCGGGCCGGCCAGCCGGGCTATCTGTTGAAGTCGCCCGCCGGCCAGATCACGCCGGTGCGGCTGCCGTGGCCGGCGACGGTTTCGCTGAGTCTGTTTGAGGACGCGCTGGTGGTCCCGGAAGGGATTGCCATCACCGGCAAGGAAGGCCGGGATTCTTCGGAAAGCGACCCGCTGAAGTTTTACTGGTTTGCCCATGAGTCCACCGCGGCACCGACGATCTTAACCATCGGCGCGACCGCTTGCATTTACAATTTCCCGGTGGCATCCAACGTCGCCTTCGCTGGCGGCAGGTTCTGGGTTGCCTACATGCGACCGACGGAGAAGGAGGACCTCAAGTTGGCGCTGTGGTCGTGGCGACCGGGTGACAAGGACGGCCGGGTCGAGATTCTGGATTCGCCCGCGTACTGGAACTCGCACCTGTCGATGGCGGCGATTGGCGAACGCCTCTGCTTGGCCTATCACTGCGAGGTTTACGACGAAAACTTCAGTGGCATGGCCCGGATCGTGACGGTGTTCCGCAAGGCGGAGTGAGCGCTACTGCGGGAAGTTACTCCGGGTGATCTTGCAGCAAGGCGGCGGTGGCGGCGGCCTGCTCCTTGCGGGCGAGGTCGAGCGGGGTCTGCCCCTTGCGGGTCTTGGCCTTTGGATCGGCACCGTGTTTGAGCAGCAGGCGCACGGCGGCCGCGTCGTTGGCTGCGGCGGCGCGATGAAGGGCGGTCTGGCCGTCCAAGTCAACGAGTTCCGTCGGCGCGTGGTTTTCCAGGAAGAGTTGCAGCAGGTCGGGCTGGTGATGCTCAACGACGAACGTCAGAGGAGGAGTCCCGCCGCGGGTGCGGCCGGTGATGGTGACGCCCCGTTTGACAAGGTAGCGAACCACATCGGGGTATCCTTCTTCCAAGGCACGGCTGAGTGCGCTGTAGCCTTCCGGCGGCTTCGGTCCCTTGCCATCGGAGTCACCGGAACTCATCACGGTGACTCCGCCGAACGAGTCGGCAAGGAGCACGTCGGGATCGACTTTCCGTTCTTCGACGAGATACCTGACGTTGGCAAGGCGACCGTTGGCGGCGGCCAGGTGCAGGGCGGCGATGAGGAAATCGGGCTCATTGGCACCGGTGGCGACGGGAAATTCCATCAGGACTTGCAGCATCCGCGGCTCCGGCTGGTAGGCTGCGGCAGCCAGCGGCGCGCCGGGGTCTGGAGTGCGATTATTGAAGGATTCGCCGGCTTTCACGCGCCGCCCGGGTGGCGGGATGGCGGCTCCCGCCTGGAGGAAATCCCGCACGAGCTTCTCGTCGCCGCCTTGGATCAGGGCGACGAGCAGTGACGTCTCGTCGTCGGCAGAAGGGCTCTGCTGCCGAAGGAGTCGGCGGGCGACCTCGGGGTGGCGGAAATTGACGGCATGATCGATGGCCCGCTGCCGGCCCGCGTCACGCAGGGCGGGGTCGGCACCCATTTCCAGCAAAACCTCAACGGCCTTGAGTTGACCATTGGAGGCGGCCTCCATCAAGGGGGTGGACTGGTCGGCGAGGAGGATGTTTGGCGGCGCGCCCCGCTTGATCAGAGCGGTGATCGCCGCGGGGTCGCCGAGGGCGGCGGCGAGGTGGAGGGGCGAGACCCCGGCGATGCGGTCATCGTTGTGCCACACGTCCTGCTTGAGGTAGTCTTGCAGCGCGGCGCGACGAGCGCGGGTGATGCGTTCATCGAGAGGCGGCTGCCCGGCGGGAACATCGCGGGCGTCCGCTTGAGGTGCGGCTTCGGACCAGGCGAGCCACTCGGCGGCGGTGCGGCCCGTCGCGTCGCGCAGCGATTCATCCGCGCCGGCGGCCCGCAGGGCTTGCATCGCCTCGACTGCGCACGAGGTGGCCGCCCACATCAAGGCGGTGCGGCCGTCGGGCGAGCGGGCTTGCAGGTCGGGACCACGTTCGATGATGGCTTTGAGAGCCGCTAGGTTGTTAGATGCAGCGACCCACATCAAGGCGCTCATGTCGTCGCCGTCGCGGAGGTTGACGTCGGGGGTGAGTCCGGCGAAGAGCCCGATCAGGAAGGCGTAGTCGTCCGACAGCATCGGCCGGTCGTGGAACCGGCGAGCGGCACGCAGGAGTTGGAAGCCCGGATCGCGCAAGCGCTTGGGGTCCGCCCCATGCTCGAGAAGGAACTTGGCTGTGCCGGTCTCGTTGTCGACGAGCGCCACGGCAAGCGCGGTGCTGCCATCCGCCGCGGTGGCGTTGATATCCGCGCCGGCCGCCGCGAGCCGGAGCACCGCATCGCGCTGGGCAACCGCGGTCGCATACATGAGCGGGGTGCGTCCCCGGCAATCCCGGACGTCAATATCGGCACCTCTTGGCTGGAACAGCTCGAGGGTTTCCGCCGAACCGGCGGTTGCGGCGAAGTGGAGCGGCGTTTCGCCTTTGCCATTGCGAATCCCGGGATCCGGGAACTGCGGCAGCAGATAGGCGACGACGGCGCGGACTCCGCCCATGGCGGCGAGGTGGAGGGGGGTGTCGCCATCCGCATCGGCGGCGGTGAGCGACGCGCCGTGCTGGTGAAGGAGTTCGAGGATTTCCACGATTTTGTCGCCGGCCACCGCGGGAGGGTTGGGCGTAAAGGGATCGGGCAGTGGTCGGCGGGATGGGATGGCGTATTGAATCGCGGTGACGCCGGTGCGGGTCTTGCGCAATGGCGACAAACCCCGCTCGATAAAATCGCGGACCTGCGCGGGATCAGTATTGCCGGCGGCCAGCATGAGGAGGTCAACGCCTTCGTTATCGGTCGTCTTCAGGTCGGCGCCGAGTTCGAGGAGACGCGCGACGTGGATTTTCCGTTCTTCGGTGCTAACCGCGAGGAAAAGCGCGTCACGTCCTTCTTCGTCACGAAACCGGACGTCAGGACCTGCCGCCAACAGGACTTCGATCATCTCCGGTTTGCCCCGCCAGGCTTTGATCGCCCGCATCAGCGCACTGCGGCCCGAGGCGTCCCGGAGGTTGATGTCGGCACCACCTTTGATGAGCAGTTGCACGGCTTGCCGAATGGCATTGTCCTTGTCGTCGTAGGCATCGCGCCCGGCGGTGAGGATCAGCGCGGTTTCGCCGGCCTTGTTGCGGAGGTCGAGCTTGGCTCCGGCGGCGATGAGGACCTCCATGGCGGCGAGGTTACCGGCTTGGGCGGCAATCATCAGGCCGGTATTTCCCTGCGGATCGGGCAGGTCGAGATTGGCCCCAAGATCCACCAGGGTCTGGACATCGGGTCCTTTCTCATACGGAGCGCCGCGCATCAGGGCGGTGATGCCCCGGTGGTTTTTGGAATCGATGGAGATTCCGTGCTCGATCAGCAAGCGGGCGTGCGCCACGCGATCCCGATGGGCGGCAAGGACCATCACCGGATCGCCGTTGCCATCCTCGATGGAGGGATCCGCACCCGCCTTGAGCAAGGCGCGGGTGACCTCGATACGGTTCTCCGTCACCGCGAGGAACAAGGGAGTGTAGTTAAGCCAAGCCCCCGGCACGCGGGTGTTGGGATCGACGCCCTCGCCGAGCATTTTCTGAACTACATCGAGATCTCCGTCCTCCACGGCCTTGCCGAACTTGAGAATCGGTTCTTCGGCCGCATGACTTGCCGCCGTCACCAGAGCGAGGACTGCGCAGAGCATCCGGCAGAAACGGGCGGCGGAAAAGTAGTGCGGCATCGCTTGCAAAGACAGGGGTGCTGGAACGACAAACCCATCAGGGTCGCAAACCAATTCTATCGAAATTCCTCTCCATTGCCAGGATTTTGTTTCTCAACCGTAATCTGGAATGTCCGACTTGGGGCGCGGATTTTCATGGGCGGTAGGGAACGAACTCGGCCGCCACCCTATGGACGTGCAGGACGTATTGCTAACAGGCTCGACCGGATGCGGGCCGGCCACACCTTCCTCTGGACGACGAACGTGGATCTGCGCTCGTAAACGAGCCTGCGACGAATCACCGGCGGCCCATACAGGCAGCAGTCCCGGTTTGAACCGATTCTATCAACGCTCATTCGCCTGCAACCTTGTCCAACTTCGGAATTGCGGGTTGCCTTAAACCTCCGGGCAGGCTAGAACGCCAAGTCTAACCCGATGCACCCTGAAAATCCTGAACTAGCCACGAAATCCGGTCTAATGATCCGGCCCGAGAGCGGCTTGGCAAAGCTCCCGGGCGGCCAGACGTCGGCCATGGCGGAAATGATCAACCGGTCCTTGGCTCACATCCAGACGAGCAAGGCGCTGGCAGTGCCACAGCGGCGCGCCGGTGAGGAGTGCGAGTTTGAGATCGCCCCGGGGGTGAAGATGGTCATGTGCTGGATTCCTCCGGGTGAGTTCCTCATGGGAAGTCCGGAGGGTGAGGAAGATCGCGATGATGACGAGACGCAGCACCGGGTGAGAATCACGCAGGGGTTCTGGCTGGCCAAGACGCCGACCACCCAGGCCCAATGGCAGGCGGTGATGGGCAGCAATCCGAGTCATTTCAAGGGCGGGGATCGGCCGGTGGAATGTGTGAGCTGGGACGATATATGCGGGGATGAATCCGCAAGCGGAGGATTTCTGGGAGAGTTGAACAGGCGACTGCCAGCGGGAGGACGTTTTCACCTTCCGACAGAGGCGCAGTGGGAGTATGCCTGTCGCGCAGGGACAACGGGGGCCTATGCCGGAGATTTGGAAGATATGGATGAAATGGGCTGGTTTGATGACAACGATGACAACGGCGATGGCCAGACGCGTCCGGTCGGTCAAAAAAAGCCAAGCGCCTGGGGTCTCCACGACGTGCATGGCAATGTGGGGGAATGGTGTTCAGATTGGTATGAGGACTATGACGTGAACGATATGATCGACCCTTCTGGGCCCGCTTCGGGCTCGGACCGGGTGCTCCGGGGCGGCCTTTGTAGCAACAACGCGTTCAACTGCCGCGCCGCGCTCCGCTACTACGGCAACCCGACCGGCAGCAACGACTTTAACGGGTTCCGTATTGCCCGCAGTTCAGTCCCATGAAACAGCAGGGAAAGGGAGCAGGGCAAGCGAGAGGGCCCGAGGGATGAAGCCCCGGAGTGCCCTGCTGTGACAGGCGAATGGAGGTGAGGTGCATTACGAGCAGCCCTTATAGGCGGCAGCCCCGGTTGGCGCGTACTCTATCAAAGATCACCCGTCAGCGACCTTGCCCAACGTTGGAAATTCGGATTGCCTTGAAACGCCGGACACGCTAGAACGCGCAAGTCTAACCCGATGAACCCTGAAAATCCTGAGCCAGCCACGAAATCCGGCCTGATCGTCCGGCCCGACAACAGCTTGGCAATCCTCCCGGTTGGTGGCACGTCGGCCATGGCCGAAATGATCAGCCGCTCCCTGGCCCACATCCAGACGAGCACGGCGCTGGCGCTGCCACAGCGGCGCGCCGGTGAGGAGTGCGAATTTGAGATCGCCCCGGGGGTGAAGATGGTGATGTGCTGGATTCCGCCGGGTGAAGTCTTAATGGGTATTGCGGAGGTTGATCATCGTGAAGATCGCGAGACGCAGCACCGAGTGAGAATCACGCGGGGATTTTGGCTTGCGCAGACGCAAACCACACAAGCACAGTGGGAAGCGGTAATGGGAAGAAAGCCGACGAGTTACTTTATTGGCAAGGATTTGCCGGTGGAGCGGATGTGCTGGAACGATATTTGCGGTACATCAGGGACGGGAGGATTTCTTGGAGGGTTGAACAAGCTCGCACAAGAGGGAGGGCATTTCTACCTACCGGCAGAAGTGCAGTGGGAATATGCGTGTCGTGCAGGGGCGGTTGGTCCCTATGCTGGGAGTTTGGACGAAATGGGCTGGTATCATGAGAATAGCGGTGGTAAGACGCATCCGGTCGGTCAAAAGATGCCAAACGCATGGGGTCTGTACGATATGCATGGAAATGTGTGGGAGTGGTGTTCGGATATAGGTTCGGACAGTGGTCCGTATCAGGAAAGGGGGGTCGCCATCGGCCCGAACCGGGTGGCACGGGGCGGCAGTTGGATGGAGTCCGCAGACTACTGCCGCCTGGCGAACCGCATCAACTGCTACCCATGCAATCATTTCAACGCCACCTTTGGGTTCCGGGTGGCTCGTAGTTCAGTCCCATGAAACAGCACGTAAAACAAGCAGGGTAAGTCGAAGAGACTGATGGCCGAAGTCTCAGAGTTACGGGTGGCCCGCAGTTCGGTCGCATGAGGCTTTGAAATACACCGCCTGACCCCATTATTATAATCCCAATTGAATTCCTGAGTCCCAACACTAATATAGCTGTCTATGAAGTTGCGTAGATCGTCATGTATCTATTGCGGGCAGCAGGATTCTTCGACGATGGATCACGTCCCTCCGCGATCAATGTTTCCGAAACATCTACCCAACGACGTGCTCATGGTTACGGCACCTGCATGCAGACGGTGCCATGACGCTAACATGAAAGACGATACAACTATCCAGAACATCCTGATTTCTACTCGGGACGCTGAGATGCATCCAGCCGTGATCGGTGGCCTAGCAGGAAAACGAAATCGTTCATTGGAACGCTCGTCGGATCTGAGCAGCGGCGACTTTCGCAAATTGTTTGATACGATGGAACTAGTTGAGGTCCATACTCCCACTGGAATCAACCTCGGGAAAGAATGGGCGTTTGACTTGGACAAGCCAATTATGAACCGATTTATGGAAAGGCTTTCGCGGGCGATTCTATCGTATGATTTTGATCAAACATACTTCAGTGGTGCTTTTGAGTGGCGCATGAATGTTGAGATTTCTCCCCTCGTTTACGAGGTAATCCAGCGTTTCGGCCACATTAGGAGGGTCTGCGACATCTTTTCATATGGAGTTACTCCTCTGAGAGATGACGGGCCGTCGTGGCTGATCGTAAATTTCTACCGTTCGATCGAATTATTCATCAGAGTTGAGAATGCCGAATAGGCGAGTGGCGACTAACTGCGCCTCCCGATTGGGGTCCCCTTGCGCGGGGGCCAAATGTTGGAATCAGTCAATAAATTTTGGATTGCCCGCGGTCGCTATCAACGCTAAAAATCCGCAAATCGACTCAAAGCGCTCACGTTGTCCGCATTGGCCTTGCACCCGAAGGTTCTGTCACTTAACATTTGCCAGGTAAGAAACCTCATACTTCTATTCAAATGAATTTGATCCGAAAATACTATTTGACCTCCGAGGACGGTGGTCTGGCATGGGACAAACACTACACTCTGGCATTCGGTGGGGATGGGCAGATGTTCGTTCAAGTCATCAAGCAATACGAACAACCCTACAAGACCGAAGACATCAACGAGATTCAACCAGACGATTTCGTGAAAGTTAAAATCAATGGGGAGTTGCTCAGTGCTCTTGTCGTCAAAAAACTTGATGAAATACTTCCACCAGGCTGACAGTTTCATTGCCGTTCTAGTGAACTCAACTACGCAGCAATGCCCCCTCAACCGCCAAATCCGCCAAACGAAGCCGGGTCGCTCGTTCAGCCTGGTTCGGGATTGGCCAGGCTTCCGGGGGGAGACTCACCAGCCCTCGCTGAGATCATCGCCCGGTCCCTCCTTCACATCCAGACGAGCAAGGCGCTGGCGTTGCGGCAGCGGAGCGCCGGTGAGGAGTGCGAGTTTGAGATTGCCCCCGGGGTGAAGTTGGTAATGTGCTGGATTCCTCCCGGCGAGTTTCTCATGGGAAGACCAGCGGATGAGGTAGGTCGTCGCGATTACGAGAAGCAGCACCGGGTGAGAATCACGCGGGGGTTTTGGCTGGCGAAGACGCAGACCTCTCAAGCGCAGTGGGAAGCGCTGATGGGTAGCAATCCGAGTTATTTCAAGGGCAAGGATTTGCCGGTGGAACAAGTGAGCTGGAAGGATATATGCGGGGATGATTCAGCAAACGAAGGATTTCTGGGTAAATTGAACAGGCACCTGCCAACGGGAGAAAAGTTTCACCTGCCGACAGAGGCGCAGTGGGAGTTTGCCTGCCGCGCAGGGACAACCGGCACCTACGCCGGGAATTTGGACGAAATGGGTTGGTATGATGATAACAGCGATGACAGGACGCATCCGGTCGGGAAAAAGAAGCCAAATGCCTGGGGCCTACATGATATGCACGGCAATGTGTGCGAGTGGTGTGCGGATTGGTATGGGGTGTATCCGGAGAGTGCGGCAACCGACCCGACCGGGCCTAACATAGGCTCCGGACGCGCGTACCGCGGCGGCTCTTGGAACATCAACGGCGGGTACTGCCGCTCGGCCGACCGCTTCAGGTACGCGCCTAACGGCCGGAGCAGCGGCGTAGGCTTCCGGGTTGCCGCAGTTCCGGGTGGTAGCTAGCCAGCAGGAGCGAGCCGGAAGGAGCGGGGGGATGGACGAATCCCCCCGACGACTGCAAGGCGAGTGGTCGATGTTGCGTAAAGTGGCAGTCCCGCAAGCACCCTAGCCGCGCAACGGGCGAGATTTCCCCAGCGAAAAACCATGACCCATCAAACCTTCAAAATGCCGATTGACGTATCTCGATCATGCTCTAATACCTAACCATCCAACGTCTCGACCAAAATTTCTGACATGAACCAAAGCACCCCTTGGATTCTCCTCGACACCGAAACGAGCGGCATTTCACAGCCCATTTTCGCCGTAGAACTCGCGGCGCAGAGGATGTGCGGCTGGGAGAAGGACGGTGAGCCATTCCGGCGCGTGCTCAACCACGGGTGTGAAATTCCCGCCGAGGCGTCGAGGGTCAATGGCTACACCCGTGAAATTCTTGAGCGGGACGGAAGTCCGCCTGCGGAAGTTTACGAGGCGTTCGCAGGATATGCCGACAAGCTGCCGGTGGTGGCCTACAATCTGGAATACGACTGGGACAAGGTGCTACTGCCGGAGTGGAAGCGGCTGGGAATTTTGCCAATCGGCGTGACGGGCTTCTGTGTTTTGAAGCTGGCGCAGCGTTTGCTCGATCCTGTGCCCGCCGGCAATTGCAAGCTCCAGACGCTGCGGCAGTACTACCGGTTGCCGGAGAGCGGGGCGCACACGGCGCTGGGTGACGTCCTGACAGTGATTGACCTGATGCGGAAGGTGCTGCGCCCGCTTGCTGAGAAGCGGGGACTGGACACGTGGGGAAAGCTCAAGGATTTCACTGGCTCCGAGTGGTACCCCTCGCGGCTGTCATTCGGCAAGCACAAGGGCCGTCTCTATCAGGAGGCGGCGCAGGATGCCGGGTTGCGGTCCTGGCTCGAGTGGCTGGCGGAGTCCAC
>Ga0118677_10006805_pt2 | contig 11330 bp, 3 predicted proteins | sample AliMusrvi5mmetaG_FD_86154 | JGI IMG/M metagenome (GOLD analysis project Ga0118677, IMG submission 86154)
GCGAATTCCACGTACCGACCCGAAGGCCGGTTATGCACCCGCCACGCCGGCAACCGACGGCCGACGGCTGTACGTCTTCTTCGACGCGCCGGGGTTGATGGCCTTCGACATGGAGGGCACGCCGCTCTGGACCCTGCCGCTGGGCCCGTTCAAATCGCCGTACAACATCACTGCTTCGCCCATCGTGTTTCGCGACCGCGTGATCCAGTGCTGCGACCAGGGGCGCGACGGGTTCATTCTGGCGGCCGATGGCGCCACGGGCAACCTGCTCTGGAAAACGCCGCGCCAGCAGAGTTACCAGTACAGCACGCCGCTGCTGCTTGCGCCACGGGAGGGCGCACCCGCAGAATTGCGGACGTTCGCGCATGGGGATGCATGGCAGGTGGTGGTCGGCGCCACCACGGTCAAGTCCTACGATCCCATGACCGGCGCGGAACGCTGGTCCTGCGCCGGCCTGTCGGAATGCGTGGCGCCCAGTCCGGTGGCAGGCGACGATGGGCTGGTCTATGCCACGTCCGGTCGCAACGGTTCGTCGCTGGCGATCGATCCGGGCGGCACGGGCGATGTGACCGAGACCTGCATCCGCATGCAGGTGCCGACCGGCGGTCCGTACGTGCCTTCGCCGCTGTTCCGTTCGGTGCTGGTCGTGCCGGCCGACGACGGTGTGCTGCGGCTGATGTCCGTGCATGGCGCGGCGCGCATCGCCGAACGGCTGCGCGCGCACTTCACGGCCTCGCCAGTGCTGGCGGGAAACCTGCTCTACTGGACGGCTGAGAGCGGCGACACCTTTGTGCTGGACGCCAGCCGGCTTGGGGATGCCGAACCGACCCTGCGCGTCGTGGCCGTGAACCCGCTGGGCGAGAAGTGCCTGGCCTCGCCGGCCATTGCCGGCGGCCGGCTGTTCATTCGCACAGACCAGGCGCTTTATTGCCTGGCCGGCTCTGGCCGCGCCCAGCCGTCGGCGCCGGCGCATCCGTTCGCCCAACTCGGGTTTGCCGAGTTGAAGCATCTTTCCCAGGCGCACCCCGCCGAGGATGGACCCGACATTCCGGTGCGCCTGGCCGTGGTGGACGCGCTTGCGGAATTGCGCAGCGACGAAGCGGTCGCCTTTCTGAAGACGATCGCGGTCGGGGATCCGCACTGGGATGTCTGCGAGGCGGCGGGCAAGGCGGTGGCGGAGTCCGACACGCCTGCAACCGTGCCCGCGCTGTTGGGACTGGTGGAGGACCGGCGCGACTACATGAAGATCATCGCGGCTGGCGGCTTGGGCCGTTTACACGCGGTGGCGGCTGTGCCGACGCTGCTGGGGGGCGCAACCGGCAAGGATCCGATGGTGCGGATCGCTCGCCTGCAGGCACTGGCGGAAATCGCCCGGACGACCGGGACGCCCGCTGGCCCGATTCTGGCTGCGTTGCAGGCTGCGCTGACCGAAAAGGATGGCGCCGTGCGCCTGGCCGCGGTGCGCGGGCTTATGATCGTGGCCGGGCGCGCGGGCATCGACCGCAGCGGCATGGCGGCGTCTCTACAGGGGTGTATGTCGGACCCGAACCCGCTGGTGGCGGCCGCGGCACGCGAGGCGCTTGGTGTGCTTGTCGGCGCGGGCGGCTCCCCGTAACGGAATGCCTTGCCGGGGCACGCCTGCGATTCGATGCACATGATCGGAAGATATCCGCGTCATAGCCGCGGACCTGGTGAATCGCCGGTACGTCCGGGACTACGGCCTGGACGCGTTGATTCACCAAACGGCATTGGCTGGCGCCATCCTCGCCAGAATGAGCTTTCCCTTGTTCAAACCGCCCGGTCTCCGGTAAAATTAACATCATGAATCCACCAATCATCGACTGCCATAATCACCTCTATCGTGCGGAGGACTTGGATGTCCTGGACGAAGTGGCAGCGCGTGTGCCGCTGGCGGGGTTCACACTGCTTAGCCTTCCGATATTGCCGCAAAGGCCAACCGACGTTCGGCCTTTGGCTTATCTGGCCAAGCAGCGCCACCCGGACCAGGTCTACATTTACGGGGCATGGGACCATACCTCGCGTGTGGCAGGTCCGCCGTCCGATCCGGCCTTGCTGGCCGCGCAGGTGCAAGCGCAGGCGGCCATGGGCGTGGATGGCTGGAAGATATTGGAATCCAAGCCGGATTGGCGGCGGGATCTGGGCGAGGCGCTCGACGGGCCTTACTTCGACGCAGGATTCGCGGCACTGGAAACGATCGGCCTGCCGGTGCTTTGGCATGTCGCCGACCCCGAGGAGTTTTGGGATCCTGCCACCACGCCGGCCTGGGCGCTGGCCGAGAACTGGGGGTACGGCCCGGCGTTTCCATCCAAGGAATCGCTCTATGCCGAGGTCGGGCGCGTGCTCGACCGCCATCCCCGGTTGCGGGTGGTTTTCGCGCACTTCTTCTTTTTGAGCGCCGACCTCGACCGCGCGGCGCGTTTTCTGGCGGCGCATCCGCGTGTCGGGTTCGACCTCGCGCCCGGCATCGAATTTCTGTACAACCTCTCGCGAGACCGCGACCGGGCGCGCGACTTCTTCATCCGTCATGCCGACCGGATCTTCTTTGGCACCGATGCCGGGCTGATGGAAGGCGCGTCGGCCGAGGCCGTGGAGATTCGCATCCGGTTGGTGTGGCGTTTTCTGGCCACGGGCGAGACCTTCCGCCTTCCGGCGGGCGCCGACTTTGTGCTGGGGCCGCCGGAGGATGGCATCATCCGTGGGTTGGACCTTCCTGCGCCGGTCTTGGAGCGCATCGTCGCCGCCAACCAGCGCGAACAGGTGGGGCCGCGTCCGAAGCCGCTGGACCGCGCGGCCGTGGCTGCTGCTGGCGCGCTTCCGTGCTCCGGCAAAGGACCGGGCGGCTCGTAAGGGGTCAGTTACACGTTGGCAGGCATCAACAAAAGTGGCAGCGGCGTCTTGCCGCTGGTTGCTTTAATGCAGAGGCGAGACGCCGCTGCCACCTTGCTGCGACGCCTCTGTGCGGATGCTTGGCAGCGGTGCGTGAAATCGGATACATTCGCGGTATCACATTCCACCAACCACGGGAGTTATTCCACATGAGCAAACGACTGGCTGCCGCGATTCGCGACATACCGGACTTTCCCAAGCCGGGCATCCTCTTCAAGGACATCACGCCGATCCTGGGGAACCCCGACCTTTTCCGGGAGGCCGTGGATATCTTTGTTGCGCGCCATCAGGGCAAGGGGCTGGGGAAGGTCGCCGCCATCGATGCGCGCGGCTTCATTTTCGGCGGCGCCATCGCCCAGCGGCTGGGCGTGGGGTTCGTGCCCATCCGCAAGAAGGGGAAGCTTCCCTTTCGGACGTACGACGAAAGTTACGACCTCGAATACGGCAGCAACACGATCTCCGTGCATGTCGATGCCTTCCGTCCGGGCGAGAAAGTCCTGGTCCTGGACGATCTCCTGGCCACCGGCGGCACGGCTGCCGCCGCCGCCCGCCTCGTGCAGCGCGCCGGCGGGACTGTGGCGGAGATCGATTTTCTGATCGAGCTGGCCTTCCTCAAAGGGCGCGCCAAGCTCGCCGGGCACCCGGTTTTTGCTGCAATCGCGTTCTGATTTGTTCCGGATCGGACCGCAACCAAATTCGGTTTGCCGTTTTTATTGGCTTTCGCGGGCTTTGCGCCTTCGCGTGAGGCATAATGGGTGGGCTTCAGGAAAAGACCATGCCGCCAATTCGGGGTGCATCTGCGATTCGGTGCAAGCCTCTGTACGCTGGACCGTAGCGTCCGTGGCACAGCCCCGGACGTACTGACGGTTCAGTAGGTCCGCGGCTGCGACGCGGACCCGGATGACAGATGCACCAAATCGCAGATGCGCCCGCCAATTCGCCAACTTGAAAACTTTGCTTGCCAGCAAACAAGAGACTGCCTAATCTAACCAATTCGCCAACTTGAAAACTTTGCTTGCCAGCAAACAAGAGACTGCCTAATCTAAGAAACGTTAAATGTGGACTGTGCCAATCAAGGGAGGCTGCGATGGAATTGACAACTGCGCATGCAGATCGTTTTGGTGGAAGGCAGATCATCCTACGACGAACGGCAATGACCGTTCTTTTTTTTGCGCTGGCAGCCTGGACTGCATCGCCACCAGTGGCGACGGCAACCCAGATCTGGAGCGGAACGCGCCTGGCATTCTCCAAGGCCAACAATGCCGACTGGACAGCCGCTGCTAATCAGGACCGAATCACGACCAATGTCTGGCTGACGCGCAAGAGCACGCAAAGTCTGTTCAACATTGCGCTGGAATCGGGCTACGTTACCAACACGGTCAGCCCGGCTGGCACGGAATGGGCCTACGGCACAACCGCCGATCTGCCGCTGACGTTCAAGCCTTTTGTGGGATGGAACGGCAACAACCCGTCCGGAGTTGTGGGCAGCAACGCGGTGCTGCATCTGATCGCGGATGACATCTACATTGACATCAAATTCACCGCTTGGACGCAAGGCGGCGGTGGCGGCTTTGCTTACGAGCGCGCCGGCGCCGTGTTCCTGGACCTACATGGCGCACCTTCAATGTCCGTGCAGCAGTACGGCACGTTTACCGATCTCGGAGTCTCGGCGACCGATTCGTCTGGCAATCCCCTGTCCGTGAACGTGACAGGATCCGTTGATACCAGCACGCTTGGCCACTACACGCTGACCTATACGGCCACGGACAGCCGGGGGTATACCGCCACCGCCACCCGCACTGTGGCCGTGGTCGACCAGTTGCCGATTCTCTGGAACGGGCCGCGCACGACCGTATTCACGAAGCCCGATTACGCCGACTGGACCGATCCCACCAACCAGGACCGCATCACGACGAATGCCTGGTTGACGCGGCAGAACAGCGATGGGCCTTTCAATATCTACGCGGAGAGCGGCTATGATTCCGAGTACAGTCCCTACGATACGGAATGGGCGTTTGGCACGACCACAAATCTTTGGAACCTGAACTTCCAGACCTGGAACAACTGGGTCACTTCGGTCGGCGGTCCTGCGAATATGGTTGGCAGCAATGCCGTCCTGCACCTGATCGCGGACAACATCTATATTGACATCCGGTTTCTGTCGTGGACTGCCGACGGCGCAGGGGGCGGCGGTTTTGCGTATGAGCGCGCCCGGGTGCCGACCGCCATCACGCTCAACGGATCGGCGTCGATGTCCATACCGCGATACAGCACGTTCGACGATCCTGGCGCCGTTGCCACCGACGCCTACGGGAATCCGCTGACCGTCAACGTTTCGGGCACGGTCGATACCACCACCCTGGGAAGCTACACCCTGACCTACAGCGCCACCGGGCCGGATGGTTCCACGGCCAGCATTACCCGGCAGGTGAACGTGACTACGCCGTCGCCCGAGATTTGGAACGGCCCGCGCGTGACGTTTGCGAAAGCCAACCATGCCGACTGGACCGATCCGGCCAATCAGGATCGGATCACGCCGAACGTCTGGCTGACGCGGCAGGACACGGCGGGGTTGTTCAACATCAATCAGGAAACCGAATACGGCGATGGGACGCCCACAGACACGGAATGGGCCTTCGGCACAACCGCCGACCTCGGGAGCCTCGCGTTCCAGCCTTGGTACGACTGGCAACAGTCAGTCGGCGGGCCGCCAAACACGGTTGGACTGGATGCGGTCGTGCATCTCATTTCGGAAAACATCTATATCGACATCAAGTTCACAAGTTGGACGATCGGTGCGGATCGTGGCGGTCCGGGCGGCGGCGGGTTCTCCTATGAGCGCGCGGGCGTGGTTTTTGTGACCCTGAACGGAGACACCAACCTATATCTGCCGAGAGGATTCAGCTTCGTTGACGCGGGCGCGATCGCTGTAGATACCAACGGGAACCCCTTGGCCGTGACCACGAACGGCACCGTGGATGTCAACACACTCGGCACCTACCAACTGCTCTACACCGCCGTCGATGCCAGGGGCCGGATTGGCGTTGCAAAACGAACCGTGTATGTGGTGGAAAAGATACCCAAAATCTGGAACGGGCCACGCATTACATTTACAAAACCGAACTATGCCGACTGGACGCTGGCAACCAATCAGGACCGGATCACGCCAAAGGTCTGGCTGACGCGACAGAATGCAGAAGGGCTGTTCAACATTGAGCAGGAGACGAGTTACGACAGGAATTCCGGTCGCCAAGCGCCTGCCGACACGGAATGGGCTTACGGCACAACCGCCGATCTCGGCACCCTGACGTTCCAACCCTGGTACAACTGGACTCGAATGGTCGGCGGTCCTCCGAGCACCGTCGGACGCGACGCGGTCGTGCATCTCGTTTCGGAAGACATCTACATCGACATCAAGTTCACGAGTTGGACCAGCGACGGCAATGGCGGCGGTTTCTCGTATGAACGCGCCCAACCGCAGGCCACCATCGCGCTGAACGGAGCCTCACTGCTGTTTGTCCAGCAGGGCGGCACGTTCATTGATCCCGGCGCCAGCGCCATTGATCTGGACGGAACCTTGCTGACGGTCACGGTTTCCGGTTCGGTTGACACCGGCACCCTAGGAACGTATACCCTGCTGTATAGCGCCACGGACGCGGGAGGCTTTACGGTTCGGGCCCTCAGGAGGGTGCGTGTATGTGCATCTCTTCCCGAGATCTGGAACGGGCAACGCGTGACATTTGTAAAGAAAAACTACGCCGATTGGACAGATCCTGCCAACCAGGACCGGATCACGACCAACGTCTGGCTGACGCGGCAGGATGCCGAGGGGCTGTTCAACATCGAACAGGAAGAGAGTTATGACAAAGATGGCTGGACCGCGCCTGCCGACACCGAATGGGCTTTTGGCACAACCTCCAACCTCGATCTGACATTCCAGTCCTGGCACAACTGGGCCCGTTCCGAAGGCGAAACGCCAAGCATCATCGGACGCGACGCGGTCGTGCATCTCATCTCGGAAGACATCTACATCGACATCAAGTTTACGAGTTGGACCAGCGACGGAAACGGCGGCGGCTTCTCGTATGAACGCGCGGGTGTGGTCTTTGTGACGCTGAACGGCGATCCCATCATGGCCGCACTGCAGCATGCGCCTTTCGTCGATCCCGGAGCCGCGGCCGTTGACATTGACGGCAACCCACTGGCTGTGGTCACGAACGGGACGGTGGATGTCGACACGCTCAACGTCTACTCGTTGACCTATACGGCTGTTGACGCCAAAGGCCGCACCGGCATTGCCAAGCGCCTGGTGCGTGTGATGACAACGCTTCCCCATATCTGGAACGGCCCGCGCATGACGTTCAGAAAGCCGGACAACGCCGACTGGACCGATCCCACGAATCAGGACCGGATCACGCCGGCTGTCTGGCTGACACGCAAGAACAGCCAGGGTTTGTTTAACATCGAACAGGAAGCGGGCTACAACAGAGCAACAGGGACCGCGCCTGCAGACACCGAATGGGCATACGGCACAACCGCCAATCTCTGGGATCTGACGTTCCAGACCTGGCACGAATGGTCCCGTTCCAAAGGCGACACGCCGAGCATCGTCGGCCGCGATGCGGTTGTGCACCTGATTTCGGAAGACATCTACATTGACACCAAGTTTACCGGGTGGACAAGTGAAGGCAATGGCGGCGGCTTCTCGTATGAGCGCGCCAAGGCGTTTGTAACTGTGACCATCAACGGGGCTGCAGAGATGTATGTCTGGCTGGACGGCTCGTTTACGGATTCAGGCGCCACGGCGGTCGACAACTACGGGAATCCGCTGGAAGTTGGTGTGGCCGGCACGGTGGATACCGGCACGGCGGGTGATTATGAACTCACCTATTGCGCCACCGATACACTTGGCCACGCCTCTTCTGTGACCCGGATCGTGCATGTGGTGACCGATTTTCCGGTCCCTCAAATTAGCATGATGCCCAGTTACAGCCAGAACTCCACGTATGCAAACACCGTTTTGAACGACTCGGTCACGGTATGGGGCCGGGTATGGAGCGGTGTCGCTCCCTACGCCTACACGCTTGATTTTGGCGATGGCTCGGATCCGGCAACCGGATCGGTCAACGACCCGAAATTCATCGGACAGTCTCATGCCTACACGTCCGGCGGCTCCAAGACTGCTACGCTTTCTGTGACCGACGGTCTCGGACGTACAGTGACCCGCCAGGCGGTGATCCGGGTCTTCCTGACGCCCACGCACGATCTGCGCGTGAACATGGCCATTGAAAAGGGGTTGCTTTGGATTTACCGACATCAAACGGTTGTGGACACAAACCGGGTAAATTGGGGGGCGGGCGGCGATGAGTATGATGTGGCCGCTGGAGGTTTTAATGTGCAAGCCATGGAAGAAAACGGGCATTTGATGTTGAACGACGATCACGCGGACATCTACGCCGAAACCGTCCGGAAAGGTCTGAATTGGCTTGTGAACAATAGTTATTGTTTGCGCACGGCTATTTCCATGCAAACGTCTGGCGACCCGGACTCCAACGGGAACGGCAAAGGCGCGTATCTCTACGACGGTGTGTATGCCAATGGAATCGGCACGGCAGCGCTGATCATGGCGCTGCCTTCCGCGCAAGCCGCCAGCAATACGGTCATTACCGGCGGTCCTTTCGATGGCATGACTTATTTCACATTGGTGCAGGATATTTTTGATCAATATAGCTTTAACCAGGGAGACGCCGAGCATGGGTATCTGGGCGGATGGCGCTACCCCATGTCACCGTCTGATTCTTGTTTTAATCAGGGCGGATACGACGGTTCCGCACAACAATGGCCCAATATTAATTTCATGGTTGCATCGGAGCGTTGGGGCCTGCGTCCGGCACAATGGGTCATCGATAATTCGTTGTATGGCTTCGCCCAGATTCGGAACAATGACGGGTCAATCGGGTACAGTGCTGCCTCCTCCATGCCCAATCTTGCCAAGACCGGCGGCTCATTGACGGCCTACAAAGTCGGCGGCTTGGTGGTCGGTGATGCCTGGGTGAACAAAGCGATCCTCTATGTCGGCAGCCAATGGTGGACCGGTTGGGCGGGCGATTTCTACGCCATGTACGGCGCCAAGAAAGGTTTGTTCCTGCAGGGGGTGACCACGCTTCCCACGCCGTATGGCGATCGAGATTGGTACAATGACATGTCGGCATGGTTGCTCGGAAACGCCGAGGGTTCCACGCCAGATGGCATGCCCTATGTGCCTGCCAGTCTTGGCGATCAAAGCATCAACAGCGCTTTCGGTCAGGCTGCAGATGGCAGTTGGCTATCTAGTAACGGCTATATGCCCAATGACGCACATATCGACACGGCGGTTGCCATCCTGATTCTCACCAAGACCGTGACCGTGCTCATGCCCGTGGCCTCGATTGCGCCGGTCGGTACGCAGCCTGCGCCGCTGCCCGCCAACCCGCCGCTCCCGTTCGCCATGAACGCCAGCAGTTCCTACCATCAGGACGCCGCCAAATCGATCGTGGAATACCTCTGGGACTGGGACTCCTCGGACGGCGTGGATTGGAGCCACCCGGATGCCACCGGTCCGCGCCCGATCAACCCCGGCTATGCGGCTACCGGCACCTACACCGTGACGCTGCGCATCAAGGACAACTCCAACCCGCCGCTGTACGACACCAAGACAATCACGATCACCGTCACGGATGAACCCTTACCGCCGGTGGCGGTGGCGATTCCGCCGGGACACCCGGCGTATGCAGGGCGCATCGGCGAGCCCATCCTGCTGGACGGCAGCGCCTCGTATGACCCGAACGGCGGCGCGGTCACGAATTACACCTGGGACCTGAACGGCAACGGCATCTACGGCGATGCCGGCGACGTCTCCAGTTCCAGCCCGACCGTCACGGTGCAGTTTGCCAGCGAATACGTCGGCGCTATCGGCCTGCAGGTCGCCGCCAACGACCGGGTTGGCAGCAGTCTCTCGCAGATCAACATCTACGCCACATCGAATGACCTGCGTGTGATTTCCTTCGACTTTGTCGATGGAGTGTCTTCCGCTTTGGCGGACGTTCATGCCGTGTTGCTCAACGACGCCGGTTCCAGCCGGGACTTCGACAATGTGCTGGTGCGTTTCTTCAATGGGAATCCGCTGACCAGCGGATCGCAGATTTCCAGCAACTACTACGCGAGCCTCCCCCGTGGCGTACCAGTGTCGCTCGACACGCGCCTGAATCTTGCCGGCATGCCTGCCACCAACATCTACGTCTATGTGGATGCCAACGACGCCATCCCGGAATCGGACGAGATGAACAACGTCGCCGCCCTGTCGTCCGTGCCGCGTTATGCGCTCACCCTGTCCGCCAATCCGTCCGGAAAGGGACAGATTCTGGCGGATCCAACGGCTGGCGAAGATGGGCAGTACGCATGGGGAACGGATGTCAGCCTGACGGCCACGCCGGCAAGCTACTGGCGCTTCACGGGTTGGAGTGGCGACCTTGCCGGGTTGAGTCCCGCGGACAACCTGCTCGGCTTCACGGTGGACACCAACCGGTCGATCGCGGCGAACTTCGTGGCGAATGTAACCACCAACAGGGGCGTGCCTCACTGGTGGTTGGCGCAATACGGGCTGACCAACAGCTTCGAGGCGTCGGCAACCACGGATACGGATGGCGACGGCATGACCGATGCGGACGAGTATATTGCCGGTACCGACCCGAGCGATCCGAATTCGTGCCTGCGCTTTACTGCAAGCGCTACGGCCCATGGCACCAATTTCGTGGACAACGTCCTCACCGACCCCGATACGGGAGACATCAGCACCCAGCGCGTGTATGACGTGCTCGGGATCGTCTGGCAGTTCCCGGCTACGGAAGGGCGGACATACGACATTGAGTCTGTTTCCTCGCTGAAAGGACAGACGTGGACGTCCATGCCGTACGCCACCAATTTGTCCGGGTCGCCGGTGATACTCTTCACGAACTTCTTCAACCAGGCCACAAACAAAGCCGAATTTTATCGCATCCGGGCGCGGCTCCGATAACCTGGAGATGCGAAAAACGCGCACAGCAACGCTTGAACCTCAGATGGCGTCGTTCCTTACGCGCCACCACATGCTGACCGGCGTGCGGCGGCTGGGTCTGGCCGTGTCGGGCGGTTCCGATTCCGTGGCGCTGCTGCGCCTGCTTGTGCCGCTCTGCCGCGCAGCCGGCATCACGCCGGTGGCGCTGCATTTCGATCACGGGTTGCGCGGCGCGGCGTCCGCAGCCGATGCGCGGTTCGTGGCGCGGCTCGCGCGGCGGATAAGGGTGGAGTGCCGAATGGGGCGTGCCGGTTCGGTGGTTGGTGTCGAGAACGAGGACGACGGACGAGAACGACGGACGATTCAAGCCTCGCCCTCCACCCTCCACCCC
>Ga0118677_10014154_pt1 | contig 11330 bp, 10 predicted proteins | sample AliMusrvi5mmetaG_FD_86154 | JGI IMG/M metagenome (GOLD analysis project Ga0118677, IMG submission 86154)
CCGAACCCGGAAGTGAAACGCCACAGCGCCAATGGTAGTGGGACGATAGGTCCTGCGAGAGTAGGTCGTCGCCAGGTCTTTGCCCGGCTCCAGCTCAAACTGGGGCCGGGCTCTTTTTTTGCAATATTTCAGGAGTGGTTAGTGTATTGGTAGTATGAGTGGAAAACGCTCCCCGGCTACATCGCCGCGCTTGCTCTCACTTGATGCGCTCCGCGGTTTCGACATGCTATGGATCATCGGGGCGGAGTTCGTTGTACGCGAATTGGCGAAATGGCTGAACAGTCCCCAGTTGCAAGTTGTTTCCGGGCAACTTGACCATGTTGACTGGGATGGGCTCCAGGCTTATGATCTGGTTTTTCCGCTGTTCATGTTCTTGTCAGGCGTGGCGATTCCATTTTCGCTGGGTAGTCGGATAGATAGCGGGAATTCCAGATGGAGCCTGTGGGGAAAGATCCTCATGCGGGTCTGTGTCTTCATTTTGCTGGGTATCGTTTACAATGGTGCGCTTTCTGCAAATCTGGGGGTGCCGCGCATCGCGAGCGTGCTTGCCCAGATCGGGATAGCATGGGGCATTGCAGCGTCGCTCTTCCTTGTGGTTCTCAGTGTGCGGAAACGCATCGCCATTCTTTTGGGTCTGCTGGGATTCATCGCCATCCTGCAACTGTTTGTCCCTGTGCCCGGCTACGGCGCTGGCGTTCTCACAGAAAGCGGGGCCATTAACACTTGGCTGGATCGCCTATTGCTACCTGGAAAATTGAACGGGGTAACCTTCGATCCGGAGGGGTTGCTCTGCATTCTATCAGCCGTTGCGCTGCCGCTTACAGGATCGTTGGTGGGTGGCCCACTGCGTTCGGCTGCAGGAATTAGCTGGAAGCGAGTAGGGATTCAACTTGTCACTGGGCTTGCGTTCATCGCGGCAGGCTGGCTTTGCTGGCGGCTGGGTTATCCACCCGTGAAAGCACTGTGGACGACAACATTCAACCTTCTCGCCATTGGCATTTCGTTGACCTTGTTCACGGTCTTTTTTGCCGTTATTGATGTGGCACGTGTCGGTTTCTGGAGTTTACCGCTGCGGGTGATCGGCATGAATTCACTGACGATTTACCTGGGACACCGTATGATCAATTTCAACGCCCCGACTGAATTTCTGCTGGGGCGTCTTGCGCATCTTGCAGGGGATGCGGGACCGCTGGTGTTTGCGTGCGGCGTTGTGCTGCTGCAATGGATGGTACTCTGGTTCTTCTATCAGAAAAAGTGGTTCCTGCGGGTGTGAGCTCTGCGGGATGGGAGAGTCAAGGCTTGCGGCTGTTTATGCTGGGGATTTTGCTGGTGATCCGGTTTAACGTGATGATTCCGTTAACTTTCTGATAGTCATAGAACGCTTCGTCAGTATCCCTGCGGAGGATATATTCCCGGAGGATCTTGAGTTTTGGCTCGTCCTGTAAGGTGCTGGCGGTCCCGAGGTTCCCCAAATTACCCTTCCTACCGTATGATTTCATTAGTTGGTCGTATTCATACTGGAAGTCTGTCACCGAGGGTTTTTTCTCAAGCGCGCAGGTTGCCGACTTGCTTTTTATGCTGCCAAGATTGTCGAGAGCTTCCTGCGCGTATCTCACCACTTCCCCGTCTTTTTCCCTGGCGACTACTTGTTCTAGAATAGTTCTCAATTCGGCCAAATCTACTATTGTCTGTCCCAATGAACTCAGGATTGCACATCGCAGTTCCGTATTGGTCTCCTTCCAGAACAGGTCATACAACGGCTTGGCCGCTTCAGGAGCGATCAACCATTGACCGAGGAGATTGATGGCATTGCTACGGACGTTGATGTCTTCGTCGTTGATTTTGGTCAGCAGGAACGGAACAGCCTTGTCGCCCATTTTGCCGAAAACCAGGACGGGTTGCCAGTATAGTTCCTTGGCGTCTCGCTTGAGGATTTCCTCGGTTTTGGGCAATGCCTCCACGCATTGCATTTGCCCCAGCATATTGAAGATTTCAAACCGCATGTCCTTGTCCTTAGCATCATCCAGCGCTGCCATGAGAAACTTTCCAGCCTCTTGCCCGCCTATCATTGCCAGAGCACGGAAACAATTCGCTCTGACCCCTTCGGTTTTATTCTGTTTGTAGAGAGCCTCGATAGTGCCCACAGCGGTCTGGTCTTTTGTCAGGCCGAGTGCCCACACATAAGCGGCGCGCTGTTGGTCCGTAAGGTTGTTGTCGGACAATTTGGTAGTAAGCGCTTTGGAGAGAGTTGCCTGGTTTCCCTCTATACCATCGGCAATGGACTCGCTCAATGACGGTTCGGATTTATCACCAAGGGAAGCCACACGCTCGATTTTTGCGAGAACATCGGCAAGTTCCGCCGAAAATAATGGAGTTCCTGCCATGATCATCAGTGCGGCGGCTATTGAGAGAATTCTCATTGTTCCGGCCCTTGCATGACTTGTCATTCCATAACTCACGGGCATGGAAATGAGTGGCATCATATGTTGCGGTTGGGTGGATTTCACTGGGGCAGGGTGCATAGGTAGCTGGTTCCAGGCAAGGGCAAAGCCAGCGGAAGTGCGGATAAGCGCGGTAGCTCCCGATTAGATTTCCGCAGCGTCCGGGGCGGGATTTTTTGAGCGCAGACGTAGGTTGATGAGTTCCACGCCGAACGAGAACGCCATGGCAAAGTAAATATAACCTTTGGGGATTTCAAACGACAATCCTTCGCCAATGAGGGCTGTGCCGATGAGGATCAAGAACGAGAGGGCCAGTATCTTCAGTGAAGGGTGACGGGTGATGACATCGCTTATCGGGCCAACGGCGATCATCATGATTCCCACGGAAATGATCACGGCCAAAGCCATGACTGATAGATAGTCGGCCATGCCGGTGGCCGTGATCACCGAGTCGAGCGAGAAAACGATGTCGATAAAGGCGATCTGGATCATTACGGCAGCAAAAGATGTTGCCTTCAATGAAACTTCCGAGGTTGGGTTGTCCTCCATCTTGTGATGGATCTCATGGGTGGATTTCCAGATCAGGAACATACCACCGATAAAAAGAATGAAGCCCTTGCCAGTGATGCCGAGCATGCCGTGATTGGCTGCGGCAATGGGGGACATTTTCCAGAAGGCCGGGGCAATGGGGATGGTGAAGATGACTGCTTTGAGACTCATAATCCACTTGATAGTGGCAAGCAGCATCAGGCGTGTGAGCATAGCCAGACCAAGACCAAAAAAGCGACCGGAGGGGCGTTTTTCCGGCGGCAAGCGATCAACAAGGATCGAAAGGAATACGATATTGTCGATGCCGAGGACAATTTCCAGAACGGTGAGGGTGGCCAGGGCTGCCCAAGCGTTCGGATCGCAAAACCAACTGAAATCCAACATGGCTGAGGACAGGTCAGGAAGCAGGGGAAGCAAATGCAAGCGCTCGTTGTTTCATTTGCGTAGCCATCAGGTTTAGAGCGTTGGCGCGGGTGGGGGCGAGATGTTCTTTTAGACCAGTGCGGTCGATAAATCCCATGTCCGCCGTGAGGATGGCATCAGGTGACTCCCCATCCAGAATCTTGACGAAAAGGGCGATCATGCCTTTGGTGATGAGCGAGTCGGAATCTGCAAGATATCGGACCTTGCCGTCCTGGAAAGTGGCATCTAGCCATACTTGTGACTGGCAGCCTCTGATGAGGTGTTCTGGAGTTTTTACAGCATCCTCCATGGGGGTGAGTTTCTTGCCGAGGCCGATGACGTACTCGTAGCGTTCGGTCCAATCCTGAAAGAGTTCGAGTTCTTCCAGGAGCTGTTTTTGTTTTTCAGCGATGCTCATGCAGGACTGCAGTGGAGCGTGGATTGGCAGGATGAGCAAGCCGTATCAGGTGGCGGGCGAGTGTCTCTGCAAGGCAAGTGCGGAAATAAAAGCCAGGGGGGAAAATAACCCGCAGATCAAAGCGAACGGCTCATGCAAGGTTCCAGAACCCAGAGCGAGTATGATGGGCAGCAGCAGCATCCAATCGACAAGCGGGATTCCTGCAAGCAACCGGGAAACCCGAGCTGATATGGGTTTCCTGAATAACGTGAGGCAAAGGACAATCCATATCGCATAGGGCACAAGCCCTACCATGCAGGCCAGCGGCGGCAGTCTCAGGAAATGGAAGGCGGCGACGAACATCAACAACGCGGCGGAGGGGTAAAGCAACCAATCAAAGCGCTTAGCCTGTCCGTTCATGGCAGGTGCCGATTCGCGTCTGGCACCGAGAGAGAGTCCGGCAATGTGGCAGAAAAGGCTGCCTGAAGCCAGCGCCAGAGTCGTGAGGGAGGTCTCCCAAGCGGGTGACGACAGAAGTTCTTGGGGTGCCAACCCGAAATATCCCATCACTGGCAGAAGCGTCCGGCACAGTCCCATCAGAATCACTGCGGCTGCACAGCGTTTGTGCAGCCATGTATAGAGCAGGATACATCCCACGAGCAGTAGAGAAGATATTAAAGTATAAAGATTGATGGTGGCGGAGAATGCCAGCCCGAGACCCCCGCCTGATAATGCCAGAAATAGGTACAGTTTCGGAGGAAATAGGGCGCGCGGCAGGGCGCGCTCCGGTCGGTTCAGAGCATCCCAGTTCCGGTCCGCCCAATCATTGAAAAAATTTCCGGATAGATAGAGGAATATCCCGGCGAGTATCAGGGTGATAATGGGAGCCAGTAGCTCCGCATCCTGGGCGTGCGGATAAGTCGCAACGCACACAACGGCCCCGAGGATGACATTGCCTGCCACGCTGGGAATGTTAGAGGCGCGGGTGGTTGCCGCCAAGCCGTGGATATGGTTTGAATTCACCGGTTTGGGAAACAGTTTTGAAGCAGGTGCAGGTTAATCCGCCCGTTGTGGGAAGCCAGACGAAAATCTGAGTCCGAGGAGGAAAGGCTGTGCCGGAGGTGGGGCGAAAAGTTTCCCAGCGGGATAGGTGCCCTTATCGTGGGAATTTTGCTAGAATTCCCGCGCACCCGTCCTCCAGCAACTCAATCACATGTTCAAATCCGCTTTGGCCACCATAGTAGGGATCCGGCACGCGGGGGTCCTCGTGGTGTTGGCAGAATCCTACTAGGGGTTGGATTTTGGAGTGGTATCTGCCGGATGGATCGAGCTGCCGGACGTCAGCGAGATTCGATTCATCCATTGTGATGATGAGGTCGAATTGTTCGAGATCGACGGGCTGGATTTTCCTGGAATTACCCGCAACGGTGTAGCCGTGGCGTTTGAGGGCGGCGGACATGCGGGGGTCCGGTGGAGATCCCTGATGGTTGCCGATGGTGCCTGCTGAATCAATGTGGAAATCCTCCGTGCGCCCGGCGTCACCCACTACTTGCCGGAAAACAATCTCCGCGGCCGGGGAGCGGCAGATGTTTCCGAGGCAGACGAACAGAATGCGGTATGGCGGATGCATGTGCGGGAGATCGGTGGAATACTGGTTGCAAAAAAAGATTGAATTCAAAGCTTTGAACACTGGTAAAATTGAATCTGGTCGCCGTTCGCTTTGAATCGAATCGTCTGTCCCGCAGTGATTTTCCCGCTCAACAATGCATCGGCGATCAACGACCCCAGTATCCGGTCCATCACCCGTTCCAGGTTCCTCGCGCCGTATTCCTCGCTGAACCCTTCACGCAGTATCAGCTCTTCTGCGCTCTTGTCCAGTTCCACCGTTACCCCACGTTCCGTCAAACGCTCGTTGAGGTTATCTAACAACTTCCCGAGGATCTCCCGCACCGTCGCCACACCCAACGGCTTGAAATGCACCATCTTTGTCAGACGGTTCACCAACTCAGGCCGCAGGTGGCGGCGGATTGCTTCCTGAGCACGCTGCGCGATGGCATCGTCCGGGGAAACCTCCGGTTTGTCGCCTGACGCGAATCCGATAAACGGTTTCGCCGGTCCCCCACTAGAGCCAAGGTTGCTCGTCAAAATGATCACGGACTCCCTAAAGTCGCACTTGCGGCCCTGAGCATCGGTGAGCGTACCTTCATCGAAGATTTGGAGAAACAAATCCAACACGCGGGGATGGGCTTTTTCAATCTCGTCGAACAGTACCACGCTGTAGGGATGCGTTCGGATGGCCTCGGTGAGCTGGCCGCCTTCGTCATAGCCGACATATCCCGGTGGCGCGCCGATCAACTTCGCCACGCTGTGTTCTTCCATGAACTCGGACATATCGTATCTGATCAAGCGCCGCTCGTCGTGAAATAAGGACTCTGCCAGCGCCTTGGCCAGTTCGGTCTTGCCGGTGCCGCTCGGACCAACGAATAAAAACACACCCACCGGTCGCCCGGGTTTCTTCAATCCAGCCCTCGCCAACCGCACCGCTTCCGCAACAGCAGAAATCGCTACCGGCTGGCCTTTCACCCGCTTTGATAGATTCTCTTCCAGTGCCATCAACCGCACTCCTTCATCGGCGGTGAGATTGCCCACAGGGACGCCGCAGCGTGCCGCCACCGCCAGGGCAATCTCGTCCCGCCCAATCCCTGACGACACTGTCCGTTTGCCGGGCGTGAGAGTTTGGAATCTCGCCGCCGCGCACGCCTGATCCACCAGATCCAGCGCCTTGTCGGGCAATCGGAAATCCGGCAAATAGCGGATCGACCATTCCACCGCCGCCCGCAGTGCTGCTTCGTCGAGCGCCACCCCGTGATGAGCTTCCAGCCTGGGACGCAGGGCTAGCAGAATGGCCACGGCTTCTTCGGCGCTCGGTTCCTCGATCTTCACTGCCTGAAACCGCCGCTCCAGTGCACCGTCCTTCTCGATGCTCTGCCGGTATTCGCGAATCGTGGTTGCCCCGATCACACGGATTGCGCCACGGGCCAGCGCGGGCTTCAGGATGTTCGCTGCGTCCATGCTGCCACTCGCCGATCCGGCTCCTAGCAGCAAGTGGATTTCATCTATGAAAAGAATAGGCTTCGGCTCACAGGAAGCCTCGCGCAGCACCGCTTCCAGCCTTTCCTCAAATTCTCCCCGGTATTTCGTTCCCGCCACCAGCGAGGTCAGGGAAATCTCGATCACCGCCGGCCGGCCCAAGGCTTCCGGCAATTTGCCCTCCGCCAGCAACTGCGCGAAGCCTTCGACTATCCCGGTCTTGCCCACACCCGGTTCGCCTATCAGAATAAGATTATTTTTCCTGCTTTGCAGCAGGATCTGGGTGATTTTGAGCATCTCCTCCCGGCGACCGACCAAAGGCGGCAAGGCTCCATTTACCGCCAGTTCCGTTAAATCCCGACCAAAGCGCCGCAAAGCGGAATCCTTCTCTGCTTTCTTTTCCTTCTTCTCCATCTCCACAGGACCTTCCTCACCCTCCGGGCGAACCAATTCAAATCCTTCCATCAAACGAGCACTCAAGCCGCGCAACATCTCGAAAGAATCATGCTCGAGCTTCATCACCGCCGCGGAAACCACCGGCTCCCACTGCTCGACCAAGGCCACCAGCAAATGCGCTGGCCGCATACGTCCGCCATCCACAGAAGCCAACGCCGCTCCTTGTTTGAAAACCTGGCGCAATGCCGGACTCCGGTGCAAGGGCCGTGCAAACTTCCCCAAATGCCGACCAAGCTCCACCCGGATTGCACGCCGCAGAACCATAGGAGTAATTCCTGCCCCGGAAAATGCCTCCCGCACTTCTAGAAAATCCATCTCAACCTGCCCCTCCAGCGCCTGAAGCTCGGGGCTGCCGGCTTTCAGCATCTCGGAAACCGGCAGTTCCACCGCTTTGCAAACGCCGACCCAAAAGTGCGCGAGTCCGATCTCGGAAAACCCTGCATGCGCGGCTTCCGCCTCGGCGAGGCTCCAACAGATGTCAATGGAGGGGGATTTCATAGATCTACCATGCCTCCTCCACTAACACTTCTAAACGCGGAAAAATTGAAACTAGGCTTTGTCCTCCAGAATCAAGCACCCAAACTCGGTCGAAAGGACAAGCACTAATATCTGGAGACAATTCATTGTCAGACCACGAGTTCACCTCATTAAAAACCATCTGACTCCATGGCATTGAATAATATTCCGACATCTGTAGCCCCCCTATAGAAAAGAACACGATCAGCCAGCAACCAGATGCATACGTTTTGCAGAATTTCTGAGAAACCACTTTTCTTAAAGAGATGAACGGATCATCAATAACATGAATACTGCGCCCTAGTGGATTGGGGTGTGCCAAACGTAGTTTCATTTCATCATGGCGATGGCGGCCATCTTCAAGAGATTCAGCGATTTCGACATGATGAGACAGATTTCCATCAGCTTTTAGGATTTGAAAATCCGGTAATGGAGGTTTCGTTGCTAGAGCGAACAAACAATCACAATTACCACACTGCCGCAGCAGTTTGAATGTTCTTCCGAGAACCCACCACTCACGATCTAGCTTGTGCCTATTACCATAAAATTCCGCACCGGAAGACTTGATCAAGCCTTCAACTCGGCTCAACTCTTCATTAATATTGTTCATAATGAATTTTGTTAACTGTTTGATATTTCTTCAACGGATGAAAATAGACGCCTCCTTTTCGGATGCCTGGCGAAACCAGGAATATCCCCGCACATGGTTAGATATCGCTTAGCGTCATGCAATCGATATTCGTTGATTGCTGCCTCAGCCTTGGCCATCAGACGTTCGAACCTCGCGGAATCGTGTGCAAAGTCTTCGCCTGAGATCGGCAGGGCAAGAACCGGACTCAAATTTCGTTGTGTGCTAAGGTCCCACAGACGTTGGATTTCCGATGCCTCATGTGATCCGACCATTTCCCGAGCCCTTCCGAAACTTGTGGATGCTTCTTGGGTGCGACCATCCAGTTGTAAAAGGCAAGCCCGATAGAGCCACGGGCGATACTCACCAAGATCGAAGTGGGTCACCTGTTCCAATCGATTAAGAAACGTCTGTGATACTTTTTGGTTCGAAGAATAGCCGATGACGGCTGAATTGAAGTTCGCCTCTGGGTGAAGTGAATCGAGCATCAACGCTTCATCCAATAATCGTTTTACTTCGGGAATGTCTCCAAAATCGTAGCGGGACACAGCACGGTTGTTTAGAGAGTCCGCCGAAATCAATTCAAGGTCCGGTTTGATGGCAGGACAAGGTTCCCCAAAAAGATCCTCGTAGCATTGACAGATTCTATCTGCGATCAGGTCGAAATTCGAAACCCTCGCACTTGGATTGTATCGTAGGCACTCACCGAGCAATGTAGCGAATGACATGGGCATTGGCGGAATCCTGTATGACTTTCCTCCTCCCTCCAGGAACTCACCAAGGACTGCCCCGCAAGCGGCTCCGCTTTCCCAAGTCACGCCCCCCTTAAACATGGCCAGCATGGATGCCGCCCAACTCCAAACATCCGCCGCCGGTGTGAGTTTCTCGCCCATTATTTGCTCAGGTGCGGCATAGGCCACGGTCAATCCAGTTGCTTTTGGTCCGTTTTGATTTGGGCTAAATGGAACGGCGAGTCCGAAATCAGCAATTTTGGCAATTCCATGGGACGACAGCAGCATATTTCCTGGCTTCATGTCGCAATGAATAAGGTTGGACTGGTGCGCCCTGGCCAGACCCCAGGCTGTCGATGCAGCAATACTGAGCATGCAGGCTAAGGCGGCCTCTTCATTTCCCTTGTATAGCACCCCGCTATGCATCGCGTCCTGAAGGCTTCCGCCGGGAAGATATTCGGCAATAACGCAGGGCAGGCCATTTAACTCCCGGCTATAGAAGCAGGTTGCCACATAGGGATGCAGGCCAATATCCGCCCATTTGGAGCATTCGGAATGAAAATTAGCAATCTGACTGCGCTCAACTAGATAATCCCGGCGGGGGTGTTTGATAGCCACCTCAATATTCCAAGTCAGGTGCCTTGCACGATGCACAAGTCCCATTCCTCCTCCCTCAAAGGTCTCCTGGATTTCGTATAATCCTTCCAGAGTAATTCCATTTCCAAAACTCATTCGGTTCGTTCCTCTCCGTTTTGTTCATGTGCCCTGCTACGTGCTTCAAACAGAATCTCGCTGGCGCGCCGATAGCCTGGCCGTCTGTTTCTGAGATATAGCGCGTCATAAACTGCGTCGTTATAGTGACCAATCCGCAGAGACGCTTCCGCCCGTAATTCCAAACCTATTAACTCGGTCTCCGGCAATTTCAATAGTTGTTCCGCGTCATCCTTAACGCCATGGAAATCACCTATGGCTAGACGGCAGAATGCGCGGGACGAAAGCGCTGAGGAGCATTGCGGGTTGAGTTCGAGCGCCTTATCCCCATCGATTATGCCTTCTATATATCGCTTTAATTGATAATTACAGGAACTACGTAGTGCATAGTCTGTGGCATCAACTTCGCATTCCAAATCGATCAGGTAGTTGATCTGCCTGAGAGCCGACTGCCACCGGTCCGCTTCCGAGTCTGCTAGGGCTCTCTGTCTAAATGCCTGTGTTGCTTCATTGAAATCAGGCGTTTTGATTCGTCGGATAACATCGGGACGAATTTTAATAGTCGGAATTGATGATGCGCGCGTCATGCCGCGCCTCTTGTCTATATCTTCAACACCGAGAAGATTTCCGAAAGATCCAGCGTTCTTAACAGATTGAGCAGTCTCATCATAATGGGAGAACCATGGAAGGCCTGTATTCTGATACGTTTCAATAGTAATAGGTGATGGCGGTGGATCTTGGCCGGTGATCGCCTTGTAATCCATGCTGTTAACCATGTGTATTTTAAATGAGCGCCTGCGGTTTGGGTCCCATGATTCCACGCCGTAGGTATCTTGAAAAAGCTGCTGCTTTATATTGCCTCCTGCTGCAATTCCCATTTCCTCGATTTCTGTGCAAAGATCGTTATTGGAGCGCTCCCAGAATGCATTCATCGGCGAACTAAATAAATGCTGCCTTTTATTAATATTTCCAAGCTCTTTCTCCTGCTCAGGAGATGAAGCGAGAGTGAGGCCCTTTGAATCGCCCGAAATACTTTGTGACGCTTTTGGTTCCCGATCAATGTTTTCATTAAGGCCAAGATTTGTAATTCTGGCCATTGTGAGCATTGTGAACATTGTGAACTTCATTTCTTGGAGAGATTTATCATGAAGTAAAATGGCTTGTGCTTTGCTAGCGACTTCATACAAAAATTCCTTTTTGAATTTATCATAGAAGATGATTACTTCATCCTTCAATATGCCTGTCAATAAAGCAGTCTCACTTGCAGTCCTCCCATCACGGATGGAAATACTGACTAGTCTTTAGCATAGACTACACTAGCCGCGCTAAAAAATGAGCGTACCAACTTTGGTTTTGCTTTGATGGCTGCCATATCACTTTTCACACGTTCCTTGAGTGATTCGTTCTTC
>Ga0118677_10014155_pt1 | contig 11329 bp, 9 predicted proteins | sample AliMusrvi5mmetaG_FD_86154 | JGI IMG/M metagenome (GOLD analysis project Ga0118677, IMG submission 86154)
CGGGAAAGCACTCCGTGGCGGGCATGGTGTTGATGTGTTCAGTGAGAAGTAGGCGAAATTTGGCTCCGAAATGCAATGCGTGTCGGAGTAGGCGCTGTCAAGCAAGGTGTAAAATACGCGCTTTGACAGAAGAAACTCCGAGGCAAAACTGCCAAATGATGAGTCGTTCATAGCCGAGAAGCTTTACTGAATTTTATTTTTTTAAATAGGTTGGCGTCTCCAATGCGATTGGTTGGCTTGTGGGTTCAATAATTTTCTTTATCGAAGTTCTGTCTAAAGTGCAAAATTATGAAAAAAATTGACATTATTTCATGGGTCGGATAGTTCGTGACCGTCACTAGGGTGATATTAGACGAATAAATCGATTGAAACCCGACGATTAAAAAATCAACTCATGAAAACAATATGAATCTAGTATCATTAAAAACAATTACAGTGATCGCACTTTTGGTTGCGGGATTCACTGAGGCGCAGGCCCAGTTCACTTACCCCCTATGGCCCATTACAAACCCAGTGACTCCAGTCATTGACCCCCTCCTTATTATTAATGTTCTTAAGGAGCAGGCACAACAGGATATTAATGATGCATCAAGTGCTAGGGATGGGATTTGGATACAAATAAATAATTGGAACATTCAAAATGCCGAGAACAATGTTGTAGCAAAGAGGACAGCGGCACTGACCGTTATGCAGGATCCTCGATTTGTTAATGCCCCCCCCTTCGCTCGCCAGAATGCGATCCAAGTTTTCGTAACGGCAGATTTTAATCTTGGGGATGCAACACTTTCTTTGAATAGGGCAAATGCTAAATGGATAAGCGGAAAAGTATTTCACGATACGGCTGTTCGCCTTTTTGCTGATGGCGATTATCAGGGAGCGATTGATAATGCCGAAGGTGCATTATTTGACTTTAATCTTTCTGCTGACTCAGCTGGATCTAATTTCTGTTTAGCTGCGGATCTATATTTTCAAGCATTCACGGGATATTGTTTGGCTATTCAAAATGCAAATGATGTAATAAATGGTAACTTTACAATCTATGTTGCGCCAGTCGCTTTTTCACAACAACCTACTCAAATAGACCCAGTAACAGGAGAACCGTATACCCCAACAGGCCCAAACCCTGGTTTTTGATAGAGCAGAGTGCCAAGGGTAGGAAAACTAAGGATACGCTGATTAAAATCTGCGCTTATCTGTGCCCGTCATCTGCGGTTAACGTTTTACATGGTTACGGCTAAGAATAGAAATAATCGAGGTCAACCTTGGGGGTTGGCTTGATGTTGGCCTGCACGCCGATTTCTGGGTATTCAAAAATCTGTCCTTCATAATTCCGGATCACGACTTTTTCGTCATTGTGAAAGAGTCTGTATCCTGGATTAATCGGGACTTTGCCGCCGCCGCCAGGGGCATCGATGACATATTGAGGGATGGCGTAGCCGGTGGTATGTCCGCGTAATCCATCAATGATATCGATGCCGTGCGAGACGGGGACTTGCAAGTGTGCGGAGCCGTTGATGAGGTCGAGTTGGTAGAGGTAATAGGGGCGAACCCGGCAGAGTAATAATTTCTGCACGAGATTTTTCATGGTTTGAATCTCGTCATTGACTCCGCGCAGGAGGACGCTCTGGTTTCCCAGCGGGATCCCTGCATGGGTAAGCCGGATCAGTGCTTCCCTGACTTCCATCGTCAGTTCGCGGGGGTGATTGACATGGACGCTCATCCAGAGCGGATGATATTTCTCCAGCATTGTGCAGAGGGCTGGGGTGATTCGTTGTGGCAGGAAAATAGGGACCCGAGAACCGATTCTCAAAAACTCGAGATGCGGGATTGCCCGGGCCCGACTGAGTAGGTATTCGAGTTTATCATCGGAAAAAAGAAGGGGATCGCCGCCCGAAAAAAGAACATCCCTCACTTCAGTATGTTTTTCCAAATACCGGAAAGCTTCATCAAAATCGGTATGGAGCTCCTGTTCACCCGCACCGCTGACAACCCGGCTTCGGGTGCAGTAACGGCAGTAGGAGGCGCAGCGGTCGGTTACTAAAAATAAGACGCGATCTGGGTAGCGATGAACCAGACCAGGGATTGGCATATGAGAATCCTCGCCGCAGGGATCACTCATTTCGTAGGGTGAGGTCCAGGTTTCCTCGATCCGCGGGATCACTTGTCGTCGGATGGGGCAGTCGGGGTTGTTGGGTTCGATGAGATTAAAGAAATGAGGGGTCACGGCAAGTGCCAGTTTATTGCCAGAGAGAAGGACGCCGGCGCGTTCTTCCGACGAAAGGCGGAGGTGTTGATCGAGTTGCGCAAGGGTGGTCACTCGATTTTTGAGCTGCCATTTCCAGTCATTCCATTGATCAGGTTCAATGTCTGGCCAATAGCCAGGCGCATGGGAGATAAAGGATTTTTCCGAGGCCGCAGTGTGTGAATCCATTTGAATGGGACACGTAAGGGTAGATTGTCAGGTTGTCAACGGCTGGAGCAAAAAAAATGGCAGATCGTTTCGAATCTGCCATTTGAATTTTCAGCTACCTCCTTATAATTGAATGACCCGGGCCGAAAAGATATCCTCAACGGCCAGAATTTCAGCTAACACCTTTTCATCGGGAGCGGTGTCGAGGTTGAGCACCACCAAGGCGCGGCCTCCCACCACATTCCGGCTGAGCGACATCCCTGCGATATTGATTTGATTTGAGCCCATGAGGGTACCGTAAAGGCCAACCATACCGGGCCGATCCCTGTTCTCAAGAATCAGAAGTGCTCCTTCGGGTTTCGCTTCAACAGTGCTCTCGTTGATTTTTACAATTCTTGGGGTGGTTCCAAAGAAGGCTCCGGAAACCGAGACGTTCTCGCTTTTATTGCCGGCCGATACTTCAATCGATTCCGTGTAATCCCCAGGCGTGTTGACACGAGATTCATTGATTTTGATTCCAAGCGATTCTGCCAGAGAGGGGGCGTTGATGGTGTTCACCTTGGTGCCGAAAGCAACTCCGAGAAATCCTTTAAGCACGGCGCGGGTGATGGGTGTGGTGTCAAGCTCACTTAATTTCCCGGTATAATTAATTGTTATTCCTTCGCAACGCTTCGGTGCAATCTGGGACAGAAAGAGCCCAAGCTTTGCGCCCAATTCAATTTGTGGCCCAATGAGTGCGATGGTTTTAGCATCAATATTCGGCATATTGACTGCGTTCCGGATTTCGCCTTCGAGCAGGGCTGCACGAATTTGTTGAGCGACTTCGATTCCCACCCCTTCTTGAGCTTCGGCTGTCGAAGCGCCAAGGTGCGGGGTAAAAATAATATTCGGCAGATCACGCAATGGGAAGTCGGCGGGAGGCGGTTCGGTCTCATAAACGTCAAGCGCGGCTCCAGAGATCCGGCCATTTTTGAGTGCGTCGTAAAGAGCCGCTTCATCAATGAGCCCTCCGCGGGCGCAGTTGACGATTCGTACGTTCTTTTTCAATTTCGCCAGATTTTGAGCATTGATCATGTGATGCGTCTCAGGGGTCGCCGGCATGTGGAGCGTGATAAAATCGGCGAGTGGCAGAATTTCATCGAGGCTTTCGATTAGTTCCACCTGGAGGCTGCGGGCGCGACTGGCGGAGAGGTAGGGGTCGTAAGCCATTACTCGCATGCCAAAGGCCATTGCGCGGCGAGCGAACTCGGTGCCGATGCGGCCCATCCCAAGAACGGCAAGGGTTTTCCCATAAAGTTCAACCCCTTCAAAACTTTTACGATCCCATTGACCCGCTTTCATAGTTGCATGAGCTTGGGGAATATTGCGAGCCAGGGACATCATGAGTGAGAAGGCATGCTCGGCCGTGGAAATGGTATTGCCGCCAGGAGTATTCATCACGATGACCCCCCGTTTAGTGGCTTCTTCAACATCGACGTTATCAACCCCAACGCCCGCTCGTCCGACTACTTTTAGATTTTTTGCCGCTTCAATGATTCGGGCATTGACTTTAGTCTGGCTGCGAACAACCAGACCGGAGAACTCGGCGATGATTTCGAGGAGTTGATCTTCTTTGAGGCCGGTTTTAACTGTGACATCGAGTTCGCCGTTGCCGATTAATTCAGCAATGCCGCGCTCAGAGACAGGATCGGAAACGAGAACTTTTGGTTTATCCATAAGAAAGCCCTGATATTAGATAAATTTAATGCAGGAGAGAAAGATAAATCTTTGCTTGGATCACGAGCCCGGGCCACATGATTAAATTCGGAAATGTCGTGGACTGCATTTCTTTTTCTAGGTTAAAAAAGGGGGGTAGTTTTCAACTGTCGAATGAAAAACCAATCGGCGGAGCCGCATTTTTGCAACGATCTCCAGTGCCTCGACGATCAGGAGATCGACGCTATAACTCACATCAATTTCAATGCGGCTATACAATTTCTTAACTCGCATCTAAGGGAGTAACATTGGGAATGCTGTTTCCTAATGGGGTTATTGAACCGTGATTTCTCGGGCGTAAACATTGATTTGGCCATCGCTTCCATGGCGAACATCAATAATTTGAAAAGGTCTCATTTCATCGCGTGAAAAGGAGGCGCCTTCATCAGGGGGATTGGCTCCCATTGGGTAATCGACAATGATCCGGATTGATCCGGAACCGCCTTTTATCAAGTTTCCAAGGCCTAGAGTCGAATGGGTGCGGAGCACGACCCTTGATTCTTTTGAGGCGGTTACGATGAAGTTTCCGCGTAGATAAATTCGTTCTCCGCTCACGCCGCGATCCGCGATTTGATTGGTATCTGCAGGTTCGAGCAGTCTGCCTCGAGGCATTTGTCCAGGAGAATAGGTGCGCCATGAGCCGCCTGTAGGCGCTACAGCGGCAGGAGGTGGTGCCGCTGCAGCAAGAAATGGCTGGAGCGTTACGCTGTGAAGAATTGGTGGAATGGTGGTTGGAGCGACCGTGGTGATAAGGGTGGGAGAAGGAAGGGCTCGACGCGGAGTGGGCGTAACCGTCACAACAATTGTCGGGGTTGGCACTGACTTGATCGTCGGGCTGAGGGTTGGTTCGGGTTGTAAGGCGGGTGGCTTCTCGGGAATGGGTGTTGTGATAGGAAGAGGCGACGTCGGGGTCGGCTCTGGAGAGGGGATTACGGCGAGCACCGGTGCCGTTTCCTCTGGAGTTGGTTCGATTCGAATTAATTCGGCAGACGTGTAGGTGCTTCCTGTCGTTTGAGCCACTTTGGCAATGGCACCGGATTTTCCTCCAGAAATCGTGAAGGTTTTCATGGCATCCTGTAATAGCGCAGCCTGAATAATCGGTGCACCTGCCTCCAGATTAAGATCGGTCGGGGGTTCAAGATCAAATCCGCCGGCTCCCTGTTTCAAGGCATAACTTCCGTAAAGAAGTGGAACCACGGTGAATTGAAGACGTCCGTCCTTCAGTTTCTCAATATGAATGACCGCAGCCAAGTCGAGGTTTTTTTCCAGATTAAGGTCGAGACCGGGCATCAGCATTTTCCGCAAGAGCGGTACATTTTTCTCCGGAGTCGTGTAAATATGTTCAATCAGAACATTCTGCGAATCGGCGGAGACAGCGAGTGCGGCAACGCCTGAAGAAAAAAGATCGCTGTTTTTTAATTCGTAAGAATCGAGGATATTGAATCGGCCGACCACATAAGGAACCAACTTTTTGGTGAGTTGATAGTTATTAATGTAATCGCGGATCAACTCATCATTTTCGTTTTTAAGCTGGAGCGGTGTGAAGGTGAAGTAGCGATTAAAAAGTTTCTCAGTGTTAAGAAATTCGCCGGGCGGGGCTGCGGTCAGCTCAAAGCGCCGGGGTGGTTCAATCTTATGCAGTTTTTTTAAAATCTTATAGCTGCGTGGATTTTCAGGGTGACCGAAGATATAAAAAGAGCCGAGCCAGCAGGCAAAAGCGAATCCGATGAGGAGTAGAATAAAGACGGTCCAGAGGAATAAATTATCGCCTTTGCGTTCACGCGGTTCGTAATCGCGATTAAAAAGATCGTCGTCCACTTTTTTATAGAGGCTTTTAGTAACCGGAGACGGTTTTAGATTCTTTACGATCCGTGGCAACAGCCGCCTCCACTCGATTCCCCTTCATGTCCGCATGTTCCACCTTGGTGATGATGAGAATGTCCGTGCCCTTCAGCGTGATCCTCTTCGTGGCGGCATCCGCATCCTTCCTGGGGTGGAGCGGAGTTTTGAATTCGGAAACCGACTCCCTCGGGACCATCATGGAAATCAACAATCGATCCCCTGAGTTTTTCAGTGCTGGCTGGATCGATCAGAAATTGAACGCCGTCCCGATCTAAAATTTCGTCGCCGTCTCTTTGCTGATCCAACGCCATGCCGTAGTGAGGATCTTTGCAACAGCCACCCGTTTGCACAAAAAGACGGATCCCTTTGGCTGAGTTTTGAGTTGGATTTTCCTCAATGAGATTTTTTAGTTGTTTGACGGCACTATCGGTTACGGTGATCATACTGGGCTCGAACGTATCGGATCCAATGCTTGAAGTCAAATCACCCATTTCATGAGCCGCATTCAATTGCTTTCAGAACAGGTCGCCAGTCAGGTTGCAGCAGGCGAGGTTATAGAACGGCCCGCCTCGGTTGTTAAGGAACTGGTCGAGAATAGCATCGATGCCGGGGCAAAAAAAATCGAGGTCATGATTCGACGTGGCGGGATTTCTTCGATCCGGGTGGTCGATGATGGCTGTGGCATGGATCGTGATGATGCACTGCTCTGTCTTGAAAGACACGCCACCAGTAAAATTCGGACCGGACATGATCTTGCTTCGATCTCGACTCTTGGGTTTCGTGGGGAAGCGCTTCCCAGCATTGCGAGTGTTTCACGTTTTACCTTGACCACCCGCGAGCCCGGCGCTCTGGCTGGAACTGAGATTCTCGTGAATGGCGGAAAAATCGAATACGTTCGTGATGGAGGCGACGCGCCCGGAACCCAGATTGAAGCGCGCTCGCTTTTTTATAATCTGCCGGCTCGGCGGAAATTTTTGCGCACTGAATCCACTGAATCGAGTCATGTGGAGCATCAGATGCATCTTCAGGCCATTGGTCATCCCGAGATCGGGTTTGTTCTCGTGAATGACGAACGTCTTATTTACCAATTACCAGCCGTTACGAATCTAATTGATCGGATCCGGGATCTCACTGGAGGCGGGTTGGCCCATGAACTCCTTGAAATTCAGGAGTATCAGGCCGATGGAATTCTGATCCGGGGACTGATTGGCAAGCCGGGGGTCAGTCGTTCAACCCGAAGCCAGCAGATCATCTTTGTCAATGGACGCGCCGTGGAGAATAGCACGATGAATTACGCGTTGCGTGAGGGGTATCATACCGCCCTGATGAAAGGACAACATCCGGTCACATTTCTTTTTATTGAAATGGATCCCGCTGCGGTCGATGTCAATGTGCATCCAGCCAAACGCGAAGTCCGGTTTCGTAATCCCGGCTATTTGCGTGAAACCATGGTGGAATGCATTCGTCAAACGATCGAGACCGGCCGGAGCCGTTGGGAAAAAACCTTTATTTCATCTTCAACCCCCACTGTTGATCGGAGGGATCCCCGTTCAGAAATCGGATTCCCTCCGCCTGAAACGCTTCCGTTGATTGACTCACAAGAGTCGATGATCTTGCGTCGCGATTGGTCTTCATTGCCTCTTCAGCCCTCTATTCCAGCCCCCTCGCCATCACCTCACCCGACATCCGATTTCTCGGCTGATCAATCAAAAAATGAAGGTTCGGAAATTCAGTCTTTAAAATCAGCACGCGATCAGCAGGCTCGGTTAAAAGCTGAGAATTTTAAAATCCTTGGAGTCCTGGGCAAGCTCTATCTGCTCATGGAAAATGAATTGGGGCTGGTATTGGTGGATCAGCACGCCGCCCATGAGCGTATTTTATTCGAGGAACTAAAACGTCGAATGGAAGATCAGGGAGTGCCAGGCCAGCGATTATTGATGCCGCTGACCATCCTGGTCGGCCCCCGGGATGGCGACTGGATTCAACAGAATCTTGTGACGCTCCATAAAATGGGGATCGGGATCGAATCATTCGGGGCCGGGACTTTTAAAATTGATGCCTTGCCACAGTTCATGCAGACGGGAGAACCGTTGCAGTTGGTAAGGGAAATCATCGATGAATTGCGACAGACCAGCACAACAACTTCTAAAATGCGTCTGGGCGAGGATGTCATCGCTTCAACCGCCTGCCGGCATGCCGTCAAAGCCAATGATTATCTGCGAGAACCCGAGTTGGTGAAGTTGATCCAGGATCTGATGGCATGCGAATTGCCGTATTGTTGTCCCCATGGACGTCCCACTATGATTCAGATTTCTTATCTCGAACTCGAAAAAAAATTTGGAAGGAAGGCATAAGCCAACATCCCGGAACCGGTTGATATTCCTTATCCATTTTTTAAACAAACCCGATCCGATCGGTCATTGCCATTGAGTGAAGGAGATTCGAAAAGAATTGGCCCTGGACACCCTGCGGATTTAGTAAATATCTCGTTGCAAATTAAATTGATGGATCTAGCTTACGGTATTCGTAACCATTTCAATTGATATGACTGAGATTAATCCAGATTTTGCAGCGGTTAAACAGGGGCTGATTCCGTTGACTCCGCAGGAGCAGCTTAAACAGAATAAAGACGGGATGGATGTGATTCACGATCTTTATCGGTATGCAAAATCCGGGTTTGCTTCGATCCCTGAAGAGGATTTTGAGCGGATGAAATGGTATGGTGTTTATCGACAAAAACCAAAAGATTCAGGAAATTTCCTGCTACGCACCAAGGTTCCGGGCGGTCAGATTAATGCGGCACAGGCAGTCAAGTTATCAGAGTTAGCGGATCGTTATGGTCACGGTTTTTGTGATATCACGACGCGTCAAACCATTCAAATGCACTGGCTTCAAATTGAGGATATCCCGGAGATATTTGCCGAATTGGATTCGGTGGGAATCACCACCAGCGGTGCTTGTGGTGATGATACGCGAAACGTCGTGGGTTGTCCGGTGGCTGGGATTGATCCCGATGAAATCCTCGATGCGACTCCGCAGTTGCTTGAGGTGAGTGCCCGGCTCACCAATAATAGGGAGTTCTCCAATTTACCGAGAAAATTTAAGATCGCAATTTCGGGTTGTTGCATTCATTGCGCTCAGCCTGACATCAATTGTGTTGGCCTTTTTGGGCTTAAACGGGTTACGCATGGGGTTACTGAGGTCGGTTACGGGATTAAACTTGGAGGTGGACTTTCTTCGGCACCGCACATGGCGGAAACCCTCCCGATTTTTATCAAGCCCGACCAGGTTTGGCCAGTCGTGGAGGCGGTGGCCAAAATCTTCCGGGATCACGGTTATCGTCTTAAACGGACACGGGCGCGTTTTAAATTTCTGGTGGCGGATTGGGGGGTGGAAAAGATCACCGCAGCATTGCGGGCACTTCTTCCATTTGATTTGGATGATCAGATCGAATTTGATTTTCCAAAAGACCAGGAGGACGATCATCTCGGGGTGCATCCACAAAAGCAATCTGGTTTATATTGGATGGGCGTAAGCTTTCCTGGGGGGCGTATTTATCATGGCAACCTGGCAGCTCTTGGAAAACTGGCTGCAAAATATTGCGTAGCAGGGCTGGACTCAATTCGTCTCACCAATAAACAAAATGCGCTGATTGTGAATGTCCCCGAGGCAAATTTGACGGCGCTTCAACAGGAAATTGAAGCACTGGGTCTGGTCTGGAATCCTTCAAACTTTCGTCAGGGCTGTGTTTCTTGCACCGGCATCGAGTTTTGTAATCTGGCGGTGGCAGAGACAAAAAATCGGATGATGACTTTGGTGAATCAATTGGAGTCAACCAGCGGATGGTACAAGGATAAAATCCGGATTCATTTTAGTGGTTGCCCTTCGAGTTGCGGTCAACATCAGATCGCCGATATCGGTTTCCGCGGGGCACGCACCAAGGTGGATGGCGTGATGGTGGATGCCTACGACGCCTTTATTGGAGGGCGTCTTGGACAGAACCGACGGTTCAATGAATTGATCAAGGGCAAGATCATTGCCAAGGACGTTCATCTTTTCATAGACCGATTGCTTTGGGTGTTTGATTCAAAAAAGGTCGATGGAGAAACTTTTGCCGAATTTTGTGATCGCGTTCCGAAAGATGAAATCTTAGCTTCGCTCTAATCATGGATCATACCATTATTGAACAGGCCACGCTTGAGGATTTACCCAGACTCACCGATTTCCTGATCGAACTCTTTTCTGTTGAAGAAGATTTCGTTCCTGATCGGCCCAAGCAGATGCGCGGTCTTCGTCTGATTCTTGAAGAACCGAGCCGGGGACGGATTTTCGTTTTGCGTCATGACGGAGCCATTGTTGGGATGATTAATCTGCTTTTTACCATTAGCACAGCCGAAGGCGGTTTTGTGATTTTACTGGAAGACTTGGTCATTCACCGGGATTACCGCGGCCAAGGATTTGGAGACCAGTTGTTGCAATACGCACTCGACTATGCAACCCAGAAAGGTTTTCTGCGGATTACGTTATTGACCGATCGGAGCACGGCGGAGTCCGAGTGAGAACTTTTTTAAAAAACACGGATTTATTGCGTCCAGCATGATTCCGATGCGATATTATTTTTCGCCCAAGGAAACCGCTCCCTCCGCGTGACCTACGTCGATCTTGGATTTGCCCGGGTGGATACTGATCGGAAACGCAGATGCGGTTTTCCGGAGGTGATTTATTGTGAGGGAAAAACGCCCGACGAGGTTGCGGCGATTGCAAAAACAATACTTGAACAGGATGGGGTTTTGCTTGGAACACGGGCGACTCCGGCCCATTTCGAGGCGGTGGTAAAATTATTGCCCCAGGCCAGGTATCATTCCCGGGGACGATGCATCACGCTTGAAACGGTTCTCCTTCCAAAAAATAAAGGTCGGATCGGTGTGCTTTGTGCCGGAACCTCGGATTTGCCGGTTGCTGAGGAGGCAGTGATTACTCTTGAAACTTTTGGAAATCAGGTCGAAAAAATCTTTGATGTCGGGGTTGCAGGGATCCATCGTCTCATTGTGGAACGTGACCGCTTGGAGGGGTGCAACGTGCTTATTGTGGTGGCGGGTATGGAGGGAGCCCTTCCGAGTGCGGTTGCCGGCTTGGTCAGCAAACCGATCATTGCCGTGCCCACCAGCATTGGCTATGGCGCCAGCTTCGGTGGACTCGCCGCTCTGCTAGGAATGTTAAACAGCTGCGGAAGTGGGGTCACCGTGGTGAATATTGATAATGGATTCGGAGCCGCTTATGCCGCGGCGACCATCAACCGGCTCCTTCAGTCCGCTCCAACAG
>Ga0118677_10014158_pt1 | contig 11324 bp, 10 predicted proteins | sample AliMusrvi5mmetaG_FD_86154 | JGI IMG/M metagenome (GOLD analysis project Ga0118677, IMG submission 86154)
GGGGGCCAGGTTTGGTGACAGTCACGAACCTTTTCGGTACGTGCCCAGCACGGATTTTCGGCCAAAATCCAAACTTCGGCGACCAACCCTTTCCCGTCAGGTCTGCGATGCCGTTCTCGCCGACGGTACTGATGTTGCCCGCGCCTCTATTCTCAGGAAACTCCTGCGAATATTATAATGGTTCGTCCTCAGACAAAACTTCATGTTAATTCTAACCCTGCGTTTGGCGCATGTCAACGGGGGAGGCGGCAAAAACGCGTTCTGCATGATAGGAACTTCGAACCAGCGGACCGGATGCCACCTGGCGGAACCCCATGTCATACGCCTCTTTTTCAAGCGCTTTGAAACGATCCGGATGAATGTAGTCCACAACGGGCAGGTGCTCACGCGTGGGCCGCAGATATTGCCCCACCGTCAGGCAATTGACGCCATTTTGCCGCAAATCGCAAAACACCTGCAAAACTTCCGTTTCTGTTTCGCCCAGCCCCAGCATCAGTCCGCTTTTTACCCAGACAATACCGGATTCCGCCGCTTGCCGCAATACGTCAAGTGAACGCCCATAATCCGCCTCCGGTCGCACTGCGGAGTAAAGACGCGGAACTGTTTCCACATTATGATTGAAAACATCGGGAGTCTGCGCCAACACACCGGCAAGCGCATCTTTATCGCCGGCAAAGTCCGGTGTCAGAACTTCCACCGTCGTGCCTGGGCTGACGGCGCGAATCGCCTTAATACAAAGTATAAACTGAGCCGCTCCCCCATCAGCCAGATCGTCCCGGGTCACCGACGTCACCACGGCATGCCGCAGCCCCATGGTTTTGATTGCGGTTGCCACATTTTCCGCTTCCAGGGGATCGACGGCCGCGGTCTTTCCTTTGGGAACGCCGCAGAATCGGCAGCCCCGCGTGCAAATGCCGCCCAGGATTAAAAACGTCGCTGTGCCTGCATGAAAGCATTCTCCTAAATTCGGACAGGACGCGCTTTTGCAGACAGTATGCAAATTAAGGTCATCCATCAGTCCCTGAACTTTGTCCATGCCGCCTGCCGGAATTCTGCGAATCAGCCAGGGAGCCCGCTGTGCCATGTCAGATTTCATTATTTCGCAAACTCCTATTCACCTTCAACTTCAAGCTCCGCATTGAACCCCTCTTTGAATTGCTTTATAAATTGATCCTGAACTCTTGTCAATTCTACATCTTTGCAAAGTTCCCGCAAGCTGACAACGCCAAATTCTCCAATCCCGCAGGGCACTATCTTTTGGAACAGGCCCAGGTCATTGCAGACGTTCAGTGCAAATCCGTGTCCGGTAACCCAACGGCGTACGCTGACACCGATGGCTGCAATCTTTCTGTTTCCAACCCATACGCCGGTGTAGCGGGCCTTTCGCCCTGCCGTCACTCCGAATTCCTGCAGTGTCCTGATGAGGACTTCTTCCAGTTGCTCCACATACCAGTGCACATCCTCCTGCCAGCAGGAAAGGTTCAAAATCGGATAACCGACAAGCTGACCGGGGTTGTGACAAGTGATGTTTCCTCCCCGCTCGCTGTCAAAGAACTCTATGCCAGCCTCCTGCAGCACGGCGGGAGCTGCCAGCAGGTTTTCCCTGCCGCCGCCCCGTCCTGATGTAATGACCGGATAATGCTGCTGCAGCAGCAGCACTCCCTCGAAAAGACCCTCTATCACCTGTTGTCTGGCATGTTTTTGCAGCTTCAGCCCATCCGCATAAGAAACAACTCCATTCATACGAAGCCGCACATTCCTCATCACCTGTTCTTCATGCCAGGAGGCCAGTGAATGGCCTGGTCATGCACAGCCATCGCCGCCTCACCGATCGATTCCGACACTGTCGGATGAGCATGGATCGTAGTGATCAGCTCGTCCACCGTGGCCTCCAGCCGCATGGCCAGAGTCGCTTCGCCGATCATTTCCGTAACTCGGGGCCCGATCATGTGCACTCCCAGAATTTCGCCGTATTTTTCCCCTGCCAATATTTTAATGAACCCTGCCTCACCTTCTTCAATCATGGATTTACCATTGCCGGCGAGCGGGAAAACCCCTTTTTTATAAGCTATGCCCAGTTCTTTCGCCTTGTCTTCAGTCATGCCTACGGCAGCGATTTCCGGACTCGTGTAGATGCAGGCCGGCACTATAGGCTGTGCGTGTCCGGCCTGACCATGTCCAAGTGCGTGTTCAACCGCAGTAATTCCCTGGTGTGAAGCCGCATGAGCCAGCATGGTGATTCCGTTGCAGTCGCCGATTGCGTACAAACCTTGCAGACTGGCCTGATAATGGTCGTCCACAATTACTTTGCCGCGTTCCATTTTCACCCCGGCGGCTTCCAATCCGGCGCCGTCCGTGTAGGCGCGGCGTCCGACCGCAACCAGTACGGTTTCCGCTGTAATTTCCTGCATCTCGTTTCCCAGCAGAACTTTCGCAGACAGCCCCCCTGCTTTCTCGCTCACAGACTCCAGCTTTGCTCCGTTCAGGAACGTTACGCCCAATTTCTGCAAAGACTTTTTCAGCGTAATAGCCAATTCCGGGTCAATGCCAGGCAAAATTTCCGGCATCAATTCCACTACTGTCACTTTTGAACCGAGCGAGGCAAACAGGGCCGCAAATTCGATACCAATGACTCCGCCGCCAATAAGCGCCAGTGACTCCGGCAGCTTTGCCAGGGAAAGGGCGTCGGTGCTGTCAATCACTCCCGGCAGGTCCGCGCCGGGAAAATTCAGTTTCACGGGTATGGATCCGGTGGCCAGAATGATTGCATCAGCTGTGAGCATCTCCTCTTTTTCGCCGGTGATTTTCACGCTGAGCGCTCCGACCAGTGCGCCTGTTCCTTTGTGCACGGTCACGCCATTGGCCTTCAGCAGGCCGCCCACGCCGCCGACCAGTCTCCGCACAACGCTTGCCTTGCGTTTCATCAGAACCGGCCAGTCCACCGTGATGTCTCCTTTCAGACCGATGTTCTCACCGAAACGCACCGCATGAAAAAGTTCCGCCGTGTGCAAAAGCGCTTTAGTCGGAATGCAGCCCACATTCAGGCAGGTTCCGCCAAGATTTCCCTTTTCTACAATATGTGACTCGGCTCCGAGCTGTGCGGCGCGAATCGCCGCAACATACCCTCCGGGACCGCCACCGATCACTACTATTTTCTTTGACATCCTAACCCTCCTGTTAAAACGGGACACCCATCAGCACGGATGCCCCGTCTTCCGTCAATATTTCTCTGTCGTTATCCCACAAGCAGCAGCAAAGGCTGTTCAATCAATTCGCGGAAGCGGGCCATGAATTGCGCTCCGACTGCGCCGTCAATCAGCCGATGGTCAAAGCCAAGGATAAAATTGCACATGGGCCGGACCACAACCTGCCCGCCAACCGCAACGGGCTTTTCCACGGTGCGGCACACAGCCAGGATCGCGCTTTCCGGCGGGTTGATGATAGGAGTAAAATGGTCGCTGCCAAACATGCCGAGATTGGTCACCGTGAAAGTTCCACCCGATATTTCATCAGGCAACAGCTTGCCTGACCGTGCTTTGGCGCCCAGTTCCACCACGGCGGCCCGAATCTCCCTCAGGGATCTGTTGGCTGCATCACGAACCACAGGAACGATAAGACCGTTATCAATCGATACGGCCACACCGATGTTGACGGTTTCATGATACACAATCTGATTCCCGTCGATGCCTGCATTTACGACAGGAAATTCTGTCAGCGCCTGGGCGGCGCATTTGATTACGATTTCGGTAACAGAAGCCTTCTGTCCGGAAGCGCCGGTCAATTTGTCCTTAAGCGCTAAAGCGGCTGTCATGTCGACTTCCACCGTCAGATGCACATGCGGGGCTGTCTTCCAGGATTGGCTCATCCTCTCGGCAATCACTTTGCGAATTCCCGCTATCTGCACTTTTTTCGGAGGTGCTGCCGCCGTCGGCAGTTTGGCAGATGCGCTAACATCAGCCGCCATAATCCGGCCTTCTTTTGCAATACCGGACAAATCGACCCCAAGATCTTCCGCCAGCTTGGCTGCGAGCGGGCTCGTTTTCACTGCGGAAGGTCTACTTTGGGAAAATGCCTCTATGTCCCTTTCAACCACGCGCCCTTCCGGGCCTGTAGCCGTTACAAGCGACAAATCAATATTGCGATCCCTGGCCAGTTTGCGGGCGGCCGGCGAAGCTTTCACCCAACCGTCGCCTGTCGCGGCAGACTTGCTGCCCGGGATAGCAGAGGCGATAGCGGGAACAGCAACAGTCTCGGCAACGTCGGTCTTCGCCGCAGAGGCCTCTGCCGATGGAACAACTTCGCCTGCAGCGCCGATAATCGCCACAACGGCCTGCACCGGCGCTGCCGCGCCTTCCGGAGTCCTTATTTCCAACAATACTCCTGTCGCTGTTGATTCAATTTGGTTGGTTATTTTATCAGTGGAAACTTCAAAAAGCAGTTCCCCTTGAGAAATTGCCTCCCCAATTTTTTTAAACCACTGAGTCACAGTTCCTTCAGTCATCGTCAAACCGAGCTGAGGCATTTTTATTTCAGCAGCCATGTCACTCCTCCTCCATTCATGGTCACGGGTGATAAATAACCTTACAGGCCTGCCCGTTTTTCGCCAGGACAACCCCTTCCTCCCAGCGAGCAAGAGGTAAAACGTGAGTTAAAGCCGGTGCAATGTTCAATTTCCCACCGGCCAATAAGTTTTCCATCTGAGTCCAGGTTTCAAACATCTTTCGGCCATGAATTCCCATGATCTGCGCTTCTTTGAATACGACATCCTTTCCCATTTCCAATTCTATCGGCTTGCCAGGCAATCCGATCAGGGCGACACGCCCGCCTTTTCTTAAATACCGGAACGACTGCCTGAGCGCGTCTACGCTGCCCGAAGCTTCAATAATCACATCGGTTCCATATCCGTTCGTCAAGTCCAAAATCTTCTGTACCGTATCCTCTTTTATCGGATTGATAACAACATCGGCGCCCATCGTCCCGGCTATCTCCAGACGAGGAACGCTGATATCGGTTGCAATGATCGTTGCCGCGCCCATCGCTTTGGCAGCAGCAACCGCAAACAATCCGATCGGCCCACAGCCCAGGACTACGACATTGGCGCCGCCAACCCGCATTTCGTGCGCCGCCCGCACTGCCGTTCCCAGCGGTTCCATCACTGACCCGAAGTCATAGGAAATCTCCTGCGGTATAACACGGGCGCAGACTGCCGGAATGGAGGCATATTCAGCAAAGCATCCATTCATGTGAATCCCGAACAATTTCAAGTTACTGCAGATATGTTGCTCGCCATTCTTGCACTGATAGCATTTGCCGCAAGGAACGTGGGTCTCGGCTGCCACTTTGTCGCCTGTTTTGACGCCCGTAACAGATGTACCGACTGCCACTACATCGCCGCAACATTCATGTCCCATGATAACCGGCAATTTGAGGCCAGCCCCTTGCGCCCATGGGTTCCAGTCGTAAATATGCAGGTCCGTTCCACATAATGCGGCTGCCTGAATTTTAACAAGCACATCACCGGGTCCGTATTCAGGGATCGGTGTTTTTTGCAGCTGTGCACCTGCACCGGCATTTATCTTGAACAAAGCCTCCATTGTGGGCATCATTCGACCCTCCCGGCTGTATCTGCAGGACCTGCATCATAGAAGCAGGTCCTGCATCTCCGCACTTTTACGTTACGAACAATTGTTATTTGCTTGTGGGCAATTTTTTTCTGAGTGTCAGTATCAGGAGCCCTGCCATCGTAAGGGAAAAGGCAAGATAAACATAGGCCCACTGGAAAGACCCCGTCATATCTTTAATATAGCCTGTTAGATAGGGACCCACCCAGCCGCCGATATTGCCGATGGAGTTGATGAGTCCTACCGCGCCTGCAGCTGCCGCGCCGGACAGGAAAGAGGTGGGATAGGACCACCAAACGCCCATGCCGCAATATACTCCGATTGCGGTGACACAAACCAGAATCATGCTCAGGAATGTGTCGCTGACAAATGGCCCCAAGCCCATCCCAATCGCGCCAAGAAACATAGGAATCGCCACATGCCAACGCTTTTCGCCTGTTCGCGAAGAGGAGCGTCCCACATAAAGAAAACCAAGTAATGCAAGCGTCATGGGAATAACGATGACCCAGCCGATCGCAGTATTGGACCAGCCGGAAAGAGCCTTGAGCACTGTGGGCATCCAGACGTTGAAGCCCCAAAAACCGGTTACCCACATGAAATAGATCAAACAAAGCTTGAGTACTTCCTTATCGCCGAGTGCCTGCCAGATAGTATATTTTTTCGCTGATGATTTTACAGATATTTCAGTTTCATATTGTTCGGTCAATAATTGTTTTTCTTCCGCTGTCAGCCATTTTGCATCTTTCGGCCAATCAGCCATCCAGTAAATCAGGATGATACCCAGAATAATCGCAGGAATCCCTTCTAAAATAAATAATACCTGCCAGCCTTTGAATCCGGCCAGCGGGAAGTCCAGCAGCATTCCCGCCATAGGGGAACCGATAATGGCTGCAACCAACAGAGATGTCAGCATAACGGAGATTGCCTGAGGTCTTTCCTCCGTTGTAAAAAAGCGGGGAATTACAACTGCGTAGATAACGGGATACAGACTGGCTTCGCACGCGCCCAGCAGGAACCTGTAAATATAGAACTCTGTGTCTGTCCGCATAAAAGCCATCAATGCGCACACAATGCCCCAACTGATCATGATCCGGGCAAGCCAGACCTTGGGACTGTATTTTGCGGCAATTAACGCTCCGGGTATTTCAAAAATCAAATATCCAAAGAAGAAAATTCCGGCGCCCATGCCGAAGACGCTGGCGGTAAAAGCCATATCCTTGTTCATCGTCAATGCGGCATAAGAGATATTGGTCCGGTCAAGGTAGGCAAGGACGGAAACAAGAAAAAGGGGCAGAATGATATTCATATACTTTCTTTTTAAGAGACTTCCCATTGTTGCGGAGTTGTCCATGTATTAAATCCTCCTTATAATCCGATATTATCCGTTTTTGAAGCCCGTTGCTCCCTGTCGGACCCTTCCTGGTCTTGAAGCTTAGCATAAATCCAAAAACAGCTTGTCGGGAACCACCTCTTTTCTTTAATAGGTTTTTGCCGGCGGCCTCTTTCAGTCCATCAGCAAGCCTCCGTCGACGTCCATAATTTCCCCTGTAATAAAATCCGCCTGTGAAGATGCCAGGAAACACACCGCCCCGGCAATATCTTCGGGCCGCCCAGGGCGACCCAGCGGCGTCATCCCCACTATGGCTTTGCGCTGCTCCGGTGTGAGGGAACTTGTCATTTCAGTCTCAGTGTACGAGGGGCAGACTGCGTTGACATTGATTCCATACTGGCCGCCTTCTCGCGCAACTGACTTGGTAAAGGCAATCACGCCTCCCTTGGATGCTGCATAACAGGAAGTTCCCAATAATCCTCCGCCCCGTTTGCCGGCAACAGAAGCAATATTGATAATTTTTCCAGAACGTTGGGCCGTCATAATCGGGAAAATCTCCCGGCAACAAAGAAATACACTCTTCAGGTTGATCTGCATGACCTTGTCCCACTCGGTGGATGTGAGCGCTGTTAGCGCACCTGTGCTGACAATCCCGGCATTATTGACCAAAATATCCACTACGCCAAAAGTTTTAACACACTGCTGCGCCATGGCGGCAATTTGTTCTTCATCGGCAACATCCACTGCAACGGCAACTGCTTTCCTGCCAATATGTTCAATCACCGCGGCTGCCTCGCGGGCGTTATCTGGATTGACATCAGCGACTACAATGTTCGCGCCCTGCTGAGCCAATCCAAGTGCAATTGCCCGGCCGATCCCTCTTCCGGCGCCTGTCACGATTGCAATCTTTCCCTGCAGCAACATATTTCTCCATCCTTTCTCCATGCGCGTTCGACAAGGTGTTACCTGCAGATTTCCTTAGCCGCTTTGGCAATATCGTCGGAAGATATCTTGACGAGTTTCTCAAGCGCCGGACTGAAAGGAATCGGAACAAACGGAGCACCAATACGCCTGATCGGCGCATCGAGCCAGTCGATCATCTCTTCAGCAACCAGCGCCGAAATCTCAGCTCCGACACCGCCTTGTTTGACTGCTTCATGCACAATTACAAGACGTTTTGTCTTACGAACTGATTCAAATATGGTTTCTTTATCCAGCGGACTGATTGTCCGCAAATCGATGCACTCTGCCTGGATTCCTTCAGCAGCCAATTTTTCCGCAGCTTCCAGCGCCCTGTGCATCATCAGGGAATAGGAAACTATGGTGACATCTTTACCCTTGCGGGCCAAGTTTGCTTTGCCTATGGGAACGATGTGCTCCCCTTCAGGCACAGGTCCTTTCATCGGGAAAAGCACTTTGTGTTCAAAAAACAGGACCGGGTCATCGGAACGGATCGCGGATTTCAAAAGACCTTTAGCGTCAGCCGGATTCGACGGGACCACGACTTTGACGCCCGGCATGTGCATGAACCAAGCTTCCACACTCTGGGAATGCTGGGCCGCAGCCGACCGAATAATGCCGTCCGGTGCCCTGAGCACCATGGGAACCGTGCATTGCCCTCCGAACATGAAACGAACTTTAGCCATCTGGTTGAATACTTCATCCATGCAGACTCCGATGAAATCTGCAAAATGCATGTCTGCTACAGGCCGCATTCCTGCTAGAGCTGCTCCAACTGCAGCCCCTACGATTGCGGTTTCCGAAATCGGCGTATCGAGAACTCTCTCGACTCCAAATTTTTGCGGCAACCCTTTGAACTGGCCGAAAATCCCACCCTGTCGGGCAATGTCCTCTCCCATTACGAAAACGCGTTCGTCGCGTTCCATTTCCTCACTCATCGCTTCCAATGTAGCTTCGCAAAAACTTATCTGACGCATTTACCTCACCCCGCCTTCCACGTAGAAATCGTTGAACAGTTCACTGTCGGCCGGATAAGGGTCGGTCCGGGCATCTGACACTGCAGTTGCAACCTCGGAAGTCACTTCGGCGAATATTGCATCCAGTTCTTTCTGAGACAGCCATTTTTTCGTCAGCACCGTCTTAGCGAAGTTTTTCAGAGGATCATCACTTTCAAAATGATCCAGCACTTCCTGTTTACTCCTGTACATTTCCGGGTCACCCACAAAATGCCCCTTGATTCTGTATGTCTTGAATTCCAGCATATAGGGTCCCTCGCCCGATCGGACATATTCCAGCGCTTTTTTCGAAGCCTCATGGACCGCAAACACATCATTGCCATCCACTATAGCGGACGGCATCCCATAACCCTGGGCGCGGCTTGACACATTCGGCACCGATGTTCCGTAGCTGCTGGGAGTCGTGGAAGCATATTGATTAAATTCGCAGACAAAAATTACCGGCAATTTCCAAATCGCAGCCATGTTCATTCCTTCATGCACCGTACCGCGATTGGCGCCGCCGTCACCAAAGAACGTCACGGCGACCTGACCGCTTTTTTTCAGTTTCGAAGCCAGCGCAGCTCCCACTGCCAGGTTGATTCCGCCCCCGACGACACCATTGGCGCCAAGCATGCCTACTGAAAAGTCGGCAATATGCATTGAACCGCCCTTGCCTTTGCAGTATCCGGTAATCTTGCCAAAAATCTCCGCCATCATCGGCTTGATTTCCGCGCCTTTGGCTATACAGTGGCCATGTCCCCTATGCGTGCTGGTAAGATAGTCGTCTTTTTTCAGGTTTGAGCACAGCCCTGTCGCAATTGCTTCCTCTCCGATGTACAAATGAACAAACCCTGGCAGTTCGCCTCCCAGAAAAAGTTCGCCTACTTTTTCTTCGAACAATCGGATACGGACCATGGTTCGATAGAGATCTTTTAATAACTCTTTTTTATAGGCCAATGTTTATCCCTCCTTGTGAAAATGAAGCATTTTCATGCAGTACCAAATACTATGCAAAAAACATGCCAACTGCTCGGTTAATACGCAGAACCGCTTCTTTATTGGCGCACTGGCGCCTTTTCGTTTTGGAGCTAAGTCCGCTTCCCTCTCATGCTGTCCCGTAATTGAACACTACTGCTCAAAAACGGAACGCACTTCCTTGTTGGAGCCAATCTGGTATTCTTTGATTTTGCCATACAGCGTATTCCGTCCGACTCCCAGCAAACGGGCAGATCTTGACACATTCCACTGCGTTTTGTGCAAAGTTTCTTCAATGACTGTGCGCTCGATATCCCGGAGTGATCGATTCTCAATCCGGCTTATCGGCTTCTTCGCAAACAATTGCGCTGGCAGATGCTGTTCCGAAATCTCCCGACCTTCACAAAAATGTACAGTCCGTTCAATAACATTTTCCAGTTCTCTGGCGTTGCCGGGCCAGTCATACCTCCGCAGTGCGGATAATGCTTCCGGCAGCAGTTTTTTCAGCGGTACGCCAAGCTGCTCGCATATTTTTTCCATAAAAAACAGCGCCATCCGGTCAATGTCCTCACGCCTGTCCCTCAGCGGCGGCACATTAATCGGCAAGACATTCAGCCGGTAATAAAGGTCTTGCCGAAAACTGCCTTCGCCAACGGAAGCCAACAGTTCGCGATTCGTCGCGGCGATGACCCGCACGTCCACATCCATATACCGGGCGCCGCCCACCCGCAGAATCCGTTTTTCCTGTAAAACCCGCAGAATTTTCACCTGAACGTCAAGTGACATTTCACCGATTTCGTCAAGAAAAATTGTTCCGCCCTGTGCCAGTTCAAACTTGCCGGGCCGACCTCCCTGCCTTGCTCCAGTGAATGCGCCGTCTTCGTAGCCGAATAGTTCGCTTTCGACAAGGTCCCGCGGCAGTGCACCGCAGTTGATGGCGACAAAAGGGCCTTCAGAGCGTGCACTGGCCTTGTGAATGGCCTGAGCCACCATTTCTTTGCCGGTCCCGCTTTCCCCCTGAATCAATACTGTTGCATGGCTGTTGGCAGCAATTTTGGCCAAGCGTTTGATTTCCAGCATACAGGGGCTTTCACCCACAATATCTTCAAAAGAGAACATCGCTGTAGCGCCAACCATACGGTTGACCAACTTGCGGACCTGCTTTATTTCCCTAAAAATATCCACGACGCCTTCCAGTTTTCCGTTTTTGTCCCTGAGCGGAATTGCTGTTTTGATAAAGTGCAGAGTCCCTCTTCGGGTTTCAATAAAAAACTCCTTATCTGTGTAACCCTGGCCGGTTTCGAGCACCTTCAAAATATCGCGTTTAGACATCGGGAAACTTGCTCACTTTTCAGCGGATCGAAACGTAAATAAGAACGCGCGGGCACATCCGCCATACGGGCATTACGGCTATGCATTGCCCGTTGTGCAGAACGTAGG
>Ga0118677_10014160_pt1 | contig 11323 bp, 9 predicted proteins | sample AliMusrvi5mmetaG_FD_86154 | JGI IMG/M metagenome (GOLD analysis project Ga0118677, IMG submission 86154)
GCGCTGGCAGGTGCATGGCTGGTTCGAGCACCAGAACCCGATGGCGATGTGGGCCTACTTCTGCGCATTGCCGCTGTTATCAGTCGCGCTCGCCCCGGCGACGTCGCGGCGCGATACGGGAATTCTGCTGGCCGGTGTCGGGGCGGCCGCGTTGCTGATTCTCCTGACCGTGTCGCGCGCCTCGCTGGCGGCGTTTACCGCCGGGGGGCTGGTTGTCATCGTGCTGGCGGCGTTGCGGGGGGTGACGATGAAACTGGTCAGTATCCTCGCCATTGTCGCCATCGCCGGTCTGGCGGCGGGTATGCTGGCACTCAACTCGCTTCGAGCCCGCGTCCAGGAGGTCTCGGAGCATGACGAGGAACAGGATCTGCGGGCCGTTCTGATCGAACAATCCGGCGCGATGCTGCGTGACCACCCGTTCGGGGTCGGTTGGAATAATTTCGGCATTGCCAACAGTCTTCCGCAGGGGCAGTATGCGCAAATTATGATGGATTGGGATGAGAGCCGCGGGTTTCATATCTACGAGGACAACTATTACGCCAATCCCCTGACCGAAAGTTGGTATTGGCTGGTGCTGGCGGAAACCGGGTATTTCGGGTTCGCCGGGTTGGTGGTGTTTCTTGCGGTGACGCTTCGGTGGGGGGGGCGTACCCTGATCGCGTTTTGGCGGACTCCCACCGGGTATTTTGTCGCGGGTCTGCTTGTGGTTTTGGCTTTGACGTATTTGCACGGGACGGTCGAACGTGTTTTGACGCAGACGAAAAACCTGTCCCTGTGGCTCATCTTTCTGGGCTTTCTTGCCCGTATCGAACTGTGTCGGCGCAGAGGCGCCGACTTGACGGAGGGGTCTTCATGAACGGCTCGGTTTCGGAAAGTGGCGGAGGCGGTGCGAGGCCGAGGGTATTGCTGGTGGCGGAGGCGGCGAATCCGAAATTGTACAGCGTGTCTCTCATCGGGTGGAGTTTCAGTCGCGCCCTTGCGGAAATGGCTGATGTGCATCTGGCCTCCGAACTCCGGAATCGTGACGCCATCCTGGCCGTCGGCACCGGGCCTATGCGGTTTACGCCGATCGATAACCGGCGTTGGCAGGGCCTTGCATGGCGTGTCGGCACCTGGTTGCGCGGGGGCGACTCGCTCGGGTGGGGGACGTATTCGGCGCTGGCGGCGCTGGCCTATCCATTCTTCGAGCGGGAAGTTTGGCGTGTGTTCGAAAAGCGGTTGCGTGCCGGGGAATTCGATGTCGTTCACCGGGTGACGCCGAACTCGCCGGTGACGCCGAGTCTTCTGGCGCGCCGGTGCGCGCGCATCGGTGTTCCCTTTGTATTCGGTCCGATCAACGGCGGGGTACCGTGGCCGGAGGAGTTTAGCGGTCTGCGCCAGGCGGAACGTGAATGGCTCAGCCCGTTTCGCGGCGCCGTCCGGCTCCTGCCGGGGTACTACTCCACGCGACGGAATTCGGCCGCCATTCTTGTGGGCGCCCGGTTTGCGTTGGAGGATATGCCGCGGGCGTACCGCGACAAGTGCGTGTACCTGCCTGAAAATGCCATTGATCCCGCGCGATTTCCTCGCCGGGCATTGCCGCCTACGCGGACGCCGGTCCGCGTGGCGTTCGTCGGTCGGCTGGTGCCGTACAAAGGCGCGGATATGCTGCTCGAGGCCGCCGCCCCGCTCGCGCGCGAGGGTCGCCTGGTTCTGGATCTCATCGGCGACGGCCCCGAAATGCCCCGCCTGCGCAAGCAGTTGGAGGACTTGGGCATCGCCGCGGCGGTTCAGTTACCCGGCTGGGTGGATCACTCGCAAATGGCCGGGCGACTCGGCGGGTCATCCATCTTCGCGTTTCCCAGTGTGCGCGAGTTCGGCGGCGGGGTCGTGCTCGAAGCCATGGCGCTGGGCCTGGTCCCGATTGTGCTCGATTACGGAGGCCCCGGCGAATTGGTGCCGCCCGGTGGGGGGTACGCCCTGCCGATGGGCCCGCGCGGGGCGATTGTTGACCGTCTGCGCGACTGTCTCGCGAAACTGGCGGGCGATCCCGCCCAGATCCAACGGATGGGGGGCGTGGCGCAGGAACACGCCTACCGGCTTTTCACATGGGAGGCGAAGTCTCGCCAGGTTCTTGAGGTGTACCGCTGGGTGATGCGCCAGCGGAAGGATAAGCCCGATTTTGGAACCCCGTTGCGATGAAGCCCATTCTCCCGCTTTTTATCATGGTGGATGCCTGCGGCTGGGAAATTATCCGCAACGATCCGTTCTGTCAGGCCTTCGCACCGACGCGCAAACGTCTCGAGTCTGTTTTCGGATACAGTTCCGCCTGCGTCCCCTCCATCCTGTCTGGACGATGGCCAGATGAGCATCGCAACTGGTGTTATTTCGTTTACGATCCCGTCCGGTCGCCGTTCCGCCGACTCCGCCCCTTGCGCTGGTTGCCGTCCGCCCTCACAAGCCGCCGGATTTTCCGCAGGTGGTTGACCCGGTTTGTCAAACGGCAACTGAACTTCCGCGGGTACTTTGATCTCTACAACATCCCGTTCCGGTATATCCATTTGTTCGATTTCACCGAAAAGAAGAGTCCACTCCAGCCCAGGGGGATGAACCGGGGATCGAACATCTTCGATGTCCTGGTGGATCAGAATATCCCGTATTTTGTCAGTGATCCGGCGCTGACCGATGCGCAGAATCGCGATGGACTCATCGCGGCGGTCGAATCGGAGGCGATCGACTTCGCCTTCTGCTACTGGCCTGGCCTCGACGGCCTGCTGCATATGGTCGGCAACGATTCGCCTCGGGTCACGGAACGGCTTCGCACGCTGGAACAATGGGTGGGACAGGTCCTCGCGGCGGCGAAGGAGCATTACGCCGATGTGCGCCTCTACATTTTCAGCGACCATGGCATGGCCAACTGCGACACGCTCCTCGATCTCAAAGCCCGCATCGAAGCGTTGCCGGTCAGCATGGAAAAGGATTATGTGGTGGTCTATGACTCCACGATGGCGCGGTTCTGGTTCCTCAATGACCGTGCGCGCCAGCTCATCACCGCAGAACTCGGACGCATCCCGCAGGGACGCATCATTCCCGACGACGAACTCCACCGGTACCGGGTGTTGTTTGATGACCGGTATTTCGGCGAACTGGTGTTCCTCGTCAATGAAGGAGTATTGATCATTCCGAGCCACATGGGGGAACGCCCCATCCGCGCGATGCACGGCTATCATCCTACCGCCCCGCACAGTTACGCCATGCTGATGACAAACCAGCCGTCCATTCCCGATGGACTTTGCGCCATACCCGGCATCGGTCGTCTGATGGAGGAAACCGCGATGCTCACCACGAACCAGCGTGTAAAACCGGGCTTACCGGAGTCCAAATCCCCATGACAGCCAACCGTATTCTGCATGTTCCGCGACGTTTCGTCGCCGAGGAATGGGGAGGCACTGAGACCGTGCTGCTCGAGATTGCCCGCCAGCAACAGCGCGCGGGAGAACGCCCGGAGATCGTCACCTCGATGGCCCTGGCCACCCGGCGATGCGAGGAGATCGGAGGGGTCCCGGTCCGGCGATATCCCTACTGTTATCCATTTTTCGGATTAAGTGCGGGCGATCGTGCCGCGATGGATAAGAAGGGCGGCAATCTGCTGTCACTTTCGCTATTCGCCTCCCTGCTCGCGGCACGTGACGTGCGGCTCTATCACGCCCATGCGCTCAAACGCCTTGGGGGCGAGGTGCGCACGGCGGCGCGCCTCCGTCGGAAACCCTTCGTCGTCTCGTTGCACGGAGGGGTGTTCGATGTGCCTGCGGCGGAGCGCGAACAGATGTTGCGCCCGATCGAGGGCAAGTATGAGTGGGGCAAGGGCTTTGGCGCCCTGTTCGGATCGCGCCGTATTCTGGACGATGCGGACTACGTCATCTGTGTCGGGCGCGGTGAGATGGAAAAGGCGCGCGAATCATTGCCGCACGACCGTATCGCGTATCTTCCGAATGGCGTGGACTGCGCCAAGTTTGCGAACGGCGATGGCGCGGCCTTCCGGCACAAGCACCACATTCCCGCGGAGGCCTTTCTGATTCTCAACATCAGCCGTATTGACACACAGAAGAACCAGCGGCTCCTGGTGGAGGCGTTCGCACGGTTTCACGCGCAGAGGCCTGGGGCGCGGTTGCTGCTTATTGGCCCGGAAACGCAACCGGCCTATGCGGCGGAATTGCGAAGCCTGATTGCCTCAAACGGTCTCGGTGAGGCCGCGCGGTTACTGCCGGGGATGCGGAACGATGATCCCGATCTGGTCAACGCCTTTCATGCCGCCGATGTGTTCGTGTTGCCATCCATGCATGAACCCTTTGGGATTGTGGTGCTCGAGGCGTGGAGCTCGGGGTGTCCGGTTCTGGCCAGCGCCGTCGGCGGGTTGCGGGGCTTGATCCGGGATGACGACACAGGGTGGCTGTTTCCCCCCGGGACACCCGATGCAGCGGCGGATCTAGCGGCGCGGCTTCTGCGTCTGGCGGATGAACCGGCGGTGCGGGCACGGTTGGCCGACGCCGGTCGACGCGAGGCGGTAGAACATTACGACTGGTCGGAGATTCACCGGCAACTCGAAGCCCTCTATCAGGCTGCTGAAGCGCACGCGGCGCGCCAATATGGAAGGAAGGCGTCATGAGCGATGAATATGGCGAGGTTAAACGCAACATCTGGAGCAATACCGTTTCCAATTATGTGCGCACCGTGCTGGGCATGGTCGTGGGGCTGCTCACCTTCCGGATGCTCTACCAGGCGTTAAGCAAGGAGCAGTTTGGATTCTGGGCGTTGTTGTGGAGTGTGTTCGGATACGGCATCCTGCTCGACTTCGGGTTCGGGTTTACGGCGCAAAAACGGGTCGCCGAACTGTCGGTGAAGAAGGATTGGGATACGCTCAGCCGCGTGCTCAGCACGATCCTGTTCTTCTATTTCGGGGTATCCGTCGTCATTGTGCTGTTTGTGCTGGTCGGCTCGCACCACATCGTCGGTTGGTTTGGCGTCTCGCCGGCCAACACCGAGGAGTTCCGTCGTGTTCTGGTGCTGTTCTTCGTCGGCATCGGTCTGGCATTCCCTATGGGAGTTTTTCCGGAGATTCTGCGCGGCCAGCAGCGGATCCGGCTGGCGAATAATCTGGTGTCCGCGGCGCTGGTGATCCGGTTGTTTCTGATCTGGGCCGCCATCCGGTACCAGTGGGGGTTTACCGTTATCATGGTCATTGCCCTGGTCCTGGCGCTCGGGCCGGACTGTCTTGCCGCGACGTTCGCGTTGCGGCGGTTGCCTGAGGTGAAATTGCGGCTCCGTCTGTTCTCGACGGGAATGATCCGCGAGACGATGACCTTCTCGATTTTCGCCTATATCAACACCGCCACCAATGTCGTGCTGGCCAAGACCGACCAGCTCGTGCTGGCGGTGACGCTGTCGGTCGCGGCCGTCGCGATCTACCAGGCGGGGGCCAAGGTCGCCGAGGTGTTCAACCAGTTCACGCGCCAGGTGCAAGACACGCTTTCGCCCGCCGCGGCACATCTGCATGCCACCGGCGATCGGGCCGCGTTGCGTGACCTGCTGGTCAACTGCACGCGCTGGAGCGTGGTGATCGGTACGCCGCTTTACCTGTTGTGCGCGTTCTATCTCGACGAAATGATCGCCCTGCTTACCGGTGATCGCCTCATCACCGTGGAGACACGGCTTGTCGGTCACGCCCTGTTGTTATGGTTCTACACGGGCATCCTGACACACAGCGTGTCAAAACGCATTTTCATGATGTGCGGCCATGAGCGCGCGCTGATGTGGCTCGGGCTGGGCGAAGCTGCGGCGAACCTCGCCCTGAGTGTCGGTTTGGTGTTGTATTTCCGGAATATCGTCTGCGTTGCGATCGGGTCACTTGTACCGAGTCTGTTCTTCGGGTGGGTCTATATGTGGCCCTGGATGGCGCGTGATGTCAACCTGGGCGGTTGGGCGCTGTTCAAGAAGACCGTTCTCCCGGCATGGCTGGCGTGCGTGCCGATGGCGCTCGTACTCGCCGGGTTGAAGTTCGTGACGCTGGCGCCGGGAGGGCGGGAGACCCCTGCGATGTTCATCGAAGGCGGTCTTGCCGCGGTGATCGGAGTGGCGGGGGTATGGCGGTGGGCGCTGACATCCGGTGAACGCGATTCGTTGATGCGCAAAGTAACCGGGCGGTTCGCCGGGCGGCAACCGGCATGAGTGCGCCTGCGGTCAGTATCATCATGCGCTCGTTCAACGAGGCCTGGGCGCTGCGTGACACCCTGGCCGCCCTGGCCGCCCAGGATCTTCGAGACTGGGAATTGATTGTGATTGATTCCGGTTCGACCGACGGATCGCAGGACATCATCCGCGCCGCCTCGCCTGCGCATTTCGTCCAGATCACGCCGTCCGAATACAATCCGAGTCGTGTCATGAACCAGGGCATGAGGCTCGCGAGGGCTGATCGCTGCGTGTTTTTGAATGCCGATGCGACCCCGCAGGGCGCGCACTGGCTCGCGCCGCTCGCCGGGGCTCTGGACAGGCCGCACGTCGCGGCCTGTTTCAGCAGACAGATCCCGCGACCGGATTGCCGGGCCGTGTTTGCCTGCGATTATGACCGCTGTTTCGGACCCGCCCGGGAATCCGCCCGGTGGGGCCATTTTTTCAGCATGGTCAGCAGCGGCTTGCGCAGGGACGTGTGGGCACTGCGCGGGTTCCGCGAGGATTTACAATATGCCGAGGATGATGAATACACGCGTTGGTGCAGAACGCGTGGATATGAGGTCGTGTACGTTCCCGAATCGGTCGCAATGCATTCTCATAACTACACGGCGGAACAGGCGGGGAAGCGGAGTTTCGGCGATGCCCGCGCGCTGGCGCAGGCAGGCAGTGTGTCGTCTGCAGACCGCCGCTGGATCAAGACCGTTGCATTGGGCTGGCTCAGCGATGTCCGGCATGACGTGCGGTTCTGTCTGAGCCATGGTCGCCTGGGCGAACTGCCTGATGCCGCCCGTGTCCGGTGGCGGCAACGCTGCGGAAAACTGGCCGGATTCCGGCAAGACACACCCGGCCCCGGTTCCCTGAATTCGCGATTCACCGTTGACGGAAGCGACGCGCTGGAACGGCATCTCGCCCAGATTTGCGAACGCGTGCGGCGTGGCGTGGAGGCCATCGTGCCGTCACGTTTGTTGGAGGGGATTCTTCTGGGAGGCGGATACGGGCGCGGCGAAGGCGGCGTCTTGCGCGCCGAGACGGGAGATCGGCCCTATAACGATCTGGAGTTCTACGTCCTTATTCACGGCAACAGAATCCTTAACGAAAGGCGGTATCGGCAGGCGTTGCATGACCTCGGCGAATCCCTCGGCCCCGATGCCGGGCTGGAGGTTGAATTCAAGGTGCTCTCGTTGCGGACACTCCGCGCCAGCCCGCCGTCGATGTTCTATTACGATCTTGTCATGGGCCATCGCTGGTTCGGCGGCGATGACACGTTGCTCGCCGGGTGCGGGCACCTCCGGGATGCCGCGCGGATTCCCCAGCACGAGGCGATTCGCCTGTTGATGAACCGGTGCTGCGGTCTGCTTTTCGCGGCCAGGCGGCTGGTCGGCGAACCGTTTGGCGACGAGGATGCGGATTTTGTCGGGCGTAATCTGGCCAAGGCGCAACTGGCGTTTGGCGACGTGCTGTTGGCCGCGCAGGGGCTCTATCACTGGAGTTGCCGGGAACGGCACGACCGTCTCCTGGCATTGCCGACGTCACCGGAGTGGTCGTGGCTGGGCGAACTTCAGCGGCATCACGCGGCCGGTCTGGCGTTCAAGCTGCATCCCGTTCGCACGACGGAATCGCGCGCCGAGCTTGCGGCGCGGCACGCGGCCCTGTCCGAACGCGGCCGGACGCTCTGGTTATGGGTCGAGAACCGGCGGTTGGGGACGGCGTTCGCGACCCCGCGCGACTATGCGTCGAGTCGACGGGACAAGTGCCCCGAGACGGTCGCCTGGCGTAACGGGCTGATCAACCTCCGGCATTTCCGGACGCTGGCGGCATGCCGGTATCCGCGAGAACGGTTGCTGAATGCCCTGGCCCTGGCGTTGTGGGAGCCTGAGGCGGCGAAGGACGGCGGCGCTGACGAGGTGGAATCACTCTGGAGGAGGTTTGGCTGACATGCGACTACTTGTTTTCTACCCGTACATTCCTTACCCGGTTGATCGCGGCACGTACCAGCGCACGTTTCACCTGTTGCGCGCCCTGGCCCGCGACCATGAGGTTGACTTTCTGGCGTTGAGCGAAGGCGGCGAGCGGATGGAGCAACGCGCCATTTTCGAGCAGTTCTGCCACCGGGTCGAGTGGATTCCGTTCGAGCATCCCGCATGGCCGCGGTTGTTTCCCGACCGTCTCCTGCATCCGCTGCCGACGACAATCAGGCACTGGCGCCTGCCGCACATTGCGGAGGCGCTCGACCGCTTCCTGGCGGGCCAGCGCTACGATCTCGTGCATGTCTGCGACATTGTGCTGGCTCAATATTTTCTGGAGGCGCACCGTGACCAAACGCTGGTCGTGGATCGCAGCCGTGTGGACTTGCAGTTTCAGATCGAACAGTACCGGCGTATGGCGAGGGGGCTTCAGGACAGGCTCTTGACCTGGGAGAATCTGGCGAAACTGTCGCACTTCGAAAAGCGCATCGCCCGCCGCGCCGCCGTGGAGGTTGTGTGCGGTCCCGACGACGAAGTGTTCGTTCATCGGCATATCAGCCGGAAGGCCGAAGTGTTCGTGCTGGCCAACGGTGTTGATCTGGATTACTTCGATCCCCGAGTCGTGGATGAGCCCCGTGCCTCGGAACCGACGGTGCTGTTCTGCGGGGCCATGGACTACACGCCGAACGTGGATGCCTTGCGCTGGTATTTCGGCGGGATTCACGAGCGGTTGAAGGCGCGGGTGCCGGGCTTGCGTGTGTTGATCACCGGCAAGGCGCCGCTGGCTGAGGTGCGGGCCTACGAGACTTTGCCAGGGGTGACCGTGACGGGGGGCGTGCCGGACGTCAGGCCGTTCTACCGGCGGGCCTGGCTGCAAATTGTGCCGTTGCGCATCGGGGGCGGAACGCGCCTGAAAATCCCGGAAAGCATGGCCATGGGCACGCCGGTGGTGTCTACGACCATCGGCGCCCAGGGGCTTGATTTACGGCACGGCGAAGACATCCTGCTGGCGGATACGCAGGCGGACTTCGCCGACAGTACCGCGTCAGCCCTGGAGAACGCCGGACTGCGCACGCATTTGGAAACGACCGGAATGGCAACCGTTCACGCCCGGCTCGGTTGGCCGCGGCTTGGCAAACAACTCAGCGATTTCTATGCGGCACGATTCGCCAGATGATTTAGAACCACGCCGACAGACTGGTGCGGCATTCAACATCACCATTACGGTTGATGTGAATGAGCGCGCGGTACCCGCCCTTCGGCTCGATATAGTCGCCCTGCCACGGGGCTGCGTTGTTGACGGATATGGAAATGGCGCTTTCGACACCGGACGGGGCCAGTTTGAAGCGCACCGAGGCGCCGGACTCGACATCCCGGAACGTCCGGCTCTGGCCGCATGCGGTCACCACCAGGTCGTCAAGGGTTCCATCGGTGTTGTTGTAAATGACGATACGCGACGTGTCCGTCCTCGCCAGCGCGAGCCAGAACGTGGTTCCAAGGATAACCGCTGCAGCCAGAGGCCACCAGAATCGTCGTCGTCTCCACCAGGGTTTGACCGGAAACAATGCCATAGGAATGCCCATGAGTCTTGTGTTGATGTATCGTCCGCCACATATCGAACCATGGCGGCGCCACTTAGTCCACCACAAACCAAAGGATCATTATGAAGATCGCGATAACAACATCAGTCATTCAACGGGGCAAGACAGGGGTGGCGCAGTACGTTTTTGCGCTGGTCAAGGCGATGCTTCCGGTCGCGGACCGGCACGAGATCCATCTGCTCGTCCTGGAAAAGGATCTGCCTCTGTTCGACTTCGTTGGCGACCGTATGAAACGGGTTCCCGTGTCGGAACGGTTCCAGCCTGCCGCGCGGAACGTGCTCTGGCACCAGACGGTATTGCCGACGTGGTTGCGCCGCCATCGCATGGACGTCATCCATGTGCCGAGTTACCGGAGGATGCTGTGGCGCGCGCCATGCGCGAGGCAGAAACGCCCGGAGTCGCCTTCATCCATTTCAACGGCGCGGGCGGCAACGTCGCGGCAGGCAAGTACAACAACGGCACGCCTGAACTGCGCCCGATCCTCGCCGGGCGTCTGGCGAAGGGCATGAAAGCGGCATGGGATGCTACAGTGCGCTCACCTATCCGTGCGGCCGATGTGAGTTGGGCCGTGCAGCCTGTGGCGCTGCCGCCCGCCCCGGCGCTGCTGGATCAAGAAGCGAACATCCGTAGGATGAATGACACCAAGGCGGTGCTGCGTGCGCGCCTCAGCGCATCGCATGACATCAACTGGATGAACATGTACCGCGAGGGCCGCAAGATTCCTCTGTTCCTGCTCACGCTTGGAACATCGCACGTGCTCTATATGCCCGGAGAATTGTTCGTCGAGTACCAACTCGCCTCTCAGAAGATGGCGCCCGATCGATTCGTCGCCATGGCAGCTTATGGCGACTACAGCCCTGGCTACATCGGCACGAGCATCGCGTACACGCAAGGTGGCTACGAGACCGGACCGGTCTCGCGGACCGCGCCTGAAGTCGAAGACGTACTGATGAACGCGATGCGCCAGTTGCTCAACGAAGCAACTGCCCGCCGCTGATCCGAAGACTGCGATCGACAAGTCGATCTCGCCATGCTGGGAACTATCTCAACCACCTGTCGAGGAAATTCAAATATTGCGTCCAATCGAACTCGGTGACGTCATGCCTGCCCGCGCGGACATGGTAACCGATGCGGCCCTGCGTTGGTTGATTCACCGCGGGCCACATCTCGGCCGGCAGCCCCTCGGTTCCCAACAGTCGATACACCGGTGACGCCGCCTTGGCGGACAGGAATTCGCCCTCCGGGTCCGCCTCGCGATCCAATGCCGCGCTGCCGATATAGACCGGCCGCGGAGCGATTGCGGCCAGCAGCATGTGCTGGTCCCACGGCAGGTCGACGTCCTGTTCATTGTACTTGCGGAAGTTCTTGCAGAACCAGTGCGGGAACACTCTGTTCAGCCGCTCGATGCTCTCTCCCACTCCACGCCGGAAGAGTTTTGCACCGCCTGCACCGGATTCATTGCTGATCACAGCGGCGAACCGTTCGTCATTCGCGCCGGCCCACAGCGCGGCCTTGCCCATGCGCGAGAAGCCGAACACGGCGGTCTTTGTG
>Ga0118677_10014162_pt1 | contig 11322 bp, 9 predicted proteins | sample AliMusrvi5mmetaG_FD_86154 | JGI IMG/M metagenome (GOLD analysis project Ga0118677, IMG submission 86154)
ATGTTGTACTGCTTCACCAGCGCTTCCACGGCCGGCAGCGTCTCATGGGTGGGGGCGCAGACGATCGTGCCCATGCCGGCGGTCTTGGCGTATTCAAACATCGACTTCAACTCAGCGGGCTTTTGCAGGCTGATGTTGCCGCCGCTATCGATGGTCATGCCTGCATCTTTGAACTCTTTAGCGCCGGCCATAATCTGCTCCGGCGTATCCGAATACTTCAAATGGAATTCCTTAATGCTGACGGACGTGACGTTGAGCTTTTTCAACATCGCGATGGCTTCGGTGCGCGGGAAGCTGCGCAGGGAATAGGTGGCGACTCCAAGGATGAAGCCGGCGGGGGCGGCAGAGGCCTGGGGAATGGCATTCGCAGCCGCAAGCACGGCGGGCGTGTAGAGCAGATTTCGACGGGAAATCGAGTTGGACACTGGGGGATTACTCCTTCATGATATGGACTTGGAAGTCCTGGAACGTTTTAATTTTATCCTATCGCGCAGCTATTGGAACAGCGAGAGGTCAATGGCCTCGGCCATGGCTTTATAGCCGGCGTTGCCGGGATGCAGGTGGTCGCCGCTATCGTAGACTGCCGACATGCGGTCCGGATTGGTGGGGTCGCGGACTACTTTTTCGAAGTCGATAAAGCCGTCGAAGGCGTCGGTGGTGCGGATCCAGTCGTTAACAGCTTTGCGATAGACCTCCTTTTGCGTGGAGAAATATCCGACGCCTGCGTAGCCTGTGAACGGAGTGAGGGTTGCGCCGAAGACCTTGATGCCCTTTTCGTGGGCGCGGTCGGCCATCTGTTGCAGGCCGAAGATGATGTCGTCGGCGGTGACGGTTTCAGAAATGGGTGCGGAGGCGGTGCCGGGGTGGCCGAGGTCGTTGATGCCTTCTAGAATGAGGACGTACTTTACGCCGGGTTGAGCGATGACGTCTCGCTCGAACCGCGCTAGTGCGCTGGCGCCGTATTGGACGGAGACCTGAGCGTCATGCAGGACCCGATTGCCGCTGATGCCGGCATCGATGACGGCTGCGCCGGTGGCTCCGGCGGCGATGAGGCGGTTGGCTAGAATATTGGGCCAGCGTTGATTGGTGTCGGCTGTTGAATTGGCGCCGTCGGTAATGGAATCGCCGAAGGTGGCGATGGCGAAAGCGGTGTCGTCGGTCAGGACGTCGACTCCCGCGAGGAAGGCCCAGTTGGCGATCGTTGTGGTGCGGGTAAAGAATTGGGCTGCGCTTTGATTGTTGGTGCCGATGTAGTTGGTCTGCAGGCCCAGGTAGTGGATGCCACCGGCGGTAGCCGTGCCGGGGAAAAAGAGGCTGACAGCGAGATCGATGGTGGGGTGGGTCTGGTAGAGGACCGGATCGCTGATGACGATGGCTCCCGGGGGGATGGTGATGGCGCCGCGGCCACCGAAAAACAGCTGCCGTTCGGAGCCGAAGACAAGGTCCGATCCCGTGGCGCGCAGGCCGATGTGAGCAGCGCCGACATCCACCGGTTGTGTGCCGTGGACGTTCGACAACCGGACCCGAATGGAACTGCCGCCGATGGAAGTATGGACGATCTGGCGGAAGGTCTGATTGGTGAAGATCAAGTGCGATGAGTTCATCGACGCCGTGGTGGTGAGTTGAGGAGATGGTGCAGCCGACCAAGTCGCGACCCAGCGTTGGGCGGCAGGCAGGGAGGCGGCAAATAGGGAAAGGATGGCAAGGAGTTTCATAAGACCACCATCATTCTACTGCAATGCTTGCTTTAGGAGTTGCCGCCGTGCTGAACTGGAAGTTCCCATGATTGCACGCTATACCCGCCCGGAAATGGGCAACATCTGGACCGAAGAGAACAAGTATCGCCAATGGCTGGCCGTGGAGCTTGCCGCCGCCGAGGCGCTGGCCGAATCCGGAGAAGTCCCGGCCGCGGCCGCCGTTGCCTTACGGCAGCATGCCTGTTTCGAGCTTGACCGGATCCAGGAGATCGAGCGCGAAGTGAAGCACGATGTAATCGCCTTCACCACCGCGGTTTCCGAGAAGATGGCCGCAGCCGGAGCCGCTGAATCGTCGCGCTGGCTGCATTATGGCCTCACGTCCAACGACGTTGTGGATACGGCGCAGGCGCTGCAGGTGAAACAGGCGTCGGTAATCATCGCCGCAGGAGTGGAGCAACTCCTGGAGTGCCTGAAGCGCCGTGCGCACGAGTTTAAGAACACGGTGCAGATGGGACGAACGCACGGTATCCATGCCGAACCGATCACGTTCGGGTTGAAACTCGCGCTGTGGTTTGACGAGTTGCGCCGCAACCAGGCTAGGTTCGCCGCCGCGGCTGAGGACATGCGCGCGGGGAAAATATCCGGGGCAGTCGGTACGTTCGGCCACATCGGTCCCGAGGCTGAAGAAAAGATCTGCGAGCGATTGGGAATTCGTGCCGCTGCGATTACGTCGCAGGTAATCAGCCGCGACTCGCACGCCGCGTATGTGTCTGCCCTGGCATTGATCACTGCGACCTGCGAGAAGATCGCTCTCGAAGTTCGCCACCTGCAACGGACGGAAGTGCGCGAGGCAGAAGAGCCGTTCGGCGCTGGCCAGAAGGGCTCGTCGGCGATGCCGCACAAGCGCAATCCGGTGACCTGCGAGCAGATTTGCGGACTGGCCAGAGTGGTTCGGTCCAATCTGCAAGCCGCGTTCGAGAATATTGCACTCTGGCACGAGCGTGACATCTCCCATTCTTCGGTGGAGCGCGTCATCATTCCCGATTCGACGATCCTGACCGATTACCTTCTGGCCAAGACCATCTGGCTGGTGGATGGTATGCGCGTAAATCCGGAGCGGATGCTGAAGAACCTCCATCTCACCAAGGGCCTGATCTTTTCGGGGCAGTTGCTGCTGGATGTTTCGGCCGCGGGCATGTTGCGCGAGCGCGCCTATAAGGTGGTGCAGGGCCATGCAATGAAATCTTGGGAAGAAGAAGGCGACTTCCGCGCAGCCATTGAAGCAGATCCGGAGATCAGGGCCCATGTATCCCTGGAGCAGATTGAGAAGAGCTTTTCCCTGGATCGTCAGCTTGCCAATGTCGACCGGATCTTCCAGCGTGTCTTCGTTGTTACTTAGCCCCCAATCATTGTGAGTACTAGAACCACAGAGGGAGAGCGTTCAGAGAGCGAGTTGGGATCTGTACGTGATTTCATAGTTTTGATGAAATTCGCGGCTCAAAAATGACATTCTTGCCGTACACTGTTTTTGAGATGGCAATTACTGAGTGCTCGCTGGCGCCCAAAAGCGGTTATGTTGGATTGGCTCGAGTGCTATTAGTCGACGACGATCCGACCTCCCGCCTGACCCTCCAAACCGTATTGAAGGCTGGTGGCTACTATGTAGATTCGGCAGCTTCGGCGGCCGAAGCCGTTGGTAAGATGGACGAACAGCAGTATGAACTCGTCTTGAGTGATTTACAAATGGAGTCTCCGCAGGCCGGCCTTAAGGTTCTTGCACATGCGCGGATGATGGAATACAAGCCCGCTACCGCGATCATTACATCCAGCCTGGATAGTACCGGCCAGTCAAAAAGTTCTCGGAAAGTTCTGGTTGAGCCGGAAGACCTGCCTGAATTGCTCACCAAAGTTGCTGATCTGATCGGTCAGCGGGTCACCAGACGCATGCGCAGGGAACTACGGCTGCACGGAAACTAGACCCACCTAAGATGGCAGCGACTTGGATAAAGGCGCGGCCAACTGCCTGACAAAGTCCTCGGCTGCCTTGGTCGCCTTTTCGTCGTCATTCCCTTTATACGGAACCATCACTCTTACCAACGCCGTATCCGTGCGGTTGAACTTAATTGCGTCTAGGACAACGTAGTACTTTGCCTTGAATTCGCTTGCGACCACGCGGTCTCTGGATTGATACCAGTAGATGACGACACTCTTTTCGTCGCCTTTTTGAATGGTGTAGTGGTTGACTTCTATTGGCGTGGCTCGTCCAGGCACATCGAGCATTTGCTTATTGTCGCGGAATACCACCCAGCCATTGCCAGGCAGGCAGTTTTTCGGAGAGTGTGGCGCTACGCCGGACCGCTGGGACTTGAAAAAAGCGATGAACAGGCTCGCATTTTCACCGTTCGGCTTGGCATAGATCCGGGTCAACGTGTCATCGGCCTTCAGCACGTCCTCGGTTTCCTTCTCCATGGGGATTTCCATCACGGTATTCCAGTCCGCAATTGTCTTGGTGAATGTCGTTAGCGGAGCGATGACAGGCTTAAACTCCGTACGGTTCACCAACAAGTGATACACCGCAGTTTGAACCAGCAGCAAAACAACGATGACGATCAGGGACTTACTCTTGAGGTTGTTCACTTCGCGGCTTGCTCCTTGGGTCCGAAGAATCTCCAAACCCGATTGATCAGCTGATGCGTGGCAACCAGGATGACGAGGGCGGTCATGAAGATGACCCAGCCTTCAATACTGTGAAAAAAGCCCTTGGCCAGTTCCGGATCAATTTCGCTAAGAATTCCTGTAATTGTGACTCTACTGGAATTGGCTATGATTGCAATGGGGACGGTAGCTGCCAGGAGCGCCAGCCGCATCCACCACTTGGGATCAAAAAAGTATGCGTAAATAATTGAAAGGAAACTCAGCGAAAGCAGGGAACGAATGCCGCTGCAGGCCTCTACTACGGAGAGTTTTTGACTTGCAAGTTCCAGAATATTTCCTTCTCTGATAACAGGAATGCCGATCAAGCTGAGAACGGTCTCTGCAACGCGGCTAGCGAAGAGCTGCAAAGGAAAGGTGATACTGGTATACACGATCGCCGGTATCGGAATCATGAATAGAAGTAGCGATAGCGGTAGAAACATGAGGCGAATCGCAGCCCATCCTCCGAACAGTAGCACCGAACCATAGAGCGAGAGAAGGAAGGATGTGCGTTGCAGGAAGAGCTCTGCTCCGAGCGAGCCAATATACCATTGCACTGCAGCGTAGGCCATCAAAACCGCACCGAGATAGTTTGGCTTTAATTCCCTGGAAAGCAGGTCGTCCCGCTTCTGGTATGCGATATAGCCGGCGATGACAGGAACGAAAAAACCGTGGCCCATATCTTCGTCAGCTGCCCATTGGTTCACTAGAGGGATCAGTGTCGGCAGGTAGCATAAGATAAGTACTGCCGCGCAGAGGCCTAGCGACACCCAAGGCACTGGGCGGTTTGGCGAAACGGATGGCGCGGAGACTACTTCCGCCGATTGAAGCATAAAACTAGTAAACCATAGCTTCAGCCTCATCACAACACACTGTGGTAGTAGACAGACGGAGTTAGAATGGAAGATGTGATATTTACTTGTGCCATTGTGGCCGAGCTTACAGATGGGGCATTCCGCAGGGTTGCTGTTCATCTGGCTGCTGCCGCCTTTGCGTTTGTTCTTGCCTTTCCTATTCTGGCCCAGACAACTTTCTTGCCGGCCAGCGAAGTCAAAAAGGGCATGCGCGGTACAGGCCGGACCGTTTTTTCCGGAAACACGGTGGAGGATTTTGAGGTGGAAATCCTCGGAACTCTTGAAAATTTGGGGCCCCGGCAATCGCTGATATTGGCCAGGCTTTCCGGTGGACCGCTGGCGCAGACCGGAGTGATGCAGGGCATGAGCGGAAGTCCGGTATATATTAACGGACGGCTGATTGGAGCCGTAGCGATGGCCTTCCCCTTTGCCAAGGAGCCGATCGCGGGTATCCGTCCCATAGAAGAGATGCTACAGGTGGAGGCCCCAACGCGCCGTGCGGCGGCACCATTGCAGAATTCTCCCTTAGGCGATTCGAAGCTTACCGAGATTGCAACCCCCGTTTCCTTTCGAGGCTTCACCAGTGAAACGCTGGCTTACTTTGCTCCTCAACTCCGTGCCTTGGGGCTGGAACCCCGGCAAGGAGTGAGCGGAGGTGGCGCGGGGAGCAACGCAGCGACTGCTTCCAAATTGGTTCCGGGGTCCATGATTAGTGTTCAACTGGTGTCGGGCGATTTGAACGTGGGGGCGGACGGTACGGTCACGCATATCGATGGCAACCGAATCTTTGCCTTTGGCCACCGTTTTCTGGCAACCGGCGAAACCGAGATGCCGTTTGCGCGGGCCGAGGTGCTGACGCTGCTCGCGAATGTGAACACTTCGTTCAAAATATCCACCTCGTACGAGCCATTAGGCACCATCACACAGGACCGTAACACAGCCGTCGCCGGGGAACTGGGCCGCAAGGCGACGATGGTGCCGGTGCAGATCTCCGTGACGGGCCAGCGGAAATCCGACTATAAAATGGAGATGGTCAACGACCGGTTCCTGTCACCGTTCCTGCTGCAGATGGCGCTTTATTCGGCGATCGACTCCTCTGAGCGGATGCTGGGCCTCTCCAGCTTCCGGCTGCGCGGCGAGATCGAGTTCAGCTCCGGTGCTCCGGCGGTGCGGATCGACAACTTGTTCGCCGGCGAGTTCGGCGTGCCGGTGGCGGCCTCGCTTGCCGCGGCCACTCCGCTATCATTTGCGATGCAGAGCGGTCCTGCTTTTCAGAAGATAAAGTCGGTGAAGCTTCGCGTGGAAGGCTCACAGACGAAAACCCAGTGGATGGTGGAACGGCTCCATCCGGTACGCAACATCGTCCACCCCGGGGAGATCGCCGAGATGCTGGTGGCGTTCGCAGGTGAGGATGGTGCTGAACAGGTGCGACGGGTGCAGTATCAGGTGCCGAACGGGATGAGCTACGGTCCGCTGTACTTCAGCGTATCCGACGGCCCATCCACAAATGCGACGGAGTTCAAGCAGTGGCAGGGTGGGGCAAACGGACGGACTCCGGCGCAGGTGGTGAGTTTCCTCAATGGGATGCGTGGGAATTCGTCTGCATGGGTGCGGGTGTGGCGGGCAGATCCAGGATTCCAAACACAGGGCGAGGATCTTCCGGCGCCTCCCGCCAGCATGACCCTGATTTTCGGCCGTACGCCAGGTGCACTGGGCGGACCGGTGATGGCGCGGACTACGAAATTGGCAGAAATAGAAATACCGCTCGGAGAGGCCGTTGTCACGGGTTCCCGCACTGCCCAGGTGGAAATTAAAGAATGAAATCAAAATGGATGATCCTGGCGGTGGCTATGCACGCCTGTGCCTTTGCGGCCAGTACCACGGCATGGGAGATGAACACGTACTCTGATTTTCTGCGCGGCAGGTTTCAGGGCATGTCACTTTCACGGGACGGACGGCTAATGCTGTCGCCGAATTTGGAGACAGTATTTGCATCAGACCAGCCCGCGGTATGGAGCGTGGTGCGGGCGGCGAATGGCGGGTTCTATGCGGCTACCGGACATCGCGGCAAAGTGTTTCTGGTGGAGGCGCCGGGGAGGAGCAATTTGTACTGGACCTCTCCGCAACCTGAGGTCTTTGCATTGGCGATCGATGCGGCGGGGGTGCTGTTTGCCGGTACGTCGCCCGATGGCAAGATCTACCGGATCGAAAATGGCAAGGCCGCGGAGTATTTTGATCCCAAGGCGAAGTACATCTGGTCGCTGCAGTTCGATGCCAAGGGCGCTCTCTATGCGGGCGTGGAAGGCGGCAAGGTGCTGCGGATCACGGCTGCCGGGCAAGGCGAGGTCTGGTATGAGACCGGGCAATCGCACGTGGTGAGCCTGGCCTTCGATACCCAGGGACGCCTGCTGGCGGGCACCGAACCGAATGGGATTCTGTACCGGATTACGGAGAAGGAGAAGGCATTCGTGTTGTATGACGCGAACCTGCCTGAGATCAGGTCAATAACCACTACGCCGGACGGGTCGGTGTACGCCGCGGCATTGGGTGGATCGCTGGCAAACCGTGGCAGCGGATGGACCACTCCTGTCTCCGCTTCGCCTGGTGGGATGGTGACCGCCACCCAGACAACCACTATTACGGTCACAGAGGACTCGGCACAGGCTGGGCTCGAAGTGAAACCGAAAGCGGATGCCTCCAAGAGCGCGGCGGCGCAGACGCCGCAGGTGACCGCGCAGGTTTCACCGGCGCTCGACGTTTCGGGTGTCGAGAAATCGGCGATCTATCGCATTCATCCTGATAACACAGTAGAGACGTTGTGGAGTTCGAAAGAGGAGAATGTTTACGACATATTAAACGTCGGCGATTACGTCGTCTTCTCAACCGATTCGCAGGGTCGTATCTACCGGCTCTCTCCGGACCGGAAAGTAACTTTGCTGGCGCAGACGAATGAGGGTGAGGCGGTCCGGTTGCTGCGCGACGGCAACTCCGTGATCGCCGCTACATCTAATCTCGGAAAACTGTACCGCCTGGGTGATGGGTTCGCCGTGACAGGATCGTACGAAGCGCCAGTGCAAGCTAGAGTCCGCCTTTGCCACGCCGGCACGTTGCAGCCGCGCGTGGATGCCTGCGAAGGCTGCACGGTCGCGTTCCGCACGCGCAGCGGTAATTCGTCGCGCCCGGACAAGACGTGGAGCGACTGGTCGGCGCCTGTAACCGGGAATGTGACAAGTCCCAATGCACGGTTTATTCAGTGGAAAGCGGAGTTCGCAGGCTCGAACGGAAATTCGCCGGTGGTCGACAACGTCAACATCGCTTACCTGCCGCAGAATACTCCACCGATCGTGAAGTCTATTACCGTGTTGTCGCAGGCGGTCGCCACGGCTTCTTCGAAGACGGCCGCCCCCCAAGCTCCATCGCAGGCGGCCTACAGCATCACAGTGACGGATACGGGTGACGCCGCTCCGGCCAGTTCCGCCGGCACACCGGCCCAGACGCTGAACCGCGCGACTACGCAACAGCTTTCTGTTTCCTGGCAGGCTGAAGATCCGGATGGAGACAAACTGGTGTTCAACGTCTATTTCCGAGGGGAAGGGGAACGCGAATGGAAGTTGCTGAAAGCCAACCTGACGGAGAATATCGTCGTGCTCGATGGCGATGTGCTGGCCGATGGCCGTTACTATTTCCGTGTGGTGGCGAGCGACCGGCTGGTGAATCCGCCGTCGACGGCGCGCACGGGTGAGTTGATCGGCATCCCGGTGCTGATCGACAACACCCCGCCGCTATTGACCGCGGGAGAGGTGAGGCGCGGCGGCAACACGATTGAGTTTGATGTGGTGGCCGTCGATTCGGCCAGTCCTTTGCGCCGCGCGGAGTGCTCACTCGATGCCGGACCTTGGAGCCCGATCGAAGCGGCCGATGGTCTCATCGATTCCCAACGCGAGACTTTGCTTGTGCGGATCGAGGGCGTGGCAGCAGGAGAACATCTTGTTGTGGTCCGGGCGTACGACGCAGCCGGCAACGCTGGGTTGACCAAGGTAATTGTACGCTAGCCGGACGTGCGAGAATGGATTCGTAAATGACAGGACTTGGTTGCATCTCGGCGCTGAAGGCTCTTGGAGATGAGACGCGCCTGCGCATTCTGCGCCTGCTGGCGAAAGACCGCCTGAGCGTCAACGAACTTGCGGATAGATTAAAGGTATCGGAGTACAACGTTTCCAAACATCTCCGCGTGATGAAAGAAGCTGGCCTGTTGGAGATTGAGAAAGAGGGGCAGCGGCGCTTCTATCGCGTGGTGGAAGCCTATCAACCGCAGGCTGCGTCTGATCTCCCCATTCTCGATCTGGGCTGCTGCACGTTCCGCATCGACAAACTTCCGAAATAACAGATCCGTTTCTCCTCGCTTGCACACGCATCTGCGTATATGCATAATAGAGCAGATATGCAGATCTCTTGCCGGCTTCTAGCCGTGCTTTCCCTTGGTGCGATGCACCTGCATGCCTCATCGAGCGGCTTGAACAATATACCTACTGCCGACACGGCAGGCAACCTCCTGCTTGTGTTTCAAGGTTATTCAACTCTTGCGGTGGGACAGAAACCAAACGATGTCGTAGCGTTCAAATTTGGGATCGATCCCTGGGCAACCAGCAAGTGGCGGAACCGCTTTGAATTCGGCGTTGATAGCCATTATGCGCAGGGCGACGCCGGGCCTGGGATGTTCCAGTTCAAGTACACGACGCAGCCGGATGCCCGCGGCCCGGCGATCTGCATTGGCATCGCGAACCTCGGCGCGACCGCGGCCGAACGTGCGCGGGGCGGGGAACCGTACTCTTACGTCGTGCTGACGCAGGATTTCCACTCCTTCCGGCTGCATGGCGGCTACGCCGCTCAGGCAAAGAACAACAACTCCGCACTGCTGGGAATCGACAAAAGCGTGAAGATCGCCGGTCACGTCGTGATGTTCCGGTCCGATGCGATTCAGATTAGCCATAAGAAGGATTGGGCCGCCAGTTTCGGAGGAATCACTCCGGTTGGAAAGCGGTTCGCGTTTGAAGCCTGGGTGACGCAACCGACCGATGGTCACAACGCTGGCTTCACGTTGAAGCTTAACTACATTTTGCATCTATAGGGGCGAGGGCAAGCCATGAAAGAGAACAACCAGTTTTCAAGGCGTGGATTCTTCAAGAGCGCCGCATCGGCTTCGGCCGCGCTGCCGGTTGCGTCGCAAACCGGCCAGGCTGCGCCGGAAGCCAGGCCCGCCGTCGATCTGACGAAGCAATCTGCGGCTTTACAGGCAGACAAAATCGTGAACAGCGCCTGCCAGTTCTGCAATTCGCTGTGCGGCCTGAAGGTCCATTTGAAGAACGGCCGCATCGTTGCCGTTCACGGGGAGAAGGCCGACCCGGTGCAGGCTGGCGGCCTCTGCGTCAAGGGCGAGACGATGATGACGCAGCTGGTCTACAACCAGCACCGGCTGACTCATCCGCTGAAACGCGTCAGCGGCGAGAAGGGCTCGCCCGAATCAAAGTTCGAGCGAGTGAGTTGGGACGAAGCGCTGGAGACCATCGCGCGCAAGTTCCTCGCGTTGCGCGATGCAGGCGAGGTGCGTACGATCGCCAACAAGACATCCGGCCGGCTGCCGCGCGGCACAGGTTCGCTGGTGAATCGCTTCTTCACGTTGCTCGGCAGCCCGAATGACGCTGACGTAGGGCCTGTGTGCAATGACGCCGGCGGCGATGCGCTTGCCTGGACGTTCGGCCTGGGAAACTTCACCAACGGCTACGGCAAGGATGAGTCGACCGGCAGGGAGGATCTGGGCGCTGCGCGGATGTTCCTATTCCTTGGGACCAACCAGGCCGAGACACATCCGGTTACCTTTGAATATCTGCTGCGGGAACGCGCGAAGACCAAGGCGAAACTCGTTGTCGTCGATCCGCGGTTGACACCGACCGGTGCCAACGCAGATGAATGGATCGCACCCAAACCGCATACCGACCTGGCGCTGGTGCTGGCGATGGCCAAGCGGACGCGTATGAGCGAAGTTGATTTTGGCGAACTGGTTTCCGAAGGCAACATGG
>Ga0118677_10014163_pt1 | contig 11322 bp, 6 predicted proteins | sample AliMusrvi5mmetaG_FD_86154 | JGI IMG/M metagenome (GOLD analysis project Ga0118677, IMG submission 86154)
GGAAGATCGTGTCGCCGGGGCCGGCCTTGTCGAAAGCCCGCTGGATCGTCTGAAACGGGGAGGAGAACGTGCCGGAGGCGGTGTCGTTACCGTTTGGCGTCACGTAGAGTTGGGCGGCGTGCAACGCGGTCAGCGGTGTGAGAAGCAAGGCGGTGATGAGAATTAGGTGTTTCAACATGTATCTATTCTTTGTCCTCATTTCGCCAGCAAAACCGTCTGGGCAGGGATGATACTGACCGGCCCGAGCAACCCTGAAGGCAGTAAAGGTGAATCGGCTTTATAGGGATAAACGCTGGCCCAGGTGGTACGCTGGTTCTCCGGCAATTTCTGGTCGCCGATCAGGCGATTGGGCCACAGATTGACCACACGGATTTCCAATTCGTTCGCTCCCGGCTTGGCCGCGCCGGTGATGTTCACGCGAAAAGGTTCTTTCCACAGGATGCCGAGCGGCTTTCCGTTCAAGGAAACCGCGGCAAGGTTTTTTACCGAGCCGAGGTCGAGGGTGAGTTGCCGCCCCTCACCAAAATACCGGGCAGGGATCTCCACTGTCTTGCGATACGTCGCCGTGCCGGAAAAATATTTGATGCCGTCGTCGTTTGATTCCGTCCATGAAATCAACGCGTCAAACTTTGCTGTCGGTGGCGCACCCAGCTTCGGCGGAAAGGTCAACTCCCAGCCCCCTTCTACCGGCAGCCGCGCAGGTAATTCAGCAACTTTCGCCGCAAGTTTCCTGCCCGAAGCCAGCGTGAGTTCATAAGTGCCGGCATCGGACACATCCATCTCAATGGAACCGTTGGCTAGGCGACGAGGGGTTGGAGCGTTCGCGGCCTGAGCCGCCTGCTCAGGGAGGTTGATGGCAACGGCGTTATCAGCCGGCGCGACCGTCCGGAAAATCACAAATACCGAACCGACCGGATCGAACGTGATAGGGATCGTCGTGCAACCATCGGCCTGCCGGTAAAGTGCCAGCGTTTCTGATTTGCCGGTGTCGGGATGCCAGAGTTCGGGAGTTTTCCCGCTGACACGAAACGTGCAATCCACCCTGCGGGCGGCTTTCCGCTGATTGGACACAAAATAGATTTCCGCCTCTCCGTCGCGGCGATGGATATATTTCATCTCCGATTGCGAGGCGCTGAAATCCGGCGCGGGCGGCAGCGCGGCGGCAAGCGTTCCACCCCACAACACGCGGCCCTTGCCATAACTGTGCGAGATCACTTTCTTGCCATCGCAGTCACCCCAGACTTCCGCCGCAAGCTTCTGGACGGCTTCGTCGTTGTCGGAAAGACCCGGTGACTTCACCGGTTTCGGGCCGTAAACCGTCGCGCCAGCGCGCACGAGCGACTGGATTTTTTCCAGCAAGGAAAGGGTCATGCGGTCGGTGGCGGGCAGTACCAGCACGCGATAACGCATACCACTTTTCAGAACAATTTCGCCATTCTCGACCGATGTCTGCTTCAACAGGATTTCCGCATTGCAAACATCGTAGTCGAAGCCGGTGGGAACGGCTGGCTTCAATTTCCCGTGGCTGAAGCCGACCGGCGCGCCTTCGCCGTAAAAATAGAGCAGGTCCGCCACGAAGCTCCCTTGCTGGAGCAAATACTGGCAACGCGAAAGATAATCAATCCACGCCGAGCCCTGCTGCCACCAGGTGTTAGTGCGCTCGAAGTTGATACCCCATGGACCCATGCACATTCCGGGCAGTCGATCATTCCACGGTTGATGCGCATAGCGGTGGAAAACGAAACGGTTGACCCCGATACAGAACATCTGGTCGCCAAGCCGCTTCATGCCATAAGGATCGTTTGCCCAGGAGGCCGCTTTGTCCCCGGACGTGAAAGATTCCGCGGCGGCAATCGGCTTGCCGTAAATGTGTGCGGCGGACGCCGCCTCCTTCGAGTCGTCAAGCGCCCAGCCCTCCACCCAGAACTCGCCCATCGGAATGTCGGTGCGGCCTTTGCAGGCGAGATTATCGGCAACCGTCGGCATGCCGTTGCCTGGCGCCTCTGCGTAAAGCCCCAGGTTGTGTTCGCGGGCAAACTCCTGCGCCACACCATAATGATTCTCCGTCAACAAATCGGCGACGGTGCGGCGCAAATCCCAGAGAAATCGCTGCGAGGCCTCGGCATCCTTGACCATGCGACCAGTGAACACCGGCAGCCAGGACTTGATTTCGTAACCCCGCCGCTTGGAAAATTCCTGCGGCATCAGCGGCGTCCAGTTCGCGAACCCGCATTCCCAACTATCGAGCAGGATGTAGCGCAACGCCCGGCCGGCCGGCGCAGGTGAATCGGCCATAATCGGCCCAAACATCTGCTCGAAATGGTAGCGCACCGCGGCACTGCTCAATTTGTCGCATTCCAGGCCCGGAGTCGTGGACGGATGCGTGGTCGCGCCCGTGCCGGTGTGTCCGATGCGGATCAGCGTCCAACGTCCGGGCGGTGCGTTCCATTCGGTTTTGCCGGTGAGGTCAACGATTTTGGCGGGGTCAATCGCATCGCCCGCCGGCACGGCAATGTCCGTAAACGGAGTGCCCGCTTCCATCTTCTGCATCCCGATACGTGCAGGAAGCTGGTCCACACGTGCTCCTCCCGACAGGGCGATTTCCGAGAGCCGGAGGTGCGCGGGCTGAACCTTCGGAAATTTCAGCCGGAAATGCGTCCCTGTTACCGCCGGAAAAGCCGAGATGCCGCCCAGACTGACGGGGCCGATCTTGGCAAACGTGACGCCGTCCGCGCTTGCCTCCAGTTCGCCGGTGACATTTGCGAGATCGGCCGCACCGATGACCGTCAAACTGCGGGCGGTAACCGGCTGAACATAAACCAAATCAAATTCCACAGGTTTGGGAGCATAGTCAAACGGCCCGTTGCGTGGAGTGCTGAATGCGACGCCGGTGTCAGGGTTGCCGTCAATCAGCTTGCCACCGTCGACACCAGCGACACTGCACTTCAACTCCGTCGGGCGCAGCAAGTCATCCCCCTTCAACATCGGAAACGCTAGCAACGCGACGTCCTTGTAAAACCCGCGCGTCGCGGGCGGCTGGGGCAAATCCAGGAAGACCTTTGCATCACCGGCCACATTCTTTTCCGTCCACACAACCTGTTGCATCCCCTGCTCCGGCTGAATCCACGGCCCGCCGGTTTCACTCCAGCCATCGCAGCCTTCGATGGAAACTTCCAGACCAAGTTTGTCCGCCTCGACGAGCGCCTGCTTCACAAAACCGCGCCATTCGGGACTCATGAATTTCACCGGCCCCCTCACACTGCTTTGATCCACAGTGAAAATCTGGCAGCCGCCCAGCCCGATCTCCTTCATCGCCTGCAAGTCGGCGGTGATGCCCTCGGCTGAAACATTACCGCTGACCCAGTGCCACCACGTCCAGGGACGCGCGGAATCCGGCGGCTGGGCAAAGCCCTGCTCGAGATTACTTGGCGCGTTGGACGGGGGCTGCGCCACCGCCGAACTGAACAAGGCGCAAACGGTCAGGACAATCAGTGATGATTGGTTGTTTTTATTCACAACTTATTTCTCTTTCGATGCCGCATAGGGGAGGTCGCCTTCAGCACTTGGAACTTCTTTCGGCGCAGGCCCCATCTCGAAGTGGAGTTCCCCGCCTTGGATGATGTCCTGGTGGCGCACCCAGGTCTTGGCGTCTTCCTTGCCCTTGAAGAGGCGTTTCTGGATGTACACATTCTTGCCGCTGTTGTTTGAGGAGGTAATGACCAGCGTCTTGTTGTCTGCCAGATGAAGGGTGGCCTTGGAGAAGAGCGGGCTGGTCACGATGTATTCCGGGGTGCCGGGGCAGAGGGAAAAGAGGCCCAGGGAGCTGAGGAGATACCAAGAGGCCATGGAGCCGTTATCCTCATCCCCGCAGAAGCCCTTGGGCCCTGCATTGAAGAGCTCGGCGCAGGCGCGACGGGTCCAATACTGCGTCTTCCACGGCTGGCCGACGGCGGCAAAGAGATAGGGAATGTGGAAGGAGGGTTGGTTGTTTAATGCACATTGTCCGAATGGGATGGCGGCCATCTCCGCCTCTTCATGAATGCCTGGTTTATGTGCGGAAGGGAGGGCGAGGTTAAAGAGCTTGTCCATTTTCGCGGCGAACGGCTCCCGGCCCCCCACCAAGCCAGCCAGACCGGCGGGATCATGCGGAACAAACCAGCTCGCCTGCCACGGGCCGGATTCGCAATAGGGGCCCATCCATTTGAATTCGTCAAAAGGCTCCACCCAAGTTCCGTTCTCTTTCTTTTCGCGCATGAAACCGACCGCCGGGTCCCAGAGTTTGCGGTAGTTTTGGGCGCGCACCATGAGCGCCTTCGCGTCTTCGGGATGATTGAGCTGCCGGGCCATCTGTGCCACGCACCAGTCGTCGTAGGCATAATCCAGTGTCGTGGAGACCGCTCCATACTGTCTTAGAATGTAACCCAGCTTGAGATAGCTGGCGCCGCCTTCTCTCCCGAGGCCCTCGAAAGCGCCTTTTCGCAGCACTTCGTAAGCTTTCGCCACGTCGAAGCCCGTGCGGCCCTTCACGATCGCATCCGCGAAAATCGCGGCGCAGTGCTGGCCTGGCATACCGCTGTGATAACCCGGGCTCGGCCATTCCGGCAACGGTCCTTTCCCCTCCACCGAGGCATTCACAAAGCCCTGGAGGATCTCATCGAGTTGTGCGGGATAAACCAGCGTGAGGAAGGGGAAGGTGGACCGGAAGCCGTCCCATATCCCGATGCCGCCGTAGAGCACCCCGTCATGGATATCCCCATCGTAAGGGCTGTAGTGAATCTGTTTTCCCGACGCATCGAGCTCAAAAAGGCGTTGGGGGAACATCTGGGCGCGATAAAGGCAACTATAGAAAGTCGCCTTCTGCTCCTCTGTCGCCTCGATCTCGATTCTGCCAAGATTCGCGTTCCATACCTTGGCCACCCGCTCATGGACCGCATCAAAGCTTCCCTCGGTCTCGGTGCGCAGGTTCTGCTCCGCCTGCGCCCAACTGATGAAGGAGGTGCCCACCTTGATGATAACAGGCGCATCGGGTGCGGCCTGGAACTCGACGTACCCCTGGACGTCTTTCGGATTCGCGGCAGGAGTCGCCGCTGGTTTGGCGGCAACCACTGCTGCGGTGGCATTCGTTGCCCGGGGAGCAGGCGCCGGGTAAATCTCCTCTTTGAGAATCTCACTCTTGGTGATGTCCCGGTCCAGCAGGATGACAAAATAGGAGGCGTAATTTTTGGGAACCCCTCCGGTATTTGCCCGGCTGATGCCATAGATGGTGCGCCCGTCGATCTTGAACTCGCCCGGGAGGTCTTTGGATGCGCCGAAGGTATTGAGGATGAGGCGGCCGGTTTTTCCCCCGCGATAATGGAGGCGGAAGACCCCGCAGCGTTCCGTGCTGGTGAGTTCCACAGTGATCGCATCCTGCTTGAGATCGAGCTTCTCATAGTCAGGGTGGAGGATGGCCGTGTTCGTATCGTATTCCGTGGTGCGGGCCTTCGCCTCCATCCGCAGATCGCCCGCTTGGGGCATCAAGAGAAAATGGCCGTGATCTCTTATCCAGGGGCTGGGCTGATGGGTTCCCCTGAACCCGGCGCATTTTCCATTCGGAGCGAAAAACCAACTCTGGATGCCGCCGCCGCGGGCGATATTATTCTCGATCGACCAGCCAATCATCCCCCACGGCATCCCGACCAGCGGCAGGGTGTTCCCATGGGAGAAACCTTGGGTGGAATCGGTTCCCTGAAGGATGTTGGCGTAGTCCACCAGCCTGGCTTCGGCGGCAGCCGCGATTGGTGACAAGCCGCAAAGGGCCAGAATGGCAAGGGAGGAAGGGAGGATTTTCATGGGGGGCTTTGGTTTTTCTTTGCTGCGCCTTGGATTTCTGAGATTCTGTGGTTCTCGAGGGGAGCTGGTTTAGATGCGTTTGCCCTGCACACACCCCGGGGGCGTTTTATCGGTTCTATGGGTTCGCTGTGGTTTATGACTTGAGGGCTATTGCAGAGTTGAAAGATTGTTTGCCGTGGTCGGTGTCTCCTGGGATCACCCTTCACTCTCTACCGGCGCCGGTTTTTTGCTTTTTGGAAGCTCCTCCGGTATCGACTCAGAATCGGTGCGGAAGGGCGAGGCAGGCAGGCCGGCTTTGTTCCAGAGATTCCCGTCGGGCACAGGCGCCCAGCTATAACGCACGGCCACGGGAACAGGAACCTGGTCGCTGGAGACCACGATCGTGTCGCCCACAATCTCTGCCTTGGCTTCGACGAACTTCTTGTCCGCACCTGCAATGGTGAAGCCTTTCAGCGGCCCGTCCTTCGCCGCCAGTCCGCCGCCGACATGCTTGAAGCTGAGAACCACCTTGCTCTTTTCGCTCTTGAACGCGTCATACTCGGGGCCGGAATACTCGATCTTCTCCCCGTAGGCCAGTGCGCGTGCGGCCAGCGCCAGCCGTGCGCCGACCGGTTCTTTTTTGCCAGGATGGATATTATTCGCCTCGCCCACGTCCATGGTGACGGCCATCGCGGTGTTCGGGGTTTTCTTCCAGGTCAGCAACTGTGCCTCGCGGATTTCCGGGTCAAACCCGTTGAAGGGAGGAAGCTGCACAAAGAGAAAGGGGAATTCACCCTGTCCCCATTTCTCCCGCCAATCCGCAATCAGGCGCGAGAAAAGCGTGCGATATTCGTAGGATAGCTTGAAATCCCAGCCATTCGATTCGCCCTGATACCAAATGACCCCCTTGATGGCATAAGGCATGAGCGGCGCAATCAAGGCGTTGTAGCCAGTGCTGCAGGCAACTCCGCGCGCTGGCGATCCCGGGGCAACAGGTTTCGGCACGGAAAGTTTCTTCTCTTTCCACTCTTTCAATTTCACTTGATAATCGTCCAAGTCCTGGGTGAATTTTATCACGCTGGCCTCAGTGCATCTCGCCAGCACCTTTTGGGTCGGCTCCACAAAACGTTTGAGCTCGGGCTCCTTTTCCATGCCGGAGAGGCTGACCCAAACTTGCGCCCCAGTCCCGCCAATCGCACTGCGAATCATGCCGACCGGAACGCCCGTCGCCTTGGCAATATCACGACCGAAGAAATAGCCGACCGCCGAAGCGAGGCGGGCACTCGGCGGGCATTCTTCCCACGTGCCGGTCAACTCGCTCTGGGGCTTCAGGTTCACGGGGGATATTGAGCCGACCGCGAACATCCTCACCTTGGCTCCGGTCGCATTCGCGTCCGCTCTGCCAGTCATGGCCATGTTGGATTGGCCCGAGCAGACCCAGACCTCGCCCACGAGCACGTTGTTGACGGTGATGGTGTTCTCCCCAGCAATGGTCATGGTGAACGGGCCGCCCGCCTTGTGCGGCTTGAGGCGCACCATCCACTTGCCCTCCTTGGCCACGGCAGTCTCGGTTTGCCCGTCGAAGGTGACGGTCACCTTCTCGCCGTCCTTGGCGCTGCCCCAGATCGGCACGTTCGCATTCTGCTGCAACACGGCGTTGTCAGAGAAAAGGGCATTGGGTTTTACTTCAGCCCGTGCGCTCGGAGCCAGGGCGCAGAGGGTCAGAATGGCGAGGGAAGAAGGGAGGCTTTTCATCGGTAGGGTCTTTGGTTTTTCTTTGCTGCGTTTGGCTTTAAATGCACGGGGCTCCCGGGACGGTTTCTGCTCTCCAGTCGCTCCGAGAGGGTTCGGCTGCGAGATTCATACACACCACGGCGAGGGGAAAGTTTCGCTGATAAATCCGTCCAGGCGGCTTTATCTTCAGCTCCATAAGCCCCTTCTGTATGAATGCGTTTCACGAGCGACTCGAGTGTTTTGCCCCTATTCAAGCCATTTGCAACAACATTTTCCTGGTCACACGGTGGCTCAAGGGGGAGCCGCAAAGATGCGCTTTTAACTCCTCAAACATCCAGCGGCCCATGCGTTCGATTTCCGTTCCCATGCTGCCGGAAATGTGCGGCGTGAGTACGACGTTGGGAAAAAAGAAAAGCGGCGACTGAGGATCGGGGGGTTCGGGATCCAATACGTCAAGAACGGCGGTGATATCCGGCCTGGCCGCGAGAACTCCGCACATCTCCTTTTCGTTGATCACCGCGCCGCGCGAGGTGTTGATCAAAGTCGCCCCCGGTTTCAGAAGGCCGAGCAGAGATGCCGTGATCATCCCCCTGGTTTCAGGCAGCAAGGGTGCGTGCACGCTGACGACATCCGCGCGGCGGAAAAGGTCTTCGAGCGAAACCAGCCGCACGCCGAGCGCGCGGGCGCCCTCCTCGGAAACCGTGGGGTCATAGACGATCAAGTCGCAGTCGAGCCGGGACAAAATCCCCGCTGTCTGCCGACCTGTCGCGCCGAGGGAAACCAGGCCCACCGTCGCCCGGCAGGTGCCGGGCACCGGAATGCTCCTGGCCCAGGAGCGCGTTTCCCGCGTGGTCCGGGCATAGGCCCAAAATTGTTTGAGGCTCAGCACGACCACCGCCGCGGCATACTCGGCCACGGCGATTGCGTTCACCCGCCTTGCGCTGGAGATCACAATGCCCCGCTCAAAAGCCGCATCGGTGGCAAAGCCTTTGACGGAACCGGCCGCGTAAAAAACCGCTTTGAGGTTTTCCGCCGCCGCGAGAAATTCAGGCGTCAAGGACGGCATCCCCCAGGTCGCCATGATCACATCCGCCTGCCGCAGCGCCGGAAGATGCGCGCGCCAGTTTTCGGCGTCCATTTCCATCGGCAGGATGTTCACCCGGTCGGCGATCTCTCGCCGCAGCTCCTGCGGATAGGCCTCTTGCAGGCGCTCGGGAATGCCTGCAAAGAGAGCTGTGGGGACGGTTTTCGTATTCATTGGCAATCCCTCAGAAGCTTGCACACGACCACGCGAAAGCCATCCCCGCCCTGGAAGATGCGAGGCGCGTATCCAAGGGCGTTCTCCGGGAGGGTATCCGGAAAGGGGTGTCGTTCATGCAGGAAAAGGGTGGCCTTACGAGGGTATATTAAACCGGGTGGGGGATTTTTTCTTTACAATTCAACGATATGACTCAGATTCCTCCCCACCCTGGCCACCCGCCCAAATGTGAGGTGGCCATTGATACTTACCCCACTTTGACCATGCAACATGTCACAATGGTGCAGCTCGCCGAAAAACTCGGCGTGGACCAATCCACCGTGTCGCTTTCGCTGCGAAACAGCCCGCGCATTTCCGCCGCAACCCGTGCGCGCGTTCAAAAGCTGGCAGCGGAATTGGGGTATCGCACAAACCCGTTCGTGGCGGCGCTCATGCGTGCGAGGAAAAAGCGGTCCACGAAAAAGGGCATGACGGTTGTGGCATGGGTCTCGAACTGGCAGAAAGCGGAGACTTGGATGAAGGTGCCCGCTTTCAAAGCTTTTTTTGAGGGGGCCAAAGAGCGCCTCGCCGAGCACGGGTTTCGGCTGGAGCACTTCTGGATCAACCGCGCATCGCGCAACGCACCGCAGCTCAGCTCGGTCCTTTGGGCACGGGGGATCACCGGCATCATCGTGGGCCCGGTCCCCACGGAGTGCAGGGAAGTGTCGTTGGAATGGGAGAAATTCTCCGCCGTCACCCTTGGCCGCAGCTTGCGTTCCCCACAGCTGGACCGTGCGGACAGCGCCCACTACGATGCCATCAGCGTGGCCTTCGAGCGCTGCCATGAGCTCGGTTACAAGCGCATCGGGCTGGCCTTCGAGGAGATACTGATGGCTCGGTTCGAGCGACGGTGGCTGGCCAGCTATCTGGTCAACTGCCCCCCAAGCGAACACATGGAGTGCTTCTCGCAAAAGGTCCATACCAAAGCGGGCATCAAGGCCTTTCAGGCATGGTACAAGCGCAACAAGCCTGACGTCATCATTACGCTTTCACGCGAGGACGGGGAACGCTTCCGGGCGGCGTTTGAAGCGATGAATCTCAAGGTGCCCCAGGATGTGGGCATTGTGATCCTCAGTTGCCACTCATTGCAGGACGCCTTCAGCGGCATTTATCAGTTCCCCGAGCTCATCGGCGCTCAGGCCGCGGATATCCTCATCCGCAAGATGCTGCTCAACGAGTATGGCCTTTCCGAACATCCCCTGACCTTCACCCTCAACGGGGCATGGAACCCGGGAACAACTGTGCGGACGCGCGTCTGATACCACCTCGCATCAATAAACGGACTCTTGAGCGCCAGCGGCTAGGGATAAGACCAGCTAATGAAAAACGAAAGCATTAGGGGTTTTCCTTACTTATTTTGAACGAACAGGGGGAGGCTGTGTCAAACCTTGTACAGATGAAAGCCTTTCAACCAGCTACTCTGGGCGAGCAATCCCCAATCGCCAGACGTATTCTGTTGGGAGGGCTCCTGTCTTAATTATGGCTGCTGAAGACACAGATTCCGGAATCAAAATTTATCTGCGCGAGATTGGCCAAATCCCCCTTCTCACCCCGGCGCAGGAGATCGAACTGGCTGCCCGGATTAAAAAGGGCGACAAGGAAGCGCGCAGCCTGATGATTCGGGCCAACCTGCGGCTCGTGGTGAAAATCGCCCACGACTACGCGAATCTCGGCCTGCCGTTGCTCGATTTGATTTCCGAGGGCAACATCGGCCTGATGAAGGCGGTGGAACGCTTTGACCCCGCCAAGGGGGGCAAGTTGAGCACCTACGCGGCGTGGTGGATCAAGCAATCCATCAAGCGCGCGCTGGCCAACCAGAGCAAAACGATCCGCCTGCCGGTGCATCTGGTCGATAAGATTTCCAAAATGCGCCGCGTTTCCCTGCAAATGAGCGAGGAACTGGGGCGGGAACCGACGGATGACGAGCTGGCGGAGGAGGTGGGGCTTTCCAGCGCCAAGGTGTCGCACCTCAAAACGGTGGCCATCCGTCCCGCTTCACTCGATGCGCCCATCAGCGATGATGATTCGACGGCCTTTGGGGAGATCGTGGGCGATGAGGATGCGCTGACGCCCTTCGAGTTGCTGCGCGACAAGAACATGCACGCCGAAATGGGGGATCTGTTGCTGGTGCTCGATGAGCGCGAAAAGAAGATCATTTTCTCGCGGTTCGGGCTCGACGGGGGCAAGCCACGGACGCTGGAGGAGGTCGGCAAGAAATTCGGCGTCACGCGCGAGCGCATCCGGCAGCTCCAGAACATCGCCCTCTCCAAGTTGCGGCGTGCGCTTCAGAAAAAGGAGAAGCCCGCCATCCTTGGGCTCGCGGGGAGTGCGTCTGGGACGCAAGCGGAATAACGAGCACCTAGTGTCCTGTCAGCCAAGTTGTTTACATAAATGCACGGTCTTTTCGAGAATGCGATCAGCCGTTGAAGTCCAAGTAAAAGGCTTCGGTTCTGCATTGTGGGAATCGAGATAAGCTCTGA
>Ga0118677_10014164_pt1 | contig 11322 bp, 9 predicted proteins | sample AliMusrvi5mmetaG_FD_86154 | JGI IMG/M metagenome (GOLD analysis project Ga0118677, IMG submission 86154)
GTGGTTGTAAGCCGTGAGGCCGGCCTTCTTGAGTTCCTCGGCCTCCTCGTCGCCGAGCTGGCCGAGCGTCACGCAGACCTCCATCCCGAGGCGGCTGACCGCGCGGACCGTCCCGATCATCTGCTCGAATTTTTTGTCGCCCTTGCGAACCCCTTTCCACGCGGCCCCCATGCAAAAACGCGTCGAGCCGTTGGCCTTCGCCATCTGGGCGATCGGGAGCACCTCCTCGGTCGTCATCAGCGTCTCTCGCTCCAGTCCGGTGTCGTATCGTGAACTCTGCGCGCAATACCCGCAGTCCTCGCTGCATCCGCCGGTTTTCACGCTGAGCAACGTGCAGAGCTGAACCTCGTTCCTGTTCCAAAATTCCAAGTGCACCCGGCGGCTTTCATGAATCAGGTCGAAAAGCGGACGGCGGTAGATTTCTTCAAGTTTTTCCAGTATCGGTATCACAACGGCAGCATTTCTAACCGCAGGAAGCCGCAGAGTCAACCGGGAGTCCCTCGGAGGCTGAACCTCCGGCACATCGATCAACATCCAAACTGTCCCGCGCACCCGCGCCCGCAGCACGGAAAAAAGATCCATTGACGAAACCGTCCCGGTGGAGCATATATCGTCCCTCTCGCGCGGGTGTAACTCAGTTGGTAGAGTGCAACCTTGCCAAGGTTGATGTCGCGAGTTCGAGTCTCGTCACCCGCTCCAAGCCCCTTATAATTAGGTAGTTAAGTCGGAAAAAAGTCCTCTTTTTTGAGGCGGTCCTAATAAATATCCCTAATAACGCCGAAGGGTTTTATTGTCGTGGACGGAAATTTTCCGGATGCGAAAAATCGGAGTTTCGGAACTTTTTATCGCCCGAAGTCGGTCTTCGGGATAAAAAAACGCATGAGCACGCCCACCCCCAGCAGCGAGGAATGGATCCGCCTCCCTCGGCCGAAGGAGCGCTGTCCGGTGACGGGCCTCTCCCGGACATCGCTCGTGGAAATCCTCGACGAGAAGGATCCAGCGACCGGAGAACTCTGCGTCAAACAATACCGCAAAGAACGCCATGGAAAACAGCGCCGGATCCGCCTGATCCACCGCGAGTCGCTGCTGGCATTCCTCGACCGCCGGGCGCTCGCGCAAAACGCGCTGCGCTTCGCGGCGCACGTCAACAACCCCAACAACGAAACGGTCGAGACCGTCCTCAAGAATTTCGACCTGTTCGAACTGTTTTTGGGCGAGGACAATGGCGTCACGAACTTCGATTGGGAGGAGGGCCGTCTCTCGACCCGCGCGGCCCGGATCCAAGCGCTCCGAGACCTCGGGATCATCGAGGGTCCTGGGTAGCCCCTATTTTCACGCTCCGGCAATATTTCCCCCCCCAGTCAGGCAGCATTCCCCGGCAGCGCCCGCTTGATCTCGATCTTGCCGCCCTTCGCTTTGCCTGCCTGGTAGCTTTCAGAATACACCCGGCTGCTGCGGCTGCGGCGTTTGCGGAGCTGCCCGTATCGCTCGCCCATGTAGCGGTCGATGGCGGCGGCCGTGTCCACCAGGACCATCTGATACTGGCTGCGCTCCTCGGTCGAGGCGGTTGCTTCCGCCCGCTTTTTGCCTTCGAGGATGGCGCTCTTGAGCCCGTCGTGAAGCCCCCGGTAATAGGACTTCCGGTCAGGGAAGCTGGCGGCAGACTTGAACTCTTTCCAGCACCGGGAAAACGTCTCGCGCAGAAAATGGAACACGTGGATCGCGAGATGGACATCCTCCCATGTTCCGATGATGTCCACCGGGGTTGCGTGGGAGTGTTTGAACAGCACGATCCGCACGTTGAAGTGATTTTGCAAGAGCGAGAGGATCAGCATGTCGGCCGGATTGATCGTCTTCGGAAGGTTGATGGCCTCCTTCTGGACGGCGATTCCGGGGAGGTCTTCGGATCCGTGGCCCATCCGCAGCATGGCCGAATCGATCTTGTGCCGGGTCATCAGCTCCTCGGCCTTGGCCAGCGCGGCCTCGGCCTCGTGCTCGGTGGCCCCGCGTGATGTGTCCGCCAGCCGGAGCAGCTTCTGGATCAGATCGAGAATGTTTGGCGGAGCGCTCATTTTTGATTTTCAATCTGTTCGATTCTGGATGGCCCGCCTAGGATTTTCAGCGCATGAACAAGGACAACCACGACTGGGACCTGGACGAGGACGGCGGGGCTTTCGAGAAGAAGTTCGAGGAATGAGAAAAGCTGTTCTCGGGCGGTGGCGGATCGTCGAGATGTCCACATGGGACACCGACTACATCGACATGGTGTCTCCGGGACTGGTTGCCTTCAAAAAAAGCGGTGAGGGGCATCTCCACTTTGGTTGTGTGGATGTTGAGCTGGACTGGCGAATCGAGGCGGGATCGGAAAAAGTCGAATTCACATTTACCGGGTTCGATGAGGGAAGCGAAGTGAGCGGCCGAGGCTGGGCAGAAGTGCAAAAATCCCGGATGACGGGGAAGATTTTTTTGCACCTGGGAGACGAGTCCGAATTTGTTGCCCGCAAAGCCGCCGCAACCGCATAAAAATGTCCGTGCGTGTCGGGTTCCGGCGCGAGGATTGCCAACCACCCCGTAAGAAAAGAATCATCCCCGAAAAAAAAGAATTCCTGTCCGGTAAGCTGAAAGAACCAATTTGAAAGTTCCCCCCGAACGCCCCTGCGGCGAGCAGTGCGGGGGATTGGGGGCGCAAAGCCCCCATCAAACCGGTCGGGTCTTCCTGCCGGATGCTGACGAGAATGCGCCGGGGACGTTCTCTGGGGCGGAGATGCAGATCAACGGAGCCGCATTCTTCAAGCAGTCGTTCGAGTCGAAAATCAAGGGCGACCTGATATGGGAAGCCGCTGCCGAGGAAAACGGGTCGAGCGCAATAGCCTACAGCGCCATCTGGGCGATAATATCTGGAAGCAATTTGATCGGGCACGCGAGCGATAGAGGAGAGAGTGAGGGCACCGCCCCAATCGCTCTCCTGTGTGAGTGCATTATCCCTTGAGCCCGATGGTCCGCGAGGGAATGATGCAGACCTTTCCATCAAACCTACTGAAATGAAAACGAGAATTCCCCTCACGAGAATCGTGCTATGCGTTGTCGCCGCGTTCTGCTCCCTCTCCTCCCGCCTGCCTGCGGAGTCGGTGATCGATGAAAAATTCGAGGCTAACCTCTCGCCGCAACAATGGAAATTCAAGAAGGGGGAAATGAGTTCTGGGGAAGGCGTGCTCACGCTGAAAGCCGGCGGCCCGGAGGAGCAATACCAAGTGATGTACATCGCCACGGCCGCTCCGTCGGAAAAGCTCAATTTCATCAAGAACGAGGTGACGATCAAGCTGGCCAACCTCGCCATCAACGGATCCGCTCCGGCCGACAAGCGGATTTGCATGTTGATTTTAGGCAGCGATAACTACGAGGACACCTCCACGGGAATGCTCACGCTGCGCATTCCGGCGGAGGGGAACCTGCTCTTGACGATTGTGGAAAAAGGAACGGATTTGCCCCAGGTCAGACACCTGCTTTCGCCCGTGTCGCTTCCGATCAAAAGCCTGACTCTCACACTCAGGAGTTCGGGGGCGACTTTGGTTTTGGAAGATGCCGCAGGCACAAGTGAGCAGGAAATCCCGTTCCCTTCCCTGCCCGCGCTCTGGGAGCAGGCTTCCCCGTATCTCAGGCTCCAATGCATGAGAGCGCCCTCATCGGGTGATGTCCAAGAGACATTGGAGGGGTTGAGAGTGGATTCCATTCCCGCGCCAACAAAATGAGATGCACCTCATGTGGTGGCGGGGCCGCTTGGCTGTTGGCGGGGTGGCTGGCTGTGGCCTGCTGCGCGATGGCGCAGGAGTCCTTTCCTCTCCTGAAGAGCAGCGAGGTCAAGAGCTCGCTGGAGGAGAATGGGCCGTCTTGGAAAGCCAAGATCGACGCGGCCGGTCGGCCCCGGCTGCTTTATGGGAAAGCCGGGCAAGCGGCGCTGCGGGAGCGCTTGCTGGCCGAACCCCGTTCGCCGGAAGTCACGGAGTTGCTGCGTCGCGCTTACGAGCTGGCACCGGCAGTCCCCCACGCTTACGTCAGCCCGGAAGAAATGGAAAAAGCCAAGGGGCTCACCCCGTTTGCGGCGGGAGAGGAATTGTGGATTCGGGACGTGGGTGGCGAGATCACCATCCTGGCCGTGGCCGCCTGGCTTGATCCCTCGCCGGTTCTAAAAAAAGCTTTGCACAGTGCCGTGATCGAGATCTGCCGCTACCCGACTTGGGGCAGGCTTCCCGGGACCAGCAACGACCTCGCTTGCGCGCATGCAGCACGAGGAGTCGCGCTCGCCTGGGATTGGTTTCCCGATCTCTGGACAGAAAAAGATCGCGACCTGATTCTCAAAACGATTGCCAGCCGCGCAAATCAGCTTCTGGCCGGGCTCTACGGAGGAGGAAATGCTTTTTGGGCTGCGGGCTACCAGGACAACCATAACCATGTCGATTGCGGGGCGCTCGCCTGGTGCGGGCTTGCCTTCTATACGGATATCCCCCGGGCACCGGAGTGGCTTGCGGCCGCGCGGCTCGATTTTCAAAATGTCGCCCGCTATTTCCCGGAGGATGGAAGTTCGGCGGAGGGGGTTCCCTATTGGTCGTATGGGTTGGGATCTGTCCTGCAATACATCGAAGGAACGCGGGGGATCATTGATTCCGGGGATCTTTACCAAGCGCCTTTTTTGAAAAACACCGTGAAGTATCGCCTGAACGCCTCCACCAGCGGACTTGGCGGCACCTTGCCGTGGGGCGATTCTCCGCTCAAAGACTACTATGGTCCCCAGCATATCCTCAACCGGCTCGCCGTAGAGTATCGGGATCCCGCCGCCGCCTGGCTTTCTCACAAGATCCCGTTCCCGGCCACAGGCAACCCTGACATTGTTGTCTGGACGGCCCTTTGGCAATCGGACGCGGGCAGCATGATGCCACCGCTTCCGCTGGACTACCACCACTGGGTGAGCGACATCGTGACAACCCGAAGCGGATGGGGGCCGGGCGACTATCTTCTTTCGATCAAATCCGGGTTCAACAACCGGAACCATACCCACCTGGATGCCGGGGCACTTGCCTTGGCGTTCGGCTCCGAGTGGCTTCTCACCGCTCCCGGTTACGGAAAAGGCGCGGATTCGCCGGACTTCTGGGATTCCGGCAAAAAGCGGTGGGATTTTTTCGAAAATGCCACCGAGTCCCACTGCACGTTGCTCATCAACGGGCAAAACCAACGTCACGACCACGCGGCGCGTGGAACGATCACCCGGTTCTCGAGTGCTCCGTATTGGAGCTGGACGGAGATCAACCTGACCGGTGCCTACAAGGAGGCGGCCTCGGTTCGGCGGGATGTTTTGCATCGCCGGGGCGACTACATTCTGGTCTTTGACTCGGTGATCTCAAAATTGCCCGCTGAGAGCAATCCTTCACCGGAAGGGTCTTCCAATCCCGCCGTCACGGTGGAATGGCTGGCGCAGCTTCCATCCGAGCCGGAACGCCAACAGGACTCGCTCATCGTAAGCGGCGACGCGGGCCAGCTCCTGCTGAAAATGCTTTCTCCAGCCTTGCCATTCACCCCGCGTCATCCGACTTCGCCCCATGTGGACGCCGCCCCCAATGCCATCCATACGTTCGCGGTCAAAAGCGGCGGGGCGACCGTGGATTTTATCGCGATGCTGCAACCTTCGTTCTCCGACGGGCCGTTGCCGGACCTCAAGGCGACCGTGGCGGAGCAAAAAAGCGGGTTCGCGCATGTGGTGATTAGCGCAAAAGATTGGACCGACCATGTCTTCAATAGCGGGGCAGGCGAGGCGGTGGAAATCGCGGCCGAAGGGGTCAAACTGACGGCGAAAGCCGCTGCAATCCGCAAAGAAGCGGAAGGAGTCACGTCGTGCCTCGTGCTCGAAGCCGGCTGGCTCGATCTCCCAGGCATCGGGGTCAAGCCTGCCACGCCTGCGAATATTGCCTTGCAAAAGATGCCGGGGGGATCCTGGATCGTGGATGCGGACCATGACATCCAGGCCGCCATCACCGCCGAGGGGTTCACCATTTGCCCGATCGGGCAGGAGAAGTTCCGCTACCTTTTGTCAAAAGATGGAACAACTTCCCAGCAGGCGTCGGAATGGCTGGTCTCGCTGGTCCAGTTTCGTGAAAAAGCCGCCATTTCAGTTCGCGTGTTGCCGGCGCAGCCGCCACTGGCCTCGGCAGCCGTCATCCCGATTGAGGCGGAAAAGTTTTCGAGGCAGGGGTTCGGGAACGCGGAGGAGGTGAACGGCAAGCCGGGAGCGATAGGAACGAGCCTGCGCAACTTCGGCAATGGCACTCCGGACCATTTTATCGACTGGCAATTTGAAGTGCCGCAGGCGGGACAATACCAACTCGTGATCCGCTATGCGACAAAGCTGGCCGACGTCCATGTGAGCGTGCTGGTGGATGGTGCGGCCCCCTCGCAAGATCTGGTCAACCTCGCTCTTCCCGCGACCGGGGGATGGTCAAGAGACGAGGACAACTGGAAGAATCTCCCGGTCAATGACGCGCAAGGCAAGCCGTTTGTCTTCCACCTTTCCCAAGGCAGCCACAAACTGCGGCTGGCCAAGCCGACCGGCGCTCTGGCACTGGACCGTTTGGAATTTCATGCAACCGGACAACCGTGATCCCAAGCCCGGAGAAGAGTCTCCCCGGAATGAGAAGATGCTCGGGTATCCGGTGCTCCATCGACCGCGAAATGCTCTGAAACGATTGTCGCCAGCCCCGAACTTTGCTTACTCCAAACAAAATCATTGAGACAGCGGTGGGGGACCCTTCTTCCGAAAAAAGGACTTGGAAGGTCGGCACGCTGACCTACACGTCCGGTGGATTGGTCGCTTTATTTGGATGGTTGCTCTGGGGGGATTTTGCCTGGCAGATGAGGGATCGGTCGATTCTTCCGATGATGCAGCTCCTGTTCAAGAAATACGATGTCTCGGACATGGTGGTGGGGTTGCTGTTCAGCTCGTTGCCGCTGGCGATCGGGTTGGTGACAAGCCCGGTGGTCAGCTATCTTTCCGACCGTCACCGGGGCCGCCGGGGCCGCCGAATCCCCTACCTGATTTTGACCACTCCGCTGATCGTGGGGTCCATTGTCGGGCTGGCATTCTCCCCCCGGCTCGGTGCCTGCCTGCAAAAGATCCTCGGCCCCACCATGGGCTTGAGCCTTTCGGTCCTTTTGATCATGGGGATGTTCTGGACGGTTTTTGAATTTGCGTGCGGGATTGCCAACATGGTCTTTGGGGCGCTGGCAAATGACGTGGTCCCCCAAGCCGTGATCGGGAGGTTTTTCGGCATGTTCCGCGCCGTCAGCCTCGTCGCCGGAATCCTCTTCAACTATTGTCTTTTCGGAAAAGCCGAAGCCCATTTCTCCTGGCTTTTCCTGGGAGTCGGGGCACTTTACGGCCTCGGGTTTTTGATGGTGTGCCTAAAAGTGAAAGAGGGTGCGTATCCGCCCCCGCCACCACCGGTCCCACGGGAGACAGCCCCGCTCAAACGCTTCCTGATGGCCGCCACCTCCTACTTTCAGGACGGGTTCGGGCACAGCTACTACCTGTGGTTTTTTGCCGCCAGCGCCGTGGGCCCGCTGGCGCTCACGCCCGCAACTCTCTACGTCTTATACTTTGCCAAGAGCCTCGGAATGAACATGGAAACCTACGGGAAATACCTGGCCTTATCCTTTGTGGTCTCCCTTTGCCTCGCTTACCCGCTCGGTGCGTTGGCCGATCGTTTCCACCCGTTGCGCATGACCATCATCTCCTTGGTGCTTTACATGGCGGTGATGTTGTGGTGCGGGCTTTGCGTCAAGGATGCCAGTGCGTTCCGGCTGGCGGTGATCGCCCAGAGCGTGCTCGCCGGCTGCTTCTACACCGTTTCGCTTTCGGTGCCCCAAAAGCTCCTGCCCCGCGACAAATTCGCGCAGATCGGCTCTGCGGGCGGAATCATTGCTTGCCTGGCAGGGGTTCTCTTTGCTCCCGGGTTGGGGGTCTTCCTCGATTACACCAACCACAACTACCGCTACACATATTATATCGGCTTTGTCTTGGCCGGATTTGCCGTCCTGCTCAACCTCGTCCTCCACAGCAAATTCATGGCGCTGGGTGGGCCGAAGAACTATGTCGCCCCCTAAGTCGAACGGTCGTATTCTTCCAGGCTGACAAGATTTTCCAAAGCGCCTCCGCCCAAGAACGCGCGGAGATTTTTCCAAGCCAGGCCGCCGCACTTCCCGCAGTGGTCTCGTGTGGGGCCGGCGATGTGCGGGGAAAAAATGATATTTTTGAATCGGCGGAACTCCGAGTCAGGCGGGGCCGGCTCGTTTGCGAGCACATCCACGGCGACGCGAACACGTCCGCTGCGGGCCTCGGCGAGCAGCGCCGCTTCATCGACGACCGCACCCCGGCCCACATTGACAAAGACAGCGTTGTCGGGCAGCGCCGCCAAAACTCCGCCGGTCACGCTTTCTTTTGTTTGGGGGGTCAGGGCTTCGCATTCGAAGAGAACCTCGCTTTTCGCGAACAATTCCTTCAGCGAGACGCAGGGAGTTGCCCCGTGTTCCAGCACGAAGCTAGGCGGGACTCCCTGCGAGAAAACATAGGGCTTCACATCGAAAGGGCGCAGCAGCTTCAAGAGTGCCCGCGCGATGCGCCCGAAGCCGTGGAGCCCCACTCGACACCCGTAAAGGGTTCGGGTGGAGACATGCTCCACCACATGCGTCTCCAGTGCCCTTGCGGCTTCGATGCCGGTCTCCCAGGCCGGAAGGTTCCGGAGAGAAGCCAAGGCCAGCAGCAGGGCGTGCTCCGCCACAAACGGCGCCGCAGAATCTCCCCAGTTGGTGACCACTCCGCCTCGTTCCAAGAATTCCCTCGGGACGATCCTTCTCACCGTGCCGGCGACATGGCAGACATAGCGCACCGAGAAATCGGGCGCGGCAACCCAGCCCTTCGGCAATGGCGGCGTCGTCCATCCGGTCACAAGAATTTCCGGTCGCAGCGCTTCGAGCCGGCCCCTGTTCCATGCGCCTCCGGCCAATTCCTCCCCGGTGATAGACCCGATTTCCGCCCCCGCCAACCTGCCCTTCTGCTCTTGGAAAAACAGGTTTTTCTCCCAACCGCTCAACGCCAGCAACACTTGCCGGTCTCGGGTCGAAGTCTTGTGCGGGAGGGTAAGGCTCTGCATGGCTGTCTCGACTCTTTCGCACCAAGGCGGCCGCCAAGCACGAAATGATTCACTCTCTCAGGCGAGCAACTCTTCGGGCGAGCCGGACAAGGGGCGCACCTCGGTCACTTTTGAGGGCGCAGGCTTTTTCCGGCGAACCACTGCCCCTCGACCAGGATGCGATAGGGCACCTGGGGCAGTCCGCGTTCTCCCCTGTTGACCATGGCCACAACCGTATCCACCGCGATTTCTCCGATGCGAATCGAGTTTTCGGAGATGCCGGAAACAAATCCCTCCGCGGAAGGTAAGGCGAAGCAGGCGACCCCGATGTCCCCGGGCACATTGAGCCCGGTGCCTTTCAGGAGCGACGGAAAGGTGAAGTCCGCCGTGACGATGGCATCGAGGCGGTTCTTCTTAACCCAGCGGAGGATATTGGGCGGAGAGAGTTCGCCGGCAAACGGGCGAACAGGGACGGATTTCCCTCTTTTAAATTCCTCGACAACGTAACCGGCCAAGCAATTGAAGTCCGCCTTTTCATCGATCTCCGGCCAGACCGCATACCCTATCCGCCGGTAGCCCAGCCTGTAGAGGTTGCGCATCGTCTTGACGATCGCCCGGTAATGGGTGGCGGCCACAATATGCAAATCCGGTTTCAAAAGCGAGTAGCCGAATTTGACGGCGGAAAAACACTCCCACGCGAAAACGAGATCCGCTTCCAGATGCTCCTGGGGGCAGACAAGGACGCCGGGGACATTCCTCGCCCGCAGGATGGAGGCCATTCGCTTCGCCGTCATCCCGGGCGCTTGGAGGTTGAAAACCTCGATATCATAACCGGAGTCCTTGGCCCGTTGGCTGGCACCCAGAAAATAGTTCTTGAAGAGCGTGATGTTGGACCAGACGTTCCCGCGTGTCAGCCAAGCCAGCGTGCCCTGATACCCGTGCGGCTGCAAACGGCTGCGATAGGCCGCCAAGGCCGAGAGCATCGGGTCTGGCGAGTATCCCATCTCCTTGGAAATCTGCAGGACTCGCTCTTTGGTTTCCGCCGGAATGCTCGGGTGGTTCTTAAAAACCAGGGAAACTGTCGCGCGGTGGCACCCCGCACGCACCGCGATATCCGCTTGGGTCACCCGACGAACGCTCTCCATCCTTGACTGTGCGAGCGGAACGCTGGCGATGTCAAGGGGGATTCGCCTGCCGCTGATCCAGCCGCGCGTAACGCCAAAAAGGGAAGCCGACAGCTCTGGCGGCCAAATGGTTAGCAAGAGGGGCTGCCGCTCTGTGATTTCTCCGGGCTAAGGATTGGGGCGCGAGGGCATCAAAACACCTCGAAAAAAAGTCCCGGCAGCTCCCCCAAGAAGCGTGCCGGGACACCCCCAAAAACGATACTTGCTTCGTTATGACCTGCGGCGGCGCAGGACCATGACCGTCGTCAGGCTAAAGGTCAGGAGCGCCCAGGTCGCTGGCTCGGGGACGACCACGAGATCCAGGCTGGCATTCTGAAAGTATGCGCTCTTTCCGCCTCCGATAGAAAAGGCGTTCAAGGCACCCAGGTTGTTGAGGTTTGCGGTGTTGATACTCCCGCTGATGAGCTGGTAAGTGCCGGTAGCCACGGAGCTGTCCAGGCCGGTGAGATTGGCCACCCCGAATCCGCCTGCCCCGAAGCTGACCGTTCCCGTATTGACGGCAAGCGTGTTCGTGAGGCTGAACTCGAAGTGCGAGCCGAAGCTAAGAAGCAGGTTGCCCGCGATCGTTCCGGTGCCGCCGATCATCCCGCCGCTCTGGACCGTGACGTTCGATGTCACCGAGCCGCTGAGAATCAGCGTGCCCGAGGTGACCGTGGTCGTGCCGAGGTAGGTGTTCGCGCCGCCCAGGGTCAGGGTGCCGCCGCTCACCGTCACCGCGCCGGTCCCGCTGATCGCGTTGTTCACGGTCCCGCCGTAACTGTCCGAGCGGTCGAAGGCCAGCGTGCCGTTGTTCGCCACGGCCCCGCTGCCCAGTGCGCCGGACGTGCCCCCGCTGCCGATTTGCAGCGTGCCGGTGCTGATCGTCGTCGCCGTGCTTCCGTTGGTTGCGCCGGTGAGGATCAAAGTGTCCGCCCCGACTTTTGTGAGCCCGTAGGCCCCGCTGATCGTGTTGCTCAGAGTGATAT
>Ga0118677_10012041_pt2 | contig 11321 bp, 6 predicted proteins | sample AliMusrvi5mmetaG_FD_86154 | JGI IMG/M metagenome (GOLD analysis project Ga0118677, IMG submission 86154)
AGAAACATTAGTGAGACTAAAAATAATTTTTTCATTCGTATAAATAAATATTAACTTACTATGATTGTGATAATTGATAGTCATGGAACCCTCATGGATTTATTTTTTACCAAATTTGCGCTGTTATATTGCTTCAGTAAGGTTAATGCACTTAGTACAGTCGGATAATTAAGCAGGTTTACAAAACGCCAACCGCATTACGTAGGAAGATAAGATATAGAAAATGCGTCATTATAATATTCTCGTTAGTTGATGGAGTCTGGCTGAATTATAATTAGACAATAAGGATTAAGTATGTGCCATTTGGACAATATTTTCAGCTTTACTCATATTTTATGGCTACATTTTGTACAAAATCCAATGGCAAACGAAAATCAACATAACGCGAGTCTTCAATTTTTGAAATCGTGAATTTCAAGGGGAGGTCATTGGATGTCACAGACCCTACAGATCTTATTTTTTCAGAAAGCAAAACATGGGCTTTCAGCTCATTCCCGCTTCCCGTAATTACCATGGAAATAGTTTTTTCCTTTGTGTTATTTTTGTATTGGTATGAAACATAGCCGTTTGAAGCGGGGTAATGAATCGTAACATTCACTGAATCAACTCCTGCCGACGACCATCTTGGAGAAAGCATGACTTTACTGAAAGCCAGACCACTGTCTTTCACGCCGGCCAACCCTTCAACCAGAGCCGCCATTGCATTTGCGGCTGCCCAGTTATCCGGCCCGCCATAAGATTCGATTGTGGGTTTAATATAGGGCACCCTGTCGGCAAAAGTAACTCCGAGCAGGACATAAATTCCCCCTTCAAGCGGAGCATGAAAAATGAGCTTTGAGATCTTTTTTGCAGGATTTGGATTGATTATTGCGGCCCGGCAAACACCCACCTTTGCACTAACCGGATTTGGTCCGGACCAGGCAACCCCTGCATAATCGTTTTCCAAAGTTGGGAACCACCAGTTGGTTATTTCTTTCCCCTTAAAAATATATTGTGAATGCGATGTCCCATCGGCATATTGAAAAGTAATGGCACCCCCTACTCTTCCCGGTATATTGTCAGAAGATGAATGCAGCAGATAAACAGCAGTTGTGGTGTCATTTATTGTAATTTCCGATTTTTCGGGGAATCCGGGGTTAACTGACAATGCCAGGGCCGCGCGTTGCCTGTTTTTAGCAGGATCAATGACTGAGAAGGGTATATTTTGAAATAGCTGATGGCCTGTTGGTAAACCCCTCATGTCATTTCCGGCTCTGTTTCCGTTCATCCAGGTGAGAACTCCATCACCCCCTTTATCCCAAAGGTTCATGTTGGCGATGGCAGAGATATCAACGGGTTTAAAATTGGCCGGAGGCGGAGGAGTTGGAATTGAGCCTGTATAGGAGAACCAGATACGATCACCCGTCTTCTTTCCCAGCGTAGTGAGGCGCATTAAGATATCTGAAGCATAGTTTTCGTACCCATTTTCATAAGCTCCGCGCGCAAGTTCCCCCGCAGCATGACCGGCCACTCCACCATTCATATATTGCCATTTCCTGTCATGGTTATCGAACCCCCGTTCGAATGGAGGATAAATACTATACCATTCACCTGGTGAGCCTGGGGGCAGGTTCTCTTTTAACCTAAGGTAAGTATTAATGATTGCCACATTCATTTCGTGCGTAAGGCCGCGATTTAAGGAATACATGTTACCCTGGGCAATCTGCGATTTCGTGTCAACACCCAGATTTCGCTTTACCAATGGATCTTCATCAATAAAATGGGTAAAGAATTCACCATTCCATGAAAGGGCAATTAGCCGTTTCAAAATACTGTCAGCGCGATTGCGATAGATTATTGCCTTTTCTTTTTGCCCGATCAGGTCTAACATCTCTGCCAGCTGGTTACATGCTTCAAAGTATCCGGTATTATCACCGAAAAAAATCCCGTATTTGGTTTTACCGGGAACCACCACCATAGTTGGGCTGATTTCACTGAAGGGAGTGTACTGATCATCAACCTGAAAATCCCATGAATCAATACAAAAGGGGCGTTTAAGCAATCCGAACCGTTTTGACCATCGCACGGTGTCTGTTACACAATAGTCGAGAGCCCGTGATGCGCAATCCAGATTGGTTCTGAGCCATGCATTGTCGCTGCTTGCTTTCCAGTGCTGATACATCATATTCACAAAATTGTATTCCACATGATTCTCGTTGGGTTGGCGCACAAACCAGGCATCGCTGTCTTCTCTGAAATAATTGATTGGGCTGTAGGCGGTCTTAAAATAGTAAAGCGCATTTTTATCCGAATTCACAAAACTCCAGATCATCCCGTCAGGCTTCTGAGTTTGCCTGAAAAGGTCAACCAGACCGCCACTGTTTGGACTGAAATATTTCATCCCTTTGCCCGTATTGTTATTATCCAACACCCAGGGGACGAAGAAGCTATAGCGTTGACCCCTCCAGGTTGCTTCCTGAATATCAGTGTTATTCACAAGCATCCCTTTATGAAATAGCTCAAACATCGCGGTTCCTTTTCCTCCGTCATCAATAGTTGTTGCAGCTTCAACGACAAAGGTGGCAGTGTCAATTACTGTACCATTGATATCGAGCAGGAAAACCTTATGTCTGCCTGCTGCACCTGCTACGGTCAGTGTAATTTTTCCCTCGGATGATCTCCTGAAATATTCGTGATCTCTTCCATCCTTCACGGTTAAAGTACCTGATACCTTGCACACAACCGTTATCTTATCAAGTGGATGGACTGTTTTAACTCCTGTTAATACCGAAATATTGGAGGCCAACTGTGCAGATGTAAGCAAGATGACTAAAAATGGCAGCATTACCAAGGTAATAAATGGAACAGATTTCAGGAAATTCTTCACTTTACTGTTTTTTTAATTTAATTGAGATCGCCCTAAGCGATTGCATAGCATCATTTTTTATTTGTGAGCCTATAAAGCATCTCCCCCTGATTGAAGTGTCACGATGCTTTTTGCCGGAACCGTGAAACTGTTGACAGTTCCCGGACTCACATCTTTGATGAATGTGCAGTTCTCTGTAGTTGAGTTTGTTCTGTACATTTTAAATGTTGCGGGTAAGCCATCTCCGTTGAGAGAAACAGCTTTGTCTGCTGTACCTGCATTAATAATCACAATGGTAATAGTCCCTTTTACCAGGTTTTCCCAGGCTGTTGAAAAGAAATCGGGATCGCCGGATATGCTTTGAATACGAACAGATCCAGGACGAATATACCGGTAATAGTGTTTGGAAACACTGTACTTTTTACCTGTTACTGTACCGCTCATTAAACTATATTCATCCGTGATCGCCTGGCTTCCCTGCCACCAGAGCCAGGCGCTGATATTTCCATAGTACAAAGCCGCATGAATGTCCAAAGCCAGGTTTAATGCTCCGGGTTTTGAAGCTGTCACTTCCCAGGCGTCTGTATATCCTGATGTTTCGGTCATCCAGGCCTCCTTGTTCATTGGTATCGTAAATTGTTCTGTATGATTAGTCCACATTTTTGCCAATTCAGAACCGGTTGAAGGAGCTATTCCATCAGAATATCCATGCACTGCCAGAACATCAATATTTGATGCAGTAGTCGTATTGTTCTTAATTCCTGAATGGTAAAATACAGGCCAGTTACCATCTTTCCCTTCCATTTCAAGCATATTCTCCGAACCAAATATCTTTACATTTGGAAATTCAGCTTTAATTTTAGGTACCACTCCATTCACCATCTCATTGTACCAGGAGATGGTATATGTGCAAGAATTGTAGGGTTCTGTAAACATAAGTTCATTTTGCAAACTCAGACCATATAATTCAACTCCGGCATTTTTATAATTTTGAATATTGGTATTAAGCCAGTCGGCATATTCGGTGTACATATTTGGATTAAGTGTTCCCCCGTTTATGGTTGAGACACTACCTGGATTTCGGGTTGCATTTTCATCCCCAGCCCAGGTAAAATTGCAGGCCCATTTGAGATCTGCAGGAGGACTCCAAACAGAAGCTATAAACTTTAGATTAACACTGTATTTATCTGCTTTTGCCTTTAATCCTTGTACCACAGGCAATTGTTTGTTCCAGTCTCCATCCTGAACTACAGTTGGTGTGGAGGGGGGGATAATTTCATTTCTCCACATCGTGATTCCTAAATCGCTGATCACTTTTTCTCCCCAGGCATCGTTCCACATTGCAGTTGGGGAGGCCCACCAAACATCGGCAGCTCCAAAGAATCCAAACCCTTCAATCGTTTGATATTTAACCGTTTTATCAATAGTAATGGTTACTTGCGGAAGAACTGTTTCAGGCAAAGGTTCACTTCCCCCTTTTTTACAGCTTAAAGTAGTTAAGATGCAAGTAATTAGCGAAATTAAAATGATTTTATTCTTTTTCATCATAGGATATCAGTACATTATTTTATACGCACAATTTTTGTGAGTATCATTTCTCTGGAATTATTAACTCACAACGCTATATCTCTATTTTTAGGGGAAACCGATCAATTAATGGTCACAAAAAATAAAAACGCGAGGAATTACTGACTTAAATGTTAAAATACAGGGACTGATTGGTAATCCAAACAACCCCTGTATTTATGATAAAATACTAATATCCTGGATTTTGTCCGCTGGCGGCCATCAACGGATTATTACTTAGTTCAGAAGTTGGAATTGGGAATAACAAGTTTTTGGTAACGTCGAACTTAAATAAGGTTGCGTCATAGGAAGCGGGGAACCCAAAATCGGTTGCGGACCAGCTTCCAAGGTTAATATAACCTGCAGCGTGCCATCTTCTGAGATCAGACCATCGGTGGCCATCTTCGCCGGCTAATTCGAGCATACGTTCCTTCATAATTTCAGTCATTGAGACACTGCTCAGACCAGCAGGTTCATCAGATGCGGGAGAGACCGAATTACGGGCCCTTTCACGGACATCATTCACCTGGGTAAGTGCGGCACCTGCATTACCGGTTGCAACGTATGCCTCTGCTACACATAATTTCACATCAGCTAAACGTAAAAGACGGGGATTATTGTTGGATCCGATCTGCCAAACCGGGTCGAGTACTTTACCCCTGTCGCCATTGGTATATTTTACTAACTGGTGATTATCAAATTTGCCCCAGAATGGGTTGATCCACCAATATGACCAGCCATAGTTTTCAACATCCGTTCCTTTAAATGTCTCACTTTTACGCGGGTCTGTCGGATCGAAGGCGTCCATTAATTTTTGGGAAGGTCCGAAGATGCCACTGCTGTAATTTGCCCAATGTGAATCTTCATAGTGATAGAATGCAGCCATCTGACCCACATCACCACCGAAGTCATTATCAAGCCAGGCATTGTCCATTCCGGCAGGTTGGATACTTGCCTGAAATTCGAACAGCGATTCCGGATTATTTTCGGTACGGTAATCAAAGCTGTTGCCATAAGGTACGGTAGAGAAATTGGCCAGTCGGGCAGTGGAGATCTTTCCAAATGCAGTGATGGCATTTCCATAATCGGTGGCATTCTTCGAATTGTAGCACGCCTTTGTGACGTATAATTTAACGAGAAGTCCATAACAGGCATCCTTGGTAATCCGGCCTGTATTTGCACTATTCCAGGAGTCAAAGGCTAACGGAGCAGCAGTTTCCAGAGAGGTAATTGCGTTATCGAGCAATTCGAAATCTGTCGATGGAGGCAATATCGCATCAGAGACCGAAGTGATCCGCTTAATCTGAAGTGGCGCTTTTCTCCAGTTGTCCCACAACTTGAAGTTACACCATGAACGGATAAACAACATTTCAGCTTTATTAGCATCCTTTAGCCCAGGGGTTTTATAGACAGCATCCAATGTCGTGCCATTCAGGTAAGAAAGCATAAAATTACATCTGGAGATTATTTTGTAATAGGTCGTCCACATCGCTGTCACAGAGCTGTTATTCCCATTTAGTCCGGAAAATGTTTCCAGTGAATTTCCGGTGCCATCTGAAGTAATGTCATCCCCTGGCAAAAGCCAAAATCCCATCTTAGAGCAATTACTTAAATCTGCTCCATAGATATTGGTAATCTCGGCATAGGCAGCTCCAACTCCCTGAGTTATCGCATACTCACTGCCAAAATAATTCACTTCCAATGGGCTTGATATGTTGATATCCAGATTTTTATCGCATGAGTTTAAACTCACCAGGCCGGCAACCATTAAGGCACAAGCCAGAATATATTTTTTCTTAGTCATAGTTTCTGAAAATTAAAATTTACTTTTTACCAGATTAGAAGCGGACATTAAGTCCCATAAATAGGGTGCGGGGAGTAGGATAATTATCATTTTCCGGATCGTAACCAGTATATTTGGTCATTGTGAAGAGGTTTGAGGCACCTACATAGAAACGGCAATTGGAAACGCTGTTCGCCATGAAGTGATAAACCTGTGCTGGAAGGGTATAACCTAACTGAAGGGTTCTTAATTTCAGATAAGCCCCATTCTCAACAAAACGGCTTGAAAAGCGGTAATTTCCTGCAGGATCACCATTAATTACCCTGGGCATTGTGGTTGAATGATTTTGCGAAGTCCAGGCGTTTAATACATCGACGGATTCATTGGCACCTATGGTTCCCACATTGTAGAGGTTCAGTTTTACATTGTTTACCTTTTGGACATCTCCAACACCCGTAAATTGGGCCGACAAATCAATCTTTCGGTATTCAAGAGTAATATTGGCACCGTAATAATACCCGGGAATGGTTTTTCCAAGATAAACCTGGTCATAGGGGTCGACTTTACCATCAGGTTTGGTACTGTAATAGGTATTGGCTTTGGTAGGAGCGCCCCTTAGATCCTCATAATAAAAATCTCCAGGTGCCACCTTGGCTGTCTGATAAGTAGCATCAGTATATTTTGTATTCCATGTATCCAACTGAGCCTGTGTCTGGAATATACCACCTACTTTATAACCTCTTATAAAATTCATCGAATACCCTTGTTCGATATTGGAAGTTTCTCCGTTGTATAATGGTATTCCTCCCGAAGTCTTTTCAACAACATTTTTGACCGTTGAGCAATTAAAGCCCACGCTATATTTCAATTCGCCGATCTTGTTATTGTAATTCGCAGAGAATTCCATTCCGCTATTTTTGACTGAAGCAATATTTGAAGCGGGCATATTAATCAGTCCCAATGATTGTGGTAAGGTTACTGTTTGAAGAATACCATCCGTTTTTTTATTGAAATATTCGAGTGACACCGTCAGATTGCTATTCAATAGGACTGCGTCGAATCCGATGTTGATAGTAGAGGTCTTTTCCCATTGAAGATTTGAGTTGGCCAATGAATAAACGGCTGCTCCAACATATTTGAAGCCCATACCGGGACTGGCAGCATTGGTTCCCCAGGCAAAAATAGGATTGTTGTTGATAGGGGAGAGGTAGGCCATATTTTGCACCTCCTGATTTCCAAGTTGCCCATAACCAGCCCTTATTTTCAAGTCATTGAGGAAAGTAAGATCTTTCATGAATTTTTCCTGAGTAATTCTCCATGCTCCGGATACCGAAGGGAACATTCCCCATCGGTTATTTTTTGCAAAACGGGTACTTCCATCATGACGGACCGTTACATCAAAATAATAGGTTGAGTTATAATTGTAGGATCCGCGCCCCATCTGACCTTCCAAAGCGCTATTAGTCAATGCGGAACCAAGCATCAGGTACTCCGGCTGGCCGCCTAGTACCCTCAGATAAGGTTCTTTCGACTGCATCCACTGGGTTGAAGCCCCGATATATTTGGCATTATACTGCTGGTCGCTGCCGTTTAAGACCAGGTCGACATTGTGTTTTCCGAATGTATTATGATAGCTTACATTTATTTCATTGATATAGTTGTTATTATAAACACTACGTTCCTCGTAGCTTCCCACTGAATTCCCACCTGTCGGAGCAGATAGATCACCAGCCGTATAATTAAAGACACTGCCATCATAATCCTGAAAGGAAAAGCGCGTATAATTATAAATATCCATACTCATCTGACCTCTTATTTTCAGATTTTTGATGGGTTCAATTTCGACATAGATATTTCCCATATTACGCATCGATTTATAGGTAACATCATCAGCCACGGCATTTCCCAATACATTGATACGGGTTCCGTTTCCATAAAGCTTCTGACTTGAATAGCTCCCATCCGCCAATCGACCTACTACCGTTGAGGCATAACCATCCAGTCCATTGGGGTCATAAATTTTTTGCCATGCGGGATATTGCCCTGCCTGAATCAAATCAGGATTAAGATCCCGTCCTTTACCTGAAGTCATCCGATAGCTGGCCCCAACTTTCAACCAATTATTAACCTTGGCATTCAGTTTAAATGATCCGGACAATCGATCAAGGTAGTTATATTTGAATGCTCCATTGGTGTTTGTTGAGCTGACAGAGGCAAAGTAGTCTACTTTGGCATTTCCTCCTGATACTCGCACCGAATAGTCTTGTGTTGATGCACTTTTGTTTTTAATGGCATTTTGCCAATTATAGGTTGGACTATTCCCTAAATATTGAGAACTTGTAGGGTTAAATACATTCAGATTATCCGGATTAACATCGATTGTTGGGTCAGAAGCCTGGACGCTATTTATAAATTTGGTATACTGGCTTGTATTCATCGTTTTGGTACTTTGAGTAATATCCTGAATTCCGTACCGGGAGGTAAACTCTACGAGTAGTTTATCTGTTTTCCCTTTTTTTGTAGTAATCAGAATAACTCCGTTGGAAGCTCGTACCCCATAAATAGCTGCAGCAGAGGCATCTTTCAAAACCGAAATTGACTCAATGTCATTTGGATCAACCAAGGTCATAATATTCAAAGGCCCACGCACATCTGCAGCACGTGGATCAGTCAGACCCTCTATGCCGGCTCCGTATTCTGTAACAGGAACTCCATCTATAATATATAGTGGTGTTGCAACTCCCCAGGTATTTACTCCCCTGATTTGAATTGTTGGACGTGCCATAGGGTCACCACCGCCACTTATCACATTTACACCGGTCATGGTACCTTGCATGGCCAATTCAGCACTCATTCCGGTATTTTTATCAATTGTCTCGCTGCTGATTGTTGAAATTGCCGTGGTGATGTCCTTTCGGGCTCTGGATCCGTATCCAATAGCTACTACTTCTGACAGGCTGGTAGTCTGTTCGTGAAGAGTCACGTTAAAAATCGTTTTTGTTCCAATCAGTACCTCCTGAGTTTTCAACCCGATGAATGAAAATACCAGTATTTTTGAATCAGCCGGTACCAGCAGACTAAAATTTCCATCATTATCGGTGATTATACCCACGGCGGTTTCCTTGACAGATACAGAAACTCCCGGAAGGGGTGCTCCATTTTCGTCAGTAACCTTTCCCTTTAATTCCTTTTTTTGTGACTGCTGCAGGAGGAGTGTTATTCCTATAGGTGATGATAAAGTACTGATATCCTTACTATTGTACAGAAATATCTGACGATCATCAATCAGATAAGCGACACCTGTCCCCTGAAGCAGCTGGTCCAAAACTTCAGAAATCGATTTGGATTGGACAGTAATAGATTTGTTTGACACTGAATTGATGTATGCAGCATCGTAAACAAAAATAAATTCACTTCTATTTTCAATTGAATGTATAATATCCTGAATATTGGAATTCTGGATATTAAGATCAATTTTGGTATTTTGCGAATAAGAACTTGCCGATAATGATAGGGCTCCGGCAAATAATATAAATGACACTAATTTCATAATAAGAAAAAGCTGTCGGATCTGATTTTTAACGAATAAATCAGATTCATTTTGGTTTTTTTTCATAATTTTGTTTTGTAATTAAACATGAATGCCTTTGGGCATATAATTATTGTTAGCGATCCGGTTAGTGTATCCAGCACTGACCGGATTTGTTTTAGACTAGTCTTTGATCAGGTAACCTCCTTTCTGTTTATATAATTTCATTTTTGAGATAACAGCAATACCCTTCAGTACGCGGTCCGGATTTTCTTTCAGGTCAAGCTTTCCTGAAATCTTAAATGAGCCGGCACCACTTCTAAGCTGTATTTCAACATTATAATGTCTTGATATTCTTTTTAAAAGACTTTCAAGGGTTTCGTCTTCAAAATTCATATAACCATAAGTCCACGCGATAAAGTTCTCGGGATGAGATACCTTTTCCAAAACAAATTTGTTGGAAGTTTCTGATATTTCTCCCTTTTCACCCTGTTTTAAAATGAGATTCTCATGTTCTCTTTTGGAATTGTTGTGGGAGGTAAGCGAGACCTTTCCTTCAAGCAGCAGGGCTGAGTATTTGTTTTCCTTCGTATAAGCCATGACATCGAATTTGGTACCCAATACTTCCACGGTCATTTGATCTGTTCTTACATGAAAAGGCATTCCTGCATTTTTTGTTACCTCAAAGTATCCCTCACCCTGTAAATACACTTCGCGATATTTTCCTTTGAAAATCGGCGGGAAAACCATCCGTGAACCCGCATTAAGCCAAACTTTAGTCCCGTCTGAAAGTTGCAGAGTGGCATATTTACCATACGGCACGATCATTTGGTTAAATTGCTTTTTTGTGATCGACTGGACATTACTTGAGGTATCGTTGATCGTCACATTCGCTCCATCGGCCGAATAGATTATCCGTGAATCACCTGTCGGAATCTCAATTTTTTTGTTGCCTGATAAAATAAGCTGGGATTTTTTATAGTCAACCGGATTAGATGAGACAAAACGGTCAAATGATAACTCCTTATCATTGCTTTTACTAAAATAAAATACCGATAAGCCTATTCCAATCAACAATATGAAAACTGCGGCAATACGAAGCAGATTTCTTACCCCCTGCGTTTTAAAATTGAATTTAGGTGGGGTGTTCTTCATCAACTCTGAATTTGAGGTGGAAAAGGGAACAGGAATACCAGACCATACCCTAAATCTTTGATCCTTTGTGGAACAGAAATGAGTGTTTTCCATCGCCTCCATTACCTGTAAAGCCATGTCAATCTCCTTTTCCTGCGAAGGATAGTGTGATTTCAGTTCTGCAATATAGTCTTCTGAAGATTTATCTTTGACCCTTCTGATAAATTCATCGTCGAGAAGGAAATCGGTAAAGTCGTATGTGTCTTTTGTTTTTGGTTTCATTGGGAATTTTCTACTATTAAAGAGGGTGAGAATTGAATTGCATAGACAAGAAAACCAAATTATTTTTGAAAAATTTCCTGGAACATTGCAATAGCCGTAAACTGATCGTTATAGTGTGAAATAACAACCTGAAAATTTACATTGAGGATATTAAAATTGGATGTTAAATATCTGGTTTAATG
>Ga0118677_10014165_pt1 | contig 11321 bp, 7 predicted proteins | sample AliMusrvi5mmetaG_FD_86154 | JGI IMG/M metagenome (GOLD analysis project Ga0118677, IMG submission 86154)
CCCCGCGCTCGTCACGAACCACTTGAGGATCTGCTTGCCGTACGGCGTGAACGTCGCGGCGAATTCCTTCACGCCCTCGCCGGCGAAGCCCTGCCAGGCGGCGGCGGCTCTCGCCCCGACGAGAGGGAGGCGTCCGACCCGGTCGGGCGGCGGAGGTACCTCCATCGTCTGGATCGTCCTCGCCTCTTCCATCAGTTCGTTGACGCTGCCGAGGAGCGCTCCGATCGCCGCGAGGAACGGGACGAAGACGATCCCCAGGAGGACGAGTGTCATGCCGGCGGTCGCGAGGCTACGCTTCCCGCCTAGCCCCTTCTCGAGGGCGAGGAGGACGGGCCACGTCGCGACGACGATGGTGGTCGCCCGGACGATCGCGGCGATGAAGGGGGCCAGGATCCAGAGCGACGCGATCAGGAGACCGCAGAGGAAGAGGACGCCGAAGACGAGCTTCGCGAGGTCGGGCCGGGGCTCGGGCATGTTCGATCACCTCCAACGGGGCATGCCTCCCCGGCTCCCAGGGGCCCCAACGAGTCGCGATGAGAGGAGGCGGATCAGCTTACCGGAAATCGCCCCCGAGGGGTCGCTCCGGAGCCGGCGGTCCCCGGGTCCGACGGTTCCACGGCAAAGACGTGGTAGGCGAAGGCGGGCACGTCGAGGTAGAGCCCCTTCGCCGCGAGGTCGTCTCCGTTCCGCTCGTAGGCCGCGGACCCGAGGCGGTCCAGAAGGAGCCAGCTCCGGCCGGCGAGGTCGCCCCACGGTATCGTGAGGTAGCACTGTCCGGGGTGCTCCGAGTAGTTGACGACGACCAGCCGGCGGCGGTCCCCCGGGCCGGTCCAGGAGAAGGCCACGAAGTCGTCCGACGTCGGGTTCCCGTCCCACGCGGCCCGGCACTCGAGGAGCTGCCACCGTCCGTCCCGGAAGGCCGGGTCCTTCAGGCAGTGCAGCAGGCTGTCATAGAACACGGCGAGGCCGGCGTCCCGGATCTCTGCGGGTCCACGGCCCAGGTGGACCGGAATACGGACCCGCCGTCCCTCCCGCTCCCCCTGGTGGAAGAAGCGGAGACCGGGAGAGAAAAATGTGAGCACGGCCGCCGCCCGGTGGATCTCTTCCGGGAACGTCGCGGCCGCGCGCGGCTCGTCGTGGTTCTCGAGGAAGCGGGCCAGGTGGTCCTGGAAGTCGAGGCTCGCGAAGAAGTGCTCGCGGACCAGGGGGGCGCTGCGATGCTCGAGGCGGTCGTAGAGCCGCTTGTCGTAGGTGTAGTCGAACCCCTGCTGCTGGAGCGTCCACTCGAGGTCCCAGTAAACCTCCGCGAGGAAGAGGAAGCCAGGCACCTCGGAGCGGACGGCGGCCGTGGCCCGGGGCCAGAAAGCGGGGGCGGAAATCCCCCACGTCCTCTCGAAGACCTCCGGCAGGACGAGCATCGCCATGTCGCAGCGGACGCCGTCGCACTGGCGGGCGATGCGGCGGAGCTCGCAGAGAATCGCCGCCTGGAGGGACGGGCTGCCGTAGTTCAGCTGGAAGGTGTCGGGCCAGCCGTCGAAGTACGGGTCGCGGCCGTAGGCCAGGACGCGGCTCCCGCTTCCGGTGAGGACGCGCCGGTAGTTCTGCGGCTGGGCCTCCAGGAGATGCTCCGACCCCTCCACGAACCACTCCGGGTGCTCCGCGACCCACGGGTGGTCCGGCGCCACGTGGTTCGGGACGAAGTCGAGGATCAGCCGGACGCCGCGAACCCGGAGGCGCTCCCGCAAGCGGGCGAGCGCTCCGTCGCCGCCGAAGTCGTCGTGGACGCGGTACTCGCGGATCGCGAAGCAGGAGCCGCAGACGTCCCTTTCCGTGAAGTCCGGGAGGACCCGCCGGTACTCCTCCAGCCAACCGGTGTTCGAGCGGGAGACCTGGCGGGCCGCCTCGCCCGTCTGCCAGACGCCGAGGAACCAGACCAGGTCGAAACCGTCCGCGGCGAGACGGTCCAGCTCGCCGTCCGGCACGTCGTCGAGGGTCGCAGGACGGCCCAGCTCGCCGGAGAGCTCCGAGAGCCGGACCCGGGTGTTGACCTGGAAAAGGGCGGGGTAGCGCGGAGCGGCCATGTCGGGCTCCCTACTCCCCCTGCACCTGCTCCCGGACGAGCCGCGCCGCGAGGAGGTCCTTCGTCGACTTCAGCACGTCCTCACCCGTGACGCGGCCGAACAGGTCGAGAAGCGGGGCGATGGTTCCGGTCCAGCCGGTCTGGTGGCTGGCGCCGAGGCCGGCCCCGTTGTCGCCGTGGAAGTACTCGTAAAAGAGGATCAGGTCCCGCCAGTGGGGGTCTTCCTGGAACTTCGCCGTCCCGCCGTAGACCGGGCGGAGCCCGCTGTCGCCGCGAAGGAAGAGGGCCGAAAGTCGGCGGGTGATTTCCTTCGCCACCTCGAAGAGGGTCATCCGGACGCCGGAGCCGGCCGGGCACTCCACGGTGAAGTCGTTCCCGTAGAAGGCGTGCAGGTTCACGAGGCCTCGAATGATGAGGGCGTTGACCGGCATCCAGACCGGCCCGCGCCAGTTCGAGTTCCCGCCGAACATCCCGCTGTCCGACTCGGCCGGCAGGTACGAGACGACGAGGGGCTGCCCCTCGACGTCGAAGACGAACGGGTTCTTCTCGTGGAAGCGCGAGAGCGACCGGATGCCGTGCGGGCTCAGGAACTCGTTCTCGTCGAGGAGGTAGCCCAGGACGCGCTCCAGCTTCTTCCTGGTGAGGACCGAGAGGAGGCGGCGGTTGTCGTGGCCGATGAACCCCTCGGCGGTCGGGGCGATCTGCTCGAGGACCTCCGGGTGCCGCTTGCTGAAGAGGGCGATCAGCTCCCGGAGCCTGGGCATCCGCTCCAGGACCTCCCCGTCGAAGACCGTGGTGGCGCAGAGCGGGAGGAGGCCCACCATCGACCGGACCTTCAGCCGCATCGCGCGGCCGTCCGGGAGCCTCAGGACGTCGTAGTAAAAGCCGTCTTCCTCGTCCCACATCTCGTCGTGGTGCTCGCCGATCCGGTCCATGGCGTAGGCGATCCAGGCGAAGTGCTGGACGAACTTGAAGGCGATCTCCTCGTAGGCCGGGTCGTGCTCGGCCAGGATGATCGCGATCTCCAGCATGTTCTGGCAGTAGAAGGCCATCCAGGCGGTCCCGTCCGCCTGCTCGAGGGAGCCCCCGGTCGGGAGCTTGGCGCTCCGGTCGAAGACGCCGATATTGTCGAGTCCGAGGAAGCCGCCGGCGAAGACGTTCCGGCCCGAGGGGTCCTTCCGGTTCACCCACCAGTTGAAGTTGAGCATCAGCCCCTGGAAGGCCCGATCGAGGAACTTGACGTCCTCACGTCCGAGGCTCTTCTCGTACTTGTAGAGGTAGAGGGTGGCCCACGCGTGGACGGGCGGGTTCACGTCGCTGAAGTTCCACTCGTAGGCCGGGATCTGGCCGTTCGGGTGGAAGTAGAGGCTGCGGAGCATCAGGAGGAGCTGCTCCTTCGCGAAGTCGAAGTCGACGAGGGCGAGCGCGACCGTGTGGAACGCGAGGTCCCAGGCCGCGTACCAGGGGTACTCCCACTTGTCGGGCATCGAGATGACGTCGCCGTTGAACATGTGGAACCAGTCGGCGTTCCGCACCTCCCGGGCCTGCGCCCCGAGGAGCGGGTGCGCCTCGTGCTCCTTCAGCCAGCGGTCCACGTCGTAGTAGTAGAACTGCTTCCCCCAGAGCATCCCGGCGAGCGCCTGCCGGTGAACCAGCCTCTGGTCCACCGAGAGGGTGTGCGGAGTGATCCGCTCGTAGAACTCGTCAGCATCCCCGATGCGTGCGGCGAAGGAGGCGTCGAAGCCGGGTCCGAAGGGCTGGGCCGGCGGCTTCGCGGAGAGGCGCAGGCGGACGACGGAGCTCCCGCCGGCCGGCACGTCCACCACGTAGAGGGCCGCGGCCTTCGTCCCGCTCTTCGCCGGATTGACCGCCTCGTGGTTTCCTCCGACGACGTACTGGTGGAAGGAGTCCTTCACGTACGGCGACGGGTTCGGCTCTCCCCAGAGCCGGAAGACGTTCGTCTCGTTCTCGGTGAAGAGGAGGTCGGGGGAGCCGTCGCAAGAGAGGGTCATCTCGCCCAGCTCGGGGTGAGACGCACGGATCGCGCCCCCTTCTTCGCGGAGGGATGGCTTCGGTCCGTCGTCGCCCCAGGACCAGGTGTTGCGGAACCAGAGGGTGGGGAGGATGTGAAGCTTGGCCGCCTCCGGCCCGCGGTTGTGGACGGTGACCCGGACCAGGACGTCCTCCGGGCCCTCCTTGGCGTACTCGACGAAGAGGTCGAAGTAGCGGTCGCCGTCGAAGGCCCCGGTGTCGAGCAACTCGTACTCGAAGTCGTTCCGCGTCTTGCCGCGGTTCGTCTCGATCAGGTCCCGGTAGGGGTACTCCCCCTGCGGGTACTTGTAGAGGTACTTCATGTACGAGTGGGTCGGCGTGGAGTCGACGTAGAAGTAGTACTCCTTGACGTCCTCGCCGTGGTTCGCCTCGCTGTTCGTCAGGCCGAACATCCGCTCCTTGAGGATCGGGTCCCGCCCGTTCCAGAGGGCCAGGGCGAAGCAGAGCCGCTGCTTGTCGTCGGAGATCCCGCCCAGGCCGTCCTCGCCCCAGCGGTAGGCCCGCGAGCGGGACTGGTCGTGGGTGAAGTAGTCCCAGGCGTTCCCGTCCGGGCTGTAGTCCTCGCGGACGGTTCCCCACTGGCGCTCGCTCAGGTAGGGGCCCCATTTCTTCCACGGGATCCCGGCCTCGCGGGCGTCGTTGAGCCGCTTCTGCTCGGTGCAGTCGGTGAACGGGGTGGCGCGATCTGCCTGTTTCATTGGTTCCTCCAAACCTGGTGTCCTCGAGAAGAGCAAACTACCCTTGCCATTGTCAGACTTTCCCTACGTTCCGGCCACAGCACTTTCGGGCCGGACTGAGGTCGCCCGGGCCTTTCTCGCCTGCCGGGGCCGGGGCGGTCTATCCTCCGGGGGTGGTGGATACGCCTCTCGCCACCCATCCCTGGAGGGTTCCCGTCTCCTGGATGCTGGCCGGGCTTCTCGTGGCCCTGTCCGGCTGTTCCCTCCAGAAGGCCGCGGTCGACGCGGCTGGCTCGGCGATCGCCGGCGGCGGGTCGAGCTACGCGCGGGAGGAGGACCCGGAACTGGCCGCTGCGGCCGCGCCCTTCGGTCTCAAGACGGTGGAGGGCCTCCTCGACATCTCCCCGGGGAACGAGGGGCTGCTCCTCTCGGCGGCAGCCGGCTTCACCCAGTACTCCTACGCCTTCGTGCAGTGCGAGGCGGACTACGTCGAGGCGAGGGACCTCACGCGGGCGACGGAGCTGAGGGGTCGGGCGAAGAAGCTCTACCGCCGGGCCATGGCCTACGGGTTGCGTGGCCTCGAGGTGCGGCATCCTGGCCTCCAGGACCGGTTGCGGGCCGACGCCACATCCGCCGTCCTGGAGCTCCAGAAGCGCGACGTCCCCCTCGTCTACTGGACGGTGGCCCCGTGGGGAGCGGCGATCTCCCTGTCGAAGGGGGATCCCGAGCTGACGGCCGACCAGGGGCTGGTCGAGGCCCTGGCCCGCCGGGCCCTCCTCCTGGACGAGGGGTTCTCGGCGGGGGCGCTCCAGGACTTCTTCGTCGCGTGGGACGGCGGCCGGCCCGAGGCGGCGGGCGGGTCGCCCCGGCGCGCGAAGGAGCACCTGGACCGGGCGCTCGTCATTTCCGGCGGCCACCGGGCCGCGCCCCTCGTCTCCTACGCCGAGTCGGTGCTCGTCGCGGCCCAGGACCGGCTGGCCTTCGAGGAGATGTTGAAAAGAGCGCTCGCGATCGACCCCGACGCGGAACCCGATTTCCGCCTGGCCAATCTCGTCGCCCAGAAGAGGGCCCGCTGGCTCCTGTCGCGAGCCGGAGAGCTGTTCCTGGACTGATCCTGTCCTGAAGGAGAATCAACCCGTGAGAACCACTCCTCCGCGGGGACTCCCCGCACTCCCCCTCGCCTTGCCTTTCCTCCTGACCGCCTTCACGGCCTTGTCGCAGCCGGTCGTCGTGAAGATGGCGACGGTTGTCCCGGAAGGGTCCCAGTACCACCTGATCCTCCGGGAGATGGCGGAGAAGTGGAAGGCCGCCTCGGGCGGGGCGGTCGAGCTCCGGCTCTACCCCGGGAGCGTCGCGGGAGACGACGTCGACGTCGTCCGGAAGATGCGCCTCGGGACGCTGAACGGCGCCCTCCTCACGAGCGTCGGCGTGGCGGCCATCGACAAGTCGGTGTACGCGCTCCAGATCCCGATGCTCTACCGCTCCTCCGAGGAGGTCGACTACGTCCTGGGAAAGGTGGCGCCGAAGCTCGAGGCGGCGCTCGAGGCGAAGGGGTTCATCGTCCTGAACTGGGTCGACGCCGGCTGGGTCCACTTCTTCACGAAGAGTCCCGTGACGACCCCGGACCAGCTGAAACCGCTGAAGCTCTTCTCCTGGGCGGGCGACACGGAGTCGACGGAGATCTGGAAGGGGGCGGGGTTCAGCCCGGTGCCGCTCCCCTCGACGGAGATCTCCACCGCGCTCCAGACCGGCCTCGTCTCGGCCCTTCCGACGACGCCCCAGGCGGCCGTCATCCTCCAGTGGTACACGCACGCCAAGAACATGACCGACGTGAAGTGGGCGCTCCTGCTGGGGGCCACTGTGGTGACGAAGGCCAGCTGGGAGAAGGTCCCGGCCGCCAGCCGCCCGGCGCTCCTCGCCGCGGCGAGGGAGGCCGGGGTCCGGATGCGCGAGGAGACGCGGAAGTCGGAGGCCAGGGACGTCCAGGCCATGCAGAAGCGGGGCCTGAACGTCGTCGCCGTGGACGCGAAGGCGGAGGCCGCCTGGCGCGCCGCTGCGGAGGGCGTCTACGACCGGATCCGCGGGAAGATCATCCCCGTCGAGGCGTTTGACGAGGCCCGCCGCCTCCTGGCCGACTTCCGGAAGCAGAAGGGGACGGCGGGAGCGCATTGAAGCCGGGCGCGCTCCTCGGCCGGCTCGAAGGGGGACTGTTCCTCGCGGCCCTGGCGGCGGCGACGGTGGTGCCGCTCGTCGAGGCCCTCGGCCGACCATTCGGGGGAATCCACGTCCCCGGCTCGGGCGAGTGGGTGCGGCAGGCGACGCTCTTCATGGCGTTCCTCGGCGCGCTCCTCGCCGGCCGCGCCTCGCAGCACCTGACGCTCTCGACCGCGGAGCTCCTCGGAAGCGGCCGGGCCCGCCGGGCGGCGCGCCTCTTCTCGAACGCGGTCGCCGCGGCAGTCACCGCGGTCCTGGCGCGAGCGTCCGTGGAGATCGTCCTCGCGGGGCGCGCCGAGGGAAAGCTCCTTCCGGGTGGCGTCCCCGAGTGGGTGCTGACCGCGGTGATGCCCGTGGGCCTGGCGCTCCTCGCGTTTCGATTCGGCTGGGGGGCCTCGGACGGCGCCGCGGGCCGGCTCGCCGCGTTCGCGACGGTGGCCGCCGCGTTCGGCCTCGCCCTCGTCCCGTCGGTGGCCGTCTCCCTGGCCGTGCCTCTCGTGGTGGGGATCCTCCTGGCGGCGATCCTGGGCGCGCCCGTCTTCGTGGCGATGGGGGGCGTCGCGCTGGTCCTCTTCTTCCGGGACGGAACGCCCGTCGCCGCGGTCCCGGCCGAGATCTACCGCCTGATCGGCTCGCCGACGCTCCCCGCCATCCCGCTCCTGACGGCCGCCGGGTACATCCTGGCGGAAGGGAAGGCCTCCCTCCGCCTCGTCCGCTTCTTCCGCGCGCTCTTCGGGTGGATGCCGGGGGGCTCGCCGTGATGGTGGCGGCCGTCTGCGCCCTCTTCACGACGTTCACCGGCGGGTCGGGAGTCACGATCATCGCGCTCGGCGGCCTGGTCTACCCGATGCTCCGGGAGGACGGCTATTCCGAGACGTTCTCGCTCGGGCTCGTCACGGCGGCCGGAAGCCTCGGGCTCCTCTTCCCTCCGAGCCTTCCGGTCATCCTCTACTCGGTCGTCGCGCAGGTGCCGGCCGACTCCCTCTACATGGCGGGGATCCTGCCGGGCATCCTCCTGGTGGGGATGACGGCGGCCTACGGGATCCGCGAGGGGAGGCGCCGGAAGGCGGGCGGGACGGTCCTGCCGCGCTTCTCCGCGGGAGAGGCGGCCCGGGCGGGGAGGGCGGCGAAGTGGGAGCTCCTCCTCCCCGTGGTCGTCGTGGTCCTCTTCGCGAGCGGCATCGCGTCGATGGTCGAGGCGGCGGCCGCGGCGTGCGCCTACTCGGTCTTCGTCACCTGTTTCGTCCAGCGCGACATCCCGTTCGGCAAGCCGCTCGCCGAGGTGCTCCTGAAGGCCGGCTCGCTGATGGGGGCGGTCCTCCTCCTCCTGAGCGTGGCGATGGGGCTGACGAGCTGGCTCGTCGACGCGCAGGTCCCGGCCCATCTCCTGGAGGCCGTGCGGACGAGCATCCATTCGCCGCTGGTCTTCCTCCTCGTCCTGAACGTCTTCCTCCTGGTCCTCGGGAGCGTCCTGGAGATCTACTCGGCCATCGTCATCCTGGCGCCGCTGGTGGCCCCGATGGGGACGGCCTTCGGCATCGACCCGGTCCACCTCGGGATCATCTTCCTGGCGAACCTCGAGCTCGGGTTCCTCTTCCCGCCGGTGGGGCTGAACCTCCTCCTGGCCTCGTCCCGGTTCGGCAAGCCGCTCGCGACGCTCTACCGCGACGTCGTCCCCTTCCTCCTGATCCGGGCGGTCGGGGTGCTGCTGATCACCTACGTGGCGGCGTTCTCCCTGACGCTCCCACGGCTCCTCGGCAAGGGTCCCTGAGGGGTCAAAGCTGGGGTCAGGTCTTGAGGTTGTAGGTTAGGGAGCCACTATGATCGGCGGAAAGAGGGAACGAATGCTGCGCATCCCCGCACGAGTCCTGGCCGTGATCCTCTTCCTTTCCGCCCAGGCCGCCCTCGCCGAGGGGCACGGCGCACAAGAAGGGGTCGCGCCCGACGCGGCGCTGAAGATGCTGAGGGACGGCAACCAGCGCTACGCCACGAGCGCCGTCAACCCTCGGCACTACCGCGCCGAGCGGCCGAAGCTGACCAAGAGACAGAAGCCCTACGCCATCGTCCTCTCCTGCGCCGACTCCCGCGTCCCCCCGGAGATCGTCTTCGACGAGTCGCTCGGAAGGCTCTTCGTCATCCGGGTGGCGGGGAACGTCGCCGGCCCAGGCGAGATCGCCTCCATCGAATACGCCGCCGAGCACGTCGGCGCCCGTCTCCTCCTCGTCCTCGGCCACGCCTCCTGCGGCGGGGTGGCCGCGGCGATGTCGCCGGAGTAACACGTGTCGATGTCCTCGCGCTTGTCGGCCTGGATCTGGATCAGGCGGCTGATCCGCTCGCGCTTGTTGGTGCGCGGGTTATAGACCGTGTCCCCCTTGGAAAGCTTCCCGGAATAGACGCGGAAGAACACGAGCTTCCCGACAAACGGATCGCTCCAAAGCTTGAAGGCGAGCGAACAGAAATTGGCGTTGTCGTCAGACGTGACCTCGATCGTTTCTGAAACGTTGTCGGGATTCAGACCCTTCGCGGGCTGGATGTCGAGCGGCCCCGGAAGATAATCCAGCACGGCATCCACGAGGAATTGCACACCCTTGTTTTTGAATGCGGAGCCGCCGACGACCGGGACGAACCGGTTGGCGATCGTCTGGCGGCGGATCGCCGCTTTCAAGTCCTGCTTCGTGATCGGTTTTTCCTCCAGATAGAGCATTCCCAGTTCCTCATCGAGGTCGCACATCTGGGCGACGAGGTCGGCGTAGGCTTTTTCCGTTGCCTCCTTGAACTCAGGCGGAATTTCCTGGATTTCATACGTCGAACCCATCAGGTCGTTGTCCAGATAGATGACCGCCTTGTGGTTGATCACGTCAAGCTGACCCTTGAGATAATCCTCCCGGCCAAGAGGAATGAGGACCGGCCAGGCATTGGCGCCGAGCTTGATGCGCATGCTCTTAACGGCCGCATCGAAGTCGGCTCCGACCCGGTCCATTTTGTTGACGAACGCAATCCGGGGCACCCCGTATTTCGTCGCCTGCCGCCATACGGTTTCGGACTGCGGCTGGACTCCCGCCACACCGCAAAAAACGGCGATCGCGCCATCCAGAACGCGGAGCGACCGCTCCACCTCAGCCGTAAAATCCACATGCCCCGGTGTGTCAATGATGTTCACCCGCATCTTGATCCCCTCGTAGGCCTTGTAGATGCCTTCCTCCGGACGTTGCATCCACGAGCAGGTGGTCGCTGCGGACGTGATCGTGATCCCGCGCTCGCGCTCCTGCTCCATCCAGTCCGTGACGGTCGTTCCCTCGTGCACCTCGCCGATCTTGTGGATCATCCCCGTGTAAAAAAGAATGCGCTCGGTCAGCGTGGTTTTTCCGGCATCTATGTGCGCGGCGATGCCGATGTTGCGTGTGCGCTCCAAGGGAAACGCGCGGTTTGGTGAGTTGGGGTTTGCTGGATTTGCTGACATAAAGATAAGTTGCTTCCGGTTTCCGGATCGATTCCCAGCGGGGCAATTGCCCCCGCCGGGATCCTCGCGCGGATTTGCGGGAATAGGGAGGTTAGACGACTGCGCGGCGGACTCAACAAAAAAGCGAAGGGCCTTCAAAAAAAGGCCCGGCACCTTGTTTCCAAAGTGCCGGGCGCAATACTGGCGACGACCTACTCTCGCACAACCTATAGAAGCACTACCATCGGCTCTGCAGCGTTTCACTTCCGTGTTCGGAATGGGAACGGGTGGTGCCACTGCGCGGGATCACCAGACGATGACGATTCGGTGCCCCGAATCCCCAGGTGTCTGGCGACACCCCGCTTATCTCCTTATCAAAAGAACAACTCTTCGCTCCGGCCGCAGGCACCGGAGCCGCTTGGTTCTCTGACATTCGCACATTAGGGGAAAGATTACAACTCCGCCAGCAACAAGACTGTAAGATGGAGAAAAAAGCCGAACGAGCATTAGTATCGCTAAGCTGAACGCATTGCTGCGCTTACACCCGCGACCTATCAACGTGGTGGTCTTCCACGGCTCTTCAGGGAGATCTCATCTCGGGAGAGGCTTGGCGCTTAGATGCTTTCAGCGCTTATCCTTTCCAAACATAGCTGCCCAGCGATGCTCCTGACGGAACAACTGGATCACCAGAGGTTTGTCAATCCCGGTCCTCTCGTACTAAGGATTGAACCCCTCAAATCTCCTGCGCCCACAGTGGATAAGGACCGAACTGTCTCGCGACGTTCTGAACCCAGCTCGCGTACCACTTTAACCGGCGAACAGCCGGACCCTTGGGACCTTCTCCAGCCCCAGGATGTGA
>Ga0118677_10014166_pt1 | contig 11320 bp, 8 predicted proteins | sample AliMusrvi5mmetaG_FD_86154 | JGI IMG/M metagenome (GOLD analysis project Ga0118677, IMG submission 86154)
AGACCATGCGCATTTTTGTAACCGGTGGCGCCGGCTATATTGGCAGCGTCACCTCGCAGATGCTGCTCGATGGCGGTCACGACCTCGTGATTTTCGACAATCTGGAGCGTGGCCATCGCGCAGCCGTGAATTCGCGTGCGCGCCTCGTGGTCGGCGATTTGCGGGAACGCGACGAACTCCGGCGCGCCGTGCGCGAGGCGCAGCCCGACGCAATCCTGCATTTCGCGGCCTACGCGCTGGTGGGCGAGTCCATGGCCGATCCCATGTTGTATTACCGCAACAATGTGATTGGCGGGCTGAATTTGATCGAGGCTATGCTCGATGCCAACGTCCGGCGGATTGTTTTTTCATCCAGCTGCGCGACATACGGACAGCCCGAGCGCGTGCCCATTGATGAGACAACACCCCAGAACCCGACCAACCCCTATGGCCACTCCAAACTGGTGTTGGAGCAGATCCTGACCTGGCATGCTGAACGCAAGGGGCTGCAGCCGTGTTTTCTGCGCTACTTCAACGCCTGCGGTGCGAAGGGCGACCTGGGCGAGGATCACGAGCCAGAGGCCCATCTGATTCCCAACCTCCTTCGCGTGGCCCTGGGTCAGCGTGCGCAGGCCGAATTGTATGGCAATGACTATCCGACGCCCGACGGCACCTGCATCCGCGACTACGTGCATGTCTGCGACCTGGCCGATGCCCATATCCGCGCCCTGGTGACCAATTCAACCGGGGCATTCAATCTGGGTACGGGTGTCGGTTCGTCGGTGTGCGAGGTGCTGGCCGCCTGCCGCCGGATTACCCGGCATCCGATTCCTGCGGCCATCCTGCCGCGGCGCCCCGGCGATCCGCCCATGCTGGTGGCATCCGGCGACAAGGCGCGGCAGGTGTTGGGATGGGTTCCTGCCTACTCAACACTCGACCGCATGGTGTCCGATGCTTGGACCTGGCACCAACGCCACCCGCACGGATATTGATTTCCTGCCCGCAATCTTCTCCCTCTTAATCCTAATCTCTCCCCGTCTTCATCCCCTTCGGTTACGATTATGATTTTATCTGACCGCTGACTCTGTTCTCTTCCCTCTTGCCCCTTACCCCCGACCTTTTCCTCAATTTTCGCCTGTGTTTCGCGGGCAAAATTAACCACTGCCTCTTAATCGTAATCCTCTCCATCCCCATCGATTACGATCAAGATTACGATTAGGATGATCTCTGATGTTTGCCCACTGACCTCTGGCCTCCGACCTCTGATCTCTTCTCCAACTTTTCGCGCCACGTGGAGTTCTTCCCTATGTTTGTCCTGACTAAATTCCTGACCTGGCTGGCCAGTCCGCTGGCAATTGCGCTTGCGATTGGATTGCTGGCGTGGTGGCAGGCCTGGCGGAAACAAAGGCGTAGCGCCGTTTGCTGGCTGGCGCTGGCAACTACGTGGCTGCTGGTGTGGTCGTCGATGCCGTTCTACGCCTGGTTCGGGTTCCAGCTGGAGCGCCAGTATCCACCACAACGGGCCGAGGAGATGCCATCGGCCGACGCGATTGTCATCCTGGGCGGTGGCATGGCGGCCGCGCCGGGCCTGCTGCCGTATCCGGACATGAATGGCAGTGCGGACCGGGTTTGGCATGCGGCGCGACTCTACCGGGCCGGCAAGGCGCCGATTGTCGTGCCAGCCGGCAGGGGAGAGGAGCTTGCGTCCCGGCCGCTCCTGCTGGACCTGGGCGTGCCTGCAACCGCAATTCATGTGGAGACCGAAAGCCAGAACACGGCGGAAAACGCCCGCTTCACGGCAGCTTTGCTGCGGCAACTGGGGTGCCATCGCATCCTGTTGGTCACCTCTGCCTGGCACATGCGGCGGGCACAGCTGCTCTTTGCGCGCACCGGCCTGGAGGTCATCCCCGCTGCGACCGACCACGAAGCCATGCTCGTTCGTGCCGGCCTGAATTGGAGTCTGCCGAACCTGCTGCCCAGCCCGGATGCGCTGAACCGGAACACCGCGATCCTCAAGGAATACATTGGGTATTGGGCTTATCGGATGAAGAGGTAAGAGGGAATGGGGAATGGGGCAAGCATGGAACTTCAAAAGGCAGACGGGTTTCTCCAAGAGCCGCAGGAAGTTTTTCGGGGTCGGGATCGCTATCGGAATCGGTATCGATTGTATATTCGACCCCGATACCGATACCGACGCCGACCCCAATACGATAGTCACTTTTATTACGAAAGTTCAATAGTCGGCACAACCCATGTGAAGGTCCAAGTCTAAGTCCGACAAACTGCTAGCGCGGCCGGTCCATAGCCTTGCGGCAGCGCACCAGAATCGACAAAGCCTCAAAGGCCTGCTCGATCTCCAGGAAGGTCGGCACCCCGCGAGGCTCCAGATACGCCTTACATTCTTCCGCGCAATCCTTGTCGCCGCTGAAGCTGACGAGGACCGGCTTTCCCGGGTATTTCTTCGCCAGATCCAGAATGAATTCGAAGGATGGCTGGCCGATCTGCCTAGTCAGCATCATGACCGGGACAACGGCATCAATGTTCGCGTCCTTCAACACCGCCTCCATCCCCTCCCGGTACGCGAATTCGACGCCCCGCACGTTGGCTGAGGCCCAGATGTCCACCGGGTTGCGCATCCGGATGTACGGCGGGCTGATCTCCTGCAGCCGCGCGACCGTCTCAGGACCCACCGCCGGCACCTCGAGCCCCAGACGGGCGCAGAAATCCGTGTAGGTCACCAGCATGGCGCCAGAGGGCGCCAGGAAGCTCACGCGATTCCCCTTGGGCAGCGGAAGCATGGACAGGGCTTTGAGCGCCAGCACGAGGTGGGAATACTCCCAGATGCGGACGATGCCGGCCTGACGGAGCAACCCATCGACCAGACGATCCTCGGAGGCCATGGCCGCCGTGTGGGCAACGGCCGCCTGCTTGCCTGCCTCGGTCGAACCGCTCTTGAGCATCACGATCGGTTTCCGCCGCGTGACTTCCCGGGCGACTTCCAGGAAGCGCTTCGGCCGCTTAAAGCTCTCCAGATAGATGACAATGGCCTTGGTTTCCGGATCATCCGCCAGATACTCCAGGGCTTCCGTCTCGTCGATGTCCACCTTGTTTCCCAAGCCGATCACCCGGCAGACGCCGAAGTGTTCCCCGGTTGTGATGGACCGCATCGTGTGGGTGGCAAAATTCCCGGTCTGCGCAATGACCGAGACGTTTCCCCGACGGATCTTTCCCAGCGGGAAGAAGGCGGACGTGTACCCATGCGGGGTCGACGTGTGCCCCGAGATGTTAGGTCCCAGAACGCGGACCCCGGTCTCGCGGATCACCGTCATCAACTCTTCCTGAAGCTTAGCGCCGGCCTCATCGACCTCCGCAAAACCGCCCGCCATCAGCGCCGCGTGCCGGATGCCTCTCGCAGTGCATTCCCGCAGGGCCTTGGGCGTGGCTTCAGCCGGAAGGATGATGACCGCCAGGTCCACGCCTGCGGGGAGGGCTGAGATGGATGACGTGACCGGCAGGCCCAAGATCTCGCCGCCCTTGGGATTCACCGGATAGATCTTCCCCGCGTATCCGTTGGCCTGGACGTTCCGGATCGCCTCATACCCGGCTTTCCCCGGAGTGGCGGAGGCCCCGATGATCGCCACGCTGCGGGGTTCGAAGAATGCCGTCAACGAGTTCTGCTTCGTGTGTTGCATGGGTCGGCACCTTTGGCTGTCTTCGCCGCGCCCACGTCACAGGCGGGCCATTTCTATCAGGATTGGGACACGAGCCTCAACGTTTTGCGGCGACTGTGGACGACAGGGAAATGAGCGCATCCACGGCGACAAGCGATCCGTCGGGACGGATCTTGACGGGATTGAGATCGATCGCGCGAATCGCCTCATGTTGCAGGGCGATCGCTCCCAGCGCGACCAGGATTTTCGCAAGGGCGGCCTTGTCCGCGGGCTGCTGTCCCCGGAAGGGCCCGAGGAACTTCACGCCCCGGATCTCCCCCATCATTTCTGCCGCATCCGCGAGGGTGAGCGGGGCCACCCGGAAAACCGTGTCCCCGAGGACCTCGGTGAGAACCCCGCCGAGGCCGAACATCACGCACGGACCGAACTGCGCGTCACGGGTCAGGCCGCACACCAGTTCCCGGTCCCCCTGGATCATCTCCTGAACCAGCAGGGTCTCGCAGCCCGGAATCTTGAGCAGCCGGCTGGCCTGCTCCTTGACCTCCGCGGGGCTCTTCAAGTTGAGCGCCACACCTCCGACTTCGGTCTTGTGCAGGAGCGTGGCTCCCGCAGCTTTCAAGACCACCGGAAACCCGATACGCGCAGCCTCAGCCACGGCCTGCTCCGGGTCACGCGCCAGCGCTTCGCGGCAGGTCGGAACACCGAAGCCCGCCAAAACCTGCTTGGCCTGATACTCGTTCAGTGCCGACTGGCCTTTGCCCAAGGCTTCATCCAAAGGATTCATGTAACCTCCATGGCTTCAGACGAGTACGCGGGTAAATTACGCCCCTTGCGCCGGGCTTCCTTGATCACATTCCGCTCCAAGAACGGGGCACATATTTATCACAAGATGGCGAACTGCGGAACCGAAATTTGGGTCTTTGCAGGGAAAAATCATGGTTAACCTGACGATCTCCGAAAGCTACGGATCGCAAGGCCACTCGCCTTCCGGACCTAGCGTGGGCCAAGAACCGCTTTTATATGTCGTAGCAAAAGAGGCCGCGGAACTTCGGTCAGCAGGTAGTGACAGAAGAAGCAGTGGCTCGTGGTCTTCCCCGGGAACCGCCATCCAGCCTTCTCCAACGCGCGCCGGATCGGCTGGAGACCGCGTTCGAAGATCGCCGCTAGCAGCGGATCGCGCCGCGCGTGCCGCATCAGTTCAGAAAACGTGTTCGCGTGCGATGAGCCCAGCGTTAACTCTGGCAACTCGTTGGCATATCCGCAGCACGGCTTCACCGCGCCATCCGGATCCACCACGAACACGTGCCCCGGCCCCTGGCAGTAATCGTCCCGGAACCACCTGCCGCCCCATGGCTTCTTCCAGCGCGCCGCCGCGCCCAGCGGCACGAGGGGAATTGGCGTCACGCGGATCCAGGCTGTCTCGCTCCGGATCAGAAATCCGCCTCTCCCCAGCCGCACCAACCGCGCCCGCAATAGTTGCGCCAACCGTGCCAGCTTCCGCTGGGTTTCTGCATCCCGCGCGCCGAAAGCCGCGGCTATCGACACCACGTCGGACCGGTTCCAGATTTGTACCGCGGTCCGCACAAACGCCGCCACCTTGCGCAGCTCCTGCCGATGAAAGGCATCCACGCTCACGCACAATCCGCCGTCGAACCCCGCCGTGTGCAATGCCTGCAGCCGTGACTCCAGAATTTTCCGGTTCGCGAACCAGACGCCGTTCGTCATCAGGCGGCCAAACAGGAATCCCTGTCGCACGGCAGCCCGTGTCACCCGGTTCAGAAACCCCGGTGCCAGAAACGGTTCGCCACCTGTAAACCCGATCCGCTCCACGCCCTTTCCCCTGCATGCGCGTAGAAACCGAATCGCCACTGTCGGCGACAACCGCGCACGGCCTTGCCTCACCCCGCAATGCCCGCAGCGCAGGTTACATTGGGTGGTGGGAACAAAAAGGATTTCGGTTGGGTGGAATTGTTTCATGCAAAAGTGGCCCGGGCGGGCCGCTTTCCTGGTTTTTTAGTTCCGGACCGGACTGCGCTGCTTTCCGATTCCGGATTCTTCTTCCAGAATCGAAAGCCGCTCCCTACTCCACCTCCACCGCCTGTTCGGGACAGATCACACGGCAGGTGTCGCAGCGAGTGCATTTCTGCTGGTCGATCTCGTGGCGCTCGTGCGGACGGAAGGGGATCGCATCCACCGGACACGCCTGGGCGCAGAGCGTGCAGCCGATGCACTTGTCGGTAATCTCGTAGCGGATCATCGCCTTGCACTTGCCGGTCGGACAGCGACCGGCAACGTGCGCTTCGTACTCCTCGCGGAAATAGCGCAGCGTGGAGAGCACTGGATTCGGCGCCGTGCGCCCCAGCCCGCAGAGGCTGCCTGCGCGCACCTGCAGGGCCAGTTGCTCCAGCGAGGCCAGGTCCTCCATCTTCCCCTGTCCCGCGCAAAGGCGCTCCAGGATGTCGAGCATGCGCCGCGTGCCGACGCGACAGGAGGTGCACTTGCCGCACGATTCGCGCTGCGTGAACGAGAGAAAATACCGTGCAATCTCGACCATGCAGTCGGTCTCGTCCAATACCACCAACCCGCCGGACCCCATCATGCTCCCCACGCCGGCCAGCGCCTCGAAGTCCACCGGCGTGTCTGCCAGCGTCGCGGGGACGCACCCACCCGAAGGCCCGCCGATCTGCACAGCCTTGAGCGCGCGACCGCCCTGCACGCCGCCGCCGACATCCATCACGATCTCGCGCACAGTCAGCCCCATCGGCACTTCGATCAGCCCGCCGCGCTCCACCCGCCCCGCCAGCGCAAAGACCTTGGTGCCGCGGCTCCCTTCCGTGCCGTATTTCCGGAACTCGTCCGCGCCGTGCGCCAAAATCCACGGCACCAGCGCCAGCGTCTCGACGTTGTTCACGAGCGTCGGACACTCGTGCAGCCCGCGCACGCCGGGGTAAGGCGGCCGCAGCTTCGGCGTACCGCGCCGCCCCTCCAGCGATGCCAGCAACGCGGTCTCCTCGCCGCACACGAACGCGCCCGCCCCCTCGGCCACGCGCATGGCCAGCGAAGCACCCGCCGCGCCCAGACCGTCCAGCAGGTCCGTCTCCCGCACGCGCCGCAATGCCTCGTGCACGCGCTTCACGGCCAGCGGATATTCGTGGCGGATGTAGAAGACCGCCTCCTGCGCGCCCACGGCCCAGGCGGCAATGGCTATCCCTTCGATCACGCGATAGGGGTACGACTCAAGGATCATCCGATCCATGAACGCGCCGGGATCGCCCTCGTCGCCGTTGCAAACCACATATTTTTTTTCACCTGCTGCGCAGCGCACAACGCCCCACTTGCGTCCGGTCAGAAACCCCGCGCCGCCACGGCCGCGCAGGCCGCTATGTTCGATCACAGCAATGATCTCCTCCGGCCGCTGCGCGGTGCGCGCCTGCCGTAAGGCCCGGAATCCGCCGCTCGCTAGGTATTCGTCGAGATCCAGCGGATCAAGCGTGCCTGCGCCGCTGGTCGCCAGGCGCACCTGCCGCGTCAGGAAATCCACGGTTGCCGGCGCTTCAGAGTCCACACAGCACCCCTCGGTGGCGGGTTCTTTTCCCGTCAGCAACCGCCCCAGCCACTCGCTCCCCCAGTATCGCAAGCGCTGGCTGATCACCGGATGCGGAAAGTGCCGCTGCAGCATAGCGGCCACATCCTGCGGCTGCAGTCCGACGTATCGCGCCGGATGCTGCCCCGGCGCCAGCACCTCCACCACCGGCGCCTGATAGCACGCGCCGATGCACCCCACGCGCTTGAGCCGGATGCCGCCACCCGTGCGGCGGATCGCCTCGCGCAGCGCCGCAAACAGCTCCTGGCTCCCCTTGGCCACGCAGCATGAGCCGAGCCCAACGCGAATCTCACGCAGGCTATCCGCTGCCACAGGTTCTGCAACCGCGCCCGTCTCCCGGCGCGCCGCTACGTCCGCCAAGAACGTCTCCAGCATCGCACCCACGCGTTCAGGCGACAGATGCCCGTAGGTGGTGTTATCGATCTGCACCACTGGCGCCAGCGTGCAACAGCCGAGGCAGGCCACGGTCTCAACCGTGAACACGCCGTCCGCATCCGTGTCGTTCGGCGCCTCGATCTTGAGATGACGCAGCAGCGCCTCCTGAATGGCCGGCGCGCGTTTCACATGACAGGCCGTGCCGTCGCAGACCAGAATGCGGTGACGTCCGGCAGGACGCAGACGGAACTGGCCGTAGAAGGTAGCTGTGCCGGTCACCTCGGCCTCGCTCACCCCCAACCGCGCAGCCAGGTGCTGCAGCGCAGCCGACGGGAGGTAGCGGCAGCGGTCCTGAATTGCCAGCAGCAGGGCAATGAGATTGCTCCGCTCCGCGCCCACGCGGTCGATCAGTGCATCAAGTTCCGCCGTATTCAATGGTTCCTGCATGACAAAACGTCAGGAAAGCATAACCGAAATCGGCATGGAAGAATAGCGGCCGGCAGGAGTTCGATCTCACAGGCGTCTGGCCAATGATGTCGCCATCGGCCAATTCGCCGTACAAATCAGCCGTGGCATCCGCGCGCGCAGAGGGTTACCTATGCCTGGGGTCTTTCGCCCACTGCGTCTCGCTTAAAGGGTGCCCAGCAGCCGCGTAAACGCGCGGTGGGTGACCCGCTGTTGACGCAGGGTCTGGCGCTGCATTGCTGCCACGCGCCGGCGCAGCGGCGCGAAGTCGAGGTTCACCGTGCCGCGACGGCCGGTCTTGGCTGCCAGAGCGGCGCGTGGATCGACGGTATCGAGCTCGTCGAGATGGTCGCGCACGTATTGATAGGCGTCGCGGAAAGGCCGCCCGCCGGCCACCAGTGCCAGCGCGCGGTCCGTGGCGAACACACCGGGCGTAAAGCCCGCCAGCAGCCGGTCGCGCCGCACGTCGAGCGCCGCCACCAGCAAACGCAGGATGCGCAGCGACGCACGCGTGGTGCGCAACCCGTCGAGGTAGAGCGCCTTGGTGTCCTGCAGGTCGCGGTTGTAGCCGCCGGCCAGCCCCTTGACAATGCCGCAGGCGGCCGCGCCCTGACCCAGCACGACGGCGGTCTTGGCACGGATGAGCTCAAGCACGTCGGGATTGTACTTCTGCGGCATGATGCTGCTGCCGGTGCAGAACTCGGGCGGTAGCGCAAAGTAGCCGAACTCGGGCATGGAATAGAGGATCAGATCCTCGGAGAATCGCGAAAGCGTGAGCATCACCTGCCCCAGTGCGCCAAGGACAATGGCCTCGCACTTGCCGCGGGCATTGCTGGCGTAGATCACGTTGTGGTGCGGTGCGGCAAATGCCAGTGCCCGCGCCGTGAAGGCGCGGTCGATCGGCAGCGGCACGCCATAGCCGGCGGCCGAGCCGAGCGGACAGCGGTCAGCGTAGGCGTACGCCGCCTCCACGGTCAGCAGATCATCCAGCAGCGCCTCGGCGTACCCCGCAGCCCAGAGTCCCACGGAACTGGGCATGGCGGGTTGCAGATGCGTGCGACCAACCATGGGAAGGCGCGCGTGGCGCCGGGCAAAGCGCAGCAGTTCAGTGGCCAGGGCGGCCGCTTCGAGCGTCAGCGCGGAGAGATTTTCCCGTGCGTGCAGCCGGATGTCCACCGCCACCTGGTCGTTGCGGCTGCGGCCGGTGTGTACGCGGCGGCCGACATCGCCCAGCCGCGTTGTCAGCAGGCGCTCGACTGCCAGGTGTACGTCCTGATCTGCAGCGGTGATGACCAGCCGGCCGGCGCGCGCTTCGTCGCGCAGCACCGCAAGCTCGCGGATCACGCGGCGGGCCTCGGCCGGCCGGATGACCGGCGGCCGCACGCGCAGGCGCGCCAGCGTGGCCACATGCGCTGCCGTGCCCAGGCAGTCCCACTCCGCCAGTTCCAGGTCAAGCACGGGATCCTGCCCCACCGTAAACGCCAGCACGTCGGGATGAATCTTCCCCACCAGGGTTGTCTTCGCGCGTTTGGCCATGAGAACTCCCTCCTGCGATCACGGCACCGCATGCCGCGACCGCGGTCTGCCCGTGGCGGGCGGCTCCGTCTGTGAGGCCGGATTGTACAACATTTCGCCCTTCGCGGCGCGACCTTCCAGTTGACAGCAGGCTTCGGCGGCCTGGGACAGCATGGCGCGCAGGCGGTCGCGCTCCTCGCCCGCCGCCAAGGCGTCAAAGAAATTGCCGTATGCCATTGCCACACGCTGCAGCGAGACGTCGCGCCCCACGGCGAAGAGGCGGATCGTGGCCGCCTTGCCGCGCAACGCGGCCTGCACCCCGGCCACCGCGTCTTCCACCACCACGCATTGGGCGGGCGCAATGCCCAGCCGCTCCGCCCCCAGCAGAAAGACCTGCGGGTCCGGCTTGCCGACCGTCACGTCCTCGGCGCTGATGATAGTTTGGAAGTAGGCGGCGATCCCCAACGAGGAAAGGACCATGGCCACGTTCTCTCTGGGGGTCGAGGTGCCGATAGCCAGGTGGAAACCGGCCGCGGCCAACGCCGGCAACAGGGTCGTCACGCCCGGTAAGGCGGTGACATTGCCGCGGATCAAATCGCGGAAGATGGCCTCTTTCCGGTCAGCCAACCGGTGCACCTGTTCCTCAGGAAGTGGGCGCTGGTAGAGGATGGGGAAGATGTCATCATTCCGTCGCCCGAACAGGTGGCGGAACTGCGCGTCATCGATGGTATAGCCGACTTCCTTGCCCAACAGCGCGAACGACTCGTAATGTGCATCTTTGGTATCGACAATCACGCCGTCGAGGTCGAACAACACGGCGCAGTCAGTGGCAACAAGCATGAGGACACTCCCGAAAAAGAGCATACTGAAAAGGGGAAGAACAAACTCGACAGGCTCCGTTGGGTGCGGTCAACGAATATTCTCGCAGAGAACCCGAAGCAGGGCTAACGGGGAACACGACGTTGAACACAGCCAACAGAGCGAGACAAAAAGGTTCGTTCTACCTTTCCAGCATGCTCTCAAATCTCTTTCGCCGGTAAGGGACGGATTCCTGCCCCTCCCCGAGGAAAATAATGCCTTTCCCTGCAGCAGTTTTCGCCTAATTTGCACAACGGTCCGTTCTGCTGTGGATTTGAATGGTTTTTCTCGACATCGCCGGCAAATCGCGCTAGAATACCACTACGACAAATTTTAAGGAGGCTCTGGATATGGCCCTTATCGTCGTCATCGTCCTGGTCGTGATCATCCTGCTCTGGGTCATGGTCACCTACAATCGCCTGGTTCAACTGCGCGAGCTGTTCCGCAACTCCTGGAGCCAGATCGATGTCCAGTTGAAACGCCGGCATGATCTGATTCCCAATCTGGTGGAAACAGTCAAAGGCTACGCCACGCACGAGCATGAGACGCTGGAAGCGGTCATCAAAGCCCGGCAAATGGCCGTCGATGCGAAGAGCATTCAGGAGGCCCAGCAGGCGGAAAACATGCTGACCTCCACGCTGCGCTCGCTGATGGCCGTCTCCGAAGCCTACCCGGAATTGAAGGCGAACGAGAACTTCATCATGCTGCAGGAAGAGCTGACCGGCACGGAAAACAAGATCGCGTTCGCCCGCCAACACTATAACGACGTGGTGAACCAATACAATGCGTCGATCAAATCGTTCCCGGCCAACCTCATCGCCGGCAACGCCGGATTCACCGAGCAGCCGTATTT
>Ga0118677_10014167_pt1 | contig 11320 bp, 5 predicted proteins | sample AliMusrvi5mmetaG_FD_86154 | JGI IMG/M metagenome (GOLD analysis project Ga0118677, IMG submission 86154)
TCTCATGAGATCCGGTCGCGTTTATGGTAAAGACCCATGCATCACGAGTCGCGTCAAGATCCTGTGAACCGTGTTTTCCCGAGACATCCCCGTCATTGGCGTTGCGGGTGGAGGTATTCGAGACGCTGGACGAACCGCGCCAGCGTATCTGGGACCGGGTTTACCGGGCGCTGTTTGTGGACGGCGGACGTTACATCAACACCTTCGACCGCCAGTCGCTGGCGGAGGCCATCGCCCGCGAGTTGAAGCCGGTGGTTCGCGCCGACGGGCGCATCGTCGAAAAGCCCACCGACCAATTGGTCGCCGACTTGCGCCGGGCCTTGTGCGACTTGGGTCGCACACGGCTGAAACCCACGCTGCTGGGCGACGCGGCGGGCCGAGGCTTGGATTTGGCGCGTGGGCTGGAGCTTGAGGCCGAGTTGATGCTAGGCGCGGCCAAGCCATCCGGCTTGGGCGTGACCGAGGATGAAATCGCCGCCTACCGGGAACAGAAATTCCGCGCACTGGCGCAATTGGCCGGGGTCTTGGCGCGGGTGAACAGCGCCGAAGCCAACGCCTTGGACGATGGCGTCGTCACCAACCACACGCGCCAGTTGATTTTGGGCGACATGGGGGAGTCCGTCGGTAGCCAGCGTTTCACGCAGAAACTGGAGGATGTGCTGTCGGCGGGCGGGCGGCAAGTGAAGAAGGACGTGTGGTACGATCCGAGGACGATTATCGTCCATGACGTGGCGATGCCGATCCCTTTGTATTATTTCCCCGCCGTGGTCGGCGACATCGAGCAAGCTTACTTGCAGCAAGCGGCCGACGAACACCGCAGCTACAATCTGCATACCGATTTCAATTGGGAAAAACCACTGCCCAACCTGAACCCGCGCAATTCCGAACTTAGCGTAGACTGGTCGCTAACCATGCTGACCCGGGGTTTGGTCGCCCGGGCCATTGAATTTAGGAAGGAGGACGGTCTGTTCATCTACACCGATGACAAGGGCGAGGTCCAAAAATTGGGTAATAACCTATCCAGCCTGCTTTACCATCTGGCTAACCTTCACGAAACGCTGAAAGAGGCAATGGAAAACCACATCGCCGCCCTACGGCTGGTCCAGTCCGCAGAGGAACGCAAACAGCGCGACTTGGAACTGGCACAACGTTTCGACGCGCAAGTCAAACAAATGTATTGGCGCGAGGGGCGAGGCGAAATCAGCCGGGAGGATTTGCTGGACCGCCCCATTTTGCGCGCCTTGATCCGCATTTTGGGCAAGCCTGCAAACGACGGCCCGTCCGCGCCGGCATCAGGACCCCGTTACGACTTTGGATGAGCCATGGCCGAAAAAGCAAACCACCGAGCCACCTTATTGATCGGCTATGGCCGCTTCGGGCTGGAGACGCTACGTCAGTTTCTGACCAGCACGGCGACGCGCGGGGTGCTGGCCTGGGACACTCCAGCCGGACCCGGCAATGGTGAGCGCCGTCTGCGCGACTTGGGCTTACTGTGGCTGCCCGACCCGTTTGAAGACAGTGGGCCGGGCGTGGGCGGGATGCCCGCCCTTGACGGCAGCCGCGCCGAGTTGATGCGCGATTTGCACCAACAGATCGAAAACCTTCCCGACGATGAAACGGGCTTGAAGCAGGCGGTGAAAGCCAGGGCCGAGGCGCTGTTGCGCGCCGACACGCGTGCCAGCAGGGATCGCAACCTGCCATTGGGGTTGGATGTCGTGGTGCTGGCCCATCCCCATGACCGGCGCACACTGGGCAGGCTGCGCCCCTTGCTGAAAGAGTGCGTGGTCGATGTCCTCTACCGTTCCGTCACGCAGTTGCATCGCGAGGTGGGTGCAGACGCCCTGAATTTCGTGCAAATTTTGGATTTTGCCAACTACTGGGAGCGATCCGAGTCTGCCAAGGCGCTGCGAGGGCATTTCAAGGCGTATGTCGAACACTGGCAACGCTGGCGGGAGGAAAAACAACCGACTTTTGGCCGCATTTACCTCGTCGACAGTCACACGCCCAACGGGGTGCGGGAAGAACGCTTGCGCATCGACGAAATCAGTCTGTTTTTGGAATTTTTGCTGTTTGAAGGCCAGCGCGATAGCGAGTCCATGCAAACCCTTTATCAAGCACGTCCGGATGACGGGCGCTTGCTGGCGACGTTTGGCATCCGCCTGCTGGAACGCAGTGGCGGACTGCTTAAACGCTTGGCCGCTGCCCGCTTCGGCATCGGCTGGCTGGAGTATCTGGACGAAGCCCGCACCTGGCCTACGGCAAAAATCCAGCCATTGCGGGATACCTTGGAGGCATGCCAAGGTGTCGTGTTGGAGGACACGCTAACCGATGGTGGATTGCCGGTCGAATCGCATCAGTCCTTGGCTAGGTTGGCGGACGAATTGGAAGCCCTGCCTGCGGACGATCCCGCCTGGCCGCAGCAGGTGCGGGCATGCTGCGCGAAGGGGATGCGCCGGCTGGAAAGCGAATTGGCCGACCGGGTGCAACTTCACATCCGCAAAACCCTGCAAGAAGGGTCGTTCGCCGATTTGGCCAAATCTTTGCGCATTCAAATCGATGCCGCCCTGCATGATGACCGCCAGCCGGCGACTTTGGGCACTGTGGTTCGCGAGTTGGAATCCGCCCTTGATGCACTCAAGCCAAATTTGGACGGCACTGCCGCCACCGCCCCCTTGCCAGCCGTCGGTCTGGCCAAACTTGAGGAATTGCAGGCTGTCCATCAGGATTACCGCCATTTTCTTGAACGGCAATTGGATACGAACGGGGTGCTGAAATGGTGGCCCTTGCTAGCATTTCTGTTTGGTTTGGGGCTAAGCCATTGGCTCTCCAGTTGGATAGCCGCATGGCTGGCAACCCTTGGCGTTTTTGACTCGGCCACTGCGTCCCATCCATTGAATATGGCCCACGAGGCCGCGCAATGGCTGGTCGGCGTTCCCGGCACACCCCTTCCGGGACACCCGTGGGCCTTGGCCCTGGCTTCCTTGCTGCTTGGCGCAGCGATGGTCTTCATGTTGCATCGTGCCGTCAAACGGCAAGTCCTGCGGGCGCGCTTGTTTTGGACCGACCCCGAGCGTGGCCGGCTGGCCGACGCCCTGCGTGTGCTTGTGCGCGGCCTGACCGACGACCAAGCGGGCTTGGTGGCGCAGATGCAGAGCGACGCAGCGGCAAACATCCGCGACGAAGCGGGCCGCGAATTGGGCCAATGGCATCGCAATCTGCGCGAACGCCGCCGCGAGATGGGCTGGCTGCGCAGCCAGCTCCACGATTTTCTGGACATGCATGGACTGGACGCAGACTCGCCAGTCGAAAACTGGACCCGCATCAGCCGGGACGGAGGCATTCGCCATGCGATGGAGCAATTTGACGATCTGTTGCGCATCAGCCAAACCCGCCCACCTATCCCTGAACATTTCCAGTCGATGCAGGCGGAAAAAAAACCCTTTAAAAAATGGGAGGAACGCTATAGCCAAGCGTTCTTGTATCCCTTGCGCTTTATTGACGAACTGAGCGAAAACTATCAGGAGCCGCTGGAGCAGGAGCTTGCCCAGCCCGGCTCTGGCGCGGAGCAACAAACACGGGCGGATGAATTATGTGCGTTTCTCCGCCGCCATAGCGGTGATTTCACCACGGCGTTCCGCTGGAAAGCGAGCGTCGGGGTACCGCCGGACAGCGTGTATTGCCTGTTGCCCCCGCTTTGGCTGGGATTGCCGGGGGTTCGCGACACTTTGACCGGGCAAGCCATCAACGAGGAGCATCGTCTGCCGGGCGAAGACGTTGCCAGGGCCTATTTGTTGCGCCTACAGATCGGAGTGGAAACAACATGTTTGACACACTAGATTGGAAGCCTTGGGCATTGGTCGGCCTAGGTGCCATCTGGGGTTTCGTATTCGACCGGCTGGCCCGCTTGCACCGCCCGGAAAGCGATTCGGGCGATTACTGGACCCGCACCGTCGAATGGTGCCTATATCCCTTGGCGACCCTGCTGTTGCTGTCATGGTTATCCCACAGCTTCGGTGCTTGGCCGGGCCTTTACTCCGACCAAACGGCGGAGTTTGCGCAAGACGACATTGTGCGTTATGGCTTATTGGCCGGGCCATTCATCTTCTGGGCCTTGGCCTTGGCGTTTGGGTTTTTTGTCAAGCCGGCCTCCGCAGAATCCGCCCACTGGCTGGCGGGCGGGGTCGGCTTTGCCAATACGCGCCACTGGCTATGGTGGCAAGTGGCCGTGTTGGCAGTTCTTTTAGGCTTGGGCGCAAGCCCTTTCGATGGCCTGGATACCCCCCCCTATCCGGCAGGGGTCTGGAGTGTCCTGGCGGTGACGGCGTTGACCTTGGCCGGAATTGCCTGTAGCGGGGGCAGGCCACCCTGGGTCAAAGCAGTGGCGGAGGCTCCCCAGGCGCAGGCCCTCGCCAAGCTGGAAGATTGGCCCGGCTTGATGGTTGCTGCCAACTTTCAAATCGAAAACCTGGCCAATTGGACAGCCGCCGATGCACCCGCCAGAACTTTGCCCGACCCATCCGCGCAGGGTTTGGCCGTGCGCTTTGAAGCCATGGGCGCAAGGGGGCTTGCCCCGGAACTGATCGAAGCGGTGACCGCGCTGATGCGGCGCGAACCGTGCGGCGGCGATGGCTATGGCGCGGTTCGCGTGGTGTTCGGTCCCGACGATTGCGGCCAAACTGAGTCCGTCGGCCTGATGGCCTCGCTGCTTGACCGGCAAAGCCACACTGTTACCCTGATCATCACGCCGCAAGGCGCGGACTGGCTGGTCGCCCAATTGCAAGGCTGGTTGCCGGAGTCCGTGCAGCGGATCGTTGCACTTCGCTATGGTGAATTGCCCGAAAACGCGGCTGTGTGGGTGGCGGATGCCGAAATCCTGTCCGACTTCCTATTGCCAAAGCTAAAAGACTCCCCCCGCAGTATCGCCAGGGTGGGCTTGGTGGTGTGGTGGCGTCTGCATGATTACAGCGGGGTGATGGCGGCCAATCTATGGGCGATCACCCGCCGTCTGCACCGCTTGCTGCGCATGCACGGGCGCGAGGATTTGCGCACTTTGGCCTTGTTGTGTCGGGTGGCCGACGATGCGCAAACCGACGATTTCGTGCGCCGTCTGCTGCCCCACGCCGTGTTGCCGAAAACCTATGTCGAGCCGCGTCGGGCGCAAGCTGTCGCACTGCATGTTGTGCATGCCCGTGACGCCAAAGCAGCCGCCCGCCAGCATTTGCTGCTGGGAGCCGCCGCCGCGTCCATGGCGGGCAAGTGGCCCACAGCCATCGCACCGCCCGACTTTATCTCCGCTGACGAGTTCGCCCAGTTTTGCGGACAAACCGTCAATGGCCTGACCATCGGTGGGCAGCTTTGCCCCAGCCCGGATCGTGCGGGTGCCAGGTTGTTGCAGATCCGTCCAGCCGACCTGCTGGCCTTGCCGGATATGTTGAGCCAAGGCGGGCGTGGCATCGAAGGTTTGGCGATCCACCATGTCGGCATCATGCAGCCGGTCAACCCCTATATGGCCTATAAGCTGAAAGGCCTGACCAAGACCAAGGGCTTCACTGCCTCCCGCCGCCTGATCTGCGCCGAATCCTGTCCGGCAATCATCAAGCGTCATCTGTTGTTGGGACTGAACGAACTGCCGGAAACCCGTGGCGGTTTGTTGGACAACGCCCTTTGGAAGCAAGATTCGGTCGATGAAACCTTGAACTATCTGGCGCGTGCGGGAAAACTTAGCAAGGAAGAGGTGCGCTACTTGGATGGCAATAACCGCCTCGCCATCGACTTTGAGTACCGCAGCCGCGACACTCCGGACGATCAATACCGTCCGCTCGACACCGTCGGCTTGAAATTGATCAAGGTGCGCGAACCTGCGGGCGGCGGCCAAGGGGGCGGCATCCGCATGCGCCTTGATCCCGAGCGTTTGTTGATCAAAGCCTATCCGGGACGGGTGTTCATGCATGAAGGCCGCCGCTATCGGATTAGCGACTGGTCTTGCGTGGAGGATGTGGTGCGGAAAGGCGAGCTTGACTGTCGGCTGGAAAACCGCGCACGGTCTACTTGGCGTTGCAACACCAGCAGGCTATACGGCATCAAGCCGTTGGATGACTCCGCGCCAGTCGCTATTGGCCGGCAGGGCAGGTTGACGCGGCTGGCGGTCGAATTGTCCTACGCGGAGGAAGTGACCGGGCGCATCGAATGGACCGATGACCCCTGCCGGGAGTGGATGGACACTATCCAACAAAGCTTTTACATTGAAGCCATCGCCAACGATAAATCGCCGATCAAGACCCAGGCCCAAGTATTGCGCTTGATGGATCCCCCCGACGATGCCAGCGCCCTGCCTTCGCTATGCCAAGCCCTGCGCCATGTGCTGCCGACCCATCTTGGCATCGAGGAGGACGCATTGGCGGTGGTTAGCCTGAACGGCGAGAGCCGCATTGGCGGCGAGGGTCTGTTCGGCATAGCCATCGTCGACCTATACCCCGGTGGCATCGGCTTGATTAAAGCCGTCCACGATGACAGTGCCTTTTGGTTGGATGTGCTGCAATCAACCAGCGAGTGGCTGGAAAACTGCCGGGCAGAAGATTTGCGGCAACACCCGATTGCGCTCGCTGCGGGTGCGGACCAACCGCCGCAGCCACAGGCGGCCCTTAAAGTGTTACGGCAAGTCCTGACAACGGCTTGATCGGGCCAGTGCGAAGGCCAAGCCTTTTTTTATCGTTACGCCACCGATTAGGACAAATACTGAATGTTTGATAAAGACAACCGCCAAAAATTGGACAGAATGGGTTCGCGCTTGAAGGTCTGGGTAGAGTCCTTCCAAGTGACGCGAGAATTCAGCCGGCAATGCAAGCGTTTGCATGACGAGATGGAAGCCGAAGGGCAACGGCCATTCTGGCATATCGTCAGTGGCGAAACCCTGCAATCCTTGGCCCAACGCTACGCGAACCTTGAAAAAATTGCGGCTGAACTCCCGTCCGTCGTTGAACAGGCCAAACAACTGGATGCCGAACTGGACGCAATGCTGGTGCTGCTGAAAAAGGAACAGGATGGTGTCAGCCAATGCGTCTTGCAACTCTGCGACCAGTGGCGTGGCGAACTCGCCGTCGCCATGAATTGCGCACGGGACGCGGATATTATCGCGGCAAGGCAGAAATTACCCGCCATTGAGGTGGGCTTGCACCTGTATGCCGACGCATTGCGGCTTTTCCAGCAGATTGACGACATGTTGATCACCATGAGGCATAGCAACGAAACTGCAGGGTTGGAAAGTGCCCTGCTGACACAGCGCGAAGTGGTGGCCATGGGCGGATTGACCCGCGAGGGAATCGAATACATCAAAAGCCTCTACAAGCCACTGGATGAACTGAGCAGGATGCCCCCGCCTCCGCAAATCAGCGAGGTGACCAGCACCTTGGGCGAAATTCGCAGTTGGGGCAGGGCGTTGAGCATAACCAGTGAAAAATACCGGGATTTATATCTGCGCTTGCAGCAACTGCAAACCAGCTGGATGCGGCGCGACCCCAACGAGCCTGACCAACTATTGCAGGATGCGAGAATCTTGCTTAACGAACATATCCAACAAGGACACCAAGAACGGGAGGCCAATCTGAGCCGATTGCAGAATTCGCTAAGCGAGTTGACCCTTGCCTGCGGCCCACAGCAGGAGATTGAAACCCGTCTGCAATCTCTGAAGCATACCCGTTTGGAATATTCCCACGACTTTGTCGATTGGATGGAAAGGTACACAAACGCCATCGAAGAATTCAAAGCGATCGCCAGTACGCACGAACTGGCCTTGGAAAAACGCCTGGAAGAGCGGTGCGCCAAATGGAGATTGGGATTACAAAACTTGCAAGCCATGCCGCTGTCCCAGTCGCTCAAGCCCCAGGCTGGAAGACTGCAGCAACGCTTCGACAAGTTGAACGACAGCAAAGGTGGGCAAGAACTGCTGGTATCCTTGCGCGAGGCCAACGACTGCCTGGCGGAACTGGAACAACTCAATCGACAGGCGGAAGCAGACCGGGCAGGCTTCGACCTGGCCCGTCGCGGCCTGCGCGAAGGCAATGCCGCTTTGCAGGCCAGCGCCGCCACTGCCGAAATTGACTGCGACGATTTACAGGTCGACATCGACGCCTTGGGCGAAAACGCCAGCAATCCAGACCTCGACGAAGTGCTGGCCGAAGCGCAGAGCTTGCAACGGCGGTTGGAATCCATCCGCCAAAGGTTTATCAGCGACTGCCAAGCGGCGTGGCATCAAATCCATGCGGAAGCGAAAAGCCTGCGCGATGAGTTGCTGCAGGCCGGCTTTGCCGAGCTTGCCGCCTCCCCGGCGGTCGATGCCATGCCAACCGATGCCGCCGAATGCGCCAGCCGACTGGTCGATCTGCGCACCTTGCGAAAAGGCTTGGGAGAGGCCGTCGAACAAGCCGTTGCCAAGTTGCAGGAAAATTGCGCCAAGGCGCAAACCAGGCTGTCGGGTTTGCTGGCCGGCGAAACGCTGGAAGACGCTTACCGTGAGCGCGCCCAAGCCCTTCTTGGCCAACTGCAACAAGGCATCACGGCTAAAACAGGTCCGGATAGCCTGCGGGAATTGAGCTGGAAATTCAACTCCTGTGGGCAATTTTGGCGCGATTTTCTGGAAGAAGAGGAAAAGTTGCGCAAACGCCTGGAGGGATTGAAGGATAAATTGAATCTCTTCGGCCAAGAACGCCTATTACCTTATTGCGACAGGGAACACCTCGACAAAGCCACCGATTGGATTCGCGGACTGCCCCAAAGCCCGAATCGAACCCATGCCCGGCAATTGCACGATGCTGAGCGGTTGGTGCATACCATCGAAAAGCAAGCCCGCCGCAGGGTGGCGGAAAAGGTCAGCCAGCAAGCCTTGGAACTCGCACAAAAAAAGCACCTTCACCCCAACACGGACGAGATGGCTGCGCTGTTGGCCGAAATCGACGGCATCGGCCACGAAAAACATCTGCCTTGGGAACTACGCAACCGACTGGATGCGGCCATAACCACCACGAGGAGTCAACATGGCTAAACACGATCCTTGGCAATGGCCTGCGCTGCAAGGCATGCCCGCAACACTTCCCGCCAAACTCGAATACCAGCGCGGAGTGTTTGGCAAAGTACACGGGGTTCGCTCCGATTTCCGCTGGATCGCCCGCAGCGCGGATTTTAAACGTGGCAACGAATTGGAGGAGGCGCTTTATCTTGGCAGTCAAGACAAGCCCTGCGCCCTGCCGTTCTGGAGGTGTCTAGCGGCAGTCCATTATGCCGGTTTTGCCTATCCAAGCCGGGCGAAGGATGCCGCGCAGCGCGGCGGCTTCCTGGAAAAGCAAATTGCCGACTTAGGCAGATCTGTCCTACCGGCCGCGCTGTCCGCATTGTTGTCGCTGCGGATGGTGTGGCAATGGAACGACAGCATCTGGTGGGACCGGCAAGAGAGCGTAAATTGGTCGCAACCGGATAGCGTACTGCCCATTGCGGCGGCGGACTGCCCGGGACTTGACTTGGAAGGATTGGGGGATCGGCTTGGCAAAGCCATTGCAGAAGGCTTGGCTGGTTTGATGGAATTGGGTAAAGAAAGCTTGGCCTATTTCTACGCGAGCCTGTTGGCCGGGGAAACGCCAGCCATCCTCCCAAGCACCAAGCCTCTCGGCCCGGAAGCCTTGGCGGCTCTGCTCCTGCCTTTGCCACGCCCCCTTGCCGACCGGCTGTCTTTGCTGGGTTGGGTTCCCTCCAATCTCTACGAGCTGAAAGACTTAGGCAAATGTTGGGACGGTGCCGTCCTCGCGGTTGGCCATAACGCCCCGGAATTATCTTCCAAAGCCAAAGAGTATCAGGCTGAAGCCGAACGGATGGCTGATGCCATCTATGCTGCGGATCCCGACCGTCTCCGGTTGCCGTCCCCAGTGTTGCCCGCGCCCGCGTCAACCGACCCCCAAGATGACTCCTTGCAACTGGCGATATGGGGTCCGTCCTCGGCAGGCAAGACGGTATTGATGGCCCAGCTTTTTCTGGAGAACGCCGAGAAAGAAAGCGATTGGCTGATCGTCCCCAACGAAACTTCCTTACAGTTTATCCAAAACATGCGCCAATCCCGCGGTGGAAATGGTTTCCCGCCCGCCACGCCAGAGAACTTCGTCTCTCAATTGCGTTACCAGTTCTTCAACCGGACCACCGGAATCAGTGCCTCGTTGCTGGTGGAGGAACGCCCCGGGCGGGATTACGAAAAGCAAAAGCAGGATATTCGGCAACGCATGAAGTCGGCGGATGGCCTCGTGTTGCTGATCGACCCCTACCGTGAGTCGCGGAAGCTGGACGAGGAACTTGCCAACTTGTTCACCCACATGCAAGTGGACAGACAAGGAATTCACCCGCAAGATACCCGGCCCATCGCCGTGTGCCTGTCCAAGGCTGATGATTTAATCAACAACCCGGCGGATTTGCGCCATGCCATGGAAAGACCGGATGATTTCGTCAAAACCCGCGACCGCTGGGGCTTGGTTCCCTTGTTTGGGCGCTATTGCGCCAACTACCGGTTTTTTCCCGTGTCCGCCGTCGGCGTCGGTTTGCGCCATGGCATTGCCGAAAGCAATACCTTCTATGATGAAAACCTAAAACTGCGCGTCAAGGGCAAGAGCCAATCTTTCAATTTGATGGCCCCCTTTATTTGGCTGATCGACCAATTGCGGAGGGCGCGGATATGAACAATGGCGTATGGCGGCAGTGGCCCGCACTGCAAGACATGCCCGCAACACTTCCCGCCGAGCTTGAATACCAGCGCGGAGTGTTTGGCAAAGTCCACAAGGCACGCTCCGATTTCCGCTGGATTGCCCGCAGCCAAGGGTTTCATCGCGGCGAAGAATTGGAAGAAACGCTTTATCTTGGTAGCCAAGACAAGCCATGCCCTCTGGCATTCTGGCGATGCTTAAAGACCGATTATTTTGCCGGTGTGGCCTATCCCAGTCGGGCGCAGGATGCCGCGCAACGCGGCGGCTTCCTAGAAAAGCAAATTGCCGACTTGGGCAGATCTGGCCTACCGGCCGCGCTGTCCGCATTGTTGTCGCTGCGGGTGGTGTGGCAATGGAACGACAGCATCTGGTGGGACCGGCAAGAGGGTGGAAATTGGTCGCAATCGGATAGCGTACTGCCCATTGCGGCGGCGGACTGCCCGGGACTTGACTTGGAAGGATTGGAGGATCGGCTTGGCAAAGCCATTGCAGAAGGCTTGGCTGGTTTGATGGAATTGGGTAAAGAAAGCTTGGCCTATTTCTACGCGAGCCTGTTGGCCGGGGAAACGCCAGCCATCCTCCCAAGC
>Ga0118677_10014168_pt1 | contig 11320 bp, 12 predicted proteins | sample AliMusrvi5mmetaG_FD_86154 | JGI IMG/M metagenome (GOLD analysis project Ga0118677, IMG submission 86154)
GTCGAGCTTCCGGGTGTAGGGCCGGCCTTCACGAACGGGCCAGCGCTGCGCCATCGTGAGCTCGCTGCCGTCCTCCAAGCGGGCGATCACTTCGTCGACGGTAAAGTCGCCGGCCTCCGCGATCCACGCGAGCTTGCCCGACTGCCGTGGCGGCACCATGACCTTGTGGACGATCGTCCGCCCCTCCTGCACGGTGCCGAGCACGTCCCCGCCGACGAGGTCGGCGCCGGTCTCCGCGACCGGGACGAACGGCCACTTCTTCTCCCGGTCGAGCGCCGAGGCGACGGTGCCCCGCTCGATGTAGTCACCGGTCTGCGCGGCGATCACCGGCAGTGGGCGCTGCACGCCGTCGTAGATGGACGACAGCAGTCCCGGCCCCAGTTCGACCGTGAGCGGAGCCTCGGTGGACTCCACGTGGTCGCCGACCATGAGTCCCGAGGTGTCCTCGTAGACCTGGATGGTCGCGAGATCCCGCTCGAGACGGATGATCTCGCCCATGAGACCTCGGGCGCCCACGCGCACGACGTCGTACATCTTCGCGCCGGTCATCTGTGAAGCGACGACGACCGGGCCGGTGATCTTGGATATGCTTCCTGCGATCATCTATCCTCGCCTCAGCGTGATGTCGAATCCGATCGCGCGTCGGATCAGACGGGACAGGTACGCCCTGTGTTCCTCGCCGAACGACAGCTTCTCCGCTATCGGCAGCGAGACGACTATCGGACGGTAGATCGAGTCGATCTTGCGCTGGAGTCTCTCGTCGATGGCGGCCATCATCGCCTCGTTGACCGCGATGATCCCGCTCGAGTCGTCATCGACCAGGGTGCCGAGCGACTTCCGCGCCTCCTCCTGGCTGTCGGCCGTGACGACCTCGCAGCCCGCGAGACGGAATCCGTCCGCGTGCTCCGAGTCCGTGAGAACGACCAACTTATACAAGGATGAGTTCCCTTCTCATGCGATCGGCGGGCATGCCCACCGAGTTCCCCTTGACGATGATCCTCAGATTCGTGACCTCGTTCTGCTTCGCCCACAGGTAGCTGATCACGATGCCGACCCCCAGCGGGTCGCCTCGCCCGGCATCGAGCGCCTTGCGAAGCACGTAGTCTTCGAGTGCACGCTCGAAGACCGCGATGGACCCCTCCTGTTCGAAGCGCACGACCACTGCCTCCAGACGGCCCGTGTAGGGCGTCGACTTGAGCGCATCGAGCACTTCGTCGACATCGGAGAGGGCCGCCATCTGGAGGAAGAGCTCCCGGTCGATGTGGGCGCCTCCCTCCAGGAAGAAGCTCGACGGGTCCACGTCTCCGATGTCGCTCTTGAGGAGCCGGAAGGTCGAGAGCAGATTGATCGAGTCGACCTGCAATCCGAGGACACCGCGCGCGAGCGCCGTGTTCACGCCCCTGCCCGCGAGACGTTCCTCGGCCCACGCGTAGTAGAAGCGGTCCAGCGCCAGTTCGAGCAGAGCCAGATAGCCGTCGCTCTCATATTTCGTCAGGTTCTCTCGAAGCGGCTCGCCATAGGGTGACCCCCACGTCAGCAAGGTGTCCACGATCGACCTGGTGTCCGGCAGCCCGGCCAGAAGGCGCAGGTCCACCGTCCCGAGACTGCCCACGGCATAGAGACCGTCTTCGATCTCATCAGCACTGAGATGGACGTGCTTGCCCCGGATGACCGACTTGATGTTGAAGAGGTCCCACCGACCGAGCAACGTGGTGACGAGGTCGTAAGCCTCAGCGTTGAGGAAGCCCATGATCTTGCGGAACGTGCGCACGATGTTCACTGCGAGAGCCTCGTCCATGGTGGCCGGGGTGCGACCCTTGAGGGCCTCGGTCTCCACGTCGGAGCGGTACTCGGTATCCGCGAGCATCTGGAAGATCCGCGCGACGTCCGGGGCCTCGACGAGTTCCTCGAGGAACGGGCCCGCCAGCAGACGAGAGCGCATGCCTCGCACTCGCGCGTTGCCGTAACCGTAGTCACGACCCGAGGCGGGTGTCTTGACGGCGGCCCGAACCATCACGCGATGATCCGCGCTATGTCGGACTGTGAAGTCCGCCTGAACTTGCCGATGCGGTCCTCGACGGTGTTGCGCCTCAGCACGTGGCCGCCGTCGGCCGACACCGTGAGGCCGCCGCGCGAAGAGCCGGTAACGTCGACGGACCCCGTGAGCCCGCTGGCCTTGAGCGCGTCGTTCGCCAAAGCCTTGTCGGCCGGGTGAACGGTGACGGTGACGTCCCCGCTGAGACCCTCCAGGGCCTCGGAGGCGAGAGCGCGGAAGAGCGCCTTGTACTCCGCGGTGCCGCGCAGTGAGTCCATCTGCGTCAGCGCCTCATCGAACGCATCTGACAGCGTCCGCTCCTTCACCCCGGACAGGAGCCGCCGCGAATCGAGCCGAGCGGCGTTGAGAACACGCGCCGAGCGCACCGCAGCCCGAGCACGGGCGGCGACCACCCGGGCGTCGCGGACCTTGGCCGCCTGCGCCTCAGCGTCCTCGATGATGCCCTTGGCCTGCTCACGAGCCGCCTCGAGTGCGAGGCCGCTCTCTTCGTCAGCTTCCTTGTCGAGCGCTTTGAAGATGTCATCGATCGCCATCGTGCACCCCCTCGACGGGTCGCGGAGATGCTAGCCGTTGATGAGGATCGCGGAGACGAATCCGAGCAGCACGATGATCTCGGGCAGTGCCTGCAGGGTGATGACCCAGATGGCCGCTTCGGGACGCTCGGCAAGGGTGCCGGCGCCTGCGGACCCGATCTTGCCCTGTGCGTAGCCGGCGGCCAGCGCCGACAGACCCATGGCGAGACCAGCGGCCAGGGCTTTCACTGCGCCGAGCTGCCACGCGACGGCGACAACAGGGGCCGCCTGCTGGGCGAATGCCATGGCCGGCACCATCAGCACGGTCAGGAACACGCCTCCGAACAGCAGAGCCTTCGACAGTCGTTTTTCCATCATGCCTGCCTTTCACCTCCGGACTTGTGGAACGGGCTGTACTGCGTGGTGCTCGTCTCGAAGAAATTCCCGAAGAACTCCAGGAAGTTGAGACGGAGAGCATGGATGGTCGGGCTGAACGCCGCGATCACGAAGTTGAGGGAGTGCAGGAGCAGGGCGATGATCACGCCCACGACGAGGTTGCCGCTCTTGATCGCGATGCCGTTGACCGCCTCGGCGAAGATCGCACCGGCCAGGCCGACGGCCATGATGCGGATGTAGCTCGCCATATGGGAGAAAGCCATGATCGTCTCGACCCCGCCCATCACGCCCCCACCGCGGATCGCGAACACGAATCCCGCCAGGGCGACGATCGCGAACACCAACTCGATCCAGATGGCCGCGCTGCCGAGCGTCGTGGCCATGAAACCGGCCCCGACCGCGATGAAGATCGCGAGAAGCAGCGTGAGGATCCCGCCGCGCTCCTGCAGGTGATGCTTGTTCTTCGTGCGGACGGCGTTCACCACGCCGAGCACCAGGCCCAGCAGCACCTGGATCACGCCCACGGCGACGGCCAGGATCATGAACACCATCACCGATTGGACCCGTTCGAACGGCAAGGTGATCGGGCCCAGGTGGATCTCGTGGATGATGTTGAGCATGCCCTTGCCGAAGATGTTCCCGAAGAACTCCCCGTAGAGGAAGCCGAAAACGACGACCATCGTGGCGGCCGGGCCCAGCACAGAGGTGGCGAGCTGGATGCCGTCGTTCTGGCGATACCGGATGCGCAGCCAGATCACGATGGCCAGCATCACCAGGCCGTAGCCGATGTCCCCGACGATCATGCCGAAGAAGAGCGGATAGAAGACGAACAGCGACCACGTCGGATCGATGGTGCCGTACCGCGGCGTTCCGTAGACGCTGAGCAGGGACTCGAACGGCTTCATGTACGCCGGATTCTCCATGGAGACCGGTGTGTCCGCCATGTCCTTCTCGCCGATATCGAGCTGGTCGACGATGACGTCCTCTCCGAACGTCGCCTGCACCTCTGAGCGGAGCTTCAGAAGGTCGCTGATGGGCACCCAGCCGGTGATGACGAAGGCGTATCCGGTCTGCCCGAACTCCGGTATCGCCGACATCTCGTCGAGCTTGTCGGTGAGAACGTCACGGATGGTCGAGAGCCGCAGGAACCACTTGTCTGAAGTGGCCTCGAGTTCCTTGCGGACCTCTTCGAGCTGACGGGGGATCGTCACCTGACGTTCGTGCATCGACGAATACGCCTGGTCGAAAGGCATGTCCTGGAGATCGGATGGCAGCCTGATCTGATTCAGGTTCTCCATCGAGAGGAACTTGTGCACCGGCTCCGAGTAGGTCTTGGAGAAGACGACGATCGCCGCCGTGGTCGCGTCGTCGACGTCGGCGGAGACGATCTCGCACTGCTTGTGGGTGATCTCGTCCAGCTCGATCTTCAACTGGTCGAGCAGACCGCGATAGCGACGCTCGATCAGCAGCGCCACCGACTCGAACGCGCGCGTGGTGACGATCTGGCGCGCGAGCGGTTGGATCCGGTTGAGGATCGGCTCGTAGCGAGCGAGAAGCGCGAGCTCGTCCTCCATCTGGGACTTGGACTGAGCGAGCGTCTTCGCCCGCTCCTCCACTTCGTCGATCACGCCGGTGACCTCACCGGCGAGGTCGCGCGCAGGCATGCGCCACAGCTCGAGGTAGGCCTTCTGCCGCGCGAGCTCGTCGACGCGCGTGCCGGGAAGGTGAAGGGCGCGGATGATGGCTCTCACCCGTATCAGCAGGTCCTCCATGCGGTCGCGCTCGGTGGCCTGCCCCACATCGACGGACATGTGCTGCACGGGGATCTCGCCGGCGTCGATCTTCTTGGTGAGGTCCTCGATATGAAGCGTTCCATGCTCATGGAGAAGGCTCACGACATCCATGAACCGGTTCTTCGGTCCGATGATCTCGATCTTTGCCATCGGGACGAGCACGTCGAGCACCTCCCACGATCGTTGCCACGGTGCCGCCCAGGGCGGCGCCGCTTCAAATCTGCGTGACGGCTCTCACGATCGCCGTGGCGGCTTCCGCACGCTTGGCGGCAAGGGTCTTGGCGAGCGCCGCGGCGTCCGACTCGGCCTTCTTGCGTATGGCCGCGGCCTCCTTCTCGGCTGCTTCTATGGCTGACGCCTCGACCTCTTGCGCCAGGCGGTCCCCATCGGCGGCCTCGGCACGACCCACGATGTCAGCGGCCTTGCGCCGAGCTTCGGCGACGATGTCGTCGGCCTGCTGCTTGGCTGCGAGGACGCGACCGGAGATCTCCGTCTCCTTCTCGCGGATGAGGTAGAGAGGCGACGCGGCATCGTGCTCCACGACGTCCTCGTGGATGGCGATCTCCGCCAGGCGCTTCTCGTCTCCCACGGGCGGACTCCTCTCGCGCTTCGTTGCGACTGTCAGCGCACGAGAACCCAAGCCCGTTGCACGGGAACGTGCGCCATCGCCTAGGTTGTTCTCCTCGACGCGTGACAATCCTGCAAACGGATCGCGCGGCGGTCGCAGGCGGGGCGATGGCGCGGATGGAGGGCAGCGGTCCGCAGACAGGCGGGCCGCGCGGAGGCACGGCCACGCCACGGCGCGCAGGCGTGCGGCTACTCCCCGACGTACACCCGTGGGAGGCGTGCTCCGTACCCGCAGGCGACTTCGTAGTCGATGGTGTCGAGCGTTGCCGCCTGCTCCTCCATCGAGATCCCGAGGGCCCCCTGGCGCCCTACCACTACGGCCTCGTCCCCCGGCGAGATGGTCCCGGCGCGGGGAGCCTCCACCATGAGTTGGTCCATGCATATCCTGCCGACCTGGCTGCACTCACGCCCGCCGATCAGCACTCGCATCCGGTTAGAGAGGCCCCGCCGGACGCCATCCGCATAGCCAAGAGGAAGAGTGACGATCATCGTGGGCGACGACGCGTGCCAGATCATGCCGTAGCTCACGCCCGCCCCCATGGGCACGCGGGCCACGCGCGTCACACGCGCCTTCACGCTCATGGCCGGCTCCAGTTCGACCAGACCGTGCGTCGACGGCGCCGGATGCAGCCCGTAGACCACGATGCCGCATCGCACCATGTCGAGGTGTGTCTCCGGCCTCAGGATCGTGGCGGCGCTGTTGGCAGCGTGCACGACGCCCGGACGGATGCCCCGCGCGCGCATCTCTCCCACCGAGTCCGAGAACCGTTGCATCTGCTGCGCCTGCTCCCAGTCACCGGGGACATCCGCGCACGCGAAGTGCGTGAACACGCCCTCCAGCGCCAGTGCGGGCAGACCCGCGAGACTCTCAAGGAAGTCGGATGCGTCCTCGTGCGGCACGCCCGCGCGATTCATCCCGGTGTCGACCTTCAGATGGAACGGCGCGACGACGCCGTGCGCGGCAGCCGCTCTCCCCAACGCCTCGGCGAACTCTCGGGACTGCACGGACGGCGTGATCGTTCGCTCGACCAGCGTCGACGCGCTCGCGATGGGCGGCTCCGACAGGAGCAGCAGGGGCGCGTCGATCCGCGCATCCCGCAGAGCCAGCGCCTCGTCGACGGTTGCGACGCCGAGGCGATCGGCGCCCGCTACGAGAGCGGCGCGGGCTATCCGCACGGCGCCATGGCCGTACCCGTCCGCCTTGACGACCGCCATGAACAGCGTGCCGGGCGCGATGCGGGCCTTCATCGTTCGCACGTTGCGCGCGACCGCCCCGAGGTCCACCTCGGCCCAGGCCCAGCGCGACCCCTCCATGTCTACTGACCCGACGACAGGGACCGCACGATGTCGGACTTGCTCACGATCCCGACCAGCTTCTTCCCGTCGAGCACCGGCACACGTGAGATGTCCCGCTCGACGAACAGAGTGGCCACATCCGTGACGAGCGCCTCTGGCGCCACCGTGATCGGGTCCGGGGTCATCACATCGCCCACCGTGGCGCCCACGGCCTTGCGAAGGGCCGCTTCGAACCTGTCGGTCGAGCCGGGCGCGAAGACGTAGCCGCCCAACAGGCTCAGGTAGGTCGGGAAGTGCACCTTGGCGTCCTGCATGATGAGGTCGCCCTCGGTGACGAATCCCGTCATCGAACCGTCGCTGTTGACGACGGGCAGCGCGCCCACGCGCTTGTCCGACATGAGACGTGCGGCCTCCGTCACCGTCGTGTCAGACCCGACGGTGATCGGGTCGGCGGTCATGATGTCCCGTGCGGTGAGATCGGCCATCGATGGTCCCTTCTTCGTCCTTCGTGGGCGCGCGCGGCTTCAGAGCAGCGCGGCGAACGCCTCGGGCAGATATGCAACCACATCCTCCGACGTGCAACAAACCGGCGTGAGATCCTCGGAGGCCGCGTCGCCGGCCGCGCCGTGGACGTGGACTGCCAGTGCGGCGGCATCGAGCGGCGCGAGACCCTGAGCGAGAAAGGTCGCGATGATGCCGGACAGGACGTCGCCGGTGCCCAGGGTCGCCAGGCCGGGACCTCCCGTGGTGTTCACCACGAGACGTCCCCCTTCGGCGATCAGCGTCGCGGGGCCCTTCAGTACGGCGGCGACCCGGTGCTGTGCGAGAGCTCGGACCGCGGCGGGCCGGTCGGCGTCCACCACGTCCGCGCCGAGGTCGAGCAGCCGGGCGGCTTCACCAGTGTGCGGCGCGAGCACAGTCGGCGCCGTCCGCTCGGCCAGTATGGTGAGGTCGTGTCCCAACGCGAAGAGTGCGTCGGCATCGATCACGAGCGGGACAGCGATCCGCCTGATGAGTTGCCGCACGACCGCGAGAGTCGCTCCCGCCCGGCCGAGGCCCGGCCCGATGACCACCGCGTCGGCAGCCTCGCACACGCCGAGCGCGGCCTCCAGGGCTGCGGCGGTCAGCGCGCCTGAGACGTCGGCGGGCAGCGCACGCTTCACCGGCGCGGTCAGCTTCATCTCCACCACCGCAAGCGACGGCGCCGGCACGGCCACGGTCACGTATCCTGCTCCGCTGCGGAGCGCACCCGTCGCAGCGAGACATGCGGCGCCGGTCAATCCGGGTGCGCCGCCGATGACGACCACATGTCCACGTGTGTGCTTGCTCGCGCCGATCGCCAGAGGCGGCAGCAGCTCCGCGTACTCGGCATCGTCCCATACCTCGAGGGAGTCCTCGGGCACAAGGGCGTCCTCGGGTACACCGATATCCGCCACGACGATCTCTCCGCACAGCGAGGCGCCGGGCTGGAGGAGGCATCCCACCTTCATCGCCGAGAACGTCACGGTGACGTCGGCCGCGACGGCGGCTCCCGGCGCCGCGCCGGTATCACTGTCGACACCCGACGGCAGGTCCGCCGAGACGACGACAGCGTCCGCGTCGTCGATCGCCCGGATGAGGGCCGCTTGGGGCTCCCGCGGCTCCCCACGCGATCCGGTGCCGAGCAGTGCATCCACGATGACCGCGCAGTCGGCGAACTCGATCATCGCCATCGCGGGCGAGTCGGGAACCCGGGACTCCACGCCCGCCGCGACGGCCTCGCGAGCCGCCTGACCGGCCGGCGTGGCGTCATCGCCCACTTCCTTCACGGCGAGCACGATCACCCGCTGCCCCCGCTCGTGCAGCCGCCGAGCCGCGACCCAGCCGTCCCCGCCGTTGTTGCCGGTCCCCGCAACGACCACGACCCTGCCGCCGAGGGCGCGGGCCTGGACCACGTCTGCGAGAGCGGTCCCCGCCCGCTCCTGAAGATCGTGCAGCGCGATGCCGCGCCCGACAGCGGCGGTCTCAGCCAGGCGGACCTGCTCGGCGGTCAGAGCTTGGCGCATCGGACTCCCTTGAGGTGGCATCGTCAGGAAGACGGCGGCTTCCTGTCATCGAGCAGAGCGCTGGCTTCTTTGAACTCGGCCGCCCTGCGCTTCACCGGATCGGGAGCCGCCGCCGTCTCGCCCGGCCGGATGGCGACCGCCGACGCGACCGCCGTCGCGTGAGTGTACGAGAGCGAGAGGTGCATCTCGACCACTCCCATCTCGCGGGCCACGTCGGCGGCCCGGCCGGAGAGTGCGGGGACAGGGCGGCCGCCCGCGTCGCGCGTCACTTCGACGTCCCTGAACTTCATGCCCGAAAAGCCGGTGCCGAGGGCCTTCAGGACCGCCTCCTTTGCGGCGAACCTCAGGGCATAGTGGACCGCCGGCCGGTTGCGGCTCTCGCAGTACGCCTGCTCGTCCGGTGAGAAGATGCGGTCCTTCATCCGGGGATGGCGCTCCAGTGCCGCCGCCATGCGGTCTATCTCCACGATGTCGACGCCGAGGCCGGTGATCATCTACTCCACCGTCACCGACTTCGCGAGGTTGCGCGGCTGGTCGACGTTGCAGCCGCGAAGCTTTGCGACCCGGTACGCGAGAAGCTGCACGGGGATGGTCGCGGGGATCGCGCACAACTGCTCGCTCACACGCGGGATCGTCACCACATACTCCGCGTGGTGAGCGATCTCGTCGTCCCCGGCGGTCGCCACGGCCACGACCTGCGCACCGCGAGCCCGCACCTCCTGGATGTTGCTCACGGCCTTCTCGTAGGTGTGCCCCTGCGTGGCGATCACCACGACGGGGATATCGGGCGTGATGAGCGCGATGGGCCCATGCTTCATCTCACCGGCCGCGTACGCCTCCGCATGGATGTAGCTGATCTCCTTGAGCTTGAGCGCGCCTTCCATCGCGACAGGGACGCCGCTGCCGCGGCCCAGGAACAGTGACGAGGTCGCGTCCTTGAAGGCGAGGGCGCATTCATCGATCGAGCCAAGGTCCTCAAGCTCGGCCTCGACCAGATCGGGGATGTGCGCCAACTCGTCCCACAGCGCCGCGACACGCTCCTCGGACAGCGCGCCCTTCGCCTGGGCGAGTCGCAGGGCAAGGACGGTGAGCGCCGCGATCTGCGCTGTGAACGTCTTCGTCGCAGCCACACCTATCTCGGGTCCGGCGTGCGTGTAGATGACGCCGTCGGCCTCGCGGGTGACGCGGCTTCCCACGACGTTCGTCACGGCCATGACCTTGGCTCCTCGCTCGCAAGCCTCTCGCACGCCGGCGAGGGTGTCGGCCGTCTCGCCCGACTGCGTGATCGCCACGACGAGCGTGCGTGCGTCGACGATCGGGTCGCGATAGCGGAACTCGCTCGAAACGTCGATGTCCACCGGGATGCGTGCCCACGCCTCGATGAGCTGCTTGGCGACGAGACCCGCGTGATACGAGGTACCGCACGCGATGATCGTGACCCGCTCGATGGCGGCCACCTGCTCGGGAGTCATGGCGAGCTCGGAGAGCTGGATCACGCCGTCAGCGCCCATCCGCCCGCGCAACGTCTCGCGCATAAACCGGCTCACTATAATGCGTGCGCAGAAACTGCAAGGCCTTCATCAAAGGCCGCCAGTCTTCCTCCAACTCCTTTCCACCGATGTCTTGGCCCTGTTTCTGTTCCCAGCGCAAAATCATCACCAACTGCTCCATCAGCAATGTCCGCAACCGGATCTCGCGGCCAATTTGATTGCCTTCTGATTCAGTGATGAGCTCCTGAAATCCGGCTGTCAGCCGCAACAACAGCGGTTTCGGGAGGCGCAGCAGCCGATTCGCCATGGTTTGACGCGCTGTGAACCGCCTTAACACGCGCATGCCATCGCTCTCGGGACCCATTTCGATCAGTAACCATGGCAGAAAATAAACCGTCACGAATCGCAGCGGATACTTGTCAATCGTTCCCCAATGCGGCACCCCAGGTCCCAGCAGCAAAACATCTCCCGGTTGACTGTGCGCCTTCTCGTTCTCCACGAACATGGCTCCATCGCCTTCAAACCGGATGCTGATTTCGCAATATGGATGCCATTCCGGGTGCGGTCGGGGCGGCCCTTCTTCAATTGTCCCATGCCGCACATAAATCGGGTTGGACTCGCTCAAGGGCAGAAGGGACTCGGAAGCATCCAGCAACCACACCAACTCGGGCGGGTTGCTGGACTGAGATGTGACAGCCATAAAGTGAGCGCAGACTGCCAGACCCGAAATGCTCGGTCAAGCCCGTCGTCCCGTCCGTCTTCCCGCCTTCGCTGTTCATCTCCGCCCGGGAGTGACGGCCTGCCGTTTTCTGGTTCCTGTATTCCTCGTCACCTTCACTTGCGGACATTTCTCAGATTACGATCAAACCAGTCCGTGAAAACCTGTATGTCTTCTTTTGATTCCCAGAATCTTCCCCAGCCATGGCCTTTGCCAGCTCGCACCACCAACTCGGGCAGCCTTGCGCCCGCCTCCCGCGCCCGCTGGATGAACAGCTCCGATTGCTGGAACGGAACCGTCGGGTCGGCATCGCCATGAATGATGATCACCGGCGGCAGATTCGAAGTGACAAAGTAAGCAGGAGATATTTCTCTGCCGTATATTTGC
>Ga0118677_10014169_pt1 | contig 11319 bp, 11 predicted proteins | sample AliMusrvi5mmetaG_FD_86154 | JGI IMG/M metagenome (GOLD analysis project Ga0118677, IMG submission 86154)
GTACATCGCGCACCGCGCGCGGCTGATTGGTGCCGGCGTTGTAGACGCGGCCGCGCAGGGCTGCGGCGTTGCGCGCCAGATGTTCGCCGATGCGCAGGTAAAGATCGGCCACGTCGCCGACGAAAATAAAGTCGCGGATCTGCCGGCCGGAACCGCGCGGCACGAATTTGCCGTAACCGAGGCAGGCCCGCGCCGAATCCGGAATCAGCGCGGAAAAATTGAGCTGCCCCGGACCGAAGATATTGCAGAAGCGCGTCACCACCACCGGCAGCTGGTAAATCTCGTTTGCATACGTGCGCGCGATCATGTCGGCGCAGGCCTTGGAGACATCGTAGGGGTATTGCGGCAGCAGCGGATAGTCTTCCTTGTACGGCATGCGCTCGGCCGGGTAGGCGCCGTAGGCCTTGTCGGTCGAGGCGACTACCACCGCTTCGATGGTCTGCGGGCAGGCGCGGATCGCCTCCATCAGACACCAGGTGCCGCGCGTGTTGGTTTCGAAAGTGAGATAGGGATTGGCGAGGCCGACGCCGACCTCGACCTGTGCGGCCAGATGAAATACGGCGTTGATTTGTTCCTCGGAGATGATCCGCGTCAGCAGGTCCTTCTCGGTGATATCACCCTCGATCAGCGTGATCTTGTCGTCGAGTTTTTCGTAGTACAGGAAAGTGTCGCGTGCGGCGTTGCGCGGCCGCGTCTACAACGCCGGCACCAATCAGCCGCGCGCGGTGCGCGATGTACTGGAAACCGTTTACCGTCTGAGCGGCCGTCAGCAGGATTTCAAGGCTGTTCTCGATATGATGAAAGGCCGCGAAACCGTCGGCGAAATCGAATGCCAGTACATGGATTACGAACTGGTCAACCGGGATTTCGGCTGGTCGCCGCAGCATTCGTTCGACGATGGCGTGACCCGCACCATTGAATGGTTCAAGGGCTATCTTGCGCACAAGCATGACGCCTGAGATCACCGTCATCGTGCCGTATTACAACGAGCGCGAAACCATCCGCTACACGCTTGAACGCGTCGCCGAACAATCCCTGCCGGCAATGCGCGCGCTCTTTGTCAATTCATCATCGACCGACGACACCCCGGCAATTATCGATGCGTGGATGGCTGAAAACCAGCCGCGGCTCACCACCCGCTTCGACAACGTGTTTGCCGACACCGACACACCGGCCTCGTCGAAAAACGCCGGCGTGCGCCGCGCCACGACGGAGTGGGTAGCCTTCATGGATTGCGGCCAGAACTTTCCGCAGGATTGGCTTGAGAAGCAATTCGCCTATGCGCAAGAACACAAATTTGACATCGTTTCCGGGGTCGTCTATCTGACCGGACAAAACTGGGTTGATCGTTGCGCGATCGCGCAGACCTATGGCTATCGCCGCAACCGACCCTGCCTGCCGACCTCGCTGATTCGCAAGTCCGTGTTTGAAAAAACCGGCCTTCTGGCTGAAGGCCGTCGCGCCGGTTACGACGCCGCCTGGCTGCTCCAATTGAATCGGCTGGGTATTACACGCGGCATCAACAGCGACGTCGCCATCGAATACATCGGTACCAATTTCTCGTCGAACCTGTCGCATCTGTTTCGCAAATCCGTTATGTATGCGAAACCTTCCGTGGCGTTGCCGGGCTACAACGTTCCTTACATCTATGCGATCGCATCGCTGATCTTTCTCGCCGTAATAGCGATCTCACCGCAGCTGGCATTGTGGTTGTTCGCCGCCTATTTTCTGGCGCGCACGTTTGCGATTCCGTTGCTCAAATCGGGCAGCACCGCTTTTTTCCGTGAAAATCCGGTTGCCGGAGTGTTTGGAGGTGGCATCGTCGGGGTCGTAATGGATTGCGGACGGTTAATTGGCACTTGGCAGGGTATCTATCACTACCATCTGAAACCTTCCGTAAAAATCACCGGGTTTTAATTTTACGGCGAACCCACGGCGCAGAATCAACTTACCAACCAACCGATGACGATTGCCTTTCAAACCATTAAAAGAATCAGTCGCGGTGTTTGTTACGTGATATTGCTAGCCGCCGTTGGCGGCGGCATTGCCCTTGTCACTGCCGGCTTCTGGCTGGTTCCCGGACAGGAGCCGCTACGCCCCGCCGACGTGATTATCGTACTCGCTGGAAGCTTTGAACGATCACTCTACGCGGCGGATCTTTACCAGCGGGGGCTTGCACCCAAAATTTTGGTGAGTCGCCCGGCGCGCGAGCGCGGCGCACGTCAGCTCGAAGAGCTCGGCATTCTTCTGCCCAGTGAAGAAGATATTCACCGCCGTATATTGCTGCAGAAAAAAGTTGCGTCTGCCGATGTCGATTTTTTCGGCACTGGCTCACTAAGCACTTTCGAAGAAGCGCGCTCACTACGTGAAAAACTGGGAACGAACTCGCGCCGCCTGATCATTGTAACGTCGCCTACCCACGTCCTACGGGCACGTATCATATTCAATAATGCATTGATGACCCGTGGTTCCAACCTTCAGGTAGTCGCCACGCCATATGAGGATTTTGATGTTTACTGGTGGCGCGATCAGAATTCCGCACGGGCGGTAATACTTGAATTTGCAAAACTGGCGTACTACTTTTGTGGCGGCCGGTTTTTAAGCGTGGCAAATCCTGTGTAATAAGAATGTCCGTCTGCGTCAAATTACGAAAATTTCGAAAAAACTTCCACGCCACCCGATTCCCATAATGCGTATCAGATGCAATTTTCGATAAATTCAAATGCGTTCGCCGATCGACCACTTTTTGTGGCCTGGTTCGTATTTGCGACTTACAGTGCCGTCGCTGCACTACTGGTGCAGTTTCTGGTGTTGCCGGTCATTGCGCCGTCACTCCACGCAGGACATGGGTTACTGGTCGGGCAGGACTCGGTCAGCTATCACGCGATTGCTTCGAGTCTCGCCGAACGCATCGGTCAAACCGGTTGGTCTGAATGGTTACTGGCTCCGCAGGGACAACCCGCCGCTGGACTCGCCACGCCATTTTATTACCTTCTTGCGCCAGAACCATGGTCCGTGATCCCCGTCAACGCCGCACTTCACGCGACAGCCGGCATATTGGTCATGCAGTTGCTGCGAAATCTGGATGTCGGTTGGAAAGTCGCGTTTGCAGGCGGTTCTCTCTGGGTCGGCCTGCCATCGACGCTGCAGTGGGTCACGCAGATTCAGAAAGATGGTTATTTTTTTGCCGGAATGCTGAGTGCGCTGCTGGGATTCGCCATGATTTTACGCATGATCTGCACCAGAACTGATGTTCCCGCCTTCCGCAACGGGATTGGCCTGCTTGTCGTAGGTATCGCGGTCGCGGGCATTGCCCGCCCATACGGCTTTCAACTGATGCAGGTGATAGCGACAGTCTTTGCGTTGGTCGCAATTCCGATCGCACTTGCAAGTGTCCGCCGCGGAAGGCTTGCCGCGTCACGCTGTGCCATTTTCCTATGCACGCTATTCGGCATTGCTATCACCCTTGGATTTGCCCCCCGCGATGCGCGGCTGGATCCGGCCGCGCCGGCGACGACCGGGGCGGCGGTCATCGCCACGGCGCCAGTCGAATTGATTGCTGGAAAACCATGGCGGCGAAATGAAATGTTACCGGTGTTGGTCGATAGCGCATTCATGCGCTTGGCGATCGCGCGCCGTGGTTATCTTTCTTCTTCATATGCATCGGCTGGCAGCATGGTCGACCTTGATCTGCAATTTCACAGCGCGCAGGAAGTACTCGCCTACTTACCGAGGTCGATTCAAATCGGCTTCCTCGCCCCGTTTCCGGCGCAATGGCTGACGTCCGGTTCGAGCCGCGGCGGCACTGCCATGCGAATGGTTGCGGCGGTTGAAATGTTCGTACTCTACCCGCTTTTAATTGCCGGTCTTCCGCTCGCGGCATGGCGCTGGCGGGCACGGCCGGAGTTCTGGCTGATCACGGCATTTTGCTCATTTTTCATCATCACCTACGCCTGTGTGACCCCGAATATCGGATCACTCTACCGCATGCGTTATGGCTTCCTGATAACGCTTGCAGCGATAGGGCTCGCCGCCTTATGGTCCGCGCTCGGTGAGCGGTATAACAAAAAAGACATTTGATGACATTTGACTGCAGACTCTGTGCCACACCACTCACGCAAACGTTCTGCGATCTTGGCATTATGCCGCTTGCAAATTCATTTTTGGTTGCGGCAGACCTGCCTCGCACCGAACCAGCATTTCCTCTGCATGTTCGCGTTTGCGTCAATTGTTTCCTGGTTCAATTGCCAGAAGTGGAGACACCACAGAACATCTTCAGTGACTATGCCTACTTTTCGTCTTTCGCTGACGGCTGGGTTGATCATTGCAATGCATTCGCGGATGTCGCGGTGGTGAGGTTCGGCTTGACGTCCAACCAGCGGGTCGTCGAGATCGCAAGCAATGACGGTTGCATGTTAAGGGCGTTCCGAAATAAAGGCATTGGAATTCTGGGAGTCGAGCCGGCCGCCAATGTCGCGCAGGAAGCGATTTCGCACGGGATTGCGACCCGTATCGGTTTCTTCGGAACACGGCTGGCTAAAGAACTGGCGACGGAAGGTCTCGCGGCTGATCTGCTCATTGCAAACAACGTGCTGGCGCATGTGCCGGATCTGAACGATTTCGTGGGCGGACTATCAGCACTTCTCAAGCCACAGGGCGCCCTCAGCATCGAATTTCCAAGCCTGCTCAAGCTCATCGGGGAGACCCAGTTCGACACCATTTATCACGAACACTTTTCATACTTCTCCCTGTTGACGGCCGAACGCGCGCTGAACCAGCACGGCCTGTCGGTCTTCGATGTCGAAGATATTGCCACCCACGGCGGGTCGTTACGCGTATATGCGCAACGATCGGCCTCCGGCCGGCAACCAATTTCCGGTCGTGTTGCGGCCGTACGCGGACATGAGACATCGGCCGGACTGGGCGCGCCCGGGATTTACCGTGATTTCGAGCAACGGGTGAAACAGCGCAAAATCGAGTTGCGGGGATTTCTACAAACCGCCAAGGACACTGGCAAGTCCGTGGTTGCCTATGGCGCCCCGGCCAAGGGCAATACCCTGCTCAACTATTGCGGCATCGGCCGCGACCTGATCGATTACACGGTCGATCGCAGTCCGCACAAGCAGGGGCGTTTTCTGCCCGGTTCGCATATTCCGATCATGCACCCCGACCGGATTCGCGAAACCCGTCCCGATTTTGTGCTTGTGCTGCCGTGGAACTGGAAAGACGAAATCATCACGGATCTCGCCTATATCCGCGAATGGGGCGGGCGCTTCGTCATACCGGTGCCGAATGTCGAAGTGATTGCGTGAAATTCATCGATATCGGTTTCGCGGGTGCATGGCTGGTTGAAGCGGCGCCAGCGCAGGACGAACGCGGCCGCTTTGCCGAATGGTGGGAGCGCGAAGCATTCGGTCGGCGCGGTTTGCTTACGGCAATCGATCAAGTCAGCAGCGCGCAGAATCACCAGGCGCTGACCCTGCGCGGAATGCATTTTCAGTGCGCGCCATTTGAACAGGCCAAGCTCGTCAGCTGCAGCGCCGGCGCGGTCTACGACGTCATTATCGATTTGCGCGCGGATTCGCCCACTTTCAAATCGTGGCACGGCATTGAACTCCATGCCGAAGATACGCGCGCAATCTACATACCCGCCGGTTTCGCGCACGGCTATCTGACGCTCACCGACGCCAGTACGGTTGATTATCTGATCAGCGGCAAATATTCACCAGTGCACGCACAGGGCGTGCGCTGGAACGATCCGGTATTCAATATCCGCTGGCCTGCGGCGCCGGCGGTCATTTCACCGCGCGACGCGCGATACCCGGACTTCATTGCGTGAGCGGGAAACGGGTACTGCTGACCGGCGGCAGCGGTTTTATCGGCCGGCATTGTATTGCAGAACTTATCGCACGTGGCTACGAAGTGCACGCGACAACTTCGCATGCGCCGCCCGGCGCCGATGGCGTGCATTGGCATCGAACGGATCTTCTAAACAATAGCCAGACTAGCGAGTTGCTCGCCGAAGTTCGGCCTGACAGCCTGCTGCACCTCGCGTGGTATGCCGAGCACGGCCTGTTCTGGCAGGCCATGGAAAATCTCGACTGGGTCCGCGCAAGCATTGCATTGCTGCAGGCCTTTATCGCACAAGGCGGACGCCGCGCGGTATTTGCCGGCAGTTGCGCGGAATACGACTGGACCGACGGCATTTGCTGCGAAAATGCCACGCCGCTTCAACCTTCAAGTCTTTACGGCGTATCGAAACAGGCGTTAAGCCTTCTCGTCGTGGCGGCAGCGCAGCGTGCCGGCATCAGTTGTGCCTGGGGCCGGATATTTTTTCTGCATGGCCCCGGTGAACATGCGGCTCGACTGGTGCCGTCAGTCGTGCGCTCGCAATTGCAAAGGAAACCGTTCGTGTGCGCCAATGGCAGTCCGCGGCGCGATTACCTGCACGTTACCGACGTTGCGTCCGCGCTGGTCGCCGTGCTCGACAGCCCGCTGGAAGGCGCGGTAAATATCGGCGCGGGTGAAGCGGTGGCGATTCGCGCAATCGTCGAAACAATCAGCAACCGGATTGGTCACCCCGAACTGGTGCAGTTTGACGAACCTGCGACTGGCGCCGGAACACCTCCGCTGATCGTCGCAGATACCACGCGCCTCCGGCGCGAGCTCCGCTGGTCTCCGCGTATCGGCATGGATGAGGGTCTCGGGTTGAGCATTGAGTGGTGGCGACAAAAGGCGAATACGCATGACTGAGCACGAGTTGACGAAATCCAACAGCCAGATTGTGACCTCCGAAACGCTACCCGGGAGTGCAGCTGGCAACATACTGCAATCCATGTTCGATTGTCTGCGAACCGGCGATCCGGTTTATCTGCCGTCGCGATTCTGGACCAGACTCAATGCACAAAACCTCGATCAATTGAGCACGTTCGGCATTGAGAATTTCAAGCGCACGCTGGCCCGCAATTACTTCACCTTTGTTCCCAGCGTGATCGATAACCAGTTCCGATTTCTGCTCACCCATACGCGCTTGCGGGACTGGCCGGGAATTCTGCGCGCGTTCCCGCGCTTTCGCCCGGACGCAGGCCTTACGCGCAAGCAACACGTCGAACTGGCCCTGTTTACGCGCATGCTCTGGCGCTACGCCAAGACACGTGACCGGCTGGACATTTTGCAAAAACTGCCGGAACCAGCACTGGGCAATCCATTCACCATTGAACTCGATGGGGGCCTGGCATCGCAAGATCTTGCCAACTCTGCATTGGAGTTCTATTCGATCGCCGATGGCACAGGCTTTTCCCTCGACGCACCTCTCACAGTCTGCGAACTCGGTGCCGGCTACGGGCGCAACGCCTACGTTTTTCTCAGCATGTTACCGAACTGCCGCTACATCATTATTGACATACCGCCGGCGCTCTATGTATCCCAGCAGTATCTCACGCGTCTTTTCCCCGCGAAAAAAGCCTTTACGTTTCGTGAATCCATTAGCAGCGCGGACGCGCGGATGGAACTGGCGGAAGCGCAAATTGCCTTTCTGCTACCTCACCAAGCCGCACTTCTGCCGCAGAAAAGTACCGATCTCTTTATCAACATCTCGTCTCTGCATGAAATGCGACCAGATCAGATCAGCGCCTACCTGACCATAATTGGCCGCGTAACCCGCGGCCACTTTTATTCAAAGCAGTGGTTTGTCAGCAAGAACCGCGACGACGGATTACGAATCCGGCACGATGACTATCCGATACCCCGGAACTGGTCGTGCAAATTTCTACGTCGGGCCGTCGTGCAGACGGCTTTCTTTGAAGCCCTATATGCTATCACCTGACGTCTCGCCTGCATTGCTGCCCGCTACGTGAGCGCGATTTCGCGCAATATCATCGCCAACGCGCTCGGCGGGTGCTGGATTGTGTGCCTGACGCTGATCGTGATCCCGATCCAGGTCAGAATACTTGGCGTCGAAGCCTTCGGCATTCTGGGGCTGCTGACTATTCTGCAAACGGTGTTTGCCTTGCTCGATCTCGGTATGAACGCCACGCTGACACAGTTCGCCGCTACCGACGCGGCTCCCGGCAGGCCAGCGACCCGTCAGTTGGCCAGCGCTGCGGTGGCCGTCTATCTTGGGCCTGCGGTCGCAGCCGGCCTTGCGTTGATTTCGCTGGCAGACTGGCTGTCGATAAACTGGTTGCAGGTATCGAGCTACCACACGGAAACCATCGCCAGCGCGATCAAGTTGATCGCAATCGCCGTTGTGCTGCGTTGCCCCGGGCTCATATTTTCCGCGCTGATCGCAGGCATGAACCGGCTGGACGTCATTAATGCGCTGAAGTCAGCGACACAATCACTCCGTCTGCTTGGCGGATTGCTCATTCTTGCGGTTTGGCGGGAACTGCTCCCATTGTTGTGCTGGGAAGTCGCTGTGGCCGCGATCGAATCGATCACTTTCTTTGCTGCTTGCCGTCACCTGCTACCCGGACTAATGCCTTTACCGCATTACCGGTCAGCCGTGATGCATGGGAAATGGCATTACGCGCTTGGCATGAATGCCGTGTCGCTGATTGCCGTGTTATTGACTCAGACCGATAAATTTGCGATCAGCAAAATGATGCCCTTGGAATTCCTTGGGTATTACCAGATCGCCTACGGCGCAACCGCGTGGATTTCGCTAGTTCAGGGCGGTTTTAATTCGGCTGTCCTGCCGTCGCTCGCGGCCGATTTCGCAAACGGCCGCAACGTTCAGCTTCGCGCGCGGAATGCGAAAATCACGCAATTGACGATATATGCAGTCACCCTGCCGACCGCCGCCATCGTGTTCTTCAGCACCGAAATTCTAGAACTGTGGGTCGGTCGCAACTCCGCCGGCGCAGCTGCCGCAGTCGCCTCTTTGCTGAGCGCGGGGTTTCTGCTCAATGCGGCCGTTTCCAACTGCCTCACGCTTGCCGTTGCCAGCGGCAATGCTGCAATTCCACTGCGCGTCAACCTGATCGGACTCGCCATCTATCTTCCGGCACTCGTGATACTGATGAAATCCGGCGGCATCACTGGCGCGGCAATCGCATGGGTCATACTCAATACATATTATCTGCTAGTGCTGGTTCCTATGGTGCAACGACGCCTGCTTAAGCAGGGGTTTATCGACTGGATGCGCGAAAATTTTCTGCCGTTCGTCGCACTGGCTGTAGCATTCTTCGGATGCGCGCGAGCCGCGATTTACCTCGTGCCGGATTGTCCGATACCGATGTTGTGGGGATTGATTATTGCCGCGGCCTTAGGTTACGCAGCAACTGGCTATTGGCTGCTCGCTCCCGATCTGCGGGAACAAATCGCAGCGTCAGTGTACAGTGCTTTGCACCCGACAAGGCGGGGCTGAACGAATGCCCATTTCAGGCCAGTGTCCGCAATGCGGCGGCGACAGCCGCTACCGCTTCGAGGTTGGCGATCTCAACCGGCAGCGCAGCGCTATGCAATTCCGCTATGACGAATGCGGTGCGTGCGGGCTGATTTTCCAGCCGGCGCCGCCACCGGATCTCGGCGCCTATTATTTGTCCGATTATTATCTCGATCTTACTGTTGCGTCGGTACAGCATGCCGCGGATGCCGAGCGCGACAAGATCGATATCGTACGGCGTCACAAAACAAGCGGTCGCCTGCTTGAGATCGGCGCCAGTCGCGGCGTTTTTGCCTTGCTTGCGAAAGAAGCCGGCTTTGCGGTCGAAGTGATCGAAATGGACTCTCGATGTTGTGCGTTCATCAACGAACAACTCGGCATATCCGCGGTCGCCGGCGACGATCCGGTTGCGCTTTTGCAGGATCGCACATCGTATGACGTGATCGCGCTTTGGCACGTAATCGAACATCTGCGCAATCCGTGGCCCTTACTCGATCGCGCCGCCGCCCTGCTCGCGCCGAACGGCCTGCTGGTCGTCGGCACGCCGAATCCGGGGTCATTGCAGTTCCGCCTGCTTGGCGCGGCGTGGCCGCACGTCGATGCCCCGCGCCATACCTGCCTGATTCCGGCGCCAACGCTCGCGGCGCGCATGCGCACGAACGGCTTGACGCTGATCGAGACCGTAACCAATGACCGCAGTGCGCGCTCGGCCAGCCGCTTTGGCTGGGGTGGATGGCTGTCGCGGCAAATCAAGAATGCTTTCCTGCGCCGCCTCGTCTATCTGTGCGGTTGCGCAGTCGCCGTGCTGACCATGCCGTTTGAGCGCGGCACGCGCGCGGCGGCCTATACTGCGGTTTTTCGCAAATGAGCACGGCCGTCAGCCCGTTGGGCGGCAAGCGCATCGGCTACGCGCCCTACAGCGTCGGATTCGACCGTCCGGGCGATCGGCGGCGCTTTGCCGGCTACGCACAACGCCGGCGGCTGCCAATCGAAATTGCCGATCCCGCACAAACCTACGATCTTGTCGTCGTCACGGAAAACGCCGATATCACCACTTGGTGCCACTACGACAAGGGGCGCATCGTCTATGACCTGATCGATTCCTACCTCGCCATCCCGCGCAGCGATCTCAAAGGTCGCCTGCGCGGACTTGCCAAGTTTGTCGCCCGCCAGCACCGCCATCTGCGGCTCAACTACTGGCACGCGATCGAAGACATGTGCCGGCGCGCGGATGCCATTGTCTGCACGACCGCCGAACAACAAGGCGATATCGGCAAATTCTGCGCTAATGTGCACATCGTTCTCGATCTGCATGCGACGGTCACGCGACGAGTCAAAACCGATTACGCCAGCGGTGCCGTTTTCCGTTTGGTGTGGGAGGGACTGCCGGCCACCGTCGATTCCCTGCGCCTGCTCAAGCCCGCGTTACAAAAAATCGAACGCCAACGCCCCGTGGAACTTAATGTCGTGACGGATCCGGTCTGCTTCCGCCACCTCGACCGCTTCGGCCGCCGCAACACCATCGAACTCATTCAGGATCTTTGCACGCAGGTCAAATTGCACGAGTGGAATGAGCAAACCTGCGCCGACATCATCTGCGGCTGCGATGCGGCGGTGATTCCGCTCGATCTCACCGACCCGTTTGCCGCCGGCAAACCGGAAAACAAGTTGTTGCTGCTGTGGCGCATGGGGCTGCCGGTGATCGCGTCGGCAAGCCCGGCGTACGCGCGCGCGATGGCTGCCATCGGCCTCGACCTGACCTGTTCGAACAGCGACGACTGGTGCATCAAACTCGAAAATCTTATTGCAGACGAAGCCGCGCGCGCGAATGCCGGCCGGCGCGGACGCGACTACGCGGAAAGTCATTTCAGTGAAGCGCAACTGCTGGCGCGCTGGGATGCCGTGTTCGCGACATTGTTCTGACATGACCAGCC
>Ga0118677_10014170_pt1 | contig 11319 bp, 11 predicted proteins | sample AliMusrvi5mmetaG_FD_86154 | JGI IMG/M metagenome (GOLD analysis project Ga0118677, IMG submission 86154)
GGTCAACCATTCACCGGGCGGCACCACGACCCGACCGCCGCCGGCTAGATGACATGCGGTGATTGCCGCCGCGATCGCCGACGTAATATCACCCCCGGGCTTGGCACCGAAATCAGTGATCAAAAAATCACGAACAGGAAACTCGGGGGCCTTGATCTCGGCGAGCAAAGTGGGCAAGGAAGCCCAGCCCCGACCGACCTGAGGTGACGTTGGAGCGGTGAGCAATTGATCCAGCTCGATGCCGGCGAGGATGAAGGCGGGAATGCCTTTCAGATCATTATCTACAATCGGCTCGCTGATATAATAGCCGAATGAACCATCGCGCGGCTGTCCATTCGCATTGGTGAAGCCAAGCCCAGCCACTTCGCAGCAGTGCGTGAGATCAATGCGCCCATCAGAATTCTGCCGGATGAAATCTCGGATGATTCCCTCATAACCTTTGATCACGATGGGAAGATATTTTTCGCGTGCGAGATAGCCGCGGTTGATGCCCTTCGCCAACGAGTAGACGAACATGCACGAGGCAGTGGCTTCGAGATAATTGCCCTTACGCGCACCTTGATCGAGCACCTGCCACCACAAACCACTCTGGGGATCCTGCCAGCACCCGATCCCGTCCGCCACTCGGCGCAGCACCTCGGTGACCGCCTCCATGCGGCTCGGGCATGTTGACCGCCCGCCGCTCGGGGATTTGAACTCCACCATTTTGGCGTTATGCGCCACGAACGAACAGGTGGACGTTCAGTTGAAGTACCGCACGGACCAGGAAACTTTTCAATTTAGCTCTCACGAACTCAATCAACAGGAAGGAACCAGTCATGAACCTCGAGGAACTGAAAAAACTAAAAGAAAAAGCACAACGGCAAGTCTCGCTGCGTGAAGGCAATAAAAAGTACCGCATCGTGTTCAGCATGGGCACGTCGGGCATTGCGGCGGGAGCCCGGGAAGTCATGACGGCCATGTTGGACGAAATTGATAAACGTGGGATCGACGACGTCGAAGTCGCCGTGACCGGCGAGATTGGGTTGGTCGATGCCGAGCCCATGATTCGGATCGAGCAGGCCAGTGGGGAGAAGGTGACGTACGCCAAGGTGAATGCCGATGGGGCGCGGAAGATTGTGACCGAGCACCTGGAGAAGGGCAAAGTCGTCACCGGTCTTGCGGTTGGTAAGGTGAAAGAATGAAACGCACACACATCCTCGTGTGTACCGGCACCGGTTGCACGAGCAGTGGCAGCTTCCAGACTCGGGATGCCCTGGTGGCGGAACTGAAGAAGCAGAAGTTGACCGATGAAATCGATGTCGTCGAGACCGGTTGTATGGGCCGGTGCGATCTCGGACCGGTTGCGCTCGTCCATCCCGAAGGCACATTTTATAAAAACGTGCTCGCGGCCGACGTGCCCAAACTCGTGGAAGAACACTTCCTGAAGGGCCGGCCCTACGAGAAATTACTCCCGGCGGATCCGACGACGCAGCACGTGATTCAGACTCAGGCGGATTTCACATTCTTTAACCGGCAGCTTCGGATTGTTCGCGATAACTGCGGGGTGATCGATCCGGAGAAAATCGAAGAATATATTGCCCGCGATGGGTATCTCGCCCTGGGAAAAGTGCTCGGCGAAATGAAGCCCGAACAGGTGATTGAGGAGATCAAAGCCAGCGGTCTCCGTGGGCGGGGCGGGGCCGGATTCCCCACGGGTCGCAAATGGGAATTGATGCGGCAAGCCCCATTGAACCCCAAATACGTCGTTTGTAATGCGGATGAAGGTGATCCCGGCGCGTTTATGAACCGGTCGGTTTTGGAAGGCGATCCGCACAGCGTCATCGAAGGAATGGCCATCGGCGCCTACGCGATGGGCGCCAATCGCGGCTTTATCTATATTCGTGCCGAATACGGTTTGGCAGTGAAGCGCCTGCACATCGCCATTGAACAGGCCTACAAGTATGGGGTGATCGGCAAGAACCTTTTTGGGTCAGGTTTTGATTTTGACCTGGAAGTCCGGATTGGCGCGGGTGCGTTCGTCTGCGGCGAAGAGACGGCGCTGATGCGTTCCGTCGAAGGCCGGCGCGGCCAACCCCAGCCCCGGCCGCCGTTTCCGGCGCAGCGAGGATTGTGGGGCAAGCCCACCAATATCAATAATGTTGAAACCTGGGCCACGATCCGGCCCCTCATTCTCAAAGGGGCAAAATGGTTTGCTTCGATCGGGACGGAAAAGACCAAGGGCACAAAAGTTTTCTGTCTGGCGGGCAAGATCAATAATACCGGCGTGGCAGAGTTGCCGTTTGGCACCACGTTGCGCGAGATGATCTTTGAAGTCGGCGGCGGAGTCCCGAACGGGAAGAAATTCAAGGCCGTCCAAACCGGCGGTCCTTCGGGCGGTGTCATCCCCGAACAGTTCCTCGATACGCCGGTCGAATATGAAACCTTGCAGAAACTCGGCTCCATCATGGGGTCGGGCGGCATGGTTGTCGTGGATGAGGATTCGTGCATGGTGGATTTTGCGCGATTCTTTATGGAATTCTGCTGTGACGAATCATGCGGTAAATGTCCGCCGTGTCGGGTGGGCACGCGCCAGATGCTCAATATCCTGAATCGGATTTGCGCCGGTACGGGTGAGCTCGACGACATTAAGAAGTTGGAAGACCTTGCGGCCATGGTGAAAGACACCAGCCTCTGCGGTTTGGGGCAGACCGCGCCGAACCCGGTGCTGACGACCTTGAAATATTTCCGCCATGAGTATGAGGCGCATATCGTGGGTAAAACCTGTCCGGCGCGGGTTTGTCGGGACCTGTTGCACTTCGAGATTGATGATCCGCTTTGCAAAGGCTGTTCGCTCTGCGCGCGGGCTTGTCCGGTCCAGACCATTACGCGCGTGGGCACCCAGAAGAAATTCCAGATTCACGAAGAAAAATGCATTCACTGCGGCGCTTGTTTCGAGGTGTGTCGGTTCGACGCTGTCCAGAAGACTTCGCCCGGTCGCCGCGCGGCGGAGCTCGAACTCGCAGGAGGGACACACTAATGATTGCCGCCAAAGAAATTACCGTTACCATCGACGGAAAAAAATGTGTCGGAACCCAGGGGCAGACGATTCTCGAAATCGCCCATGCCAACGGGATCATGATTCCGACGTTGTGTTACATGAAGAATCTGTCGCCCTGGGGCGGGTGCCGGATGTGCATCGTGGAAATCTCCGGCAGCCCCAAGGTGGTGCCGTCTTGCGCCACGCCGGCCACAGATGGCACCACCGTGGTGGCGCATAATGACCGGCTCCGCGATCTGCGCAAGTTGACGTTGGAATTGCTTTTCAGCGAGCGGAATCATATCTGCCCGATCTGCCCGCTCAACAAGGGCGATTGCGGTTTGCAACACCAGGGATATGTCCATGGGATTGATGCGATCCGTTATCCCTATCTGTATCCATCGTTCCCGGTGGACCTGACCGGCAAGTATCTGGGGTTTGACCACAACCGTTGCATTCTCTGCACGCGCTGCGTCCGGACGTGTGATGAAGTGGAAGGCGTCCACACCCTCGACATCGGGAATCGGGGCGTGAAAAATCAGATCATCGTGGATCTCAATACAACGTTCGGTAAATCCACGACCTGTACCAATTGCGGGGCGTGTGTGTCCGCCTGCCCGACCGGCGCGTTGTTTGACAAAAACGCTGCCTTTCACGGTTCGCTGGCCAAGTGCCATGAAGTTCACACCACCTGCACGGAATGTGCGGTCGGCTGCGGCCTGGTTGCGTATACCAAGGAAAATCGGATTGTCGATGTGTTTGGCGACAACGATTCACCGGTCAATCATGGGCACCTCTGTGCCCGCGGTCGGTATGAGACCTGGGCGATCAAGCGGGACCGTATTGAACACCCGCTCGTTCGCAAAAATGGCACCCTCACACCGGTCAGTTGGGACGAAGCCTTGCAGGTCATTCGAACGGCGGCGGGGAAATTTACTGCGCCGCAAAAAGGGCTGCTCGTTTCCGGTAAGCTGCCGAATGAAGTGGTTGGCACTCTGACAAAGTTACGGTCGCGCGTCGGTCAGATTGGGATGTATGTCGCTGAACATGAAGCCTCGCTCTGCGGGGAGCCTTCGTTCGCGGTGGATGCCTTTCAACGGCTCAATGATGCCGATGCAATCATTGTGTTGGGCGCGGAACCCAGCCGGCTCCAAGGTGTGGTTGCGGCACGGATCCGGACGGCGGTCCGGAAGCGCGGCGCCAAGCTTGTGATTCTTGACGCCCGATCCACCGATCTCGATGCGTACGCCGATATTGTTGCGCCCGTCGTGAGCGTCGAACGGGCCTTCTGGCAGCGCGTTGCCACAACCTTGCAGGATGCCAAACGGCCGGTTTTACTCTACGGACCGAAAGCGCTGACGCCCTTGGGCATCACCGCGATGGACAAGCTGATCCAACTGTTTGCCAACGGCACCGGGCCGGCGGTGATTGGGTTGCCGACAACTACGAATGCGCTCGCGTTGGCCGGGGCCGGCATCACGCCCGTCGACGATGTCGCGGATTGGCTGACCAGCCATTCGCTCCAAATGGTGCAGATTGTTGTCTCCGATGAGGTGGAGGGCAGTGCGAAAATCCTGCGCGATCGGGCGGTCGCGGGCTTGCTCCTGGCTTTGCCGTGCGTCGTCGTGCAGGCGGCGTATGAGTCCCGGTTGACGGAACTGGCGCAGGTCGTTTTGCCCACGCTGGTGTGGAGTGAAAAAAGTGGAACGATCACGAACTTCGAAGGACGCCAATTGGCGCTGCGCCCGGCTTTGACGCCGCGGGGCGAGGGCCGGGACGATCAACGGATTCTGGAGAGTGTGTTTGCATGAGCGAAAAACCAAAAGTAAAAGTCGCGACGGTCTGGCTGGGTGGGTGTGCAGGCTGTCATATGTCCTTTTTAGATTTGGATGAGCGGTTGTTTGACTTGTTCAAATTGATCGAGCTGACGGTGAGTCCGATCAGTGACTTGAAGGAAATCCCGGTCGTGGATGTTGGGATTGTGGAGGGCGCGGTCTGTAATGCCGAGAATGAGCATGTGCTCCGGACGCTCCGCAAGCAGTGCAAGGTGCTGATTGCGCTGGGCGATTGTGCCATTACCGGCAACGTGCCGGCCTTGCGTAACCAGAAAGTGCTGACCGAGGTGCTGGAGCGCGGGTATATCGAAACCGAAAGCACGCATGCCGGCGAAGTGCCGAATGATGCGTCGGTGCCCGTGCTCTGCAATAATGTGCGGCCGATTCAGGAGTTCGTAAAAGTCGACGCCAATATTCCCGGCTGCCCGCCGGATGCCGATGCAATCTGGTACGCCTTGACCGAACTGCTCGCCGGTCGCCAACCCAAGTGGAATCCAACCAACGTGCGTTATGACTGACACCAATACCATTACGATTAATCCGGTGACCCGCATTGAGGGTCACGCCAAAATTACCATTCATCTGGACGATGTTGGGAACGTCACTGATACGCGTTTTCACGTCGTCGAGTTCCGCGGATTTGAGAAATTCTGCGAAGGTCGGTTCTTTGCCGAGATGCCGCAAATTACCGCGCGGATTTGCGGGATCTGCCCGGTCAGCCATTTGTTGGCGAGTGCCAAGGCTTGTGATGCGATTCTCGGGGTGGACATCCCTAAGCCGGCCAAACTGTTGCGGGAGTTGCTGCACATGGGGCAACTGGCGCAGTCGCACGCCTTAAGTTTCTTTCATCTGAGCGCACCAGATTTATTGCTGGGGTGGGATAGTGATCCGGCCACGCGCAATGTGGTCGGGCTGATCCAGAAATATCCCGATATCGCGCGGAAGGGAATCCGGCTGCGTAAATATGGCCAGGAAGTCATCAAGACGACGGGGGGCCGAAAGATTCATCCGGACTTCCCGGTGCCGGGTGGGGTGAATAAGGCGTTGACGGTGGCCGAGCGGGACGAACTGCGGGCCGGTTTGCCCGAGGCAATGGAATCGGCAAAGTTCGCGCTCGATTTGTTGCAGAAATATCAGGCCGCGCACCTGGAGGAAACTTCATCATTCGCAGCGTTTGATTCGAATTACCTGGGGCTGGTGCGGCCGGATGGTGCACTCGAACATTATGATGGGAAGCTCCGCTTCACGAATCTGCATGGGAATACCATCGAGGATCAGCTCGACCCGGCTAAATATCTGGATGTCATCGGTGAATCAACCGAGCCGTGGTCCTATCTGAAGTTTCCGTTTATCCGGTCACAGGGCTATCCGGATGGGATGTATCGGGTTGGCCCGCTGGCGCGGCTCAATGTTGCCGACAAAATTTCCACACCGATCGCCCAGGCCGCATTCAAGGAATGGCGGGGTGGGCAGCATTGTATCCGCACGAGTTCGTTCCATTATCATTGGGCCCGGTTGATTGAAATCATCTACGCCCTCGAACGAATTGCGGAGTTGTTGGATGATCCCGCCATTACCAGCACCGATATCCTGATCAGCGCGGAGCCCAAGAACGCCGAAGGAGTTGGCGTGATCGAAGCGCCGCGCGGGACGTTGATCCACCATTATTGGGTGGATGAAAATGGGCGGATTGAAAAAGCCAACTTGATCGTTGCCACGGGGCACAACAACCTCGCCATGAACCGGGCCGTCCGGGCCATCGCTGATAAATACGTTCTGGCTCGCGAGCTCAAGGAAGGAATGCTGAACCGGGTTGAGGCGGCCATCCGCTGTTATGACCCGTGCTTGAGTTGTTCCACGCACGCTGTCGGTCAGATGCCGATCGCGATTGAGTTGGTGGACGTGGCCGGCGCTGTAGTGGATACGATTCGTCGCGGCGCGTAGGGCACGCGATTGCGTGTCAATGCCTGAACATTCAACACTCAACTCTGACCGTTCAACGCCGGAATGGAATTGGCGGGGCGGTGGAGATCTGCGTCGGGGTAGGGCGATATCACTCGACTCGGCGCTCGTAGCCGAAAGGCCGCCGGGAGAGCCGCACTTTGTGTCGCTTTTTGTTGACGCTTTTGGGTAAAGGGACTACTTTGGTCACATGATTGCGACCTTGAAAGAATCGAAGGCTCGGCTGAGCGAATTCGTGACCAAGGCGGCCAATGGCGAGGAGATCGTTATCACCGTGCATGGCAAACCCAGGGCCCGATTGGCGGCCATTGCGAACACGGGCGCGCCCAAAATGGCGGGTTGGGTGCGCCAGTTGCGCGCACTCCAGCAATCCTGTGGGACCGGAACGCAACCGACTGATGGCGCAGCAGTTTTACGTAATCTTCGGGAAGAACGCGCGTGAACTACTGGGACACTGCTTGCGTCCTGAAGTTGTACACAGCGGAGCCGGATTCGGCGACATATCTGGCCTTGGCCGGACAGGCCACTGAACCACTGCTGGCCAGCGAGATTCTTGCCACAGAGTTGACGTATGCCTTGCACCAGAAAGAATTGCGCGGTGCCCTCAAGACCGGTTCGGTCGAGCGCGTGCTGAAGCAGTTTCAAACGGATTGTGCCGCCGGCCGGTGGCTGCTGCTCCCGCTCGGCCGTGACGTGTTGACCCGAGCCGCGCAGGTTGCCAAGGCTTGTTACCAACGCCGGCCGCCGATTGCATTGCGGACTATGGACGGCGTGCATCTGGCCACCGCGCTTCTGGCCACGGCCACCCATCTGGTCACGACTGATGAACGGATGCGGCAAGCCGCCCGCGCGCTCGGGGTGGCATTGATCTCATGAAACTTGCCTGTGGATTTGGGGCGGCCAACCGGCGCGGTCGGGACACCGCGCCTACCTCGGATTTTCCGGGCGGGCTGTCCCTAGCCCGCCGTTCGCACCGAAAATAAATCTTAGCCATGCATTCGTGGTTAAAACTCGGCGTTGACGCCCGGATTGCTTTCGCGCCATACTCGCACCGGAGAAATTATGAGCGAAAAAATTCGAGTGATTGTTTACGGACTGGGCGTGATCGGGCGGGCGGCGGGCCGCTTGGTCACCGAACGCGCGGGCATGGAACTGGTCGGCGCAGTGGATTGCAGCCCCACCTTTGCCGGGCGCGATGTCGGCGACGTCCTGGAACTCGGCCGGCCACTCGGGTTCAACGTAACCGAGACTCTGGCCGACACATTGGCAGAAGCTGAAGCCGACGCGGTGATTCATTGCACCGGATCGTCGTTTGCCGGCGTCCTCCCACAATTGACAGAAATCGTCGCAGCGGATTTGTGCTGTGTGACGTCGTGCGAAGAAGCGTTATTCCCCCGCTACCGGCATCCCGAGCTGGCGGAAGAATTAAATACCTTGTGCGTGGCGCATGGCGTCGGCGTGCTGGGCACCGGCGTCAATCCCGGATTCGTGATGGATACGCTCGTGATGGTCAGCACTGCGGTTTCCCAACGCGTCGACAGCGTGCGCATCCTCCGCGTGGTGGATGCCGGCACCCGCCGCGAAGCGTTGCAGCGCAAAGTGGGCGCCGGGATGCTGAAAGCGGATTTTGAAAAACTTGCTGCCGCCGGCGAGATCGGGCATGCCGGCCTGCTGGAATCACTGGCATTTGTTACCGCAGCACTCGGCTGGTCCGCGGCGCAGCTCGCAGAACAGGTCGAGCCGGTCTTGACGACGCGCGCAATTCAGACGAAGTATTTGTCACTCCAACCCGGTCAGGTGGCCGGTGTGAAGCAGGTCGCACGCGCCGTGCTGGAGGAGCGCGAGGTGGCCCGACTCGAACTGCAGATGTACGTGGGAGCGGATCAGCCACGGGATGAGATTGAAATTGATGGTGTGCCGCCGGTGCATCTGGTGGTGACCGGCGGAACGCCCGGGGATCTGGCCACGCCGGCGATTTTGGTGAACATGGTGCCGGCCTTGCTGACCGCCGGCCCCGGCCTGCACACGATGGCAACCTTGCCGTTGCCGCGAATTGCAGTATGCTAAGCAACTTTCTTGGCCACAGATTCACACGGATTGTCACAGATGACGACGATCGCGGCGCCGCACGAGGCGCGCCGGTAATCAGTGTGTCATCTGTGTTCATCTGTGGCTCATAAACTTATGCGCAACACTGTTTATTTTGATTTGGAAACACAGAAAAGCGCGGCCGACGTCGGCGGCTGGAACCACAAGCCCGACATGCTGATGTCCGTCGGAGTCACCTATAGTACCGGGACGGGGAAATACCACATTTACAGCGAGGCGCAGGTCCAGGAATTGATCACCCAATTGCGCCGGGCGGATTTGGTGGTCGGCTTCAACCTGATCAATTTTGATTACGATGTGCTGTCCCACTACACGATTTTTGATTTCCATGAAGTGCCCACGCTCGATCTGATGAAAGACCTCGAAGCGACGCTTGGACATCGGCTCTCACTCGAATCGCTCGCCGTCCCCACCCTCGGGGCGCCGAAGGTTGCCGATGGTTTGACAGCGCTACGGTGGTGGAAAGAAGGCAAGATCTTGGAGATCGCCGAGTACTGCTGCTTCGACGTCAAAATCACCAAAGAACTCCACGAATACGGCATGGCCCACGGGAGTGTTTTTTACGTGGACAAGTTTACCCAAAAGCGCAGCGTCAAAGTGAAGTGGTGACCACCACCGGCAAGGCAGAATTTCACACACAACAGAGGGAACTCCGATGGACATTACATTCAACTGCGAAAAGTGCGGGCAACCGCTGACGATTGACGAATCCGGGTCGGGACAGCTCGTTGACTGTCCGAAATGCGCGACACCGCTTGAAGTGCCCAACAAGTCAAAACCGTCGGCCACGGAAAACACACGACTTCCGCACCCATTGCCGCCACCACGACCAACTGAAAAAAAGTGTCCGTTCTGCGCCGAGAAGATAAAGACAGAGGCAAAAGTCTGTCGGTTTTGCGGCTATGATTTTGTCACTCGGCAACGTGCCGCGACATCTTCTACTGGATCGCCCAGCCCTCTGCCGAAGATTCTTACAGTACTGGTGATTGTCGCAATACTGGTTGGTGGTTTCTTCGCCTACCATTTGTGGAGGACGAAAGTCGAAGCACCATTCCTTGCGGCGGCAAAAGAAGCACTTGAAGACGTTCATAAAATGGAGTCTGCAGATGAGAATGGTCTCAACTATGAGCAATATGGAACCCAGTTGATTGCCTTGGCATCAAAAAAGGATAATTTGATGCGTGTTGCAGACGCTACTGGGAAACGGGGAGGAACCGACGAGGACAAATTTTGCACAGAAATCATCGAGGCCCACGGAGCATATTGGACAGCAGGGGAGTCTTGGGCATTGAAAATCAAGTTCCCACATTCCGAATCTGCCGAACAGGAAATGCAAAAAGCGTGGCACGAAGCATCAGAGGCTGTCGCCAAAGCAGATAAACTATACTCTAAATTTCAATAGCAATTGTTTTTTGGGCCTAACGCCACGCCCGCACGCCCGCCAACGTGGTGGTGTGGGCATTGCACCGGCTGCCGTGCGGCGGTATCCGCGCTCGTCAAGGACGTGATGCCGCTGCGGCGGGAGGCATTAGCACGACTTGCCAGCGGGTTTGCTCGCCGGGATAGCAAAATAAGTTGCAAGCGCCAGACCGGTGTTGTAGCTTGCGGCAGAACGGAATCTTCCCATGGCAAAGCCGATCAAAGAAACCCCAACCTTACACGGCAAGGATGCCGAGCGGTTTATTGCGCGTGTCGCGAGCAACGAGAACCGTGACCATTCGCAATCCTTCGAGCGAGCCAAGCGCGTTTTTGATCGGTTCCAAGCGCCGCAAGTGACGGCAGCCAATCATGCCACCGTTCAACCTCACACACGATAAACTCCGCCGTTTGACTCCCACCGCAGTTGTCCCGCCGTTTGATTGCGGCGACACCGACCTGAACGATTTTCTGCGGAATGATGCACCGCTTTACAGCGGAGAACTCCTCACGGTGACGTATTTGGTGGTGGATGGCGCCGACATCGCTGCGTTCTTCAGCCTCTCGAATGACACCCTGACTTACGACCCGAATCCTGATTCTGGCGGCAGGGGAATTTGGAATCGGATCACACGCAGCATTCCAAACCCGAAACGACGGAAAAGTTACCCAGCGGTGAAACTTGGCCGGCTCGGTGTTTCATCGAAACATCAAAGTATGCGATTGGGGTCGGTAATACTGGATTTGCTCAAAGTGTCATTTGTCAGCGACAACAAAACGGGTTGCCGATTTATCACAGTGGACGCTTACAACAACCCACGGACTCTCGTCTTTTACCAACGTAACGAATTCGATTTCCTCATCGCCTCAGATGAAAAAGAAGAAACCCGGCTGATGTATTTTGACCTAAAACCCTTCTACAAGCTCAACTTGGCATCGGTTCCAACGATAACAGCCTCGCTTGGAAATCCATTATTG
>Ga0118677_10014172_pt1 | contig 11318 bp, 10 predicted proteins | sample AliMusrvi5mmetaG_FD_86154 | JGI IMG/M metagenome (GOLD analysis project Ga0118677, IMG submission 86154)
TTGCTGCCATATGTGGCGGTTCTACCGCTAAGACTCGTAGGCAACTCGAAAATAGAAATATTTGTGCTGCTGTTCAACTGTCAATCTAACTTCGCGGCTTTTTGAACCATGCCGCGAACTCGGCAGCATCGCCATTAAACACATTCAGATCGATATCGGTTGCACCCGATCCAAAGTGTTTGGCATCCCCAGCGTCTGAATACTGCCAGAACTCGTATCCATTCCATGCCTGCGGCAGCGTGGGGCGCATTGTTTCGTGCCAGTTCTCTGGGTAGCCAGCCACCCACAGCGGATACGCGACCGGATCGGCGTTGATATGCGCGTCCCACCATGAGGCGCGTGTGTAGATCATGGGCTGCAAGCCGGTAAGACTCGCGATTTTGTCCAGGCAACGATTCATCCCGCGGATTTCGTCCGACGTCCAGCGCATCTCGATACTGGGGTCTTCCAAATCCAGTACGAGCGGCAGTTCGCCAAAGTCACCAGCGAGGGCGTCTATGAAAGTCTCGGCCTGCTGCAGCGGATCGTGCTCGACTTCGTAGTAGTGGTAGGCGCCGCGCGGGATGCCGGACTTCTTCGCCTCGGTCCAATTACGCAGAGCGTAAGCATCGAGCTTGACGCCATACGAGATGCGAATAAAGGCGAAGGCGGCATAATCGGCGGTCTGCGACCAGTCTACGCCGATCTGGTACTCGGATATATCGACGCCCTTGACCATTAAGTTGCAACCTGCGGGCCGCTCACTGGATCAGCCACCGCAGCCAACGGCGGTGCGCTATCGGGGAGATACAGGATGGCGCCTTTAATCGTCAGCGCCTGCAGGAGCGCGATCTGTCCCTGATACTGGTAGCTCTGGATCGTCAGATCGCCGATCTTCGCCTCGATTGATGCCTGAAAGGCTGCTGCCTCGGCTTGCAGGCTTTCGATTTGTTGCTGGATATCCGCCTGCGATTGGAGCCGGTTATCGATCAATGTCTGTAGGTTATACGTTTCCACTGCGGGTATGGTACTGGGCAATTGGAGGCGCTTGTCAAACCTATTGCCAACGAGGGCCAAAAACCGGTATGGTATTTTGACCCGCTACGACTTCTGCGTAACCAAATAAACCGTCAGTCCCTACTCTCTCAGTATTGACTTCAGCATAGGCAAACAGACCATCAACACCAGGACGTTCAGTTGCTACTTCGGCATAGGCGAATAGACTATCAATCTGTATGACTGTAGCCTGTCCAATTCTTAGATCATCTATGTAGATGTCATCTGAACCATTGTTGGTAGATGTTCCAAGCAGTGCGATCTTGAGGGCTGTTTGTGCAGAGTAAGCCGAGAGATCAAAGCCGAATTGCGTCCAGCCATAGGTTGAACTTGCTGGTGAGGGGAGGTTGGCATTGTAACGTGGGATGGGAGAGCCAATGTCGATCCAGGTTGTTCCGCCATCAGTTGACACCTGAACTTGAATGGTGTCATTATTCCCAGAATGGGTGTTACTCTGAAGCAGCCAGAAGTTAAAGAAGAAGGCCTGTGGACTCAACGTGGTCATGTTGATTGCAGCGGTTCGCACTAAACGTGATTTGTTGCCAGTGGTTGCGTTGTGGCTATTGAACATGACCGATCGAGCACTGCTGTGATATAGCGCAGAACTCGTTACCCAGGTAGATGCAGTACCAGTATTGACTACCTGTGTTATCGTCCACCCAGTTATGGCTGGAGGAGTCAGGGCGTCCCAGTTTTCGATGGCAGTAGAGTCCGGGATGGGATCTCCAGTCGCTATGTACTCAACGTAGGCGAATAGGGCGTCTATTGCTGCTGCATTGTTGATCTGTTCGATGTAAGCAAAGATTGTATCAAACTGTGCGGCATCTTTAGTGTGCTCTACGTAGGCCATAAGAGCATCTGTGTTCATGTAACCTTTATTCCTGCTTGTAGTGTTGCGAGTCCACTTTGAGTCCAAGCAATTCCTGTAGCCGGGTCGACAGCAAATACTTGCTGGAGAGCACCCCAGGATATTGGTGGAGCTTGAGAAGAACCCCATGACTCAGTAGTCGAGGACTTAACTCCCAGGTTAACACCGCCCCCTGATTGTCCACGTACATGGGCTTCCACGATCAGCTTGCTGATTACGCCACCTATAGGTAACACTAGGGCATCAATTGCTGCAAGATCATACTGACCGGTAGTACCTTCCAGCCATGCATCACCATTACCTGACGCCTCGCGCAGTTGGGAGTGATTGAATCCAAGATCGATAACACCTTTTCTGGTGAGTCCTTGTACATCTCCTGCTCCACGGATGCGGAGTGGATACAGGCGAGGCTGACCTGGGAAGGTATTATCAACACTGCCAGATGAGTCATTTACTACGATGTCATCCAGATAGATATACCCGTTAGAGGTAATGGTTACTCCCCCGACTACGCCAGCAGCGCTGTACTGAGTTACTCCAGTGAAATCAACTACAGTTACGCCATCAATCTTGACTGTCCAGCGGCCTGTAGTGCTGTGTGGGAGATAGTAAATCTCCATGTAGCACCATCTGTTTGTTGGAGTCTGCCATGCTGCTCTCTGGGTGCTTGATTCCATTCTCGTATAGAAGTAAGTAATCCCAGTGGCCGGGTCTAGATACACGCCACTATTTGGATAGTTAAACTTGAGAAACCAGTTCCCACCAGACCATGATCCTGAAGGGATGTAGATAGCCATTCCCATGTACAAGGCGGATGATGCAGCAACTTGTGGAATCTGGAAGTTGCCACTTGAATTAGCCAGTGCATACATGTAGTCGCCAGTTCTTGGTATGACGTTGTTTTGGTTTGACGCGTCCATGATAAGGGCATATGAAGGGTCGTTGACCATCATTGCACATGAACGCTGGGAACCCTCTTCTGCACCGGCTGTTAGTAGTCTTGCCATAATTCTCCTTAAGATGCTGTGATCTTGACTCCTGCTTGTAGTGTTGCCAGGTCAGCTTGTACCCAGGCAACTCCAGTCGCTGGGTTGAGTGGGAATACATCCTGAATTCCCATCCAACTGGATGGAAGGTAATGGCTGGCAGATGCCCATCCTTCTGCGGAGGCTTGTTTGCAACCGAGTAAACCAAACCACCCACCTGCCTGTGACCTAACATGTGATTCAACGATGACCTGGTTAATCGTGCTTCCTACTGGAAGTTGTGGGTTGTCCAACAAAGCCAGATCATATTGATTGGCGACGCCTGATTCACTGTAGGAAGCAGCACTGCCGACTTCACGTAACTGTCCGTGGTTGCTGCCAAGATCAACACCTTTGCGGGTTAGATTTTGTACATCACCAGCCCCGCGAACACGTACTGCACGCAAGCGTGGCTGCCCAGGCCAGGAGTTATTCACGGAACCTGCGATTGAGTTAATAACAATATCATCCCATGCAAGGTTGTCACCATTGTAGTTATTGTTCCATCGGATTCCCATTAGTTCAATGGCTACAATGTCACCTGCTACACCGGTATTCCCGGTGAAGTTAATGACCTGTGTACCATTGATCTTGACCTGAAACACTCCAGCAGATGCATCAGGTTTGAAGTGAATCTCGATATACATCCACTGGTTGATAAGAGTTGTGCCACCACTGGCGCATATAGTGGATGAAGTTCGACAAGCGGAAAGGGTTGCACCATTGAAGTACACACCCGAATCCATACCCATAAAACGTATACCGTCTCTGTCTCCGGCGACTGGAGCTTGTATGTTTCCATTTCCATACAAAGCACCACCAAAATAGACTTCCTGTATGCCAGAAGGAATGGGAATACGTAAGACATCCCATCGGTTTGCGCTGAGAGTGCTGTCAATGGAATACAGGTAGTTACCTGTGCGGGGTAGTGCGCCGTTGCGAGCTACATCTACTACACTTGGTGAATTACCGACGACAATAACCATATCGGACATTGCTTTGCGTGATCCTTCTTCTGCTCCTAGTGTCCATATTCTCGCCATATTATTTCTCCTTATCCGTGTGCAATTTGAACGACCAGATAGCTGCCTGGAGTTGCACTACCATACTGGTCCACAATAATTTCCAGGTAATCTCCGTCGTTCCAGGTCGGGACATCAATGGAAGTAACTGATGCTGAGTAAGTTCCAGCGGCAATTTCAGGCCGATGGGCTTGGTTTGTAAAGATGGTGGTTCCATTCTTATGGATGTCCACCTTGATAGACTGTCCTGTGGGAGCCACTCCTACACTGATCAGGACTTTACTGATAAGTCGTGTCGATGCGTATACGTTGTAATACTTCAAGGGATCGGGGCCAACTACGTTTAAGGCGCCGTTGAAGGACACGATCGACACGATTGGTATGACAACGCCTGTTCCTGGGGCTGTAGCAATCTGGACGGTTAAGTTGGACCCCGGTATCGTACTGCCATACTGATCGACGATGACCTCGAAGTAGTCGCCGTCTGCGAACGAAGAGATGTCGATAGTTGTAGTGAAGCCTGTGGTTGCGCTGGCGGCTATTGAAGGACGGTCTGCTTGGTTCGTAAAGATCGTTGTACCGTTCTTGTGTACGTCGACGATAACAGCACTACCTGTCGGGGCAGCCCCGACAGACAGGAACACCTTACCTATCGTTACTGACACGCCCGTTATGTTGTAGAACCTAAAGGGGATCGCACCCACCGAATTGAGCGGCCCCTCGATCGAGAGGATGTTCTGCTGTGTGCCTGTAACGCCACCACCGCCGCCGCCCGACATTGTCATCTCGGAGACATTAGTCAGACGTCCTTTAGCATCCACTACGATCACTGCGGACTTGACATTGCTTCCGTAGGTACCTGGAGTGACAGCCGTATCTGGAAGATCGTTCGTGACTACTGAACGGAACGTTGGCACAGCTGCACTACCGCTAGATGGTCCTAGGAATGCCTTATTTGCCGCCTCAGTATCCAAACCCAACTGCTGGTCGGTTAGGCTAAGTAGGGTATCAGCATTGGTGTCTAGAGTGATGGGTGTTGATACATCTGGCAATGACTTGCCTACTACACCCAGGTCGGCAAGAGCTACGGCAATCTTGTCGTCTATCGCTTGAAGCAGGAGCCGCCAGATATTGATGAACTCTGCCCTCATGCCAGACTCCTTGCTCCGTATCCGATAGCTAAGCCGTCAAGACCTGCGCCAGAGTAATCCCTGAGTTTGGTCCATAAACGACCTCGGTTGAAGCTAACCCAGAAGCCGCTGGCTGCACCCAAATAGATTGTGTCTTGATTGTCGCCGTCGCGATGCATTGCATAAGCCAGACCGCAACTGGAGTCTCCCAGGTCTGTGAACGAAGTGCCTCCGTCTGCTAACTCATAAAAGTGCCCACCGTCGTCCATAGCCCAACACACACCATTTCGAATATGATGTGAAATGGCCTTAACAGAAGAACTTGCTGATAGTTTAGTAGACCCATCGTCTGCGGACATGATTACAACTGCTGGTGCCGCACCTGAAATCTTGAAAGTCTCTTCACAGTGCATCGTGCCATTGAAGGGGCCAGCTGTCCAAGTGCCTGATACACCCAACATTCGATAGTAACGATAGAAACCAGTGTTGCCAGCTAGGGTTGTATCCGTATAGGACATCGCCTGAGGCTTAAAAGTGCCTGAACCAATATCTACCCAACTCGCGTTATCGTTACAGGCTTGCCACTTGAAATAACCGTTGAGATAAGAGTTAGCTCCATTTTGATGCCAGCCTCTATGTTCTGTAATGCATTGTGGAGTACCAAAATCAAATCTGATGTAGGCACCTGTTATGTCACCTCCTGCGCCAGTTCCGATAATGTCGATGAAGTTGCCTGTTGTTCCATCAATGAAGGTTGTAGCGAAGTCAGCTGCACCAGAGAATGGCGATTGTCGCCAGTTGACACCGCCTCCACCAACTGTGATTTGCCCTACACGGGTAGACTGCCAAGTAGCATACTCGCCACCACCAAGGGGATTCCAATAGCTGGTGATACTATATTTTACTAACTTAAAACAGACTTCATACATCCCATCAGAGGGTGACAAAGTATTGGAACCCTTGGTACCAGCAAGAAATACGAGTTGATAATAACGATAAAAGGTAGTGTTACCGGCAAGACTAGAATCTATCTGGTGCGTTGATCCACCTGCCCACGTTTTGGTGGTACCGATATTAGCCCATGAAGATCCATCGTTTGATCCTTGCCACTGAGTTATTATGCCTGTGCCAGAATCCCATGCGCCCCACACGAAATGGAATGTGGCTTCATCAATATTGTACGGTGCTCCAAAGTCAAATCTCAGGTAGTAGCCAGTCATATCTACACCTGCGCCAGACCCAAAACAAATCGCACCACTAAGGCCGCCATTAATAAGTTCGTCGAGAACTGAACTGGGATAACCTATGTAGTGGTACCAGGGTGCGGTAGTAGATATAGTAATAGCACCAACGCGAGATGCAGCAAAAGATGGATAGGTTCCACCACCAAGGAGATTGCCGTAGCTAGTTGGATCTTGAACACCAGCGCCCCCGGCGCCTGTGTAGTTAATACAAGCATAGTTACCGAAGTACGACATAGCCAGTGCGTTCGTCGTGTCGAATGCGGTAGCTTGAACTACATGATTAACATAGACATAAATCCCGGAGCACACCCAGATCTGCGACGCATCCGCGTTCTCAACAACCCACTTAACGGCTGCTGAATACGTTTGAATAAGCGACCATGAGGACGATCCTAACAACGACACGTCGGTACATTGATAGAGAGCTCCGTCTGCAAGGCCTACTGTCACGCGGTTGGGTGTATTCTCGTTGATCCACATTGCATTGACTGCTGCCCAAAACGTATGCACTAATGTAGGACTCGTTGCCAGGTAGTCAGCGGTATGGTACAGCTTACCGTCTGACAGCCCGAACAAACCATAGTTTGGGGAGTTCTGTGCAGTCGAGATCACCGTACCTGAACCCGGGGCCCACGTGTGCCATGTCGTACCGTCTGCGGTAGCTTCGGCCTGAGAGCTTGCCGCCACATACAAGGCCCTCAAAGCAATATCGACGCCACCACCCGCAATGTCGATAGCTTGAGTTACTGCGTCGGTCAATGCGTCAGTATCGGTGACGGTCAGGGTGATCGTGGGTATAGGAGACAAATCAGCAACTATCAAGTTAAGGGTAAAGTACTTACCTGTGCCGCTTGTCGACTTGTTATCTGTCCATGCGTACGTTAGGGAGTCAGGAGCACTGTCCGCATCCCATGAAGCCGACGCATCGCACGAGATAGCATAGTGGACAACGCTTCCGGAGTCCGTAGTCTTGAGTACAGTAAACGTAAACTCCGCGTGTGGCGCAACGGTTGCTGCATAGCCATCGCTTGCAGGACCGCCTTCAAGGTATACAGTATCGACAAGTCCCGTTGCGTCGTAATCGTGCACAACATGACGAATGAGATAGGGCGTTGCTGAGTCAAGACCGACATCCGCATTAGTTATCGTAATCGTCATCCCAGAACTCAAATAAGGATTGCCTGGTATCGTGACGACCACTTCGTCGATCTGTCGATTGACTTCGTGCAGGATTCGGGTGGCCACTGTTCCTGCTAAGGTGTTGCCTTGGACTGCTTCCGATCGAAACTCATACGCCGAGTCAGCAGGAGCAATCTCGGTCGTTGCACCGTAAGATTGGATCCCCACCACCCTGACGTGATTGTGTACACCCCTGATTGAGCGACGACGTTTGATGCTGACGATGTTCGTACTATACGACCATGCCCCGTGTGCCGCCGGAATTATTGTGTACGGAGTCCTCCGCACTGCACCGCCAGGATTGTCCGCTGTGATATATCCCATTGTCTGGTCGACAGTGTTAAGAAGCGTGAAGGCCGGCTGCCCGTCTCGTAACGCTAATGCCTTTACCGTTGCCAGGGAAGTCCCTGCCCCCTGTACATCGAACTGAGGTACACCTGCTGCTGTCAGAAGAGCCGTTGCAATCGCTGTGTCAGTCTGCGATGCGTAGGTTAGTGCGCCGTTGTGTTGATACTGTGTTCGCTTCATGTTACCTACCGCAATGAAGTACGGAGTAACAGCAGTCTCACGTTTGTCCTGCTCGACAAACCCCTTAAACACCGTCAGATACATTTCGTTGTAGCCCAAAAGGATTTCGAGGGTTTGCTTAGTGATTGTGGTAGGCCAAGTCCGGAATGTGTCAAGGGTTTTGAGACAAACTCGGTAAAGAGATTAGGGAACATCGACGCTATCTGGTGAGATGGCCTCCTGGATGTGGCAGGGCGGATTGATCCAAACTGCCGTAGGCAAAGGTTGCGGACTGGGAGATCCATGAACAAAGCGATCTTGATGAGCGGCATAAGCGATATCCAGTGTGCGTTGGCGCGCAGCCAAGACTTCGGGCGCGTGACCAAAGTGGACAGTTGCGGGTGTGAGTAAGCCAAGACCGCTGTGATGATGATCGTAGTTGTACCAGTCGTAGAAGGGGCGCGCCCAGGTTCGAGCATTGAGCAGACCATCAAAGCGTTCAGGATAATCAGGGCGGTACTTCATAGTTTTGAATTTGGATTCAGAGAAGGGATTGTCGTCTGAGACATGCGGACGGGAATGAGATTCCGTGACGGCCAAGTCAGCCATTAACTGAGAGACGGTTCTGGCGCGCATGGGAGCGCCATTGTCGGCATGGATTGTCAATTGACCGGGCGAGATGTTGTACTTGGCATAAGACTGCGCGATCAATTGCTCAGCGAGTGCGGCGGACTGAGTCGTGGCAATCAACCAACCGACCGCATAACGACTATAGACATCCATCAGATCGTACAGATAGAAAGACGTCCACTTGTCAGGCCCACGTAGTGCCGTGATGTCCCATGACCAGACCTGGTTAGGACCTGTGGCGAGTAGTTCTGGCTTGACGTAGACGGGGCGACGCAACTGGTTGCGTCGTTCATAAATCTGCTGGTTTTCAGCCAAAATGCGATACATGGTGCGCCAATGACACAGATAGGTCTGCTCATCCAGCAATGTGGCGTAGACCTCGCGTGGAGCCTGATCCTGGAAACGCGTACTGTCGAGTATATCGAGCACGGATTGACGCTCAGCGGGTTGTAGGGCACGTGCGGGCAGTACCTTCTCATGTGCCACGCGCTGCACCCCAGATGACTTTGCGCGGTAAAACACACTACGTGGGATTACCAACGCTTCGCAAGCTGCTTGCACTGTGATCAGTGGAATCAATTCATCCACATGGCTGATCATTTGGCGTCGCCCGGCGAGATCGCCATTAGGCCAAGCAACTGCGAGACTTTTTTTTGGACCTCAATAATGGCCTCCGCTTGCTTTAAGCGAAGTACCAGGCGTTCGTTCTCTTGATGCAATTGCGCCACCACCGCCAGTTGTGGTTCTGGACGTGGGCCGCGTACCTGCGGTTCTAATCCTGCCATCTGTCCGTCTACACGCTGTCTGCGCCATTTTGTCAGATGGGATGAATATAAGCCTTCGCGGCGTAGCATCGCGCCGACCTGGCCAGGTGCGCACGTTTCGCTTTCCAGCAATATGGCTTGTTTGTAGGCTGACGTGTAGGTGCGGCGCACCGGTTTCAGTGCGACTTCCGTATTTGGAACGGCGGTAATGTCGGGTGATTTTGAAGTGGATGACATGGTTTTCCGTTTTTTATGTTTGGGACTGCGAGCCCCCCGGCCGGGGGGCTCGCAGTCCCAAACCCGCCGCCTTCCTACACTAAACTACCGAGGGAATTTGTCTCATCCATTGTGGCACAGAAGGGTCCACGATGCGTTGGGTATCACCTTTACAGCAGACGAGATAACATCCCACCCTTGGCTAATGCGAACCGAGTCAACAGGGATGACTTGTCCTGCTACGTATACTCGTATACATGCCACATGACTGGGATCGTCGATTGCGTCTATCAGTGTTGTCATATGTTAATCCGCGATAAGCCCAGAGGATAGCGAGTTGACTGACCGAGAGCCAGTATTAGCTCCTCTTCAGCGCCTGCTATCATCTCGACTAACGACGTAACAATGTCACTTAACTCTGCAAAGTCGATGGCATGATGCCCATCCAACATGTCAGCGTTCAGTTTTTCAACGAGGGTAGTGCTGTCGATGTAGACAGGCATGTCCCCGTCCACCGCAGCACTCACAAGATATTCACCGCGCACGCCGCCAAGATTGTTCAACTCTGCAATGATGTCGCCATCAGCATTGAACAGATAAATGCCGTCGCCTGACACGAGTGCTTTGGGATTTACTGTGAGACCGCCGCCATCGGCACTGAAAATGCCGCTATCGGCGTCCACTTCGTGAACCTTGAAATCATGCGCCCCAAGATTTACATCGCCGGTTGCACCAGTGTACGGGACGCCGCCAGTCGGAGCATCTATCCACGCCGTGTCGTAATCAGTTGCTGAAACCTTGGCAAGAATTTGATCCGTATCGCCGCCAGCAGGAACACTCCCGTCGCCGCCAAGTTTTGCCTCAACACCATCTACGTCTTTAGTGTAAACACCATCGCTCTTGGCATACACCCGGTACCCGCTTTCTGGCGTGTCTGGAACCGGGTCCGCCACATCAAGGCTTAGAGAACGACCTATCTCTACAATTCCGCTGTTGGAGACATAAAGAAGCTTTTGACCACTCGTGCTTTCTACCGACAATGGGTCTTGAAACTCAAGCGTAACGTGCCATCCACATGGGGAGCCGTAAGATACCGCAGGGTCTAGTGTGACGTAAAAGCCATACTCTAACTCCTGTGCTTCACCAGTCATGACGATTTCGTCGCTTACGGGCCCGGTTATGGTGGTCTCATCATCCACAGGTATGATGTAGTTCCATGTAAATTTGTGGCTCGCGTCGTTAGTCACGACAATGTTATAGATTCTTATCGGCCAAAGACTGCCAGTGAACACATCGCCGATGAATCCGAACCCGATGTCCGGGATACCCTCATACAAGTAGTCGCCCGTGACGATCATGCCGCCCTTGACAGTCAATGATCTTTGGGTGGCCGGCGTCAGAATACCTACCGTTCCCCAATTGCTTATCTGTACTGGGATCGAATAACCAGCGGAGATATTGATATTGAAGCTCCCATCGACGGAGATGGATTCACCGCTGCCGGGTCCAAGATTGACAATACCTTGAATCGCCACATCGCCGGTCACAGTGCCGCCAGCGAGTGGCAGGTAATCGCCGGCCCCGCCCGATCCTCCCGCTACTAATATGTCCCACACCAGGTTCCAGTATTCACCCACCCCCGGTTCGGTATCCGGCGCGGAGTTGTGGCTGTCTTTGCATACATAGGCTATTCCAAGC
>Ga0118677_10014173_pt1 | contig 11316 bp, 8 predicted proteins | sample AliMusrvi5mmetaG_FD_86154 | JGI IMG/M metagenome (GOLD analysis project Ga0118677, IMG submission 86154)
CATATACACCATAACCATAAATATCAAAATAGAAATTGTTTCCTACAGTAGCACTATTTAATGGTATGTAAAAAGGTTGATCAGGATTATTATATAATTCTTCATTTAAGTCTGTCCAAATGTCAGATATTACATTCCATGAAGCATCTGATATTACTCCAGATGATGGTGTTGAAACGTTTATAAAATGTAATTCAAAAGTTGCACCCGTAGTTGTTGATGGAAGCCATTGTTTAACTGAACTTGTGGAGTCATACGAGAATTTTTTATCGCCTATAATTAAATTACACCACACTTTACAAGATTTTGCTGTAATTGTACTTGCTGTACCTCCCATATCATCCTTAGTTCTTACATAACACTTAGCCTCCATTTTTAAATAGTAATTACTATTTATGATCATATTTGGCACTTTACCTTTCCAACTAAATGATGAAGTTGTTAATGGTAATGCTGTGTTACCTGATCCAATTGTTAAGTATTTGTCATTTGTACCTGCATTTGAATTTGTTCCGTAAGATTCACTAAATCTTGGCGGGTGCGACAGGAAATAATGGCACTTCTGGTTCATCTGGAACTAATGGAACATTTTTTAATCATTTTTCCCAGTTTAATAAGTCCATCCGGTGACGATTTAATTCCAGGTAAAGCGCTCGTAATTAATATTTTGAGCTGTCATGAATTCACCAAATAAGGAGTAGGCTTTATTAACACTAAATTCATTTTTTATAGCTTGTAACAAACCTGATCTGTCCCCCTCTTTTAAGTTAAAAACTGCATAGAATTTATTCACCTGATCCGGTACTATTGTATATGCATATTCATAGTCAGAACTTCCCCACGCGTCTTCGACGAGTTTACCAGAATCGTATCCATCAAAGTATAACTGGTCTTTCTCGTTAAAATATATCTGCATCGTTATTTTGATGTTGGAATTTTCAAGATAAAACAAAGTTACTTTTTCCATTTCCCATGATCATTTATTAATTCGTCAAAGTTGAATTTGTAAACCTCCTGGTTGGAAAGTACATAAAACGATGTTTTGTCGAAGGTGAAGTCATAAATGCCAGGCAGGCAATATTCCCTTTTTAGTCTTTCACCCTTAAAAATCAAAACGCAGTACACGGTGTTGTTGCTGCTTCTTATGTTTTTATACCACTCCTGCAATACAATTTTATAACCTTTATAGTCCTCTGAAACAGTAAATTGAGAGATCGTTGTCTCAAATAACATGCCTTTTTTTGTCGTACTCTTTCCAACATTATGTAAATATTTGTTTTCCGCAGTTTTAGGAAGAAAACCAGGTAAAGTGCCGGCTACCAGGCCATTTTCCTTGTTTAGAACATAGTTTTTATCGTCATAAACATGTTGGGTGTTACCGAGCCTGCCAGGATCGCTCTTGAAATAGATTTCACTTAGGAGCAAACTGTCGTTGTGCATATTGATAATACAGACTGTTGTGATTGGAATTTTCCATGCATATTTCAAAGTCAACTTACATTCCCTGCATTTTAAGCAACAGGAAGAAAATACAACTACCAGGACGATGACTAAAAGGATTAATATTGTTTTCATTTTTCTTCCTCCATTGATTTTATGTTTTGGTCAGATCCCAACCGCTGGCTGAAATCGATGTAGAATTTCTCAAATGGTTTCAGTGGGTCCAGGTAGGCACGAAATTGGTCCCCTTTTTTGATTTCTGCTCCGCTTCGGGGTGCAATCCAGAAAGTAAATTCTGCTTCAAGCGAAACAAAATCAGCTAATTTTGTAGTAGCTATCCGGGTATCCTTTTGAATCCGATAATGAAGAGACCTGGCTTTTGGATCTGCCTTAATCACTGTAGCGATGGCTGAAACTCCGGCTGTTTTGAGTTTCCTGTAAGTTCCGGGATCATATGTCTCTGTGACGATACTCTTGTTCCCACTTAACACCAAAACAAGCAATACCAGCATTGCACATGCCATGAATCCAAAAAACATGGGGGGAATCCAAAACTCAGACCACGTATTCACGACTCCCCGGTCTGGGCTCCTGGCAAGATAAAAAACCTCCACTTTATCGCCGATTTTCAGCCGGGACAAAGGTTTGGCTGTCGATCCGTGAATGTAGTGCTCTGTACCGGATGCATCCTTGAAAGTGATCATGGGGAACACACCGCTTCCTGTCCTGCCATCACTACTTTTCGAGTAAACTCTTTCAGATCCGGTGACATACCCTACCGCCTTAATCCCATTTGTGAGCATGTCGATAGCTCTTTGGGAGGTCCACCAGGTCCCAACCACACACGTGGGTATCGCAAAAAAAAGTACAAAGAGAACAATATAGCGAACCGGGTTAAGGTGTAAGCGGGAAACGACAATTGGCAGTAGATGGAGGGGATCATCCAATTTTGGGTCATCCGAAATTAGGATCCCACCCATCCAAATCATAATTAAAAGAATGGCAAAGCCCAGAATAAAGCCTGCCGGCCCGAGCGGGAACTCCCCCCACAGGAGTAGTTGGGCATTCTTTGGATTTAACTTGTCGTAGGCCACTTTTATTTCATCGCCTTTTTGCGATGACGGTTTTGAGGAATAAGAATGGCCGTGAACCTTGATATGTTCCCCATCTGAGGTGACAAATTCAACAAGGGGAGTTAGTGAAGGAGCCTCTGCAGTATCGGCAGCTGAATGTGAAGCACTATCCATGCCTACCACAATTCCTTGTGCTCTTTTCCCTGTTATCAGCAAGCTGACGGAATTTTTCATGATATATCCCGATGCGAATAACAAAACCAGAACAATAACACTTAAAAACCAACTAACAAAACCTGTATTCATCTCTGTACTTTTAATGATCGGGTTTGCCTCTATTTATGTTTAATTATCTTCTCCTTGAACTTATAGTCTTTGTGAATCAAAAAAGTCATGCTACACGTAGTAAGGAAAGGTGAGATTAGGATTAATAGATTATTCGTTTTTTCATTTTGGGTTTATTATTAGTTCTCCATCTCAACGGCGCCCATGTGATCAAAGCCCTCAATGGTCAGCCATCTGGTATAATTCAGGTTAACAGGCTTATTTGAAGCAGAGATATTTTCCCCATACCCGATATCTGTAATATTATCAGGGAACTTTGACCTTTTAGTTGGCAATTCAAAGATTTCGGATATCTTGCTTTTTAGTATGCTGTCTTTAAACTGAATGGATATTTCACGCAGGTTCCCATGTTCAAATTCCAATTCCAGCGTTTCAACAGACAGGTCTATTTTTGAAACAAGGCTATCAGGAAATTTAATCCCCTCATAGTATTCGGTTGTGTTTTTTATTGGATCACCCTTATTGACATAGTCCTTGTAGTCGCAGTTAAAAACAGGATCCTTATAAGAAAATTCCGTCTCAAGGATACAGCCAATTCCTACAGGACTTTTTCGCATCCAGGTCAACAATGGATATCTTAATAAAAAAGAGGATTTAATCCTTTGAATGTTAGCCGAACTGGGGATGGTCTGTGCCTTAGTTTCCACTCTCTTTCCGGTCTTGTCGATGTAAAACCAACGGTCACTTTTCCAAATCGAGTGTTCACCTTCCTGTTGGGTACTGCAGTCGGTACTCACCTCGGCGATGCCATTCTTAAAAGGCCAGGCACAGTCAAATTGCGGTTTGATCACCACCTTGCCTGTCAGTGAATCGGCAAAACCGATTTTTTTATTCGCCAATATCCTGAATAGTCCTTCAGATGATTCGTCCGGTCCGTTGTCAAACGGAAAGACTTCATAGATAACATTTTCCTGCCGATCGATGGCCAGAAATCCGGAATTTGGTTTAACTACAATGGCAAACGTTTTAAAAGTATCGGTGAAGCATCTTAAATATTTACCGGGCTGAATAACGATCTCTCCTTTTTGATTCTTATAGCCCCATTGGTCAGTAATGGTGTCATTGAAGCAAACCAGATAGTTGTTATGCCTGAGGATTGGGCCGCAACTGGTCGCCGTGTTAAAGATGAGTGAAATAAATAGGAGATAACCAATTGATTTTATCCTCATCCGCACCGGCTTTTTCATTGCAATACTTTCATAACCACCCGTCTGTTTTTTGCTCTGCCTTCCGCTGAAGTATTCTCAGCGACAGGTTGTGAGGCGCCATAACCCTTAGCTATCAGCCGGTTTGATTCAATTCCGTTTTTTGTAAGATAATCAACTACGCTGTTTGCCCTTGATTGACTCAGCCTTATATTCATTTCGGCCTTCCCTTTATTGTCGGTATGACCCTGAATCTCCAGCCTGGCCTCAGGGTTATCTTTAAGGAATTGAGTCAGTTTATCAAGATCAGATGAAACGGCAGTATTCAGGTTTGCTTTTCCAACCTCAAAATAGATATTATTGAGCTGGATACTCTGCCCAACTTTGGCTTCTTCGATACCTAATTCAAGTTTTACGTAAAGTGTGGTACTTCTGTTTAACCCTTTTGTAGTGACCTTTTCAATATTTGAAATATAGCTGGCCTTTTTACCAACAATCGTAAAGTCGCTCTCAGCTTCCAGTTGTGCCCGGAAAATCCCATCGCCGGCATGGCTTTGTTTGGTGAGCACACTATGTTTAGTTTCGTTTGTGACATTAATGTTTGCCCCACCTTCGGGAATATTTTTGGTTTTATTGATGACTACTCCGGCAAGCGTAAACCTTGGATCATTGTGGGTTAACGTAATATTTATTTGATTTTCAGTCAGAGTGAAATAATCTTTTTTTATGTTCTTTTCAGTTGAACTGATATTATTAAGGGAGCCGGTTACCGTATAATCAGCAGGACTTACCGCCTGAAAAGTCACCCTGCCATAGTCGTCGGTAGAACCAAACTGCTTCTTCCCTTCCGGCCCGGTCAGAACCACCTGCACGAAAGGAAGAGGCTGGCCTGTAGCTTCATCGAGTACCGAAACAATCAGGTCACTTGGTGGTATAACGACCTCTTTTTTGACAGGCGCGGCCGCTGGTACTGCTGCTACCGTCGGTACCGGTTTTGCTTTCTTTTTGGCTAAACTTGCACCAACTCCAATATTGTACTGAAAATGATTGTTTACATCAGCGGTCAATGCACGCCGGTATTGAAAATTGGTAAATACAAAAGCCTCGTTTATCAGATTAAACTGGAGCCCCGCTCCCACCGGAATGTAAAAACCCGTTTTGCCCTGATACATTGAAAACCCTGCTCCTCCTGATAAGTATGGTACAATCTTATGCCGGTCAGTGAGTATTTTTAAGTTAACTGCACCATTAGCATCCAATAAAAATGCACTCTTGCCATTTGTGGTGCCATCCTTATAAAGATAATCGGTTGAACTGCCATCCAGTGTCGCCACAAAATCAAGGTTGTTGTTAATCCCTTTGAGGTAATTGACTCCAAATCCCATTTGCATCTGGCTAAGCTTACTCCAAAGGTGATTGTCGAAAACGTTTTTCAATGAACTGGTCCTAACCAGCTGGGCAGTTCTAAAATCATTATAAAAAGTATGGAAAACAAAAGTTGATGGCTTTTTATCTCCATTATCCCGGGCTGATAATTGAATAAAAAGACAACTAATTATGCAGATATAAATTATACGTTTCATTATCAGTGGGTTTTTTGGACTTCATTCTTGTTTTTCTCTTCTATAATTCCAGCCTGATTCACAATGGTAAAAACTGCGGGTTCACTCCTGCCCTGGGTTGTCATATCCGTACTTGGAACGGGTATTCCTTTTGCATCCATGGATTGTATCGTCCATATAAATTTATGGTTGGCAGTTGAGTCAAGCATAGGCAGGTTTGGCCGCCATATATACTGTGTCATACCCCTGGTTGCCGGTTCATCAAGTATTGGCTGATTACCACGTAAAGCCTGCATGGGAGTCTGGCCAGGGAGAATCTCAAATACCTGAACCCTGTAGAAAGTTTGCTCAATTGAAGTAGGAACGAGGCTTGTCCACCTGAAAGTTATCATATTCTGTGCAATGTGTGCATCCAGCTTAGCCTCGTTTGCAGGCTGCATCAAAACCGGCAACTGATAAGAAATCAACGAAAACCTCGCAATTTGTTTTGCCCTCACAATATCACCGCCGGCATTATATAATTCCACCTGCAGGTAATAGTCACCGGCAGCTAACCGACCAGTGCGCTGGAGCAAACTCTGGACATTTCCGGGCAACATTAAATTTTGAAGTTGCAAGGCATCGGCCATAGTAAACTGGTTAACTCCCTGCCTTAAGGTGTAAACTCTTGCAGCATTGATATTTGAAATACCAATAATACTTCTGCTTTGATCCAGTAATGTTGTTTTAATTTTAACATTCGGATCATTATTCGCTGTTCCCGGGATAACTGAGATAATCATCTGTCCATTAACGGGGTACATCCAATCTGAGAGGTATGGCTGAGGTCGTGGGTTTAAGGCAAGATTCAGGGTAATTTGAGCATTTATTGTCTGAATATTCAGAAGCACACCCAATATCAACAATAATTTGTATTTTTTCATTTCAGCTAATTGTTAATGCTTATTTCTAAAATTTGTATTGTAATCCGGTTCTGAGGATACTTTCGAAATATCGCGGGTTACCCGGATAAGCAGGTAATAAGGATAGTCCGGGCAATTCGGATCCATAATGGTATACGTTAGCCGTTGCTGTCAGCTGCCAGGTCAGTCTTTTAAAAACTTCCCAGTCAAAGCCACTTGTTGCTAAAAGGTTTTTATTCGCTGTGAAGGGGGAAGTAGTACTAAGACTGTATTGCAATTGACCTTTAAGTTTGAATTTTGAATTCATTTTCCAGCTCATTCCGCCAGTGGCTGTAAGTAAGGTGAGGCTAATTGAAGGAGCCGAATTTTTAAACCACATGACGCTAAAATCAGGGCTTATCTTACTGTTAAAAAATGTCGGAACATAAAGCAGCAATGCCGTTTGTGTATTGTTTTTAGTCGTGTTGGGCGGAATTATTGTTGTTTCGTCGTATTTACTCCAGGTATATGTTCCACTGAGCAAGTTGCTCATGGTTGTGCCGTTCCAGGTATAGACCGGGTTAACAGACAATTCGTTACTGACACTTTTATAACCCGAAAGTCCCGGTGAATTGAACCCAAAATTATTAAAACCTGCATTCATACTGAACTGGTCAGTAAACTGGGTAAAGACATTAAAGTTCGCAATAATTTGTTTGGTAAGGTCGGGGCCGGCAGTGCGGCTCAGGTTCCCATAACGTTCGCCAATACTTCCGACGATGTTCATCTTCTTTTTCCATGCATTGAAACGTGTGTTCACAAGGTATTCCATTTTATCATTAGTCATAAACTGAAATCCAGCTGTATAATACCCGGCGCCATAATAATTGAACTTAGTCCCTATTTCCCAGTCGCTTCCTTTCTTGGCAATCCCAAGCATTACAGCATTATCTTTACCTGTGGAAGTATGGGAGTTGATAAATGGCTTAAAATCCTCAACCGGCGTGATAGAGAGAGGAGCATTTAAATCTCGTGTAAAAAAACTCTGGCCAAGTTCGATATGATAATTCCACCCTTTTTCTGTTTTGACATTAGCCAAAAAACTCACCACCATATTCTCCTGAGGTTCAATTGGGAACAGCGGAGGTGAAGTTACTGAACCAGTTTTGTCAACAGATTTAACGATATTAAATCCGGCAAAATACTTCCCTTCCTTTTCCAGTCCAAGCTGCGCCATCCACTGGTTACGCTGGAAAGCGCCGGGTACGCCGTTGGGATTAGGAATAGAAGGTGCTACATAATTTATCGGCCCTTGCGATACCCCTTTAAAAAGTTTAATCCTGAATTTTCCGGGGGCCAGATTAACCCCGTAACCAAATATCCCCAGGTCACCTGTACTCAGATCGCTGTATTTTATATATTGGGTACCCAGCAGGAACTCTGTATTTCCAATTTTGGGACGTAAGCCAAAGTTATTTACTGGGTTCGTAAGGAACTGCCAGAAGTTTTGTTTCATTCCAGGCGGAAGTGCAAAATTGCTAAAGCCCTGATTGAAATTGTTTTGCCCAAAATTCAGATTAAAATTAAAGTTGACCGGAATTTCCCACTTGCCGTAAGAAAAGACCGGATTAAACGAGTACCTCAACAGATTCCAGGGTTTACGGGCTTTATAAAAATCGGGCGTTGACGTGCCCGGTGTTTTATTGAGCCCGTACCCTTCGTAAAAGATCCCCATGTCACCCTTTATAGTCAGAGAATCCTTTTTTTCTCCGGCAGTTACCTCAAACGAAAGGAATATAGCCAGGATTGATACTATTTTAGTTAAATGGTTCATAGTTCTTAATTCTTAATGCAAGGTTTACTTTTTGTTTTCGATTCTATAAGGATTATGCTGCAGGAATGCAGGAATTCAGGAATACAGGCTATCCTATAAACCATGAAGTACTAGTATTTGTTTAAAACTTAAATTCTTCAAAAACCCCTTATAGCCCGTACCTTTTTAATCAGGTGAAAATCGACGTAACCCTGGTTACCATTATCGAATTTCTGAAACCAGGCAAACCTGTACGGATTATCACTTTCTGTAAGCCAGTAAAGCGAAGAACTCCAGTATTCACCATTACCAAAACCACCAACAAGGTTTCGTTGCAGGTACAACAAGTTGAGCTCGTTTTTCGAAGGGAGGAACCAGTCATCATAACCGTTTAATGACAGGTCAAGACAATACTGTGATGCATTATTGGTATTTTCAACATTTGACCCCCCTAACCAATAAAGAGATCCGAACCAGGAGTTGAAATATAAATTATTATTTAACCCCTTTATCATCTGCGTATTAGAGTTTCCCATTCCTAATGCAACGTTTGTGATAGGATCGGCTACTGAAACTGTTCCATATTCACTAACTGATGGCAATCCCGCACCCTGATCGGCGGGAGCCGCGACCAATCCGTGGTAGCAGGTGTTATCCACATAAAAGACAACTCCTCCCCCATAGTTATCCCCAATATGAATACACTTAAAAGTTGAAAAGTAGAATCCGCAGGAGCCGCATGGTTTCGTTCCGCAGACAGCAGTTACGACAACCTGATAATCTCCAACGACGCCGGGTGCAGTGAAATTTGTCAGGCTCGATGCTGCTCCAAAGCTAACCACCTCATCTTTTATTACACTTATTATTTGCCATTCATAGTTAACGTTACATAGTCCGGAGCCACAGCCATAGGAAGGAATTTCATATTCAATGACAGATCCCGCTAAAACCTTAGTATCCAGAACGCCGGAACAGCTTACTGTCTGAGAATGTCCGCTGTTACCATCCTTATAGGTTATTTTCTGATTTATCTCCCGATGGTTCTCCTTGCAAGTACATGGTTTGTCATTGCAATCTTTGACATCAATCGTATAAGTACATGGTTTGCATTCTATTCCATTGCATGATGCATTCAAGGTCAGGGTATAGGAGCCATCTTCAGTCAGGCTGAACTCGTCTCTCAGCCGGTTTGTACCCGTACCTGTTTTAATGAGACGACCCCCTCTCTTAACTACCCATGTTGTTTTTGCCTGACAACTTTCGTCATTTGGAGTGCAATGGTAAGTGGCTGTAAAAGAGAAGGGTTGTTTACAATTCCAATTGATTCTGCTGCCACAATCATAGTTTGCTCCATTGGATGCAAGGGGCGACCATGTACCGCAGTTGCAGGATGAAACAGGACAGCAGCCGATTGTAAATTCCTGACTGTAATTCCAGCATTGAGGCGCTGAAGCAGGATCTGTGATGTAAAAGCACCATTTTCTTTCGGGATTACAAGGGAGCGACAAAGGCAGGGTCCACGAATAACTTCCTGAATTGGGAATACCTGAGGCAACAGATTGATAAACGGTCCAATTTGTAAAATCAACAAGGACAAGATTTACTGTGGTGGGTGAGCTTGTTCCGGTCCAATTTATGGTAACAGGCTCCCCTGAACAGTATTTATCTTTCAGTTTTCCGGAAAAACTCAGGCTGCATGGCAAAGGATCTTCTATTTTGATTTCGATTTTACATGGTTGACACTTCTTCCCGCCGCATAAAGGAATGAGCATTACTGTATAAGTTCCGGATTGACTGAAATTGAAACTGAATATTTGTCCGGTTCCGTTACCTGTAAGCGGACCTTGAACCGACCATGAATAAGACAGAGTGCAGGAATCGTCGTTCGGATTACAAACAAAACCAGGGAAAATGAAACTATAGTTACCTTTTGAAATGACAGCTGTTTCTCCACACTTGACGCGTGAAATTGTTTTGCCTTCAGTCCTTATGTTTACACTTGAATTGATCCATTTGCCACAATCACATTCCGGGCAATCTCTGACCGAAATAGTATAAACACATGGTTTACATTTTATTCCGTTACATGTGGCTGTAAGGATTAGACTGTACAAACCATTGGTTGTTGGTACAAAAGATCCGCTGGTTCCGCTGCCTGTTTGTGTACTGCCGTCAGCCATTTTAACTTCCCATGCTACAATTGCCTTACATTTTTCCGTATTCGGATTGCACTGAAAGGAGCTGGTAAAACTGAATGGTTGATTGCATTTCCAGAGTATTAACATCTTTGATCCACACTCATATTTTACAGAACCTGTGGTGTTATGCACATTTAGTGCTCCCCAGCCTCCACAATCACATAAAGGATCATCGATTTTTATGATAATTCTGCATGGAAGGCACTGCTTTTCGCCGCACGTAGGTGTGACAGTTACAAGGTAGGTTCCGGCCTGACTAAAATTGAAGTTGACTGCCTGCCCGTTTCCATATCCGGTAACAGGACCCTGAACAGACCATGAATAGGAAACTAAACAGGTACTATTGTTTGGATCGCACAGATAATCTTGGAAAAGAATGTTATACGTACCTTTTGGCAATGCGGTCTCGGGTCCTTCGCATTTCACCCTCGAAATAATGGCACCATCTTTCTCAATTTTGACTTCAGAATCGGTCCATTTTCCGCAGTCGCATTTAGGACAATTCTTAACAAATAAAGTAAAGGTACAAGGCTTGCATACTACTCCATTACAAGTTGCATTTAATGTGATGATATATGTGCCATTGGTGGTCGGGGTAAAAGAACCGTTTGCACCACTTCCGGTCTGAGTACTACCGTCATCCATCTTTATTTCCCAGCTTGTCTTTGCCTGACAGGTTGCATCATTGGGACTGCAAAGGTAGGTATCCGAGAAGTTGATGGTTTGATTACACTTCCACTCAATCTTACCACCGCATTTGTATTCGATTTTGTTGATCAGTATCGGGCCCCATGCGCCACAGTCACAGGTTGGTGGACAATCACTTACCACAATTTTATAAACACATGAATTACAAACT
>Ga0118677_10014175_pt1 | contig 11315 bp, 11 predicted proteins | sample AliMusrvi5mmetaG_FD_86154 | JGI IMG/M metagenome (GOLD analysis project Ga0118677, IMG submission 86154)
ACACTTGTAAACTTTTGTGCGTCCTCTAGTACGGCAATTAATGTTTTCTTGTTAAGTGTTCTTTATGGACGTTTTGGAAATACGTACAGTCTTAATAATTTATCAATTATGGAAAATTCTTCTTTTTCTCAACATCAAGTGTCTATACCTCTACCAGACGTTTTGAAGAAGTTGGATGGTGGAAATTATTTTTTCAATGGACATTTGTTGCAAATCTGCCTCATTTTCTACAAAAAAAACATACATATAAAGTTACCCGCTAATAAAAGCCATAATGGAAAAAACACTAGACAAATACAAATTAAAGTCACAAGAGTTATATTACATAATCTCGCGTAATGTTTTTTTATTTACCAACGGAATTATATTAATTGTCGTTATTTTACTCTATGTTTTTGGTGACACAAGATCCTCTCTATTTTTGGGAGTTATTTCCTTAATTAATATCCTTTTTGGACTGATTCAGGATATTAATGCCTGGATTCAACTTGAGAAGCTTCAACTTTTGACTGCTCCACATGTAATTCGCATAAATTCTGATAAAACTGAGGAGTCGGTTTTAACAGATCAAATTAAAAAAGGTGACTTAATTAAATTAAAAATCGGAGATCAAATCCCTTCTGATGGTATTCTCATTGAAGCAAGCAGTTTTGAAATTAACGAAGGACTTATCACTGGTGAATCCGATTCAATAGCAAAAAAAATAAATGATCATTTGCTGGCTGGTAGTGTGGTTACTGCTGGTTTCGGTGTCGTTAAGACTGAATCAATATTTCACGAAAGTCGTATCGCTAGAATGACTGAGGGTATCAAAAAATACTCAGTAAATTTGAGTCCGATTCAAAAATCCATCAACTTAGTAATAAAATATTGTGGCTATGGACTCGCGATTGTCCTTAGTTTCGTTATTATTCGCGGCCTAATTATTCATGAACCAGCTATCAGACTAGTAAAAAATGTTGGTGCGCTTACAAGTGCCCTCATGCCTGTGGGACTATTTTTTGCGATAACGCTATTCTTTGCTTATGGCGCAGCACATTTATACAGAAGACATGTTCTGTTACAAGAAGTTAGTGCCACAGAAAAGCTCGGCAGAATTAAAAATCTTTGCATGGATAAAACAGGAACACTTACCGAAAATACCCTACTTGTTGAAGATATTTATACCCCGCCACAAATTGACACCGAATATGCCCGGGAACTCACCATGGCCTATATTCAAGGTACCGGTGATTCATCACAAACAATTAATGCTGTAAAAAAATTCATAGAAATAAAATATACTGGAAATATTACCGAGTCGCTGGCCTTTTCATCGTGGCGACAATATGGAGCAGTCTGTACTGAAAAAAATTGTGAAAATTATATCATCTTTGCCGGAGCCCCTGATGTATTCTTGCCGTATATGATAAATTCAGAAGAAAAAAAATGGTTTCAAAACTTTCTAGATGAACGTGCACATAGCGGAAAACGTGTTTGGTGTGTCATGAAAGCAAGTGGCACTAGCATTCCAAAAGATTTGTCCATATTAAAATTTTCCATCGTGGCTATTTATGTATTTTATAATAATTTGAGAGAAGGAATAGGACATACAATTTCTTTTTTTCAGGATCGAGGAGTTCATATTAGAATAATATCGGGTGATAATCCTGAAACCGTTAAAACAGTAGCTACCTTAGCTGGAATAAACAATACTGACAAAGTAATTACCGGAAAGGAAATGGAGAAATGGGACGAAAATGACTACAAAGAAAAGGTTAGTTTATTTACTATTTTTGCCAGAATCATACCAGAACAAAAAGAGAAAATAATTGAGGCCTTTAAAAAGGATGGTTTTACAGCAATGATTGGTGATGGCGCCAATGATGCTCTAGCGATTAAAAAAGCCGATTTGGGTATAGCCATGTTTGATGGCGCGCCAGCAACAAGACAATTAGCAGCTATTGTCCTTACAAACAATAGTTTTACTGCCATGCCGGGCGGAGTAACCCTAGCGGATAGTATAATTAAAAATGTAGAAATATTCTCCAGTATTTTTCTTAATTTAACTTTCGTCGGTTTTCTATTATTCATTTCAGTGAGCTTGTTTGGATATGAATTTCCACTTACTCCATTAAACATTACTCTGATTAATTATTTTACTGTTGGAATTCCCGGCATACTTATTTCGTATTGGACTATCATGTCTTCTGGTAAAGTAAACCCGCTTAGCAAGAAACCTTTTCTTAAAAAAATACTTCCTTTTGCCATATACTCTTCAATAATTCAGACAATATTTATTACCCTCATCTTTATTTTAAGTCCTATATATCTGAAAACGGCTCAATCAAACATATTGGTGATAATTGCATACATAATATCTGGTTTTACTTTCTTTATATTTACTCCTTATGTCTACCGCGGTATAATTACCGGAGCACAGAAAATCCAGATGTTTTCTTTTGCTTTGGCTGAAGCGATCATATTGATGATAATTCTTAGAATACCGATCATCACAACTTTTTTTGATACAACAAACATAATTCCCCTGCTTTCAAAAAGAAACATCATTATAATAATTTGTGCCCTGATTTTATTAATATACTCTCAATATAGATTGGCTAAATGGTTTGTTCAACAAAAAAGATCACAAATAATAAACAAATAAAATGAATACCTCAAATAAACCAAAAATCAGCTTGATCATATGCGCACATAATGAGGAAAACTATATTGTAGATTGTCTAAAAGAAGCGATCAAATATTCTGATGGTAAGTTTTACGAGATAATCGTAGTTAACAATAACAGCACTGACAAAACAAAAGAATTGGCCATGTCCATACCGGGGGTAAAAGTAGTTGATGAAAAAGAAAAAGGACTAACAAAAGCCAGACAAAAAGGATTAGAAGTTGCGACAGGAGATCTACTTGCTTATATTGATGCTGATACTAGATTACAACCAAACTGGTTCAATATGGCTGAACATTTTTTTATGACTCACCACAAAGCCGTGAGCTTAAGTGGACCATATCGTTATTATGACGGTTCAATTATTAATAACTTTTTTCTTCATATTATTTGGTGGTTGAATGCTCCTATCGCCTATCATCTTGCGGGATATATGATCCTTGGAGGAAACTTCGTAGCCAAGAGAGATGCCCTGATTAAAATGGGCGGTTTTGATAAGAGTCTTGAATTCTATGGTGAGGATACAAATATCTCTAGACGCTTAAGTGAATTTGGAAAAGTAGTGTTTAAGATGGATTTTTTTATTTATTCTTCAAGCCGTCGTTTTCAAAAAGAAGGAATCATAAAAACAAATCTAGTCTATGGCCTAAACTTCTTGTGGCAAGTTTTATTCAAAAAACCTTTTACTAAAGGCTATCAAGACCATCGTATTGAACTATACGAAAAGCAAAATAATGTTGAAGAACATATCAAAAAAAGTGCTGAAGTAAAAGCTTGGATAGTAAGTACTTTTTTTACATTAGCTTTCGTCGTCGTCTGGATGTTGGAGTCATTTGATTGGCACAAAGCAATACCGCTTGCTATATTTTATATTGCTTTTGTTTTTAATACTTTCTTTTCAATTAGATGTTTCTCAAGAATCACTCCACCATACAGCCTAACTCATAGCACAATCGATTTTATCCTAGGATCACTATATATTGCGATGGCGGTAAATATTAAAGAACCCCCATATTTTATTTTCTTTACATTATTGATTTTTGCAGTTTCTTCAATTAAATATACCTTACTACTTGGAAATATTGAGCATGATCATATCTTAAAAAGAAAAATACTAATTGACATCCTCGGCGTTTGCGGATCATCATTGGTTATTGCCGGTATCTTTGTTGGTTATGTGCAATCAAGCGTCTGGGCATGGATGGTAGTGTTCATACTTGCAAATATAATTCTTTTTACACTTTGGCCATTTTATAGATTAGAACCTAAAAAAAGCTTATAAAAAGAATACTGAACTATTGACTTATGTATATAAAAGATGCATAATCACTATCGATTATACATCTTTTTACAATACAAAAAACAAACAAGGAGGTGTTGATTGTTCTTTAAAACTTTATTTTGTGGTTATTTTCTTATTGCTCTTCAGTGGTTTTTTGCCTATCGATCAGGCTGGCTAAATCAAAAGCAAATGCTGAAATGTGGAAATTGGGGTTATTCCCTACTTCAACACGGCGGCATGTGGACAGATGTCTTTGTAATAACGCCTGCAATTGCCTATATTATGAGCAAATATAAGCTCGCCTACCTATCTTGGTGGGGTGTCCTTCTATTTGTAGCGATTAGTGCTTTTGTTATTTGGGCGATGCTTGGATATCAGCAATCTGGAAAAATAATACCGGAGGCATACAGTCATTATGGAAAAACAGGCATTGCTGGATATTTACATGGATTATATGCGATTTTGGGAATATGGGTGATTACCATGTTTTTGATTACGCCCATTTACCCACACGCGTCAGTTCAGGACCTAATAATTGTTGCCGTTGCTGTTACTATTCTATTTCCATTAGGAGTTTGGAAGTTTAATACTGATTGGCAATGGGCACATACTGACACTGTGCAAGTCACAACCGAAATAATTATATATTGGGCGATTACCTTTATGCGAATAGCATTTAAATGGTGAAGCAAAGTGGCCAGCTAACGAAAGTTAGCTGGCCATATTTTCAAATTAACTATTTCGGCTGAATTGGAGATTGAGGTCTAATTTGGATAGATTGAGCGTTAATACTATTGTCACTATTATTTACACCATTGACCGATATGTATACTCCTTCAAATAAATCCTTACCATTTGCTTCGACAACCTTACTAACAGTCGTACTCGCAGATAAGAAAATAATTCTTGAGCCGCCATCCTGAGATTTCACTGTCATAATATTTCCCTGATTATAAATAATTTGACCAGAAACAGCACCGCCAAATGCCATCCTATTTCCGCCCCTAGCAGTACTGCTTCCCATCATTTGAAAATTTCTTTGTCCAAAATTTCCAGTACCTGTTACAGCCTTATTACTCTGACCGTATTTTACACCGACATAAAAAACAATTCCGACAACGATAACACCTATTACAACTAACGAAACGATCTTATTTTTTTGCATATTATTATATTAAATTATTATAACTTATAAATTATATTCATTATTCATAACGAAGCGCCTCAATTGGATTCATAGCTGAAGCTTTTCGCGCTGGATAATAACCAAAAATTATACCGATGACTGCTGATACTCCAAAAGCGAGCAGGACAGACATTAAGGAAATACTGGTCTGTATGATATTCAGATATGTGATTACAAAACCAACTCCCCAACCAAGCGCCACACCGATTATTCCTCCAATAAATGTCATCGACACGGCTTCAATCAAGAATTGTAAATTGATATCCTTGCTTTTAGCTCCAATCGCCTTACGCAAACCAATCTCTTTAGTTCGTTCGGTCACAGTTGTCAACATCATATTCATAATACCGATACCTCCGACTACAAGTGATATTCCGGCAACCGCCGCAAGTAACATAGTAAATGTATTTGTAACGCTAGAAGCTGTCGCAACTATGTCGCTTTGATTCATAACATTAAAATCTGCTAAAGTCGGATCACTTATTTTATGCCTTACTAAAAGCAAATCGGTAATATCTGTTTGCATCTGAGTCATAATATCAGCGCTGCTTGCTTGAACGCTTATAGTAGAAACATAATCTGATCCGGCTAAGAATTTTTGAGCGGTTGATAACGGAATAAAAATCATATCGTCTTGACTGCCAAAACCAGAGCCACCCTTGGCTTTTGTAACACCAATGACATTAAACTGTATTCCTTTAATCCTAATCACTTGACCTATCGGATCAACGTCGGCACCAAATAAATCATCTCTGGCAGTTGGACCGAGTACTGCTACTCTGGAAAGAGACTTATCATTTTGGTCAGTAATAAAATTACCAGTATCAATAGTGACATTTCTAACATCTGTATAACTCGATGTGACGCCATCGACAGAGGTATTTGTATTTGTCCCCTTTGCGGTTACCTGATAACGACCAGATAGTTCTGGTGCTACAGCTTTCACACCTGAAATACTTTGAGCAATAGCTGCTCCATCCTCAGTTTTAAGGGTCCTGGAAGCCCCACGACCAGTATTTAACTGCACACCTGGGGTTCTTTGAGCACCAGGCATAACCATAAGTAAATTTGATCCGATTGATTGAATGCTAGCTTGAATCGATCCTTGTGCACCTTGACCAATTGAAATCATCGCAATGACAGAGGCAATACCGATAATAATACCGAGCATGGTTAGACCAGTTCTAACTTTATTCGCAGTCAGCGCCGAATATGTTTCTTCTAATATATCAATGATATGCATATTTTTATATTTTAGTTACCGTATCGGCACATGACTGATTAATAATTCTTCTCTCGTGACTTTTAGAATCGGAAACAATTTCACCATCCCTGATAAAAATTATTCTTTCGGCATGTTCAGCCACATCATGTTCATGAGTAATGAGAATAACAGTTCGGCACTGTTCTTTATTTAATTTTTGAAAAGTCCCTAGAACAATTTCTCCAGTTTTAGTATCCAAATTTCCGGTTGGTTCGTCTGCTAAAATAATAGTCGGGTTATTGACCAATGCTCTGGCAATCGCCACACGCTGTATCTGTCCGCCTGAAAGCTGATTGGACTTGTGCTTGAAATGTCCCTCATCCAAGCCAGCTGCAATAAGAGCACTGACTGCCCTTTTCTCGCGCTCGGTTTTTGATACACCCTCATAAATCAAAGGCAACATGACATTCCTCAACACAGTCGTTCTTGGTAAAAGATTAAAAGCTTGGAATACGAAACCGATTTTATCTTTTCTAATATCTGCCAATTCATCATCCGTAAATTCAGATACGTCCTTATTATCCAAAAAATATTTACCGCTGGTTGGCGTATCAAGAGCTCCCAAAATATGCATAAGTGTTGATTTTCCAGAACCAGATGGTCCCATAATAGCAACAAACTCCCCATCTTCGATCTTAAAACTTACCCCCTTTAAAGCATCGAAGGAAACGTCACCGGTATAATATGTTTTTTTAATATTTTTGACTTCAATCATAAAATTAATTAATTCCCCGCTGGTCTAGTGAAACCGCTTGCAGCTCGACTAGTAGTATTACCGGTATTTCGATTACCACTCAAAAGACTAGAGATAGTTGAGGTCTTTGAAGCTGCTGCCTGGGCTGCGGTGATTACTGTAGTTTTCACCACAACGAAATCGCCTTCTTTCAAACCGCTTGTTATTTCCACAACTGAATCATTTGAAGTCCCCACAGTCACAATCTGCTGTGTTGGTAAAATGGCAGAAATTGCTCCTTGACCACTATCTGAACCAACAAGAGGATTGCTAAACATTTCAACATAGCTTGTACTACCAGAAGTTTTTACAGCGCTAGATGGAACTGTTAAAACATCAGTCTTAACCGCAGTAATTATTGAGGCACTAACACTCATGCCAGATTTTACACGGTCGTCTTGAGTATCGAAACTAATTTTAACAGCATAACTCACGACCCCCTGAGAAACTGCACCGATAGAATCAACCTCCGCAACAGTACCGGTAATATTCAATCCATCAACAGCATCAAATGTTAAATTTACTTTTTGTCCAACTTTTACCTTGGCAGCATCAATCTCATTCAATGAAATTTCTGCCAACTTTTGTTTTGATATGAATGTCGCAACAGTAGAACCAGACGAAACTGAATCTCCGACTTTTATAGCAAGGCTAGCAATTATGCCTGAAAATGGTGCTCGTATATAATAGTCAGCCAACGTTGCTTGAGCATCAGCCAATGAATTCTCTCTCTGAGTCACAGATAATTGTGCCGACTGAATATCAATAGCGGTGGCTCCAGACTTGGTTTTATCAAGTGAAGCAGATTGTATCTCAATACTTCTGATAGCGCTATCGATAGCATCCTTGTTGCTTTGAATTGCATTTATCTGACTAAGCAAAGTCTGAATATGTCCGTTTGTCTTACCAGTATATGAATTTAAAGTGCTTAAATGAGTATTGGCAATTGCCGGAATATTCATATTTTGATCAGTCAAAACATTCTCATAAAAATCTATAAGATTATTCATACTTTTAACAACATCGGAAATTTCTTTTGCGGTTATGTATGTTTCGTTTAATAATGCCTCAATAGTAGATGTTGCCGAAATTCTAGAAACAGCTTTATAGTCGTTAAAATTCTTATCATAAGCAGCCTTGGCAATCGCATATTTCGCAATGACATCATCTCTATATTTGTATGCACTATCATCAAATTGCATAACAGAATCTGCATAGGCATATACGTTGTCACTGGTATTTCTCAGATTATTATTATGTAAAATTCCATCAAGACCTGTCATAATACTTGGCAAATCAAGAAAAGCATTTGAAATAGCGCTTACAGAATCATCATATGACTTATTCAAATCACTCATAGAATTATTCTTTGAGATATTTGCCTGCGTTAAAGAATTTTCTGCTTGGAGTAAAGTCAAAGTATCTGCCGGAGCGATAGTCTTTGCATATGACAATTTAGCACTATCAAGATTGGCCTGAGCATCACGGATAGCTTTCTCTGCATCTGTGTCATCCAATTGCATCAACAATTTTCCAGAAGCAACTTCCTGTCCAGCAACAGCCCCAAGATACAAAACATCGCCTGAAGATTTAGCTTTTATATCCAACTGATTTGAAGCTGAGACTTGTCCTGTCCCGGTGACAGTCGAAATAATATTTCCTTTTGCAACAGATGTCGTCAGGTATCTAGTCTCGCCTATGGTACTGGTTAGTTTTCCATACATTAAATATCCTGAATAAATAACGGCCAAAATAATTATAACCGTCCAAACCTTATGTTTTTTAGAAAATATTTTTATCTTAGCAGGCAAATTGAAAATATTATTTTTTAAACTGTTTAACATGATTTTATTTAAAATTAGATTATGAATTATTAACTATCTAGGCAAAGGTATTAAAGTTTGATCTTGCGGTACGGGCATCAATCTGATCAATCGAGCATCAATAACAGCGCTATTATTATCTGGTGCTCCAAAAATAACCACCAGATCATTAATTTTTAAATCCGCAGAATTAATAGGTCCGGTTAAACCTCGGATGGCCGTAGAAGTTGAGATAGCGATAGTTTGAACATTTTCATCTTGATTTTCAACAGAAATGTTTGGCAAATTTATACTGACGATCTGACCAACGGCACCGTGAGCATTATTAAAGTCTCCACGACGCAAACCCATCATGGGATCATTTCTTCTTCCGGTCATTTCACGAAAGTAATTTTCACCTGTTCTGAAAGAAAATGATGCTTTTTTAAAACCAACGAACATTCCAATTTGAAAGACAAAAAGCAATATTAGGACACTCAAAATTATATATACTGAAATTTTGAATTTTCTTGTCTGCTTGATTTCCTTAAGACCTTCAATTATTTTTTTCATTTTATTATTTATTAACTGTTTATAAAGCTACAAACTTATAATGAGACGACTTCGCTTATTTGATATGCCGGTTATTAAATATCTAGCTGAAATCAAAAATAACAGGATTGACGTTAAGGTAATCGTTATTGCCCAAAAAGGCACACTATCCATTACAGATAGTGCATATTCGTTAAAATTACTCATAACTACCCCACTGTCAGTAAAGATCAATGAAATAAAACTAACAAAACCTGATCTGTAAAATTCCCCAATGGTGTAAACAAACAAAGGAGCAACAGCAACCAAAGAAGCTACTGACATTACACTACCAACTAGTACATGCCAAAAACGGCGTTTACTTGACGCTTCCGCAACATTTAACAAAATTCTAGACCTTAAATCAGTGGTCGGACTGATATACCCAATTTTTAACAAGATTTCTCCGAATTTGTTTATCATGGTTTATTATACGTTAATTACTAATATTTGGGTGCAATTTTACTTATTTCTCATTTCCAACATTTTTCTTAATTGAATCAAGGCCCGACGATGCTGGCTTTTTACCGTATCAACAGACTTATTTAATATTTTAGAAATTTCTACCAAAGTCATCTCTTCAACATAGTATAATTGAAGAACTTCCTTATAAATAACGGGCAAATTCTCAAACATTCCTACAACCATCCTAGCATTTTCTTCCTTCTCAAAAATTTTATCTGGCAAAGGTTCATTATCCGGCAAAGTATCTTCAAGAAAGTTACCGCCGTCATCACTGTCAAAAGCTGAAAATAATACGTCTTTTCTTTTTCTTAATTTATCTATAGTTGTGTTTCTGGCTATAGTATAAAGCCAAGTCTTAAAATTTTCTGTCTGTTTGAACTTTCTCAAGTTTTTCCAAACTTTTAGAAATGTTTCCTGAGTTATCTCCTCGGCATCTTCCCGTGAGCCACACAAGCGATAAGTAAAATTTAGAACAGCCGACAAATAACGATCGACAATACTTGAAAATGCCGAATCATCTCCGTTTATGCACAAATTTATTATTTCGATATCATTATTTTCAACCATAATCCAATTATAGTTGATAAAATCAAAATATGGAAACTAAGGTTTATATCTCTTTTTTAATGAACCTTACTTTTTTCTGTTCAAATAATATTTTCCAATCAATTTTAGCAAATACATATATTAAATAAAAAGCGAGAATTTGTCCTAAAATAAAATACGTACCCAAAAATACCCCTGACTTGGCAGAAGATATATCAATATACTTAGAAGTTTGAGAAGAAGTAAAAACCCAAAATAAATAACTAGCTAATCTACCAAGAAAAAAAGGAATAATGGCTAGTCTTAATTTTAAATCGGTTAGACCATAAGCTAAAAATAATTGTCCTGATGGTAATGGAGAAAAAGCATAAAAAAGAAAGAAGCCTCTGGTCAAGTTTTTTCTTTTGATGATATTTTCTTTCAAAACGTCCATGTTAACCTTAATCTTTGGAGATAGAAACTTATTACGAATAATCTTATCCGAAAAAATAGCCAGAACGGCTCTACCGCTTGAAGAAGCAATGGCCGCAAAAAAAGCTAAAATGGCCAATTCATAATTTCCAAGATTAAAATTAAATCCAACAAATGACAATAATATCCACGTTGGCGGCATAAAGGCTGGAATAACATTTATAATAAATATCAAAAAAATTATTCCTAGTATTGTTAAAATCATCATTGGAGGATTATATATTAATATCTATTTTCAACAGTTTGCCAATCGATAGACTGAATAAATCTCTCAATGTAGTCGACTCGTTTGATGCCATAATCAGTC
>Ga0118677_10014177_pt1 | contig 11314 bp, 7 predicted proteins | sample AliMusrvi5mmetaG_FD_86154 | JGI IMG/M metagenome (GOLD analysis project Ga0118677, IMG submission 86154)
GGGGACGAAGAGCTACCCGCTCCAGCCCCTCGGCATGATCCAGGTGTCGAAGGTGGTCCGGGACCTCGGCGTCTCCACCGACCTCTCCGGGGCGCGGCTCGTTCTCTCCACGCCGACCGTCCCGGGGACCTTCGCGGCGTATGCTACGGTCATCGACAACGTGACGAACGATCCGCGGACGCTGCTGCCCCGCTAGGCATTCGATAGACAGGAGGAATGAGATGTTGAAAACGACTCGGTCTCTTCTCTACGTGGGGCTCGTCGCGGCCCTGTTTCTTCCCGGAGCCGGTCTGGCCGACACGCCGCCGGTCATCGACTGTCCCTGGTACTCGCCGAGGACGACCGACAATTTCGCGGTGCGGGGCTTCTACGTTCCGAGCTACCCCGGCACGACGCTCAAGACCGCGACGCTCTACCTTTCCCCGTCGGTCGCCGGGACCTACACGCTGACCCTGACGGCCCGTCAGAACGGCGGGTTCGGCGGAGCCCTCCTGGGAACGGCGACCACCCCAATCAACTTCTCGGGCACCTCGCCGGTCCCCGTTGTCTTCAACTTCGGGACCGTCAACGTGGCGGCATCGGGGGCCCTCGCGTTCCGGGGAGCGGTGACGGGACCGGGAACCGTCAACATGGAGGTGATCTCGTCGGGGTCCTGCTTGGTGCTGGAGACCGAGGGGACGGACGCGCCGCTCAGCACGTTCCGCCGGCAGGGAGTCGCGATCCGGATCACGGGCGACCTCCCTTCGACGTTCCCCCACTCGGTGACCGTCCCCGCCGCCGCGTCGATTCACGGCGCGAACAACGCCTTCTTTCACACGGACCTCTGGATCTACAACTTCGACGCCGGTCCGCTCGACGTCACTGCGACGTTCTACTGCTACGCGGGGCAGGACTGCGCGTCCGGGCCGAAGACGTTCTCGATCGACCCCGGAGCGGGGAAGAGCTACTCGGACGTCGTGGGGACGCTGTTCGGAGCGCCGGAGACGGCCGGCGCCATCGTCCTGAAGTACTCGTCCACCTCCAGCTCGAACACGCTGAAGGCGCTGTCGCGGACCTACTCGCCTTCGCTTCCGAACCCCACGAACGGCGCCGGTATGCCCGGCCAGGCATTGACCGCCGCTTCCGGGCGCTCGACCTTCGTCGGTCTGGGAAACAACGGCGGCGACCGGAGCGCGGGCTTCCGGACGAACGCGGGCGTCTTCAACTCCTTCGCCTACGCGGCCACCGTGACGTTCACCCTCACGACCGTCAGCGGGGCTCTTCTCGGAACCGTCACGCAGAGCTGGGCATCGCTGGAGGCCCGCCAGGTCAACGACATCTTCGCGACGGTCGGAGCGGGGGGCGTCGTGACGACCGACGCCATCCTCACGGTCACCTCGGACATCCCGGTCTTCTCCTACGTCACGGTGATCGACAACCAGACCCAGGACTCCGTGATCCAGTGACGGCGCCCCGGGCCGGGCGTGAGATTCGCGCTCCGGCCTGTGCCTCTCAGCGCGGCGTCCCGTCCTCGTGGAAGTGGTCCCGGTACCAGCTCGCGTAGTGGTGTTTTGCCCACTCGCGGTCGACCCGTCCGGTGATCATGCCGCTGAGGCCGACGCGGGTGCCCGGGTTCACCACCGCCATGTAGATGTGCCCGAACATCAGGAAGGGGACGACCAGGGCGGTGCCGACGTGGACCAGCCACGGGACGAAGTGCCCCCCCGGCAGCCAGAGCAGGATTCCCGAGGCGACGAAGACCGGGTAGGTGACCATCACCATCATGAAATTTAGGCGCTCGGCCGCGTTGAACTTGCGCTGGTCCGGAAGGACGATCCTCTTGCTGACGGTCGACGGCCCGAAAAGGAAGAGCCACTTCAGGTCGTCGATGGTCCAGGAGAACCCGACCTTCACGTTGTAGAGGTGGACCTTGAAGTCCCTCCAGGTCTTCATCAGGGCGAGTGCCGGGAAGACGGTGAGGCAGCCCCCCGCGACCCGGTGGAGAAACGTCAGGATGTCCCGGGAGATCCCCACCGGATGGAGACCGTAGAAGAGCTTCACGATCATCCCGGTGACGAAGCAGATGATGAACGGGATCGCGATCGACCAGTGGAGCATCATCTCGCCCCGCGCGAAGCGAAGGATCTCCCGCGCGTGCTCCTTCCGCGAGAACGGAAGGGTCTCCGGGGCGGTGCCGGTCTCCGGGAAGGGGAGGATGTGAGCCGACCGGGCTGCGGGCTTCTCGAACGCCTCGCACTGGATCTGCGCGGCGGGAACCCGGAGGCGAGCCAGGAGGTGCCTCGTCTCGTCGAGCATCGGCGGCGGACAGGAGAGAAGGAAATGGGTGTTCGCCGGATCCGGGACGGCACGCCGGAGCAACGCCTCGTCGATGCCTCCGGTCCGGAAACCGGCCCGCGGCCCCTCCTGGGTCAGGGTCACGCCGACCCTCAGGTTCGGGGACCGCCGGATCAGGAGCTGCAGGTCCCTCCGGTAGGGGACGTCCTCGGCTGTCCGGACGGAGAGGAGGAGCGTCACCGGCCGCGAGGCCTTGCTGACGGCGGCGTGCCGCAGCATGCTCATCAGCGGGGCGGCCCCTTCCTCTCCGCCGACGAGGGCGACGGGGCGGTTGTCGCCGTCCGGATAGACGAAAGACCCCTCGGGGGGCCGCACGGCGAGGAAGCTGCCGACCGTGGCCGCCGCGAGGAGGACCTCCTCGGCCTCTCCTCCCCGCCTCACTGAGATCTCGAGGTGGGCGTCCTCTTCCGGGGCGGAGCTGATGGGGAAGCGGCTCGTCCACTCGTATCCAAGCGCCTCGAACGTCACGCTCATCGATTGGCCCGCCCGGAAGTCGAATCCGGCCGGGCGGGCCATCCGGACGGTCCGGATGGCGCGGGTCTCCTCGAGGACGGCAAGGACCGGTGTCAGGACGCGGTCGCTCTCGTGCGCGGCGGCGAGGGGGGAACTGGCAGTTCTCATCTCGTTCTCTCTTCCTAGAAGCGGTAATTCAGCCCGAGGAGCCCGCGGTTGTCCTTGGAGGTGTCGTCTCTCAGCTGCTCGGCCGTGAAGAAGAGCGAGAAGTGGCGGCTGACGTTCCAGTTCCCGTTCAGGCTGTAACGCTTGGTCTTCGGCCGGTTCGTCACCGTCACGCCACCGGCGTCGGTGACGGTGACGGTCGACAGCGACGTGGAATAGTCGAGGGAAAGGTAGGCCTGAGGCCCTATGTTGTGGCCGAGGGAAGCCCACCAGGCGTCGTAGCCGGCCCCGGTCTTCTGGACGCGGTTGTCGGACAGGGTGAAGTCGAAGCCGCTCCCGAGGATGTTCGTGGTCCACAGGCCGGCGTTGATCCGTCCCGTCCTGACGTCCTCGAAGTTGTTCCGGTCGTTGTAGTAGCCCGCGAAGAGCCGGACGTTCTTCACGACCTCGACCTGGACGCGGCCGCCCATCGATTCGAAGAGGAAGCCGTCGAGCGACCGCTGGTCCACGGGCCGTCCGGCCCGGATGTCGTTGCTGATGGCCCGGGCGTCGATGGAACGCCCGCGGTGGTAGGTCGCCATCAGCTCCACGGCAGGGGAGATGGTGTACCTGGCGTTGAGGAAGAAGTAGTTGAGCCCCGGAGAGCCGGTGCCGCCGGGTCCTGTCGCGTCGTACTCGGCGGCCTGGTAGAGGAAGAAGTCCTTCCCGACTGGGACGTAGTTCGTGAACGTGACGACCGACCGTTCCGTCAGCGAGCCGTTCTTCACGATGACCCAACCGAGGATGTGGTGCCGGTTGACCTCGCCGTCGAGCCCGGCCCATACCCCGCCCTTCTTGACGTCCGGGGCGAAGCCGACCTCGGAGATTTTCGGCTCCAGGCCGCCGAAGAGGCCGAAGCGGAGGCGGCCGAAAGGCGTCGTCCCGGGGACCCTGTATTCCGCCATCAGCCCGCCGAATGACCCGAGGGCTCCGAGATCGGTCAGGTACATCTGGCCGATCCGCAGAGTCCAGACGCCCCCCTTGGTCTTTCCTCCGACCCAGGCCTCGTAGACACTCCCCTGCGAGTCGCGGCCGCTACTGGGATAGGTGGAGGCTCTCGCGTCGACGCCGTACTCGATCCCTCCGTCGTCCGCGGTCTTGGAGCGGATGGTGATGCCGCCCGTCAGCTCGTTGAAACTGCGGGTGGTCCCGTCGTCGTACTTGACGCTCTGCATCATCCCGTAGAGGGAGACCCGCCCCCATCCCGGGAGCGACTGGGCGCGGGCAGGGGCGCCAGCGAAGAGGGCGAGGGCGAAAGCGAGGGCGGCGGCACGGAAGGTGGTCTTCATGGTCGTGCTCTTTCCTCAGCCGGCTCGCCCTTGCGGGTGGCACGAATAGCAGGCGTTCGAGTCGTAGGCGTACCCGGACCGGCCGCTGTGATGGGAGTCGGTGGTCGCCTTCGCGTGGCAGCTGGTGAGGCAGCTGAAGACCAGGTAGCTCGACGGGCTGACGTGACATGCGGAGCACGCCCTGCCTTTGTGGTTACCGGAAGTGATCGGGAACTTCGTGTGGGCGAAGACCCCCTGCGTCCAGAGGGTGTCGGTGAACTTGTGGCAGGAGTCGCAGGTTGTGGGGAAGCCGGCGGTCGAGTGCTTCGGATTGGTCGTGGCGTTGTACAGGGGGAGGTGACAGCCGGAGCAGAGGCGGCTCGTCCCCTTGTAGATGCTGTTGACGTGGCAGTCGGCGCAAGCGCGGGTGGCGTGGACGCCGGCCAGGGGGAAGGTCGCGTGGGAGAAGACCCCCTGCGTCCAGAGGGTGTCGGTGTTCTTGTGGCAGGAGTCGCAGGTGGTGGGGAAGCCGGCGGCCGCGTGCGCCGGGCTCTTGGTGGCGGTGTAGAGAGGGAGGTGGCAGCCGGAGCAGAGGGTGGAGGTGCCGGCCCAGACGCCGCCCTTGTGGCAGTCAGCGCAGGCCCTGGTCGTGTGGACGCCGACGAGGGCGAAGGCCTTGTGGGTGTATTTCGGCTGGAGCCAGTCGGGGTCGGTGAACTTGTGGCAGGAGTCGCAGGTGGTAGGGATGCCGTTGGCGGCGTGGGGCAGAATCTTGGTGGCGGTATAGAGGGGGAGGTGACAGCCGGAGCAGAGGCGGCTCGTCCCCTTGTAGATGCCGTTCGTGTGGCAGGCCGCGCACGCCTGGGAGGCGTGAATTCCCGCGAGCGGGAAGCCCGTGTGCGCGAACTTGCCCTCGTGCCAGGTCATGTCCGTGAACCGGTGGCAGGATTCGCACGTCGTGGCGAATCCCGAGGCGGCGTGTGGAGGGTTCCTGGAGCCGTCATAGTCCTTCTGGTGGCACCCGATGCAGGCGCGCGAAGTCCCCTTGTAGATCCCTCCCACGTGGCAATCGGTGCATGCGATCGTCGCGTGGACTCCCGCGTTCGGGAAGGTGGAATGGTCGAACGTCGCCAGGTGCCAGGTCGGGTCCGAGAACTTGTGGCAGGTGTCGCAGGTGGTCGGGAAGCCGGACGAGATGTGCGGCGGGACCTTCGAGGCCGCGTAGTCGGCCTGGTGGCACCCGGCACAGATTCGTGACGTCCCCTTGTAGACGCCGTTCTTGTGACAGGCGCTGCACGGCTGCGCGGAGTGGGCTCCGGCCAGGACGAGCGACGTGTGGACGTATCGGGCCTGGCTCCAGCTCGCGTCGGCGAACCGGTGGCACGAGTCGCAGGAGGTGGAGATGCCGGATGCCGCGTGCGGCGGGTTCCTGGAGGCGTCGTAGTCGGCCTTGTGGCAGCCGGTGCACGTTCGCGGGGTCCCGCGGTAGACGTCGTTCTTGTGGCAGGAGGCGCAGGTCGTCGTTGCATGGATCCCGGCCAGCACGAAGGTGGAGTGGTCGAAGCGGGCCTGGTGCCAGCTGACGTCCGCGGGCCGGTGGCACGTCTGGCAGGTGGTCGGGAACCCTCCGGCGGCGTGATTCGGGTTCCGGGAAGCGGTGTAGTCCTTCATGTGGCAGGACACGCAGCTCGCCGGCGTCCCCTGGAACACCTGCCCCTTGTGACACTGGTCGCAGGCGAGGGTCCGGTGGACCGATGAGAGCGGGAATCCGGTCCGGGCGGAGTGGTCCCACTGGACGGCGGTCCACGAGGTCGGCCGGTGGCAATCCTCGCACTGGTTTCCGAGGCGGGTCCGGTACTTGTCGTCCTGGCGCCGGATCCAGTGACAGTCGTAGCAGCGGTTGGGGGTCCCCTTGACGACGCCGCGGACGTGGCACGACTCGCACGGGACCCCGAGATGCTTCCCCTCGAGCGGGAACAGGTTGACCTTGTGGAACGCGCGGGAAGCCGTGACGAACGGGTCGGCCGGGTCGTGGCAGGAGGCGCAGGCGGCTCCCAGCTTTCCGGAGTGGACGTCCTTGTGACACGCCGTGCACGTGCCGAGCCCGGTCAGCTTGACGGTGGTGCCGCGGCCGGCGGGGAAGTCGGCCTCGACCTTCTTGTGGCAGTTGGCGCAGGGGACCGTCGCGTGCTTGCCGCGGAAGAAGCCGGCGGGCTTCTTGTGGACGAAGCTCTTCACGGCGAAGTCGGCGGTGGTGTGGCAGCTCTCGCACTTGGCCCCGACCTGGCCCAGGTGGACGTCCTTGTGGCAGGAGGCGCAGGCTGTCTGGACCCCGCGGTAGCGGACGGCGGTCCCCTGTCCCGCGGGGAAGAGGGCGGACTCCTTCTTGTGGCACTTCTGGCAGTCGGTGGTCTGGTGCTTCCCCGTCAGCTTGAAGGCCGACTGGTCGTGCCGGAAGAGGGGGGCGGCGAACTTCGCCGCGGCGACCGCGTGGCAGCTCTCGCACTTCTGCCCGACCTGGCCGAGGTGGGCGTCCTTGTGGCATGTGGCGCAGTCGGTCGGGAGGTCCTTGTAGATCCGTGTCGCGGCCGGAAGGAGCTTCTCCCCCGGGGCCGCCCCGTGCCCGTTCGCGCCGTTCCTGTGGCACTTCTCGCACGCGACGTTTGCGTGCTGCCCGGCGAAGAACTCGGGGAGGCGGGGGTGGGCGAACGTCTGGACCTTGAAGAACGAGGCGTTGTGGCACTTCTCGCAGACGCGGCCGAGCTGGCCCTTGTGCGGGTCGGCGTGGCAGGCGGCGCACTCGGTCTTCAGGCCCCGGAAGTCGACGCCGGCCGGGAGGCCGTTCCCGTTCGCCTTCCCGTTCCGGGGAGCCGGTCTCGCCTCGTGCGAGGCGATCGTGTCGACCCTCGCCGTCTTGTGGCAGGCGGCGCAGGCCAGCGTGGCGTGCTTTCCTTCGAGCGGGAACTTCGTCTTCGCCGCGTGGTCGAAGGGGGCCCCCTTCCAGCCGGTCTCCTTGTGACAGGCGGCGCAGTCCTTCTGGAAGTTCCCCTTGTGCGGGTCCTGGTGGCAGGCGGCGCAGGGGGAGGGCCTGAGGCGGACGAGCGTCGAGGGCTTGACGTGGCATTTGGCGCACGCCACCGCCGCGTGCTTGCCGACGAGGGGGGTGCCCGACCTCGTGTGGTCGAACCTCTCCACCTTCCACCCGGGGACGATGGCGGCGTGGCACGCCTTGCAGTCGGTCCCCATCGACTCCTTGTGGGGGTTCTTGTGGCAGTCGGTGCAGAGCTGGAACTTCAGGCCCTTCCAGACCTTGCCGGCGTGGCACTTCTCGCACAGGACGGTCCTGTGGGCGCCGTCGAGCTGGAAGGCGGCCTTCGAGTGGTCGAAGAGCTTGACGGTGTCCTTGAAGGCGACGGAGACGGCGTGGCAGGTGGCGCAGGCCGGCCCGAGCTTCCCCTTGTGCGGATCCTGGTGGCAGGAGGCGCAGTCGGGCTTGAGGGTGAGGTACGAGCGGGTCTTGTGGCACTTCGCGCACTGGGCAGCGATGGGGGCGTGCTTGCCGTCGAGGGGGTAACCCGCTTCCCGGGCATGGTCGAATTTCTTCTCGTCGAAGTGACGCAGGTCGGTATCCAGGCCGCCGTGCTCGATGTGGCACTTGACGCAGTCGGAGCCGGCGGCGCGGTGCACCCCCTTCTTCTGGGCGATCCGCTCGGCGACCGGCTTGTGGCATTCGAGGCACCTCGTGGCCGATACCTGCTTTCCCTGCTCGTGGCACTTCTGGCAGTGGGCCAGATCCTCGTACTTCGAGTGGGCTTTCGAGAGGACTCCCGGGGAGACGAGCTTCCCGAGCTGGGCGGACGCCTCCTGCCCGAATGCAGCACCGAGTATCAGAACGAGGGCCGACCGGACCCACCGGGATCGCGAACGGGGCCTCGACGTCACGATCTCCGTCCTCCGTCGAGGTCCCTGGCGCGGGTGAAGGAGGTGGGCGCGCCGGTTCTGGGTGTCGGCAAGGTCAACATGGCCAGCTCTTGGTTGTTATTTGAGACAGCGTCCGGATATGACTTTCCCGTGTACGCCAGCATTGGAAATACGCCTCCGGAGTCCTACTCGTGAAAAGAAAGGAAGAACGGCCTAAACCGATGGCCTGCTACCGATCGTGATGGTCGATTTCGTCCAAATCTATCGATTTAGATAGTCGCAGTCAAGCCCAACCTCAAGTTATTGAATCGCTGGAGGATAGTGACTCGACTCCCGCCGATCTCCCGCGTACTGCCGAAAAAAGTCGAGAATTGATGATATCGATCGATTGAACTGAATGATTTGGCGGATCCGCTGTATCTATTGTTGACAGAAATGCTCGCCCGGTTCCGAACACCATTGGCCTGACCAGGGCTAGCCCGGATCCATCCTGGAGGATTGACGGACGATCAAGCGACCCGATCACTCCGCGTGTCTAGGATGGGGAGGGAAATCCTGGGCGGAGGTCTTTCACCGCAGGAGGGGGTACCGGGGACCCCGGGATCGGGCCCTGGTCTAGGTCGTACCCACCCCCCTGCTAGTTCCCGATGCCTCGGGTTCCGGTCGAGGTCCGGGCCCGCCCTATCTGCTAATCTCCCCGCCGGCCCACCGGCGGCACTCCGGCGCCGGACGGCTCCATTTCGCTTCGAAAGGGCTCCGCCAGATGAAAGTTCACGAATACCAGGCCAAGGAGATCCTCCGCGGTTTCGGCGTGCCGACGCCCCGCGGCAAGGTGACCGACAACCCCGAGGAGGCCCGCCAGATCTGCAAGGAGTTCGGCGGCCGCTGCGTCGTCAAGGCGCAGATCCACGCCGGCGGACGCGGCAAGGGGGGCGGCGTCAAGCTGGCCAAGAGCCCGGACGAGGCGTTCGAGCTGGCCAAGCAGATCGTCGGGATGCAGCTGATCACGCACCAGACCGGCCCCGAGGGGCGGAAGGTCAAGAAGGTGCTGGTCGAGGAGGCGCTCGACATCGCCCAGGAGCTCTACCTCGGCATCACCCTCGACCGCGCCATCGGCCAGCCGGTCATGATGGTCTCGAAGCAGGGGGGGATGGAGATCGAGGTCGTGGCCGCCAAGGACCCCGACGCCATCATCAAGGAGCCGTTCGACCCCGCGTGGGGGATGCAGCCCCACCAGGCCCGGAAGCTGGCGTTCGCGCTCGGCCTCTCGGGCGACACGCTCAAGAAGGCGGTCCCGTTCCTGATCGCGCTCGCGAAGGCCTACGTCGAGACCGACGCCTCGCTGGCCGAGATCAACCCGCTCCTGATAACGGGCGGCGGCGACGTCCTGGCCCTCGACGCCAAGATGAACTTCGACGACAACGCCCTCTTCCGGCACCCGGCGATCCACGAGTACCGCGACCTGGACGAGGAGGACCCGCTCGAGGTGGAGGCCTCCAAGTTCGGCCTGAACTACATCAAGCTGGACGGTGACGTCGGCTGCATGGTCAACGGCGCCGGGCTCGCGATGGCGACGATGGACATCATCCAGTACGCGGGCGGCAAGCCGGCCAACTTCCTCGACGTGGGCGGCGGGGCCAACGAGGAGCAGGTCAAGAACGCCATGCGGATCATCCTTTCGGACACGAACGTCAAGGCGGTCCTGATCAACATCTTCGGCGGCATCATGCGGTGCGACATCATCGCCACCGGCGTCGTCAACGCCATCAAGGAGATCGGGATCAAGGTCCCGGTCGTCGTCCGCCTCGAGGGGACCAACGTCGAGGAGGGCAAGGCCATCCTCAAGAACTCCGGCCTGGCGGTCATCCCCGCCAACGAGATGAAGGACGCGGCGGAGAAGGTGATCGCCGCGATCGGAAAGGCGGCCTGACATGAAGGCGTGGATTTCGACCGACACCAAGCTCGTCGTCCAGGGCCTGACCGGCCGCGAGGGGAAGTTCCACGCGCTGGCCGCGCGGGACTACGGGACCAAGGTCGTCGCGGGCGTCACTCCCGGCAAGGGGGGGACGACGGTGGAAGGGATACCGGTGTTCGACACGGTCGAGCAGGCCGTGAAGGCGACCGGCGCGAACGCGTCGATGGTCTTCGTCCCGCCGCCCGCAGCCGCCGACGGCATCATGGAAGCGGCCGCCGCGGGGATCGCGCTGGTCGTGGCGATCACCGAGGGGATCCCGGTGAACGACATGATCAAGGCGAAGGACTTCCTCTCGAAGCTGCCGGGCGTCCGGCTCATCGGGCCGAACTGCCCCGGCGTCATCCGTCCGTCCGCCAAGGTGAAGATCGGCATCATGCCGGCCCGGATCCACAAGCCGGGCTCGGTCGGCGTCGTCTCCCGCTCGGGGACCCTCACCTACGAGGCGGTCGGCCAGACCTCGGCGATCGGCCTGGGCCAGTCGACCTGCATCGGCATCGGCGGCGACCCGGTGAACGGGACCAACTTCATCGACGCGCTGACACTCTTCCGCGACGACCCGGAGACCGAGTCGATCATCATGATCGGCGAGATCGGCGGGAGCGCGGAGGAAGAGGCCGCCGAGTGGATCAAGGCGAACCTGAAGAAGCCGGTCGTCTCCTTCATCGCCGGGCGGACCGCCCCTCCCGGGCGCCGGATGGGGCACGCCGGGGCGATCATCTCGGGAGGCAAGGGGACGGCGGGGGAGAAGGTGGCGGCGCTGAAGGCCGCCGGTGTCCACGTGGCCGACTCGCCGGCGCTGATGGGCGAGGTCCTGAAGAAGGTGCTCGGGAAGTAGCCGTACTTACGGTTCGGAATCGAGAGCCCCGGTCGAAAGGCTGGGGCTCTCCTCTCCTGTATCCGCCGGATGACGAATCGGTCCGGCCACTTCATCCGGTCCACAGCTCCGAGAGCGGGACGGCCAGGACCCTCGGATCGGATGTCGGCAGAATGCTCGTCCCGGCATGGAGGATCGCTCCCCCCGCGAAGCCCTTCCCGGCCACCTCGGCCACCCTGCTGGGTGTGGTTTCAAACGGGGTCACCGGCAGTCCTGTCGTGGGGGCCCGTGTTACAGTAAACGGGAAAACAACCTACTCCACCTCAGGGGGCGTTTACCTGTTGT
>Ga0118677_10014178_pt1 | contig 11314 bp, 14 predicted proteins | sample AliMusrvi5mmetaG_FD_86154 | JGI IMG/M metagenome (GOLD analysis project Ga0118677, IMG submission 86154)
ACTCCGGCCTCGACCCGCGCGCCGTCGACATCCTCGACGGTCTGCTCGCCGAGATCCGCGACGAGCACACCTTCGTGATGGTCACGCACAACATCGCCAAGGGCCTCGAGTGGGGCTCACGGCTGATGATCATCGAGAACGGCCGCATCGCCTACGAACACGCGGCCGGCGTCGACCCCGACGCGTTCGTCGCCGTGTACCGCGAGCACGTCCAGGAGGGGAGTGTGCTATGAACGGCCGGCGCCAGTTCATGGCCATCCTGCGCAAGGACCTCATCCGCGAGCTGCGCACCCGCGAGATGATCATCAGCATGATCCTCTTCGTGCTGCTGGCGATGGTGATCTTCCACTACGCCTTCGCCGTCAAGGAGGACGTCGATCTCACCTACTTCACCGGCGGCATGCTCTGGGTGACGTTCATCTTCGCCATGCTCCTGGGCCTCAACCGCTCCTTCGCCCAGGAGAAGGACGAGCGCTGCCTCGACGGCCTGCTGCTGTGCCCGGTGGACCGCGTGACGATCTTCTTCGCCAAGACGGCGGGGAACCTGATCTTCCTCCTCATCATCCAGGTGGTCGCCGTCCCGGTCTTCACGCTCTTCTTCGTGCAGCGCGGCTACGGCTCCGACATCGTCCTCTTCGTGGTCGTCCTGCTGCTCGCCGACATGGGCATCTGTGCCCTGGGGACGCTGCTGGCCACGATCAGCATGAACACGCGTTCTCGCGACCTGCTGCTGCCGATCATCTTCCTGCCGCTGATCGTGCCGCTGCTGATCGCCGCCACGGCGGCCACGACGACCATCTTCGCGACCGGCGCCAGCTTCGGCGCAACGGCTACGCGTCTCTTGTTCCTGCTAGGCTTCGACGCCGTGTTCATGGTCGCGGCGTACGGCACCTACGACTTCGCGATAGGAGAGTGAGCGTGAAGAAGCTTGTGAGCGCGCCCGTCCTGTTCGCGGCGGCCGGAGTCCTCCTCGTCACGGGGCTGCTGCTCGCCTTCCTCTACTCGCCCATCGACGCTTCGACGATGGGCTACAGCCAGAAGATCTTCTACTACCACGCGCCGATCGCCGAGACGGCCCTGCTCGCCTTCGGCATCTCGTTCGTGGCCGCGATCCTGTATCTGCGCTCGCAGAACGACAAGTGGGACCGCCTCGGTGTCGTCTCGATCCGCCTCGGCCTGCTGTTCAGCATCCTCGTGATGGCGACCGGCATGATCTGGGGCAAGGCGGCGTGGGGCACCTGGTGGGACTGGGAGCCGCGGCTCACCACGTTCCTGCTGGTCTGCTTCCTCTACACCGCGTACTTCGTGCTGCGATCGGTCGTGGAAGAGGAGCAGCGGCGCGCCACCTTCGCGGCGGTGTTCGCGATCATCGCGTTCATCGATGTGCCGATCACGTTCTTCGCCACGCGCTTTCTGCCCGCCGGCATGCACCCCACCGTGATCACCGCCAGCGGCACCGGCATGCCGGGCAGCATGTTCTTCCCGTTCTTCATCAGCATGATCGGCATGACCCTTCTCCTGGTCGCGCTCATCCGCAGGGACCTCGTCGTCGAGGAACTGCGGGATCGCGTGGCCGATCTCAAGCACTCGATCGGAGGCTGACCCGATGACCATCGCAGAAGGCGCCAAGTTCGTCGCCGCCGCCTACGCCATCATCCTCGCGGTGCTGGTGATCTACTACTTCATGAGCGCGCGCCGGGTGAACACCCTGAAGCGCGACGTGGAACTGCTGGAGCAGGAAGTCCAGCGCCGCCAGCCGGCGGCCGGCGAGAGCGGCGACTGAGCCGCCGGCCGGCCCGGCCCTAGCGGCGAGCAGCGCGGACCACGTGGCGCACGCGTCCGTCATACTCCTCTGGATCGCCTATCTGCTGTACGCGGGCGCGTTCGCGTTGTTCGTGGTCCAGTTCCTCACCAAGAGCCCGACGCTCACCCGCGTCGGGCTCGTGGTCGCGGCCTTCGGCCTCGTGTTCCAGACCCTGGCGATCGTGCTGCGCGGCTTCAGCGCCGGGCACGTGCCGTTCGTCGGCACCTACGAGTCGCTGGTGATGGTCTCGTGGTCGATCGCCCTCGTCTGGCACGTGCTCGAGTCGTTCACCAGGATCCGCGCCGTGGGCCTCTACGTGCTGCCGGTCGTCCTCGTGCTGCTCACGCTCGCCTGGGTCGCCTACCAGCCGCCGGAGGGCCTCGTCCCGGCGCTGCGCAGCGACATCGTCGTCCTGCATGTGATCGTGATGCTCGCGGCTATCGGATGCTTCTACGTGGCCGGCGGCGCCGCGCTCATCTACCTCATCGAGGAGTGGCTGTTGCGCCGGCGCAAGGCCGGCGGTGTCCTCGGCAGGCTGCCGTCGCTCGGAGCGCTGGAGAAGCTCGTGTACCACGCGACGCTCCTCGGCCTCCCGTTCCTCACCGCCGGCATGCTCGCCGGCGTCATCCGCGCCGAGACCTTCGGCGTGCCGCACTGGTGGACCGACCCTCTGCCGCTGCTGTCGGTCGGCGCGTGGGTGATCTACGCGGCGCTGCTCTGGGGGCGGGTGCGCGCCGACTGGGTGGGCAGCCGCATCGCCTGGCTCGCCGTCTCCGGGCTCATCGTGCTGCTCGTGATCCGCTTCGCCGCCGTCCCGTACCTCAGCAGCTTCCACACCTACGGGGGCTGACGGCTTGCTCGTCGTCGTCACCGGCATCTCGCACAAGACCGCCCCGCTCGACCTGCGCGAGCGCCTGACGCTGAGCGAGGAGGAGACGTTGCGCGTGGCGCGCGAGCTCGTGGACGGCGGTGCGGCTTGCGAGTGCGTCGCCCTGAGCACCTGCAACCGCACCGAGCTCTATCTCTATGCCGGCGACTCGCTGGCGGCGCGCCAGGCGGCCGTGGAGCGCCTCGCGCGACACGCGGGGGTCGCGGTCGGCGAGCTCGAGCCGAGCCTGTACAGCTACTCCGGCGACGGCGCCATCGCGCACCTCTTCCGCGTCACCGCCAGCCTCGACTCGATGGTCGTCGGCGAGGCGCAGATCGTGGCGCAGATGAAGGCCGCCTACCAGCAGGCGTGCGAAGGCGGTTGCACCAGCGTCGTCTTCAACCGCCTCTTCCGCCACGCGCTCGAGGTGGGCAAGCGCGTGCGCACCGAGACCGCCATCGGCGAGCGCCCGGTGAGCGTCAGCTCCGCGGCCGTCGAGCTCGCCCTGCAGGTGTTCGGCAAGCTCCGCGGCCACACCGCGCTCATCATCGGCGCCGGCGGGACCAGCGAGCTTACGGCGACGCACCTCAGGGCGCACGGCATCGAGGAGATCCTGGTGACCAACCGCACGTTCGCGGCGGCGGAGGAGCTGGCGCGCGCGGTGAGCGGCCGCGCCGTGCCCTTCGCGGACCTCGAAGGGCACCTGGCGGCCGCCGACATCGTCATCAGCTCCACCTCGGCGCCGGACTACGTGGTCACGCGCGAGCTGGTCGAGCGCGCCCTCAAGCATCGCCACCACCGGCCCATCTTCTTCATCGACATCGCCGTGCCGCGCGACCTCGACCCGGACATCAACCGCGTGCGCAACGCCTACCTCTACGACATCGACGACCTGCAGCACGTCGTGGACCAGAACCGCGGCGAGCGCGAGAAGGAAGCGCATCACGCCGAGCGCATCGTCGGGGAGGAGCTGGCGAGCGTCAACGACTGGCTGCGCAGCCTCGAGGTCGTGCCCACGATCGCCAGCCTGCGCGAGACGGTGGAGCAGATCCGCCGTTCGGAGCTGGAGCGCCTGGGCGCCAAGCTCAGCGACCTGACCGACGAGCAGCGCGCGCAGGTGGAGATGCTCACCACGAGCATCGTCAACAAGATCCTGCACATGCCGACCGTGAAGATGAAGGAGGCGGCCGGCCGCGACGAGTGCTACCTCTACGTCGACGCCGTGCGCACCCTTTTCGACCTCAGCGGGAACGGCGACGCGCCGGCTGAGGGCGCCCCGGACCGGCTCCCGGCAGACGACGGTACGGCCGATGGACCGAAGCCGCACGAGCCGGCGGACGCGCGCGAGACGGCCGAGCCGCGCGATGCGGAGGAAGCCGGAGCCACCGTGCACGAGCTGCGCGGCACCGGGACGGAGGACGCATGACGGACGTGGTGCGCATAGGCACCCGCGGCAGCAAGCTCGCGCTCATCCAGAGTGAGCTGGTGCGCGACGGACTTCAGCGCCTGCACCCGGGTCTCGAGGTCGAGATCGTCGTGATCCAGACCAAGGGCGACAAGCTGCTCGACGCGCCGCTCGCCAAGATCGGCGACAAAGGACTGTTCACCAAGGAGCTCGAGACGGCGATGCTCGAGGGCCGCACCGACCTGAGCGTGCACTCCGCCAAGGACATGCCGACGACGATCCCGGACGGCCTCGAGCTGGTCGCGTTCACGGCGCGCGAGGACGTGCGCGACGCGTTCGTGGCCGGCGGCGGCGCGCGGCCGGGCGGCGTTGCGCACATCCCCGAGGGCGCCGTCGTCGGGACCTCGAGCCTGCGGCGCCGCTCGCAGCTGCTGGCGCTGCGCCCTGACCTCGACCTCGTCGATATCCGCGGCAACGTACAGACGCGCCTGCGCAAGCTCGACGAGCAGGGCATGGCCGGCACGATCCTCGCGGCCGCCGGCCTGGTGCGGCTCGGGCAGCCGGAGCTGGCCGCGTTCGCCTTCTCGTTCGAGCAGATGCTGCCGGCGGTCGGGCAGGGCTCCCTCGCAATCGAGGCTCGAGCCGGCGATGCGCGCATCCAGGCGCTGGTCGTCCCGCTCATCCACGAGCCGACCAGCGTCGCTGTGCAGGCCGAGCGCGCCCTGATGCGCTCGCTCGAGGGCGGCTGCCAGGTGCCGATCGCCGGTCACGCCGAGCTGACGGCGGTGCCGGGCGTGCCGGGCGCGTGGCAGCTGCGGCTGCGCGCCTACGTCGGCTCGCTCGACGGCGCCGACGCGCTCCGCGGCGAGAAGACCGGGCCCGCCGAAGCGCCGGAGGCGCTGGGGACGGCGCTCGCAGACGAGCTGCTCGGCCGGGGGGCGGGCCGCATCCTCGCGGAGGTCCGCGGCCGATGACGGACGCGGCCGCGGCTGCGTCGCCCGCGCGCGGGCAGGATCGCCCGCTGGCCGGGAAGACTGTGGTCGTCACCCGTCCGGCGGAGCAGGCCGCGTCGCTCGGTGATCCGCTCACCGCGCTCGGCGCCGACGTGGTCCTCGCGCCGACCATACGCATCGTGCCGCGCGCGCTCGACGACGAGATCGTCCGCATCGTGCTCAACGAGCTGCCGGAGTACCAGCTGGTCCTGTTCACGAGCGCCAGCGGCGTCGATGTCTTCCTCGGTCTTCTTGCGGAGCTCGGGCTGCCGGTGACGGCGCTCGGCGGCGCCCGCGTGGCCGCGATCGGGCCGGCCACGGAGGCAGCGCTCGAGGCTCACGGAGCCGTCTGCGACGTGGTGGCCGACGACTTCATCGCCGAGGGCCTGCTGGAGGCGCTGGCGCGCAGCGGCGTCGCGCCGGCCGGCATCCGCGTGCTCCTGCCGCGCGCCCGCGAGGCGCGAGAGGTCCTCCCGGACACGCTCCGCGCTCAGGGAGCGCGCGTCGACGTCCTGCCCGTGTACGACACGGTCGCGGCCGCGCGCCTGCCGGTGCCGGCCGGGCGGATCGAGGCCGCCGCGTACATCACCTTCACGTCCGGCAGCACCGCGCGGCAGTTCGTCGCGCTGCTGCCGGAGGGCCGCGGCCGGCGGCCGCTCGCCGAGCGCCTCTCCGGCGTCCGGCTCTGCTCGATCGGGCCCGCCACGAGCGACGTCCTGCTCGAGTTGGGCCTGCCGGTGGCGGTCGAGGCGGCAGAGCACACCGCCGCCGGTCTCGTCGCGGCGATCGCGGCGGACGCCCGCGCCGCCGGCTGACGGCGATGTGCGGAGGCGCCGGCCGATGAGCGCGGTCACGATCTACGGCGTCGTCGCGGTGACGTTCATGATGGTGATGTACGCGCTCGAAGGCCGTGGCCGGGGGTTCATCCTTGCGTTCGCCGCCGGCTGTCTGCTGTCGAGCGCCTACGGCTTCCTCTCCGGCGCCTGGCCGTTCGGCGTCGTGGAGGCGGTCTGGGCCCTGGTGGCGGTCCGCCGCTACCTGCGCGCCGACGTTGCGCCCTCGCGCCCGCCGACGTAGGTTGCTGCCATGGACCGTCCGATCTGCTTCGCCAGCGACTACGGCTACGCCGACGACTTCGCGGGTGTCTGCCGCGCCGTGATCGCGCGCCTCGCGCCGGACGCGCTCGTCATCGACGTGACGCACGGCCTGCCCCAGCGCGACGTGCTCGCCGGCGCGCTCGTGCTGCGCAACACGTTGCCGTACATGCCCGACCACGCCGTGCACCTCACCGTGGTCGACCCCGGCGTCGGCGGCCCGCGCAGGCCGGTCGCGTTGCGCAGCGCCGGCGACCGGCTCTTCGTGGGCCCGGACAACGGCCTCCTCACCCTGGCGGCCGAGGCCGACGGCGGCATCGCCGAGGCCTACCTGCTCACCAACCAGGAGCTGTGGCTGGCGCCGCTCTCCGCCACCTTCCACGGCCGCGACATCTTCGCGCCGGTCGCGGCGCGCCTCGCCGCCGGCCTGGCGCTGAAGGTCGTCGGCATCCCCGTCGACGTCGCCGGGCTCACGCGCACCGAGTTGCCGGAGCCGCGGCGGCATCGCGACGGGCTCACGGCGACGGCAGTCCTCGTCGACCGTTTCGGCAATGTGGCGCTCAACCTGGACGCGGGGCGGCTGGAGGCGGCCAAGCTCGGCGAGGACGTCGAGCTGCTCACCGGCGGCGAGCGCTATCTGGCGCGCGTGGCGCGTACGTTCGCGAGCGTGCGGCCGAGCGACATCGTGATCCTCATCGACAGCTACGGGCAGGCCGCCGTGGCCGTGAACGCCGGGTCGGCGGCCGAGGTCCTCGGCCTCGAACCCGGCGACGAGATCAGGCTGCGGCGGCTGACGTAGGCCGGACGCCGCAGGGCGCCCCCCGGAGTGCCGCGGCGGCCCGCGTCCGCACTCCCCGCCCGACGGCCTCGTCTTGCATCGCCCGTCGCGATTGGCTATAGTCCCCTTTCGCGCGCCCGCAAGGGGCGCGCTTCTGCCAGCGAACCAAGTGAGCCCATGAAGACTTACGTCGCCAAGCCCTCCACCATCGAGAAGAAGTGGTACGTCGTCGATGCGACGGGCCACACCCTCGGCCGCCTCTCCACAGTGGTCGCGGACTGCCTGCGCGGCAAGCGCAAGGCCATCTACACCCCCAACATCGACACCGGCGATTTCGTCGTGATCATCAACGCCGACAAGATCGTCGTCACGGGCAACAAGCCCGAGCAGAAGATGTACTACCATCACTCGGGCTACCCGGGCGGCATCAAGAGCGAGTCCTACGCCAAGCTTCTGGCTCGCCGTCCCGAGGAGATCATCCGCCACGCCGTACGCGGCATGCTGCCGCACAACAAGCTCGGCCGGGCGCAGCTCCGCAAGCTCAAGATCTTCGCCGGCACCGAGCATCCGCACGAGGCGCAGAAGCCCGAAGTGCTCGAGATCAAGGAGTAAGGCGTGCCTGATGCAGTGACCTATCGCGCGACCGGCAAACGCAAGACCAGCGTTGCCCGCGTCACGCTCACCCCGGGCGTCGGAACGGTCGTCGTCAACGACCGCGCCATCGACGCCTACTTCGGCCGTAAGGTCCTCGAGACCATCGCTCAGATGCCCTTCGAGACCACGCACACCGGCGGCAAGTTCGACGTCAAGGTCAACGTGCACGGCGGCGGCATCTCGGCGCAGGCCGGGGCCGTGCGCCACGGCATCGCCCGCGCCCTCTGCGAGGCCGACGAGAACTTGCGCACGCCGCTCAAGCGCGCCGGCTTCCTCACGCGCGACGACCGTAAGGTCGAGCGCAAGAAGGCCGGCTTCCACAAGGCGCGCAAGAAGCCGCAGTTCAGCAAGCGCTAGCACGCCGCGCCACATCAGCTCATTCCGACGGGCCGCCGAGAGGCGGCCCGTCGTCGTTCTGCCCCACGACGCACTCACTCGACGCCGCTGCCGGCGGGCAAACGCCGTTGTCCTTTGGTGCCCTCGAGGGTATGAGACCATGAGCTTGTCCCGCGGCGTCTGCGGGGGCGTCTCTATCTAAGGGACCGGGCCGGACGACTTGCCCGGCATGGCGCGGCGACGGGAGGCAGGAATGGCCAGGATCGCGATCATCGGCGCGGGCTTTGCCGGGCACACCGCCGCGCTCTACCTCGGCGACGCCCTCGGCGCCGGCCACGAGATCACCGTGATCAACCGGCTCGAGGACTTCTCTTACGTGCCGTCGTGGGTGTGGGTCGGCGTCGGCCGCATGGAGTTGCGCAAGACCCGGTTCCCGCTGCGCCCGGTCTACGACGACTTCGGAGTGCGCTTCGTGCACGGCCGCGCGACCGAGGTCCACACCGACGAGCGCTTCGTCGTCGTCGAGGACGGCGACCAGAAGGGCGGGGAGACGCGGGTCGACTACGACTACCTCCTCATCGCCACCGGACCGAAGCTCGATTTCGAGGGCACGGAAGGGCTTGGTCCCGAGGCGGGGTTCAGCGAGTCCATCTGCACGGGCCCGCACGCCGAGCGCGCGCGCGACCATTACCTCGAGGAGGTCGCGCGGATGAAGATGGGAGAGCGGCGCCGCTTCGTGGTCGGCACCGGCCATCCGGGCGCGACCTGCCAGGGCGCCGCCTTCGAGTACATCACCAACATCCACAAGGACCTGGTGCGGCGCGGCGTACGCGCCCAGGCCGACCTGCTCTGGCTCTCCAACGAACAGGCCCTGGGCGACTTCGGGGTCCGCGGCGTCCGTGTACGGCGCCAAGGGCGGATCCTCTCGAGCGAGGAGTTCATCGAGGCGGCGTTCAGGGAGTACGGCATCGGCTGGCGGGTGAAGACCGGAGTGCTTGGACTCGAGGAGGACAAGATCCACTGGGAGGACTTCGACGGCCGCTCCGGCGAGACGCTCTTCGACTTCAGCATGCTGATCCCGCGCTTCCTGGGCCAGCCCCTGGCGTTCCTGGACAAAGACGGGCGCGACGTGGCCGCCGAGGTCGTCGCGCCGACGGGGCTGGTCAAAGTGGACGCCAAGTACGGCCTCGCCTACGAGGAGCTGTCGCGTGATCCGGACGCCTGGCCGGCCGTGTACCAGAACCCGGCGCACCCGGAGATCTTCGCCGCCGGGATCGCGTTCGCTCCGCCGGGGCCCATCTCGGTCCCGCACGTGACGCCCAACGGAACGAGCATCTCGGCAGCCCCGCCCCGTACCGGCATGGTCTCCGGCATCATCGGCCGCGTCGTCGCGCTGAACCTCATCGACCTGGTGACCACGGGCCAGATGACGCACGCGGAGCGGATGACCGAGATGTACGCCGCCTGCATCGCGTCGATGGGCGACTCGCTGTGGGATGGTTCGGCGGCGGTCATCATGATCTACCCGGTCGTGCCAGACTACCGGCGCTACCCCAACGACGAGGGCCGCGATCTGTTCGTGACCCACATGGAGATGGGCCTGGCAGGCGCCTGGATGAAGCGCATGATCCAGACGACCTTCATGCACAAGCTGCGCGGCCGCCCGGGCTGGCGGTTCATCCCGGAGTGAGGAGGAGCGGCGTGGAGATCACCGAGCGAGACCGGTTCTGGATGAACAACAAGCTCTTCCAGTTCGTGCGCTTCGTCGTGCTCAACTTGAAGATCCTCAAGGGCGTGGACGCCAGCAAGCGCTCGTAGGGCCCGTCGCGTGCCGGGCGCTGCGGCCGCGGATGCTAGGATGGACGCCACCCGCCCCCGAGGAGTCGTCGATGGCCCGCAGCAACAAGCCGAGGAGACAGCGCAACACCGCGCCGCTGTGGAAGAAGGTCGCGGTCGTGCTGTCGGGACCGATCGCCATCGTCATCATCGCGTCGCTGCTGCACGCGTCGACGTGGGGGTTCCTGCCGTTCCTTGCGCTGGTCGTCGTGGTGGTCGTCGCGACTGTATGGCTCACGGCGAAGCTGCTGGGCGTCCACCTCAGCCTGCACAGCTGGGACTGACTACCGCCGCATGGGCACCTACTTCGGCACAGACGGCATCCGCGGCGTGGCCGGCGAACTGCTGACGGCCGAGTTCGCCGTCCAGGTCGGCCGCGCGGCCGCGGTCGTACTGGCGCAGAAGGCCGGCCCGCACCCGCTGTTCGTGATCGGCCGCGACACGCGCCTCAGTGGCCCGATGCTCGAGGCGGGCCTCGTGGCAGGCCTCACCAGCGGCGGTGCGCGCGTGGAGATCGCCGGCGTGATCCCGACGCCGGGGCTCGCCACGCTGGTCCACCAGCGCGGCGCCGACGCCGGCGTCGTCATCAGCGCGTCTCACAACCCCTTCGCCGACAACGGCATCAAGTTCTTCTCGTCCGCCGGCGTCAAGCTGAGCGACGACGAAGAGGCCGAGATCGAAGCGCACATCGCGCACCACGACCTGCAGTCGCTGGCCGGCGACGCGTTCGGCTCGTCCGACGTCCTCGAGGGCTCCGTGGAGGGCTACGTGTGGGACGTCGTGCGCCGCATCCCTCTCCACCTGAGCGGCATGAAGATCGCCCTCGACTGCGCCAACGGCGCCATGCACCGCGCCGCGCCTCTGGCGCTCGAGGAGTCTGGGGCGCAGGTGACGGTCATGTTCGCCGAGCCGGACGGTGTGAACATCAACGCCGGCTGCGGCTCCACGCACATCGGCGCCCTGCAGGCGGTCGTGGCGGCCGACGGCTTCGACCTCGGCCTCGCCTTCGACGGCGACGGCGACCGCGTCCTCGCCGTCGACTCCGCGGGCGCGCTCGTGGACGGCGACTTCATCATCGCGATCCTCGCCAGGCACCTCAAGCACCAGGGCAAGCTGCGCCGCGACACGGTCGTGACGACGGTGATGACGAATCTGGGGTTCCACCAGGCGATGAAGCGCGAGGGCATCGAGGTGCTGGTCACGGACGTCGGCGACCGCTACGTGGTGGCGCGGATGCTCGAGGGCGACTACCTGCTGGGCGGCGAGCAGTCGGGCCACATCATCAATCGCGACGTGTGCACGACCGGCGACGGGCTGGCGACGGCGCTCCTGCTGCTGCAGGCGCTGCGCGAGATGGACGTGCCCCTCGACGAGGCGGCGCGGGTGATGGAACGGCTGCCGCAGAAGCTCGTGAACGTGCGCGTGCGCGACAAGCGCGAGCTCGATGGGGCCGCTGCGGTATGGGCGGCGGTGGACGAAGAGACCCGCCGCCTGGACGGCAGCGGCCGGATCCTCGTGCGCACGTCCGGCACCGAGGAGCTCGTGCG